>Ga0315298_1005350_pt1 | contig 18333 bp, 18 predicted proteins | sample WHS_1_MG_FD_203077 | JGI IMG/M metagenome (GOLD analysis project Ga0315298, IMG submission 203077) | Extremophilic microbial mat communities from Washburn Hot Springs, YNP, Wyoming, USA - WHS_1_MG | ecosystem: Environmental > Aquatic > Thermal springs > Hot (42-90C) | place: USA: Wyoming...
CCAGCCCTTGGGTCTTCGGCGTGAGCACCACGACGGTGCCGGCGATCTTGTCGTGCCAGGCCTGCCGTTCGCGGTCGAAGGCGATCCAGAAGAAGCCCAGGCCCGCGGCGATCAGCGAGAGGAAGCAGCCGAGCGCACGCAAGATGGCGGTCTCCCAGCTGACCGGCTGGCCGTCGATGCGCACCACGCGCAGGTGGCAGATGATGCCGCCGACGGTCGTGCCGCGCAGCTTCCACATCAGCGCGCCGTAGGTAGCCAGCACGAGCAGCAGGCCGTCGGTGCCGTGGTGCTCGATCGCGCTCAGCGCGAAGCTGACCAGCACCAGGTCGATCAGCAGGGCCAGCATGCGGATCCAGAACCCTGCGCGCGGCAGCGTGGACAGTTCCATGGGCGTCGGTGCGTGCGGCGCCGTGGCTGCCGCAGCTGCGGTAGCGTCGGCAGCGCCAGCACCGTTCTCGGGCGCGCCGGGCGGCACGGCGGCGGCGTCCGGACCGACACCGGCGAAGCCGGCCGGTGCGGCGGGCGCCGCTGCGCCGCGTGCGGCGCGCAGAGCGAGCAGCAGACTGTAGATGACCGCGCCGAAGCCGAGCGTGCCGATCAGGGCATAGACGATGAACCCGAGCACCGGCACCATGTAGAGCACCAGCGCCAGGATGCCGCCGAGCAGTACGTACAGCACCGGATGGGTGATGCCGCTGCGTGCGCCGCGCAGGATCCGCCCGCCGAGCCAGCCGAGCGCGACCACCCGGCCGAAGATCCCGGCGCCGAGCAGTGCGAGCCAGAACAACGGGATGGCGAGGATCCCGACCACCGTCATGACCAGGGCCAGCATCAGCACCGGTGTCAGCAGCGTCATGGCGACGGCGGCCAGAACCGACGCACCGGGGTGCTCATCGAGTGTCTGGATGCACTTCTGCAGGCCTTCACGGAACAGCAGCGCCAGCAGCAGGTAGAACAGCAGGAGTGCCCCGGCGACGCCCCACGCCCAACCGATGTCGAGTCGCGGTGCGAGCAGGCGGCCGAGGATCAGACAGTGCTCGCTCCAGGACTGCACGCCTGAGGCGCCATGGAACACCCCGGACATGATGTTCGCTGTCCCGCCATCAATCACACTGCCCGGGTCGCGCTGCACCGATCCGAATACGTTCACCACCTGGCCATACACATGCGCCTTCGGACCGAGTCTCAGGTCGCCGAATATCGCCACGGCATTGCCGCGGACCGGGCCGTTGATACTCGAATCGCCGAACACGCTGACCGTGCTGTTGCCGACGCTGCCGTTGGCTTGCAGGTCACCCATGATGGCAACCACTGAGTCCGATACGTCGCCGTCGGCCATGCTGTTGCCGAAGACGGCGACGACGTCGCAGGCGCTCTTGCCGGCCGAGAGTCGCACGCTGTGGAATACGGCGACCAGTTCCTGATCATCCGGGCAGGCGTGATGGTGGTCGTGCCAGGTCACGACCGTGCTGGAATTGTCGGTGATACCGAGGCCGCTGCGCCCAATGCGGATGTGGCTCGAGCCGCTCTCGACGTTGATGCCGTGCGAGCCGATCCGCACCTCAGTCGTGCCGTGGTGGGAGGCAGCGGTCACCACACCAGAGGTGCTCACGACGGTCGATTGTCCGGCCCCGGCCGGTGCAATGCCGCAGCCGAGGGCGAGCAGCCCGCCCAGCGCTGCTGCGGGGAGAAGCGATTGAATGAACTTGTTCATACGGTGTGCGCCTTGGAATGCGGCAGCGTGGGATAGAGCAGGAGGTAACCGAGTGCGCCCAACATGGCGTAGGCCGTCCCGATGATGAGCAGACTTCCGAACAGCCAGTCCGACGGGATCGCGTGCGCCAGACGCACGGCCAGCTCGCCGAGATCGAAGATCGTGCGGCTCGTGCCGCGTACGTCCCGCACCACGTGCCCGACGCCTGCGCCGGCAAGTGCGTGGGCTGCGTGCTCGCGCAGCCGTGCCGCAAGCATCCACACCAGTGGTACGCACAGTGCGCAGGCGGCGATCAGCAGCGCGCGGGCGGCCCGGGGCCAGCGGGCGATGCCGGCGAGGTGTTGCTGGCCGGCGCGTTGTTCGATCTCGCGCAGGACGCGCGCTTCGAGCGATGCGGGCGCGGCGCAGGGCGGCAGTTCGCGCAGCGCCTGGTGCGCCAGCTGCTCGAGCCGTTGTTCAAGCGGGGTGCGGTCGTTCATGTCGGTGCACAGCTCCGGTCGGTTTGCGGGCCGAGTCCGCCGGCGGCGAGGGTCTTGGCCATGGCGAGGCGGCCGCGCAGGATGTCGGTCTTGGTCTTCGCGAGCGAATGACCGAGCCGCGCGGCGATGTCCTGGTAGGACATGTCCTCGAAGTGAAACAGCACCAGCGGCACGCGCTGGTGATCGGGAAGGCTGCGCAGCGCCGTTTCGATGAGGGCATGGCGCTGCTGCTCTTCGAGCTCATGCAGCGCGCCGGCGAAGGCTGCGCTCGCATCCTCGATGTCTTCCTCGCGGGAATCGTCGGTGAAGACCTCGGAGAACAGCCGCCAGCGCTTGCGATGGCGCGTCAGGTGGTTCAGCGCCAGGTTCGTGGCGACGGTCTTCAGCCATCCGCCGGGGCTGGCGCCCTCGCCGAGCCGCTCGAAGTTCTCGTACGCCTTCAGGAACACGTCCTGGCTGATGTCCTCGGCCTGGGCGGGGCTGCCGGTCAGCCGCACTGCCGTGGAAAAAACCATGTCCTGATAGGCGCGCATGAACGCTGCGAACTCTTGAGAATCGGGCCTTGTGGTTGCCAATTGCACGGGGTGATCATCGTTTGAGACGAGAACACCGGACCGGCGGAAAAGTTGCAGGCGAGCGGGTGCAGCCCCGATGGGACCGAGGTCGCCGCGCGCTTGTGGTCAAGATTCTGCTCAAGATTGGGGACCCGGCGGGCTGCGCGCCGCCTCGGCGGCGCGGGCCGCTCGATACGCGCGCAACTGCGGCAGAAAGGCCTGGCGGCGCTCGAGGCTCTCGGCGCTCCAGTGCTCGTTCGGGTCGTAGAACTCCGGCACGGCCGCCGCGCCCGCCGGCAGCACGACCCAGGGCTGCTTCGAGGCCGTAAAGATATGGATATCCGGGGGCAGCCGTTCGGGCGCATCGAGCGTCCCGACCCGCACGAAGCGCAGAATGGGACCGGCTCCGGCGTAATGGCTCCACAGCGCGACCCGGCACTGCGGACAGCGCGCAATGCGCTGCCCGGCGTCGCTCATCGAGGGGGTATTGATCAGCTCCGGTTCGGCGCGCAGATGCACCACCCGCTCGGACTCGATGAGCGCATTGAGCGCGAAGGCCGCGCCGCTCTCGCGCTGGCACCAGCGGCAGTGGCAGCAGTGCACGATCAGCGGGCCGGTCGTCAGCCGATAGCGGACGTCGCCGCAGTCACAGCCGCCGTCGAGCGGGAACACCGTGTCGTCGGTCATGTGAATCCTCCCCCTGCGCCGGCGCGGACCGGGCCCGCGTCTACTTCAGCACGACCCACAGCGGGCCGATGAGCAGGAACGTCAGGTCCTGAAAGAATTTCGGGCGTCGGCCCTCGATCGCATGCCCGATGAACTGGCCGATCCAGGCGATGACGAACAGTCCGAGCGCCACGGGCCTGAGCGGGACGGTGGCCGGCCAGAAGGCGAGGATGAGCACGCACACCGCGAGTTGCGCTGCCATCGCGACGGTGGCCCGCGTGCCGAGCCGCAGATAAAAAGGGGCCACCGCGATCATCACCAGGTAGGCGGCGCGCACCCCGGCGATCTCGACGCTCCAGAGCAGGGCGATTAGGGCGAAGAGGATCACCGGTACGCACACGGTATGCACCGCGCGGTTGGCCGGGTGGCGGTGCGACAGCGAGTACTCCGTCAGCCATTGATCGAGCGTTTTGCGGGTCATCGCAGGCGGTCCCGTTCAGCGTTGTGCGGCCAGCGCCGCGAGCGCACCGATCGTGTTGAGGTTGCGCGCCGTCCCGGCGGCGGCGGCGGGAATGACCAGCCTGGAGGCGCCGATTCCGTCCGGATAGTGCACGTAGATCTCGCGGGTGCCACAGGCGAGGCGCTCGCGTTTGCGGCCGCGGACGTCCGCGAGCGCCCCGGCCGGCGGTGCGGCCCCGAGGAAGATCGCCACCGTGCGGTTCGGCGGCGACGCGGGAAACGGGTTTGCCGCCAGCACGGCTGCCAACTGCGCCGCGGTGCGCACCTGCACCCCGATCGGCTTGCCGAAGTAGTCCGCGAGCTGGCGCATCAGCGCCTCTCGGACTCGCGGTTCGCCGAAGCGGCTCTCGAACAGGGCGTTGCCTGAGGCGATGTAGGTCCGCGGGCGCTCGAAGCCAGCCGCGCGGCACATCTGGACCAAGGCCGGCATCGGCAGTGAGGTGCCGCCGACGTTGATCGCACGGAGCAGGGCGACATAGGCGCTCATCGCTTCGCAGGCCCCGGGGCAGGGAGTGAGTCGGCCGCATCGTGCGGCGGGATCTGGGCCCGGTAGGATTCGAACCTACGACCAAGGGATTATGAGTCCCCTGCACTAACCGCTGTGCTACAGGCCCGCGCGGGCCGCCATTCTAGCAGCGGCGCTGCGGGCGAGGGTGCGTCGCTGACAGGCTAGGGCGCCAGACAGCCGCTCAGCGGCGCTCGGGATTTGATCGTCTTCATGCACACGGTGGTCTCGATTCGCTGCACGCCGGGCATGCGGCTCACCTGCATGCGCAGCAGCTCATCGAGCGCGGCGATTTCCGTCACCAGGACGTGCATCAGGTAATCCGCCTGCCCAGCCGTGGTGTAGCACTGCAGCACCGCCGGGTGGCGCTCGGCGGCCGCTTCGAATTCCGCATACCGCGCCGAGTCGATGCTCACGTACACGAACGCGTGCACCCGCAGCCCGAGCTGCTCGGCATCGAGTTCCGCCCGGTAGCCGCGGATCAGCCCCTGGCGTTCCAGCTCGCGTACGCGCTGCCAGCAGGGGGTTTTCGAGAGGCCCACGCGCTGGCCGAGCTCGGCGAATGACATGCGTGCGTCCTGTTCGAGCGAGCGCACGATCTCCCGGTCGATCTTGTCCACAGCTGTTCTGCGGGAATGATTTTTATCAGGCGATCGTTCTACGCCTTTGCTGTAATGCAGTCCACTCGTGCCGCAGGGTTCTCGGCTAGAATCCCTGCAGCTTAGGTAATGGAGCGGTCGATGAACCAAGGGCGCACGAGCGAAGAGACCCTGCGTGAACTGTTGGCACGGGTGCACGAGCGGTTGAGTCAGAGCGGCTCGATCGATGCGGAGTCGCGCCAGATGCTCGGCGCACTGGTCCAGGACATCGGCCGTGCCCTCGGGGAGGGGCCGGCGGAAAGCAGCTCGGTCACCGGGCACGCCTCGCGCCTGGAGGGGATGGCGGTGCGCTTCCAGGCCGATCACCCGGCGCTCGCAGAGCTGCTGCGCCAGCTCACCGACGCGCTGGGGAAATTCGGGATCTAGCTGGCCGCGCGCCCCGCGCGGCCGGCGGATCCATCAATCCTCCATCAGGAAGCTGCGCAGCTGCTCGCTGCGGCTCGGGTGACGCAGTTTGCGCAGCGCCTTCGCCTCGATCTGACGAATCCGCTCGCGCGTGACGTCGAATTGCTTGCCGACCTCCTCGAGGGTGTGATCGGTATTCATGTCGATCCCGAAGCGCATGCGCAGCACCTTCGCTTCGCGCGGCGTGAGCTGAGCCAGCACCGCGTGCGTGGTCTCGCGCAGCGACTCCATGGTCGCCTGATCGATCGGCGAGGCCACCGAGGTGTCCTCGATGAAGTCCCCGAGGTGCGAATCCTCGTCGTCGCCGATCGGAGTCTCCATGGAGATCGGCTCCTTGGCGATCTTCAGCACCTTGCGCACCTTGTCCTCGGGCATCTCCATGCGCACCGCCAGTTCTTCCGGCGTCGGTTCGCGGCCCATCTCCTGCAGCATCTGTCGCGAGATGCGGTTCAACTTGTTGATCGTCTCGATCATGTGCACCGGGATGCGGATGGTGCGCGCCTGATCGGCGATCGAGCGGGTGATGGCCTGACGGATCCACCACGTCGCATAGGTGCTGAACTTGTAGCCGCGGCGATATTCGAACTTGTCGACCGCCTTCATCAGGCCGATGTTGCCTTCCTGGATCAGATCGAGGAACTGCAGGCCGCGGTTGGTGTACTTCTTGGCGATGGAGATCACCAGGCGAAGGTTCGCCTCGACCATCTCCTTCTTGGCGCGGCGCGCCTTGGCCTCGCCGATCGACACCTCGCGGTTGACTTCCTTGACCTCGTTGATCGACAGGTGCAGCTGCTGCTCGAGCGCTGCGAGCTTGCCCTGGCGCCGCTCGAACTCCGGCTCCATCTTGGCGAGCGCCGTCGAGTACTTCTTGCCGGCCTTGACGTGCTTGGCAAGCCAGCGCGTGTTGGTTTCGTTCTTCGGGAACGATGCGATGAAGTCCTTGCGCGGCATGCCGCAATCGCGCACCGCCAGCGTCATGATCTCCTTCTCGAGCTGACGGATCTCGCGGATGTGATCGCGCAGATTGCCGATCAGTGCATCGAACATGCGCGGGGAGAGCTTCAGCTCCAGGAATTCGTCGGCGGTCTTCTTGCGCGCCTTGAGTGCCTTCGGGTCGTGCGAGCCGTGCTTCTCGATGGCGCTGAGCATCTGCGCATAGGCCTTGGCGAGACGCCCGAAGCGCTCGGCGGCCTCCTGCGGATCCGGGCCGGAGTCGACGGTCTCCTCCTCGCTGTCCGAATCGTCCTCGCTCTCCTCGTCGTCCGACTCTTCGGCCGCCGCGACCTCGACCTTGGTCGGGTTCTGCGGCTGGGCGATGACATCGGGGGCGTTCGGGTCGACGAATCCGACGATCACGTCGACCAGGCGCGTCTGTCCGGTCTTGACCGGCTCGTAGGCCTTCAGCAGACAGTCGTGCGTCAGCGGGAACATCGCCAGCTGGCGGCGCACCGCCTCGAGTCCTTCCTCGATGCGCCGCGCAATGCGGATTTCGCCCTCGCGCGTCAGCAGCTCCACCGTGCCCATCTCGCGCATGTACATGCGCACCGGGTCGGTCGTGCGGCCGAGTTCGGCATCGAGCGCCGCCAACACCGCTGCGGCTTCCTCGATGGCTTCCTCGTCAGCCGGCGCGGAGGGTTCTCCGGCGAGCAGCGATTCGGTGTCCGGTGCCTTTTCGTACACCGGGATGCCCATCTCATTGATGGTGTTGACGATGTCCTCGATCTGCTCCGGATCGACGATCTCGGAGGGCAGGTGATCGTTCACCTGCGCATAGGTGAGGTAGCCCTGCTCCTTGCCGCGCGCAATCAGCAGCTTCAGCTGCGACTGGCGGTCCTCGGGCATGGCGATCGGACGGCGCTCGAGCACGGCCGGGCGCTTCTCCGGCGCCGGCTTGCTCTCGGCGGGCACCTCGTGCACCCGAGCGGTGTGCTTGGCCGCCGCACTGACCTTGGCGTGCGCCTTGGGGGCGGCAACGCGCACCGACTTCTCGGCGCTGGTGGCCTTGGCGGGCTTGCCGGAATGCGCAGCGGGGCGCTTACGGCTCGGAGCAGTAGTCTTGGACTTGGCTTTCATTGAATCTCGACGGAATGGGCGGGGGCCTTGACCCCGATGTGCTGGCAGGCGCGGGTAGACTCAAGGGGCGCCAAAATAAATTTACCTAGTCTATGAGGCTCGTGCGGCGCGCACAAGTTCAGTGCCGTCCGGGCTTCCCGTTCCGAACCGCTTTTCGTGATGTAAGCACTTGAAACTCCTTAAGTTCTTGCTCGCTCAACGATCTGCTCCGGCTCTGGGTCTCAAGGGCCCTCAGCCGCTGGTCGACCCCGAGATCGACCAATTTACCCAGCGCGGCCTGCAGCTCGACCGCTGCCGCAGCCTCGTCATCGAGCACTGCCTCGCGCTCCAGCAGCCGTCCGAGGTGTTCGCCGCCCGGCCGGTCCCGCCAGCGCTCGATGACCTGCGCCGAGATCTGTAACGGCCGGGCGCGCAAATCATCGAGTAAACCGCGCAGCAGTTCGGCGCCGGCCTCGGTACAGTTCTGCAGTTCGGCCCGTTCGGCCTCCGTGATCGTCCCGGCAATGCCTGGAAAACGCACCAGCCGGGCGAGCGCCTGACGGACCAGGCTGCCGCGTCCGGCACTGTGCCGGGTTCGCAGCGGCGCACGAGCGGCCGCAGCCGCTGGTGCCGGCGCCATCCCGTCCTGCCAGAGCGCCTCAAGACGCTCGGCGGGCAATCCCACCACTTCGGCCACGCGGGCGATCAACAGTTCCCGGTACACGCCGGCCGGGATTTTCCCGATCAGCGGTCGCGCCGCCTCGGCGAGGCGAGCCCGGCCGTCAGCGTGCGCGATATCCACCTCCGCCGACAACTCCCGAACGAGGTACTCCGACAGCGGCAGCGCCCCGTCCAGACGCTGCTCGAAGGCCGCCCGGCCCTCGGCGCCGACCAGGCTGTCCGGATCGTGCCCTTCGGGCAGGAACAGGAAGCGGATCTCCCGCCCCTCACGCGCTTCCGGCAGCGCATGCTGCAGCGCTCGCCATGCCGCACCGCGTCCGGCTCGATCGCCGTCGAAGGCGAACACGACCTCGCGCACCAGCCGGAAAATGCGCTTCAGGTGATCCGGCGTGGTCGAGGTGCCGAGGGTCGCCACGGCACAGGTGATACCCGCCTGATGCAGCCGGACCACATCCATGTAACCCTCGACGACCACCAGGCGCTTCAGCGTTCCACCGGCGATCCGCGACTCGTACAGCCCATACAACTCGTGACCCTTGTGAAATAGGGCTGTTTCCGGCGAATTCAAGTACTTGGGCTCGCCCCGATCGAGGACGCGCCCACCGAACGCAATGGTGCGCCCGCGGCTGTCCCGGATCGGGAACATGATCCGGTCGCGGAAGCGGTCGTAGTGGCCCTCGCCCCGACCGCCGCTGCGCTCGATGATCAGGCCGGTCGCCGCGAGCGCGCGCCGATCCGTCTCGCGGGCCCCGAAGCGGCTGAGCACCGCATCCCAGGCATCCGGGGCATAACCGAGCGCGAAGCGCTGCACCGTCTCGGCCGTCAGCCCACGCTGCGCGACGTACTGCCCGGCCCGGGCCGTCGCGGCCAGGGTCTGCGCATAGAACTGCGTGACCCGGCCCATGAGTTCGTACAGGGGCGTATTCTGCGGGTCCGGTCCGCCACCACCGCCTTCGTGCGGCACGGTGAGCCCGAGCCGCCCGGCGAGATCTTCGATCGCCTCCGGGAAGCTCATGTGGTCGTATTCCATCAGGAAGCGCAGCGCCGTCCCGTGGGCGCCGCAGCCGAAGCAGTGGTAGAACTGCTTCTCGGGGCTGACCCAGAACGAGGCGGTCTTCTCGCTGTGGAACGGGCAGCAGGCCTTGTACTCGCGGCCCGCCTTGGTCAGCTGCACGCGCGAGCCGACCACCTCCACGATGTCCGTGCGGGCGATCAGCTCGTCGATGAAGCTCTGGGGAATGATAGGGGCTGACTACCCCGGCAGGCGGCCCAGCCGATCGCGCACCAGAGCGCTGACGGCGCTCATGTCGGCGCGGCCCTGGGCCTGGGACTTGATCAGCGCCATCACCTTGCCCATGTCCTTCGGCGAGGCGGCGCCGCTCGAGGCGATGGCCTGGCTGATCAATGTCTCGATCTCCGCGCCGCTCATCTGGGCCGGCAGATAGGCCTCGAGCACCGTGATCTCGGCGCTCTCTTTGGCGACCAGGTCGCTGCGTCCGCCGCTGGCGAACTGCGCGATCGCTTCCTTGCGCTGCTTGATCATCTTCTCGAGGACGGCGAGCACCTGGGCGTCATCGAGCGTCACCCGCTCGTCGACTTCACGCTGCTTGATCCCAGCGAGCGCCATGCGGATCGTGGCGAGACGCTCTTTCTCGCCCGAGCGCATCGCGCTCTTCATGTCCTCGGTGATGCGTTCCTTGAGCGTCATGCGCACAGGCCTCAGCGCGCGGCGCGCATGCCCTCGCGCGAAACGCGCTTCATGTGCCGCTTCACGGCAGCCGCCTTCTTGCGTTTCCGCTCCTGGGTCGGCTTCTCGTAGAATTCACGCCGACGCAGCTCGGTGAGGATGCCGGCCTTCTCGCAGGCGCGCTTGAAACGCCGTAGGGCGGCATCGAAATACTCGTTCTCGCGGATACGGACGCTCGGCATCGAAACCTCTGCAGACAGTTGGGGGCCGGCGCCTCATTCCGCCTCGCGCGCCGAAAGCACGCCGCAGCGGACGAAGAGCCGGGTCAAATGGGCCGGCAATTCTAGTAGAGGCTACGGGTAAAGGCAAAATTAGCGCATCGGTCCTGCGCGCCGCCCGTCTGCGGCGGCCACGGCCGGGCGGTGAGCGCTGCGGGTTGTACGGGCCTCCGGTGCGCGGAAATTTAATATTTTTCTTGTAGAGTCAAAGACATGCGTGTTCTTGCGATCGAGTCCTCCTGCGACGAGAGCGCCGCGGCCATCCTGGATGAGTCTGGCGGCCTGCTCGCGCACGAGCTGTACAGCCAGATCGCGCTGCACCGTGTCTACGGCGGGGTCGTGCCGGAATTGGCCTCGCGCGATCACGTGCGCAAGCTGCTGCCACTGGTCGAGCGGGCGCTCGCCGCGGCGCACACCGCGCCGCAGGCGCTCGCCGGGATCGCCTACACGGCGGGTCCCGGGCTGATCGGGGCGCTGCTGACGGGTGCGGCGCTGGCGCGCAGCCTGGCCTATGCCTGGGACCTGCCGGCCGTGGGCGTGCATCATTTAGAGGGGCACCTGCTCGCCCCGCTGCTCGAGCCGCAGCCGCCGCCGTTCCCGCATGTGGCGCTGCTGGTCTCCGGCGGCCACACGCAGCTGATCGAGGTGCGCGGGATCGGTCGCTACCGCATCCTCGGCGACACGCGCGACGATGCCGCCGGCGAGGCCTTCGACAAGACCGCCAAGCTCCTCGGTCTGCCCTACCCGGGCGGCCCGGAACTCTCGCGCCTGGCGGCGCAGGGAACCTCGGGGGCGTTTCATTTTCCCCGCCCGATGCTCGATCGCCCCGGCCTGGAGTTCAGCTTTTCCGGCTTGAAAACGGCCGTGCTGCACACCCTGCGCGGCCGCGAACTCGATGCGCGCACCAAGGCGGACGTGGCCCGCGCGGTCGAGGAGGCGATCGTCGAGACGCTCACCGTCAAGGCCGAACGCGCCCTCGAGCAGAGCGGCTTCGACACGCTGGTCGTTTCCGGGGGCGTCAGCGCCAACCTGCCGCTGCGCGCCGCGCTCGCAAACGCCGCCGCCCGTCACGGCGCGCGCGTGTACTATCCGCGCATCGAATTCTGCACCGACAACGCGGCGATGATCGCGGTGGCCGGCCTGTATCGGCTGCGCGCCGGGGAGCGCCAGGGGCTCGCCATCGAGGCGCGCGCCCAATGGCCGCTCGAATCGCTCGCACCCGTCGGTGCCGAGGCCCATTCGTGAGCCGACCGGACGGCACGGCGCGCGGTGCGTGAACGGATTGGAAGGGGACCGAACAGACATGAGCGACACGGCGCTTTGCGGGGATCGGATCTTCCTGCGCGGATTGACCGCCGAGTGCATCATCGGCTTCATCGACTGGGAGCGGCGCGTCAAGCAGACGGTGGTGATCGATCTGGAGCTGCCCGTCGATTGCGCACGGGCTGCGGCGTCGGATGAAGTGGCCGACACCGTCGATTACAAGCAGATCGCCAAGCGCGTGCTGGCCTTCATCGAGGCCTCCGAATTCAAGCTGGTCGAAACCCTGGCGCACCGGCTGGCGCTGCTGCTGCTCGAGGAATTCTCTCTGGACTGGGTCCGGCTGTCGCTGAACAAGCCCGGCGCGATCCGCAACTCCCGCGACGTCGGCGTGACGATCGAGCGCCGTCGCGCCGCGGCGCGCTGAGACGGTCCGATGCCCGAGGTCTATGTTGCGGCCGGCAGCAACGTCGAGCCCCATAAACATCTCGCACGGGCGGCCCGCGAACTCGCCGGGGCGTTTCCCGGCGCACGCTGCTCGTCCTGGTATCGCAACCGCGCCGTCGGGTTCGAGGGTGAGGATTTCATCAATTTCGTGGCCGGCTTCAGCACCGAGCAGCCGCTCGAAGCCGTGATCGCACATCTGCAGGCCATCGAGGGTCTCTGCGGGCGCACGCGCACCGCGCCGCGCTGGGCGCCGCGCAGCATGGATCTGGACATCCTTCTCTACGGCACACAGGTGCTCGACACCCCGGCCGTGCGTCTGCCGCGCCCGGATCTGCTCAAGCGCGCCTACATGCTCGGCCCGCTCGCCGAACTGGCGCCGGAGCTGATCCATCCGACCGCCGGGGCGAGCATCGGGACGCTGTGGCGGCAGTTCGATCAGGCCGCCCACCCCCTGATCCGGGTCCCCTCGTCCGATGCGGACGAGGCTGCGGTGTAGCGCGCAGTGCGCAACCCGCCCGTTGCACGCCGCCAGCGTGTTCGCGCCGCGCTACCAGGCGATGCTACGCCCGCCGTCGACGGCCAGGACCTGCCCCGTGACGAACGGCGCATCGCACGCGAAGAAGCGCACCGCGCGTGCGATGTCCTGCGGTGTTCCGCTGCGCTTCAGCGCGGTGCGCTCGATGATGTGCCGGCGCAGCGGCTCCTCGACGCCGCTCTCCGGCCAGAGAACCGGTCCGGGGGCGATCGCGTTGACACGCACCTGCGGGCCGAGCTCGCGAGCCAGCGACTTCGTCAACATGATCAGGCCTGCTTTGGCCACGCTGTATACCGGGTGATGGCGCAGAGGACGCATGCCGTGGATGTCCGTGAGGTTCACGATCAGACCGCCGCGCTCGCTCAACGCCGCGCGGGTGGCCTGGGCAAGGAACAGCGGCGCCTTCAAGTTGGTGCCGATCAGATCGCTCCAGACCCGCTCATCAATCTGTCCCATCGGGGTCGGATAGAACGTCGAGGCGTTGTTCACCAGGATGTCGAGCCGACCGAAGGCCGACACCGCCGCGGCGGCCAACCGCTCGAGCGACTGCAGCTCGAGCAGGTCCCCGGACACGAGCGCCGCGGAGTCGGCCCGCACGTCATTCAATTCTGCGGCGAGCGCACGGGCCGGTTCCGCCGAGCTGCGATAGTGCAGCACGATCTGCGCACCGGCGGCGTGCAGGGTGCGCGCGATGAGCGCGCCGAGGCGGCGCGCGCCGCCGGTGACCAGAACCGCCTGGCCGCTGAGCGGACTGGGTGCGTGGGCGTCGTCAGATGGCGTCATGAACCTTGGCTCGATCGATGAGGACGGCAGACTCCATTATGACCCCGCCGCTGTCGGCGGACGAAGCGGCGCATTCCGAGGCGCTCGCGGCACACATCGCCGCGCAGGTGCGGGCCGGCGGCGGCTGGCTGTCATTCGAGCGCTTCATGGCGCTCGCGCTGTACGCGCCGGGACTCGGCTACTACAGCGCCGGCAGTATCAAGATCGGTGCCGGTGGGGATTTCGTCACGGCGCCGCAACTGTCGGACCTGTTCAGTCGCTGCGTGGCCGCGCAGTGCGCCGAGGTGCTGGCCGACGGCGGGGAGATCCTGGAATTCGGCGCCGGCACCGGGCGCATGGCCGCCGCGGTGCTCACCGAACTGGCCGCCCGCGGCTGTCTGCCGCAGCGCTACGCGATCCTCGAGGTCAGTGCGGATCTGGCGCAGCGGCAGCGGCGGTGCATCGACGCGCTGCCGGCGACGCTCGCCGAGCGGGTGGTGTGGCTCGAGCGGTTGCCGGAGCGGCCCGTGCAAGGCGTGATTCTCGCCAATGAGGTGCTCGATGCGTTGCCCTGCCGCAGGTTCGTCCTGGAGGCGGGCGCGCCGCGCGAGCTCGGCGTTGCGCTCGAGGGCACACGCCTGGTCGAGCGCGCCGCGCCGGCGGATGCGGCGCTCACTGAGGAATGGGCCCGGCTCAGTGCGGAGTTGCCGGCGCCGCTCGCTGACGGGTACGTCTCGGAGATCTGCCTGCAGGCCGGGCCGTGGGTGGCGAGCGCCGCGGATGCGCTGCAGCGCGGCATGATGCTGCTCTTTGACTATGGCCTGCCCCGTGCGCACTACTACCACCCGCAGCGTGTCGCGGGCACGCTGCGCTGTCACTACAAGCACCGGGTGCACGATGACCCCTACGTGAATCTCGGCGTGCAGGACATGACCGCGTGGGTCGACTTTACGCGGATCGCCGAAAGCGCCGTCGCCGCCGGGCTCGACGTGGCGGGATTCGCGACGCAGGCGGCGTTCCTGCTCGGCACGGGAATCGAGCGTCTGGTCGCCGAGGCGGGCGATGCGCTCGAGCACGCACGCCGCGCGGGCGAGGCGCGCCGTCTGCTGCTGCCGGGGGAAATGGGCGAGGCGTTCAAGGTCATGGCGCTGACGCGCCAGTGCGACGCGCCGCTGCCGGGGTTTGCGCTGCAGGATCTGCGCGCGTCGCTCTGAGCCGCCGGCCCCGGGAGCCGTCTCAGGACCGACAGAGGGCCCGATCCCGGATCGCCTTCGGTTCGTGCGCCAGGCGGCGCGCCGCGGCATAGAAGCGCGGCAGGTTGCCGTGCTCGCGACGCAGCAGCTGCTCGAAACCCGGCAGACAGTCGTAGTACGTGCCGACGGAGACCAGATCTGCGTTGTTCAGGCCCTGGCGGATCCAGCGGCTGTAGAGCGGGGCACGCACCTGCAGGCGCTGCTCGAGCGCGCGGATTTGCGCGGCGAGCTGCGTGAAAACCGCCTGCTTGCGCCGCAGCATCTGCGCATGCGTCATGCCCGAGGCGTACACGCGCGCGAGCCTGCTGCGCGTGCGGCGCAGCAGGGCAGCGAACTCGCGGTCGGCCGCATCCAGATGTTCGAACAGCGCAATGCGCTGCGGTTCGTGGCGATGCCGCAGCCAGCGCTTCAGGCCGGTGTTTTCCACCGTCATCGCGAACGCCTCATCGAAGCGCGAGTCGTTCGGTACGTACAGCAGCTGGTGCGCGAGTTCATGAAAGATCATGCCCGCGAGCTCGTCGCTGCCGTAGCGCATCATGGTGCTCATGACCGGATCGGGCAGCCGGCCGAGCGTCGAGTAGGCCGGCACACCCTCGACCAGGACGTCGTAACCGCGGCGCTTCAAACGAGCGGCAAAGGACAGTGCGGCCCGCTCGTGAAAGTAGCCTCGGTACGCGACGCAGCCGGCGATCGGGAAACACCACTGCTTCGGCTGGACGGAGAACCGCGGCGCTGCCACGACGTTCCACACCACGTAGCGGCGATGCAGGTTCACGTAGCTGCGGTAACTGTCGTTGTCCGGCAGGCCGAGCTGCTGCGAGGCGAAGCGGCGGGCCGAGCGCACCGCCCCGAGCTCGCGCACGAGCGGGAGCGGGGCGTCGGGCTCGTCGATGACATCGACGATCGAGCGCCGATCGTGCATGACGTGCCATTCGCCGACGGCGGCCTGCATGAGATAGCGCGTGCTGGCGCAGCCGGCGAGTGCGACGAACGCCAGGGCGCCGACGGCAAGCCGCACTGCGGCGGTGGTGCGCCGCGCAGGGGCGGGCGGCTGGGGCGTGGGGCGCACCGGGCGGGCGCTCGAGTCGGTTACCATGGGTGCATGGAAGTCTACCTAGTCGGCGGCGCGGTGCGGGACCGGTTGCTCGGACGGCCCGTTCACGAGCGCGATTGGGTGGTCGTCGGGGCGCGGCCGGAGGATCTCGAACGTCAGGGCTACCTGCCCGTGGGACGGGAGTTTCCGGTATTTCTGCATCCGGAGACGCGCGACGAATACGCCCTGGCGCGCCTGGAGCGCAAGGTCGCGCCGGGTTATCGGGGCTTCACGACCGAGTTCTCGCCCGAGGTGACGCTGCAGGAAGACCTGCGCCGGCGTGATCTGACGGTCAACGCCATGGCCGAGAGCGCCGCCGGCGAGATCATCGATCCGTACGGTGGCCAGCGCGATCTCGAGGCGCGCCTGCTGCGCCACGTCTCGGACGCATTCGTCGAGGATCCGGTCCGCGTGCTGCGTGTGGCGCGCTTCGCGGCGCGCTACGCGCCGCTCGGCTTTCACGTTGCGCCCGAGACGCTCGCACTGATGCGTCGCATGAGTGAATCCGGCGAACTCGGCGCGCTGGTGCCCGAGCGGGTCTGGCAGGAGACCGAACGGGCGCTCGGGGAGCCCCGCCCGGAGGTGTTCTTCGAGACGCTGCGCGAATGCGGGGCGCTGAGCGTGATCTTTCCCGAAGTGGCGGCGCTCTACGGCGTGCCGCAGCCCGCCAAGTGGCATCCGGAGATCGACACCGGCGTGCACGTCATGCTGGCTCTGCGCTGGGCCGCGGATGCCGAACTCTCGAGGCCCGCGCGCTTCGCGGTGCTCATGCACGACCTGGGCAAGGCCCGCACCCTGCCGGAGCGCTGGCCGAGCCATCATGGTCACGAGGAGGCCGGTGTGCCGCTCATCGAGGCGGTGTGCGCGCGGCTGCGCATCCCGAATGCCTACCGCGAACTCGCTGTGCTGACGGCCCGTTATCACGCGCACGTGCACCGCGCGGAAGCGCTGCGCCCGAGCACCGTGCTGCAGTTGCTCGAGGCGACCGACGCGCTGCGCCGCCCGGAGCGGTTCGAAGATCTGCTGCGCGCCTGCGAGGCCGATGCGCGCGGCCGCGCCGGACTGCAGGAGTTGCCGTATCCGCAGGCTGACTATCTGCGCCGCGCGCGCGCCGCGGCTGCCGCGGTCGTGCTCGGTAGCGAGGAACGCCAGGGGCTGGCCGGTCCGGCGATCGGCGAGAAGATCCGCGCCCGGCGGCTGGAGGCGATCGGCGCCCTGGACTGAGCCGTCACACGATGTGCGGCCGTGCTGCGCTAGCATGGTCGGCGGCGCGGCACGGCACCCGAGGATCAAGGGAGGGAGCGGCGATGTCCGGCAACACACGAAGGCGCGCGTACGCGTCGGCTCTGCTGGCGACGGCGTTGATGTTCGCAGCCGCCCCGGCTCACGCCGCCGGCGCTCTGAAGCTGCTGGCGGTGGCGCCGGCCGGGACCGACGTCCCGCCGGGCCAGGAAATCGTCCTGCAGTTCAATCGGCCGATGGTGCCGCTCGGACGCATGGGCCGCGCCGCCGTACCGGTCCACATCCGTCCGGCGCTGCATTGCCGGTGGCGTTGGCTCGATCCACAGCGCCTCTCGTGCCGGTTGCCCGGCCGCCAGCGATTCCGGCCCGCAACCCGGTACCGCATTCGCATCGGCACGGCGCTCAAGGCGCTCGACGGCGCGCGCTTCGCGCACGCGCTCAGCACTACATTCGTCACACAGACCCCGCGCGTACGCTGGGCGTACTTCGAGCGCTGGCGCAACCGCACCGAGCCGCAATATCAGGTGCGCTTCACCCTGCCGGTCACGGTGGCCGCCGTCGAGCGCTCGCTGCGCTTCAGTCCGCTCGGCCCAGGGTCCTCCGTGGCGGTGCGCGCCAGACCGTTCGCGCGGCGGCGCACCGGCCCGCTGCTGCTGCCGGTGCCGGGTATTCCCGGGGCGATGGTCTGGATTCCGCATCCGCGGACGCCGCATCGCCGCAGCGTACGCTCGAGCGCCCGGAGCGTCTGGATCGTCACGCCCGCACACGCGCTCGTGGCGCAGAGGTCCTATCAACTCACCGTCGGCCCAGGCCTGGTGACCCCCCTCGGACGGCTGCCCGGCCCGCAGGGTGATGTTCCCGACACGACATTCACTCCGTTCGGACGGTTCGCGTTTCTCGGCATCCACTGCCTCACGGCGGCCGGGACCTGGCGCACGCTAGGGCCCCCCGGTGCGCCGGGTGCCGCCGCGGCGCGCTGTCGGCCCGGAACGGTGCAATGGGCCTTCAGTGCGCCGGTGCCGAAGAAGACGCTCGCGGCGATCGGGCTGCATCCGTCTCCGGCGCGCGCCGCGCAGCGACGCCGGTTGTGGAGCGGATATCCCCAGTGGATGCTCGCTGCCGCAGGCCCCGCCGGGGGCTCGACGCAATATGATTATCCACTGCCGTACCGCCTGGTCGCGATGCGGCCTTACCGGGTGGTGCTCTCCGCCCGGCTGGCCGATGTGTTCGGCAGCACGCTCGGGCACGCCGTCGCGCTGCGGTTTGCGACCGGACACCTGCCCCCCGCGCTGAGTCTCGGGGCACCGCAGGGCGGAGTGCTCGAGGCCGGCGAGCGTACAGTGCTGCCGGTCTACTTCGCCAATCTGACCCGGCTCGACTTTGCCTATCACGCGCTGACCGCCGCGGATCTGGCCGGCGCAACGGCGGGCGCGGCGGGTCCGCCGGTGCTCACTTCGCTGCTCGCTCCGTATCACGACCGACCGCCGCGCGACCAGTGGCTCGCGCGCCCGCTCGGCGTGCGCGCCGATCTCGATGGCCGCT
>Ga0315298_1005353_pt1 | contig 18318 bp, 17 predicted proteins | sample WHS_1_MG_FD_203077 | JGI IMG/M metagenome (GOLD analysis project Ga0315298, IMG submission 203077) | Extremophilic microbial mat communities from Washburn Hot Springs, YNP, Wyoming, USA - WHS_1_MG | ecosystem: Environmental > Aquatic > Thermal springs > Hot (42-90C) | place: USA: Wyoming...
CAGTGCCTTTTCAGGTCGGGTGTTAGCCTTGCGACCAGGCGCAAGCCCCTGAACCAAAGCCAAAATCTTGTGATTCAATGCCGTTTTTCAACGAATCGCTTCTGGTTGCACAAAAGTTGGGTTAAGGGAAAACCCGCATGTTCCTAAAGAAAGTTGTTAAGAACCTGCTTAAGCGCTGCCCTCCCCTTTCCAGGTTTATCTCTCGTTTGAGACAACGAGAGCCAGGGGCATGGATTTTCCGTCAGACTTTTGTATTCTGGTTGTACCAACCAGAATATTTTGATCAGTTTCCCTGGCCCTTTAAATTGCTGGCATGGTATTGCAAAGTGCAAGAACCGTTTGGCAGGAAGATCATTGGGGGACTGCAAGTCCATCGGTTTTTAAGCGCACTAGCCTCTTTGCTTTCGGTAAAAAGGGTACTGCCCCTCAAAATAAAAAATGATACATTTTTCATTGATCTCCAGGATCCTCATTCGTTCTACATGGTAAGCGAATTCTTAAAAGAAAATTCGGAAGCCCGCGTTTTATCTGCCCTGATCTCTCCTGGAGATACCTGGATTGACGTGGGAGCAAATCTTGGTTTCTTTGCTTTGATAGCATCAAAGTTGGTACGAGAGGAAGGAAGGGTAGTTTTAATAGAACCCCAGCCTTTACTGGCTCAACTCGCAGAGAAAACGATGGCCGAGAATCATTTTGCTCCTTACTCGATTTATCAGGTAGCCTGTGCAGATTACAAAGGGGAGACAGAATTTTATGTACCACGTTCGACCTCAGGCCGGGGAGGGCTGTATTCCTCTTTTTCGGCATCAGGCAGACACCGCAAAATCCGCGTCCCTGTTGTTCCCCTAGACGATCTGCTTGACTGGCAATCTTTGCCCGGACAGGTATTCTTAAAAATAGATGTAGAAGGCAGTGAGATTGCTGTTTTACGAGGCGCTAGGCGTTTAATACAGCAGCGAAATCCCATCCTACTATTGGAAATTAACCCTCTTTCTCTAAAGGCTGCGGGGGTGAACCCCGCTGAGCTCGTGTCGCTTTTGTCCCATTTAGGTTATAGCCGTTACTGCGAGATTGATGACGTGTCCAGAATGGCCTCTGAAGAGATTGGCTACTTGGACTTCTCATGTCAGAGGAATATCCTGCTATGGCCATCATAGACGCCGGGGCACCTATCCGTGTTCTGTATTTACATGCTGAGCGAGAATTTGGCGGTGCAGGCCAGAGCTTGAAACTTCTCCTCGAACATTTGCCGTCTAGCCGCTATCAGCCAGTGGTGGTATTGCCAGGGCAGGGATCGTTTGCTACTTTCTTGAAGGAAAAGGGAATCCCCGTCTATTTCGAGCCCTTAATGAGATTCCCGGCTGTTACAGAAACGTTTTTTTACCGAGAAGCAAGATTCAAAACCTTGAGGTTGTTGAAAGAGATCGTTTTTTTACTGCTCTCTCTACAGTCCAGAAGGAAAAGGTGGAAATCGCTGATCCAATCCTGGCAGCCGGATATTATTCATATCAATTCAGTCACCTTAATAGCCGAGGGTTGGGCTTTGAGTGGTAGCAAGGTACCTCTCGTCTGGCATATTCATGACATTTTCAGCCATCGTTGGATAGGGCAATGGGCCGGGAACATGATTCCTGAATGGGCAAACGCTGTTATTGCTGTGTCAAAAGCTGCGGGCGCCAGATTGAATGCGTCGCGTGGCAACGTCCATGTCATTTACAACGGTATTGATCTGAGAGAGTGGCAGATTCAACAAACAGGCACCAGGACAAGAGTCCGTCAAGAATTGGGTCTGCCTCCCGATGCTCCCTGTATTGGTTTTTTAGGGAGATTGACAGCAGCGAAAGGATTCTTTGACCTTGTTCAGGCCGCTCCTCGTATTTTGGCTCACTTTCCCAATACGCATTTCTTGATTGTAGGAAGTGAACCAACAAAGGGTAACTGGATGCCATCGCTTACTCGAACAGAAGTAAGCAGATTAAATCTTGGCAATTATTTTCATTTTGTTGGACAGCAGCGGAATGTAAAAGATTTTATTGAGGCCATGGATATCGTTGCTCTTCCGAGTTGGTCAGAGGGATTTGGGTATACAGTTGTGGAGACCATGGCGATGGGGAAAGCGGTAGTCGCGTCAAATGCGACCGCTATGCCGGAATTGATTGTCCATGGAGAAACGGGACTGCTAGTAGAGCCTCATAACCCAAGTCAATTAGCAGATGCTTGCTTGCAGTTTTTAAAAAACAAGGAATTGGCTTTATCTTGCGGCAAGAATGCTGTTTGCAGAGTACAGCGTTTCTTTTCCGCTGACGTTACTGCGCGTAACATCGAAAATATATATCAAGAGTTGTTGAAGGAAACTAAAAAAATATGAATGACACATACCGACTACCAACCTTTTTCATCATTGGCGCCGCCAAGTCTGGTACCACTACACTTTATGATGTTTTGAAACAGCACCCCCAAATTGGTCTTTCTAGTGTGAAGGAACCGCGTTTCTTCAGCAATGACGAAAAATATGCCAAAGGTATTCACTGGTATTTGGAGACGTATTTCTCCCATATTGATAGTGGCATTGTGGTGCGAGGGGAGGCTTCGCCACAATATCTTTACTGGAGTAATAAAGTCGCTCCTCGTTTGCAAGAGACTTATCAGAATAATATAGTGCCAAAATTTATCTGTATTTTTCGCGATCCGGTCCAAAGAGCATATTCTCACTATTGGCATGCCTATCGCTATGGGTGGGAAGAATTAACTTTTGATGCTGCTATTCGATTTGAGGAGGAACGCGTTCGTCATTTTCTTGAGACTCATGCCGGCACCGACGAAATGTTCTTCTCCTACTATCGCGCTGGCCTCTATGCAACCCAATTAACCTATTTTCTCGACATATTCTCGCGAGATCAATTTCTTTTTTTGCTCCAGGATGACCTGGTGGGCAATTTTCCTGAAACAGTCACTCGCTTGCTGGAGTTTCTGGAAGTAGATTCTTCGTTCCGGATTTCTCCTGTATTCAGCAATAGGGCTGCTCTACCTCGTAGCCAGAGACTTGTAAAGTACTTGAAGGAGCCAGCCAGGCCGTACAGTTTGAAATGGTGGTTTAAATTGATGCTGCCCCTTCCTGCACGCCAGAAAGTTAAGCGGCTGATACGGCGCAGGAATTTAAAAGACACGGCATATCCACCTATGGACCCTGGGCTCTCGAAAGAACTGCGTGTGCGTTACACAGGCGAAATTCTACGCCTTCAGGAAATCATTGGGCGCGATTTATCTCACTGGCTGGCAAATAGCGAATGACATCTCCTGTTCTCCCCAACTTTTTTATCCTTGGCGCGGCCAAAGCGGGTACTACCACGCTTTACGAGGTGCTGAAGCAGCATCCTCAAGTTTATCTCTCTTATGTTAAAGAGCCAATGTTCTTTAGCCATGACGAAAACTACCGGCAAGGACTGGGATGGTACTCCCGTACATTCTTCCCGGCTGCGCACAAATATCCTTTGCGTGGAGAAGCCACGCCACATTATCTTTACTGGGCCGAGAAGGTCGCGCCGCGAATACGCGAGGCATATGGCGGAACAAACTTGAAATTTGTGATTATTCTGCGCGATCCGGTGCAGCGCGCCTACTCATGGTACTGGAACATGGTTAAGGAAGGAAAAGAGGATCTGCCTTTTGCAGAAGCGTTAGAGAAAGAAGCCGAACGCCTGCGCGCTCATTGGGATTCGTTATACGCAACAGGCTCAATGGTCTATGGCTATTATCGAGGCGGTTGTTACGCCAGCCAGATTGAAGAGTACTTCAAATATTTTTCCCGCGAATCCTTCTACTTTCTGTTGCAAGAAGACTTGAAAGACCTGAAACACGGCACATTTCCGGGATTGCTGGAATTCCTGGGGGTGGAGAGGCAGGTTGAATTCAAACCGGTCGTTGCTAATCCTGCCGCCACACCGCGTAGCCGAACGTTACATCGCTGGCTGCATGGTCCTTCGGCTTTGAAAGAGTTGGTTAAAAAAATCATTCCTTTGCGCTGGCGTTATCATTTCAAGGTTTTGCTGACAGAGGCTAACCTGCAAGCGATTTCCTATCCCAGGCTCGATGAGGTGCTGGCAGCTGAACTGCGCAAACGTTATCAGGGCGAAGTAGAACGGCTGGAGATCATTATCGGGCGTGATCTGTCCTCTTGGAAAGGGTAAGACGGCAACATGGCCAGGATCGCCTTGTTTTTCTCTTCCCTGCGTGGGGGTGGGGTGGAACGGGTCATGCTCAATCTGGCGCGCGGTTTGCTCGCCAAAGGGCATACTGTGGACCTGGTGCTGGTTCAAGCAGCAGGTGAACTGCTTGGGCAGGTTCCTGATGGTGCAAACCTCGTAGATTTGAAGGCCACGCGCACCTTGCGAGCCTTGCCGTCATTGGTTCGTTACCTTCGCTCCATTCACCCAACAGCCATCCTGGCGGCACAGACACACAATAACGTTCTGGCGGTTTGGGCGCGGCGATTATCTGCTGTGACCACCCGTCTGGTGCTCAGCGAGCACAGTTCCATGTCGGCGGTAGTGCAAAACGCGGCGCTGTCCAAAGACCGCTGGCGCCCGTGGGCCGCCCGCTTATTCTATCCAGGAGCGGATGCTATCGTGGCCGTCTCCGCTGGGGTGGCCGATGATCTCGCGCAGACTGCCACTCTGCCACGTAAGTATATTCATGTCATCCATAACCCTATTGTTCTCCCCGAATTGATAGCCTGGGCGGCAGAACCGCTTACGCATCCCTGGTTTGAAGCCGGACAGGTGCCTGTAATCCTCGGACAGGTGCCTGTAATCCTCGCTGTTGGGCGTTTAGTGCCGGCAAAGGACTTTCCTACTCTGCTGCGTGCTTTTGCCTCTTTACGTGCCCGCCGTCCGGCGCACCTGCTCATTTTGGGGGAGGGCGTCCAGCGGAATACTTTGATGGCACTGGCTTCTGATCTGGGTATTGTGGAAGATATGGCCATGCCTGGCTTTGACCCCAATCCTTATCGCTTCATGGCGCGCTGTAATGTGTTCGTTCTCTCTTCGGCCTGGGAAGGTTTTCCTGTGGTCATTGCGGAAGCGTTGGCGTGCGGTGCACCGGTTGTCTCTACGGATTGCCCCAGCGGGCCGGCGGAGATTCTGGAGAATGGTAAATATGGCCGTCTGGTGCCGGTAGGCGATCACGAGGCGCTGGCGCGGGCTATTGAAGCAACGTTAGATAATCCGCTCCCGGCCGGGATGCTCAAAGCCCGAGCCGCGCAGTTCTCGGTGGAAGTCATTACCGATCAATATCTTCGTGTCCTTCTAGGAAAAAATTGACGTGCGCCTGCTCTACGTGATTACCGATTTGGATTTCGGCGGCGCCGAGAACCAGGTAGTGCAACTGGCACGGCGCTTCCAGGCGCGCGGCTGGGCAGTAATGCTCGTCTCGATGCTGCCGCCGCGCGCCTTTGTGGCCGAGTTAGAACGGGCCGGGGTGCAGGTTGCTCATCTGGGAATGCGGCGCGGCTTCCCCGATCCACGGGCGATTATCCGCCTGGCACGCCTGATCCGCCGCTGGCGACCAGATGTTGTGCATAGTCATATGGTGCATGCAAACTTGCTGGCACGGGTAACGCGCCTGATCGTTCCTATGCGACTTTTAATTTGTACGGCCCACAGTATCCTGGAAGGCGGGCGCTGGCGCGAACTGGCTTACCGCCTGACCGATCCGCTTTGCGACCTGACTACCCATGTTAGCCAGGCCGGGGCAGAGCGCGCGGTGCGGGTTGGGGCGCTCCCAGCGGGCAAGGTGCGTGTTGTTCCCAACGGCGTGGATACAATGCGGTTTCATCCTGATCCCTCGGCGCGGGTCCGTTTGCGGGAGATGTTGGGCCTGGGAAATCATTTCGTCTGGCTGGCCGTCGGACGCTTTGAGACGCCAAAGGATTATCCGACGATGCTGCGGGCATTTGCTTGCATCAGAAGGCAGGTAGAAAGCCTGCTGTTGATTGCTGGGCAAGGCTCTCTGCTAGAATCATGCCGCCTTCTGGCAAAAGATCTGCACATTGAAGACGCCGTTCATTTTTTAGGTGTACGCCAGGATATCCCTGCCCTGATGAACGCGGCGGATGCCTTCCTGATGTCATCCCAATGGGAAGGAATGCCCATGGTTTTGCTGGAGGCTGCGGCCAGTGGGTTGCCTGTGGTGGCTACAACAGTAGGTGGAAATGGTGAAGTGGTTTCACCAAAACAGAAAGAATATCTCGTTCAGCCGCAAGACGCGGATGCTTTGTGTGCTGCTATGTTAAAATTGATGAACCTTTCTCCTGCCGAACGTCAGGATTTAGGGCAGGGTAATCGTCTTTATGTGGAGGCTCATTACAACCTAAAAAAAATTGTGGATGTTTGGAAAAAACTCTACGAAGAACGGTTGATGTCTGGAAAGAGATCCGGAAGTGAATGCTACAATAAGAGATAAACGAACCTTTGTGCTTTCAGAGTGGCAGGTTGGAGGTATTTTTTTTATCTATACCTTGCTCACTGGTCTGGCCATTCAACTCATTTTATTGCCTTATGTCTTTCCTGCCTGGCATGCCGGGAATGGCTTGCTGGTGGGCCTCGACGCGGTCAATTTCCATAAGATCGCTGTTCAACTGGCGAACCAGATCACCACACAGGGCTGGTCTGCCTGGGAATTGACGCCCAACAACCAGGCCGTGGCTGGCATAGCGGCAATTTTTTATGTACTGATCACCCCAAAACCCTGGACGGTGTTGCCTCTCAACGCCCTCTTGCATGCCACGGCTGCTCTGGTATTGTATCGCCTGGCAATGTTTCTGGTAAAGGACCGGAAGAAGAGTTTATTAGCGACCCTGCCCTTTGTGCTTTTCCCTTCCTCGTTGACGTGGACAGCCCAGATGCACAATGATAGTTACGCTATTCTGGGACAGTTGCTTTTCTTCTACGGCTGGTATCTCCTGGCACAATGGAGGAATACTTTTTCCGTTGCAAAGATGGCAGGGGCGGCTATCAGCATCGTTATTGGAATAACACTTACATGGCTGGTGCGAGATTACCTGGTGCAGATACTTCATGTCCTTTCGCTGGTGGTCGCAACTGTTCTAAGCCTGGCTTATCTCTGGTGGAGGCGAAGAGGGGATGTAGACTGGCGTAGAACAGCCATAGCAATTCTCGTGATCTGGTTCCTGGTTGTCATGATTGGTTTATTTATCACTCCCAAGAAGCCTATGGCGGAGCGTGTGCAATACGAGTGGAGGAGCTCCCCATGGCTGCTCAGGGCAATTGATCGCCAATTGTTTGCCCTGAGTGTGAAGCGGGAGATTGTTCTTCTCGACTGGGCTGGTGCTGGCAGCAATATCGATACAGAAATCCATTTTCACAGTGCAGCGGATGTTCTCTCCTACTTGCCGCGTGCCTTGCAGATTGGCTTTCTGGCTCCTTTCCCCAACGACTGGTTCGGCAGCGGTAGCCGCCCTGCCAATACGATGATGCGGCGCGTTTCAGGGATCGAGATGAGCCTGGTTTACCTGTCGTTGCTTGGCCTGCCCATAGCAATTTGGCGCTGGCGGCGCGAACTCAGCCTGTGGATTTTTATGTTCTATGCTGCAGGAATGCAAACCATTTATACGCTGGTCACAGTCAACATCGGTACGCTGTATCGTTTTCGCTACGGATATCTGATGACATTTGTAGCATTAGGGATCGCAGGTTGGACGGTGCTTTGGCCGTTCATACGGAAGTGGCTGCTGCGGCGATGATTCCAGGATACCGCTTGACAGAATATTCATCGGTCAACTCTCTCTACCACCCAGTATAGTAGCGTGAAAGTCATCCTTTTTGCCAATACTGACTGGTATTTATATAATTACCGTTTATCCCTGGCCCAGGCTCTGCGTGCACGGGGGGATGCGGTCGTACTGCTGTCACCCTCTGGGCGATATGTCGATCGGTTGCGAGCGCAGGGTTTCCGCTGGCTGGAAGTTCCGCTGGAACGGCGAGGCTATAACCCTTTCAAGGAAGTTCGTACCTTGCTTCATCTGGCTGGCGTTTATCGTCGTGAACAACCTGACATAGCCCATCATTTCACGGTGAAATGTGTCCTGTATGGCTCGCTGGTGTGTTCTGTGTTGGGGTTGCCAGGAGCGGTGAATTCCATTACCGGCCTGGGATACGTTTTTACGGAGGGAAAAGGATCGCGGCGCTGGTTGCGAGGCGTGGTGAAATTCCTGTATCGTTTGATTTTGAAGCAGACCTGGACTATCTTCCAGAATCCAGAAGATCGAGATTTCTTTGTAGGCAACCATCTGGTGAGGCCTGAGCGAATTGCCTTGATACGGGGGTCAGGGGTGGACGTGCAGCGTTTTGTGCCGCGTGCCCGGCCTGATGGCGTTCCGCTGGTCGTTTTGCCCACTCGTTTACTTTGGGATAAGGGAGTGGGCGAGTTCGTCGAGGCGGCCAGGCAGTTGCGTGCCCGTGGGCGCCAGGCGCGTTTTGTTCTGGTAGGCGACAGTGATGATCAGAATCCGGCAGCGGTGCCGGTCAGACAACTCCAGGCCTGGGTACAGGAGGGTGTGGTAGAATGGTGGGGCTGGAGAGACGACATGGAGGAAATCTACGCTCAGGCTAGCGTGGTATGCTTACCTTCTTACCGTGAAGGGTTGCCAAAGACTCTCCTCGAGGCAGCAGCCTGCGCGCGTCCCGTTGTGGCTACTGATATTCCTGGTTGCCGCGAGGTCGTCCGGCATGGGGAAAATGGCTTGCTGATTCCGGCGCGCAATGTGCCAGTGCTGGTTGAGGCCTTAGATTACTTGTTGAGTAATCCTGCTGTTGGGGCCAGCATGGGGGCTCGAGGGCGGGAAATTGTCGCCAGGGAATTTTCTGCAGAGGTGATTGTGTCGCAGACGCTGGCTGTATATCAAACCTGTTCGCAGCAGAAAAAGGTTGGGCCATGATCACGCTGAACCAGGTCACGGGTCTGTTTGAAGGCATTCTGGCTGGCTTGTTTTGCACGTTGCTGATCAATCCTGTTTCGATCTGGTTGACGGAGAAGATTGGTCTGCTGGATATTCCGGGAAGAGCCGCACATAAGCAACATTCTCGCCCCACGCCGCTGGCAGGGGGAATCACTTTATTGACTGTGGGATTTCTTCTTATTCTATTTTTCCGTTTATGGCACAGGCCTTATGGAGTGCTCTGGGGTGCGGCAACGATAATCTTCTTGTTTGGAATTTGGGATGACGCGAAAGGATTATCGGCGTTACCCAAGTTTCTTGGACAGGTACTGGCATCGTGCTTTTTGATTGCTGGCGGTATAACAGTCAAGTTCCTGACGAAGTTCGCGCTGCCTTTTGATGAGCCTGTTTTGACGTGGCTGGGTTATGGCCTGACTATCTTATGGTTGACTGGTGTGACGAACGCGGTCAATCTGATCGACAGCATGGATGGCTTGGCGGCTGGCGTCAGTGGTGTGGCCTTTGCGTTCTTCATGGGAATGGCTGTTATTGCCCAGCAGCCAGAACTGGCATTGTTCAGTGGGTTGATGCTGGGTATCTGTCTTGGGTTATATGTTTTCAATGTAACGCCAGCCAGGCTCTTCCTGGGGGATTCTGGTGCTCAGACGCTGGGCTTTCTCCTCGCCGTGGTTGCTATCATGTATAATCCATCCCAACCGCCTCAAGGCTCTTCCTGGTTCGTCCCGATTATGGTCTTGGGTGTACCGATTTTTGACACCTTGCTTGTGATCGTTTCGCGTCTGGTGCATCGCCGGCCCGTGTTCCGCGCGGATCGTTCTCACACGTATCACCATCTGTTGCATTTGGGGCTGAGTCCCGTGCAATCGGTGACGATCATCCATGTTGTTGCTCTGGTGCTGAACTTGCTGGCTTTTATTGCCTTGTCCTTACCCCCGCTTATGGCCAACTTGATTTTCGGGGCAACAGTCTGTATTGGCCTGGGGCTGCTGGTGTTCCTGGTTCGCAGGGATCCACTCAAAAGGTAAATGTTATGAAGGAATTTTCTGCTTTTGAGGCGACCTGTAGGGTCCTTCAAAAATGGTGGCTGGTCGTGCTTTTTGTGGTTGTGGGCGGGATAGCCGGATGGCTGTTTCACAAGGTGCAACCGCCAGTATATGAAGCGAAGGCTGTGTTCGGGGTAAGTGTGGATGTTACTCAACGTTGTTTAACTCAGTCTGAGACAGATCGCGCTCTCAATATTGTTGGCGCTCTGCTCAATTCCTCGATCGTCAAAGAGACTGTTGTAGCGCGGGCACAGTCTTTGGGGTATCCTGTGACTCTGGCTGGCTTCCGGCAATCTACGTCACTGGAGAGGCGTCAATCTGTTCTAGAGATTCGTGTACGCGGTCGGGAGCCTGCTACAGCAACTGCATTAGCAAACCTTTGGGCAGAGGTCGCCTACGAGAGGCTGATTCAAGCGCGAGAACATGCATCCCAAGCGTACCTATTACAGCAGCAACTGACAGGCTGGCTGATCTGTCTGCCAGGTTACGTTACACCTACCCCTGGCAGTTCTCCTTTGATTCTCGCTGTTCCTTCCTGGAGCGAAAAATGCGAGAATTACACGATAGAGGAGATAGAAGAGATTCAGTCGAGATTGTCTACTGAAATTGCTGCTGAGCAGCAGCAAAGCCTGGGCGTTTTACCCTTCTTGAACTTTGTGTTGGCCGAGAAGGCATCTGTGCCCGACCAGCCAATCCTTTATAGACAGGGTATTGTTGTTCTGGCTGGTGCCGTTATTGGCCTGGTGGTGTCTGTGTGGATCATTCTCTCTGGGGCGATGCAGCATCATGTCTGGCAATAGCACAGTACGCTCACGTCTTACGGCCTGCTGGCGTACTTCTTGCGCTCTGGCCTGGAATCTTTTGTTTCTTTTACTCCCTTTCACCAGTTTTCCTCTTCTTTCCAGGCTGATGGGTTATCCGACGGTGTCGCCGGCTTCTCTGATTCCTCTTGCCTGGCTGGCTCTCTGGTTGGTTTCTTTTCTGTGCAAAAATGGGCCGATACCACGCGAGAGTATACCCTTGTTTTTCTTTTGTTCGGTCGCTCTGGTTGCCAGCGCTTATGCTGCCTTTCTGCCTGTTCCGTCATTCAAGGGGCAGCCGAGCCTGGGGGAGGAAATAACTGTTCTGGTGACATTAGCAATCGGTGTGATGTTCTATCTGGTAACGGCCGCCTGGTTGTTTCAATCTTCAGAACAGTTTTCTGAGCGGTTGACAGGCACTTTGCGACTACTCTCTATCAGCGGGGTGATTATTGTGCTGTGGGCTGGTATCCAGGCGATATACATTTTCTTGTTTCGAGGGCACTTTCCTGCTTCCCTTTTGGTGTTTCACCGTTTCTTCTCCATTCGCGATTTCTCGTCAACGCGCTTGACCGCTTTTGCCTACGAACCTTCCTGGTTAGCGCATCAGCTGAATGTGTTGTATTTGCCTTTCTGGCTGGCCGCGACTCTTCAGGGATGGTCGGCATTCCGCTATCGCTTATGGCGATTGAGCATAGAAAACTTGCTATTAGGATTAGGTGGAATAATCGTCTTATTGTCTTCGCGGATAGGTGCGTTGTCGTTTCTGTTCGTGATGCTCTTTGTGGTAATGTACTACAGCCTTAGGCTGATATACAAGTTACGGCGCTTGATCCTGTCTCACATGACAATTCATTCCCCGCCTTTACAAAGATTTGTATTTGTATTCTTGGGCGTGGCCCTGTTGATCGCTTTGCTGATGCTATATGCTATGGCAACGCTGGCTGTTTTATATGGGGCATCGCGATTCGATCCACGCCTCGAGCGACTTTTCCGTCTCCATCTCTGGCTGACTCAACAACGAACATTGCCCAGCATCTATCGTGTGTTCAACATCCTGGCTTTCGCCGAGCGGTACGTGTACTGGGTCGCCGGCTGGAGAATATTCTCACTTCACCCCATCTTGGGAGTTGGACTGGGAAATGCGGGGTTCTTCTTTCACAGTGAACTCCCTGCTTATGGCTGGAATCTGCCCGAGGTCATGGATTATTATTACCGTGCCGCTTACCTCCCGAATATCAAGAATTTTTGGATTCGCCTGCTGGCAGAGACCGGGATTGTCGGCTTTGCTTCCTTCCTGGCCTGGTATACGGTGATGTGGGCCTCCGCACGCTTTCTGCGGCTTCAGGCGGAGCCATTGTATCGCGTGGTGGGCTGGGCAGGGTTATTCACATTGGTGGCTTTCATCACGGAAGGTTTTAGTATAGATACCTTTGCCCTACCCTACCTTTGGGTAGCGCTGGGCATTGTCAGCGCGAGCGCGGCTATGGCGCGAGGTGCACAAAATTTCCCAAAGACCGGTTCAGGAGTTGTTGAATGTACGAGGTCGTAGAAATATCCCTGGGCGATTTAACCCGGCTATACCGATACAAATTGCAAGGTCTCTACAAGGCCAATTTCGATCTCAAGGGCTTTGCTTATCCGTGGTTGGTCAGTTCCCGTCAGTGGCGGCCCGGCGAGAAAGTACTCGATGTAGGAGCGGCTTACTCTCCTCTCCCCATGCACCTTCAAGAGACTTACGGCTGCGAAGTATGGGTTGTAGATGATTACGGTACTCAAAGTGGTGAGACCTTTTGGCTGCGTGGTCAGTCACCCCAGCAGCATATAGATAGCCACCCGAATGTCAAATTTGTTTTGGAGCGTCTCGGTGAGCCGGCGCGATCCAGCCTGCCACTCCAATATTTTGATGTGATCTATAGCCTTTCTACCCTCGAACATGTGCCAACTTCAATGTTACAACAGGTGTGGCGACATATGGATGCTTTGCTCAAACCGGGCGGCGAGATGTTTCACGCTGTCGATTTGGCATTTCCATCGAACCGCGGCCTGAAAAAAGTACTGGGGGCAATGCTGTTCGATATCTTCTATTACCTGGCCCCACGCTCCCTGCAGGTTCGGTGGGCAATGGCTACTCCCAAGGCCTATGCACGTCTTGTTTTCCAGACACTTGGAGTGCATTATCCCCTTGAGAAACACCTTTCTGTGTTAAACATGATTTTGAACCCCGATGTCTTGTCGGAGGGTTACGAAATTGGCCTGAATCGAATTACCAAAGATGGCATGGTCCATTATCGTTACCAGCGAGTTGCCACTTTGCTGATGCGGCTGAAGAAACGACATGACTGATTGGGCCTCCTGGCTGGCTTGTGCCAGTGACCTGTTGCGTCGTCTGTTCCCTCTCTGCCGCAGCCTGACCGGCGCAGGGGTACGCCAGACTCTGGCTATCCTGCGCGAAATCGCCGATTTCGCCATTCACGAGGTGCCGTCCGGTACGCCAGCATACGATTGGATCGTTCCTGATGAGTGGAATGTGCGCGACGCTTATGTGGCCGATAGGCATGGCCGACGGGTTATTGACTTTCGGCAGAACAACCTGCATCTGGTCAGTTACAGCATTCCTTTTGAAGGTACCCTGACCTTCGAGGAGCTGCGCCCTCATCTGCATACCTTGCCCGATTTACCCGACGCTATTCCTTATCGTACGAGTTACTATAATCGTACCTGGGGATTCTGCCTGTCCCAGCGGCAATTTGACGCTCTCGATCGAGAGGAGAGGTACTTCGTTAAGGTGGATACTACGCTTGCTCCCGGCAGCCTGACCTATGGGGAAAAGGTGTTGACCGGCACCTCTGACCAGAAGTATTTAATTTCCACCTATTGCTGTCATCCCTCGCTCGGGAACGACAATCTTTCTGGCCTGGTGCTTTGGGCATTGCTTTTACGCGAACTCAGCCGGCGAACGTTAAAGCACAGTTACTATTTCCTTATTGCGCCCGAAACAATCGGCGCGCTGGTCTGGCTGGCGCGCAACGAATCCCTGGCCCGCACCCTGACCGGCGGCTTCCTGATCTCGACCGTGGCCGGCCCCGGCAAGTTTGGCTATAAGCGCACCTTTCGCGGCCATAGCGTGATTGATCGCGTTGTCCGGCAAACTTTTCGCGAACTCTGCCTGGATTACCTTGAGTATCCCTTTGATGTCAACGGCAGTGATGAGCGTCAATTCTCTTCGCCGGCTTTCCGCATCCCGGTTGGCACAATTTGCAAGGATAAGTATTACGAGTACCCTTACTATCATACTTCGTTAGACAACCTGGAATTTATCAGCCCCGAAGCCCTGATTCAAACGCTGCAGATTTATCTGTTTGCCATCGAGAAGCTGGAGCAGAATCGAATTTACCGTTCCCTCGTCCCCTATGGGGAGCCGATGTTGGGTAAACGTGGCCTTTACCCAAAACTCGGCGGCAGTATCAAACAACGGGCGGCGAATCTGCACCTCCCACACGAAATGCGCCCTTATCAGGTATCAGAAGAGAATATTCTCTATGGCAGCGAACTGGATGCCATCCGCTGGGTGTTATTCTATAGCGATGGTCAGACTTCGCTGCTCGATATCGCCGAGCAGGTTGGCGTGCCGATGAAGCAATTGTATGATACGGCCGAAAACCTGGTTCAGCACGGTTTACTCACACGCGAGGAGGCAGCATGAAACTTTTCTGGATCGGCGGCAGTCACCCACGTCATCTATATTACATCAATACGATTGCTCAACGCTTTCCTCTTGCCGGCGCTATCATTGAAAAGCGGGAGAACCTGCTGCCTCAGCCGCCGGCAGGACTGGACGAAGTAGATCGTCAGAATTTCATACGTCATTTTGGGAATCGCGCCAGGGCCGAAGAGCGATATTTCGGTGATCAACCGTTCCCGGATTGTCCTACTTTACAGGTCAGCCATGAGACTTTGAATACGCCAGCCAGCGCGGACTTTGTTCGCTCTATTGCTCCCGATTTGGTGCTGGTTTTCGGTTCAGGCATGGTGCGCGAGCCGCTTTTTTCGGCTTTACCCCACCATACCATCAACCTGCATTTGGGTCTCTCCCCTCGTTATCGCGGCGCGGCGACGCTGTTCTGGCCATTCTACTTCCTGGAACCCACATATGCCGGGAGCACATTCCACTACATTGTCTCCGAGCCAGATGCTGGTGACATTGTTCATCAGGTGCTTCCGGAGTTACACCCCGACGATGGTATCCATGATGTGGCCTGCAAAGTCGTCGTGAAATCGGCCCAGGAGGCAATTCCCCTGTTGGAAATTTTTGAGCATAAGGGAGAATGGTCAACGCGTCCGCAAAAGGCGACCGGAAAAAATTTCCTGGCCAGCGATTTTAAACCTCACCATTTGCGAGTTATCTATAATCTCTATCACGATGACATGGTGCGGCAATATCTGGAGGGTAAGCTGCCCTGCAAAACGCCCAACCCCTATCGTCAGTTTTGACCATGTCTTGCTCCATCGTGATTCGCGCCTATAACGAGGCTCAGCACCTTCCGCGTCTGTTCGAGGGGATTCGCCATCAAACGCGCCTCCCAGGCGAGGTAATTGTGGTCGACTCTGGCTCGACTGATGCGACTGTCGCCATCGCCAGGACATTCGGGGCGCGCGTGGTGCACATTGCTCCGGCAGAGTTTACCTTTGGCCGTTCTTTGAACCTGGGCATTGCCGCAGCCAGCAGCGACCTGATTGTCATTGCCAGCGCACACGTCTATCCGATTTATCCCGATTGGTTGGAGCGTCTCCTGGCGCCTTTTGCCGACGAGCGCATGGCGTTGACCTATGGGAAGCAACGCGGACCAGCCCAGGCACGATTCTCGGAAAAGCAGATCTTCCATCAGTGGTATCCTGAAACTTCGCAGCTCTGTCAGCCTCATCCGTTCTGTAATAATGCCAACGCAGCCATACGTCGCTCGCTATGGCAGATTCATCCCTACGATGAGACATTGACGGGCCTGGAGGACGTGGCCTGGGCCAAATGGGCTCAAGAACAGGGATATGCCATTTCGTACGTCGCCGAGGCCGAGGTCATTCACGTTCACCAGGAGACGCCACGCGGGGTATATAACCGTTACCGGCGGGAAGCCATGGCCTTTAAGCGCATTTACCCTGAGGCGCACTTCAGTTTGTATGACTTCTGGCGCATGGTCACAGCAAACATTGCTTTTGATTTAATCCATGCGGCGCGTGAAGGGGTTTTCTGGAAAAGTCTTTTTTCCATTTTTTGGTTCCGCTGGATGCAGTTCTTGGGCACCTATCGTGGTTACCGTGACAGCGCCTTACTCACCCCAGAATTGCGTCAGACGTTTTACTACCCGCGCGGCCTGACATTTGCGCCTCCGGCAAACTCATCGCGTAGCGTCGAGCCGATTCGGTATAATAGCCAGGGATAGGTTGTGATGTCTGACGCCGAAGCATCGTTGCTGGTAGCGATTGTCGTACCGGTTTATAACGAGGAGGAGGCTATTGGCCCCTTCCATGATTCGTTGGTGCAGGTTCTCGAGTCGTTGCCGCATCATGCTGGGCCTGAGCCTGATTGGGGGCTATGTGGGATATATCTTTCAGGAGACCAAACGCCGTCCGGTATACCTCATTCGCTCCATCAAAACCACCTCGCCCGTTGTTCAGGAGAAATGGCATGACATGCAGTGATTCGCGTTCGTTGCTGACGTTTCGCTGGCCAGGCAAATGGGGATTCTATTTCCCACTGTTCCTGGCTGTTCTCCTGATGCTGCCGCGCCTGTTTTCACCACAGTTTGGCTTCTTCGATGATGGAAATTCTCTGATTACCTGCCAGGCTCTTGAGCACGGTGATTGGTCTTTCCCGGTAGATACCTACGATGCGCGTTTCCGTCCTGTCTACTGGCTTTCTTTTGCTGCGATTTATGTTCTCTCTGGCCCGCGCCCTTTGTGGTTCTTTCTGGTTCACACGCTGGTCTTGCTCGTTACTACGTGGAGTCTGATGCGCCTGATAGAAAACCTGGGAAAAAGCCGGCTCCAGGCCTTTCTGACGGGACTGGCTTTTGTTTGTAGCGGGCCGGTCATCGAAAATTTCTATACCCTCTCCAAAGGGGAACCCTGGCAGACAATGTTTCTTGCTCTTGCCTTGTGGGTCACCTCTTGCTACCAGGCCGCGCACGGCAGGTGGAGAAAAGCCGGCCTCATTCTTTTGATTGTGCTCTTGCAAAGCCTGGCACATATGGCCAAAGAGACCTCGTTGTTCGTCATCTTGCCGGTTGCCGTCGGCTGGTGGCTGATGGAGCGATTCTCCTACCGCTTCCACCGCGGGACGCGCAGGAACATCTTCGGGAACGTTTCTCTGCTCGCTGGCGGACTTTCGACGATATTCGTTCTCGCTTTACGCCTGGCATTTGTTTCCGCGGGACTCGGTCGCCAGGGATACACCACCCGATATCTCTTCACCCTGTCGCAGGTTGGGGCTTCTCTCCTTCGCTGGTCAGGGTGGTTGGTACGCGATTTTGCCTATCTGGTGCCGTTGGGGATTGCCGCGGTAGTGTTCATGATCCGTTCTCGCCAATGCCCTCAGGGAACGCTGTTGTTGGGCGCTCTGCTTTGGGCAGGGGGATGGATCGCCGTCTTCCTGCCCTGGTATTTCATGACCGGCTATTATATGCTGCCGGCGACGATTGGCCTGGCTGTCATTGCAGGCTCGTTGACCACCCTTCTCCTGCGTGATTTTCGTGGCGGGAACGTTGGGCGGCTGGCCGCGCTGGCTCTGACGGGGGCGCTCTTCCTGGCCTCGGGCCTGAACAGCCGCTCTGATGCGGGTATTCAACTGGCCGTAGATTCTGCCAATGCGCGCGCCCTGGCCTGGCTGGCGCAAAATGCCCCAGCTGATAGCACCATCGTGGTGAACATTCGAGATAGCGAATCGGAATACCCAGAGGATATTGGTCGTCTGTTTACAACGTATTACCAGCGGCCCGATCTCAAGGTTGTTTTGCCGCAGGTGCTGGAGCAAGGCGAGGCAGAACCGAATGCGGCTTATATTCTCGCCCCCTATATCCAGAACCAACCCCTGCTGACCGTCCGTTTGGGTGTCTTTGAGCCGACCCAAGAGTCCTGGAACGCCAGATTGGAGACCTATCTGGCGGATCATCCTGCCTGGGAACAGGTGGCGCAGGTGGAGCGCCGGGTTCGCCTGACCATGGTGGATTTGCCGCGCCTCTTCTGTCCTTTCATCAAAACGCGCGCTTTCTGCGCTACCCCTTCTCCACTGCTAAACGCCCGCTGGTTCGTCTATGGCTGGAAGATTTATCGCTACGCAGGGCCTTATACCAATCATGATCCCAAAGACCAGCTTCCCTAAGTACAGCATTTCACAAGACCGTTCCGAGTTTGGTTTCCAATTTTTGAACGGTGTAAGACCACTGGATCGGTTTTGGTGAAAGGTTCTCGCACCTTATAAACTCCATAATGGATTGCGCCAGTT
>Ga0315298_1005354_pt1 | contig 18314 bp, 25 predicted proteins | sample WHS_1_MG_FD_203077 | JGI IMG/M metagenome (GOLD analysis project Ga0315298, IMG submission 203077) | Extremophilic microbial mat communities from Washburn Hot Springs, YNP, Wyoming, USA - WHS_1_MG | ecosystem: Environmental > Aquatic > Thermal springs > Hot (42-90C) | place: USA: Wyoming...
GCCGCCGCGGCGGCGGACGCCGTCAGGGCAGAAGGCGCTTGGAGGCTCACCGACACGGCGCCGCCCACCGCAGGCGCAACTACTTGCCACTTCTGTAGCTCGCTGAGCGTCGTCTTGAGCCACGTCGACGTGGCTGATTCCATGCGGATGTTGCCGAGGAACCGAAATTGCGACGCGAAGAAGCTCGTTAAGTTCGCTGTCTGGGTTGCGTTTTTCTGCGCCGCGTCGCGCTGTGTCGCGTACCACTTGCTGTAGTTGCCCAGCACGTTGTTGTACTGCCAGCCCAGCAGGTCCAGCAACTGCTTCAACAACGAGGGGAAGTCGTAGTCAGGCGCGATGGGGGCAACCGCCTTAAGTGTGTTGTTTGCAAATAGGAAGTAGCGCCAGTTGGGGTTGTAGCTTGTAGTAGATATGATGTAACCAGACGCAGAGCAGAGGTTCTGCGGCGACGTGTAGATGCGGAGCTCGGGTCTCGATGAAATGCCAGAGTCCCACTTGAGCCTGGCGCATCTGCCTGGCATAATCAAGTCGCCGTACAAATATGTGTAGAACCCAGGCGAAAGTATCGACGGCACGAGGTTGGTGGATATGTATGTAAAGAATGCGGCGTATACGGCGTCTGTCCTGTTGTTGCAGATCTCTATCTCGTAGATGCGGTCGAGGCGGTTGAAGCCCCAGATTACACCGTAGTAGGCGATTGGGCACGCGATGCCGCGCGTGTTGTAGAGGTAGACGCCGTCTGCAAGCGTGACGTCTGCAACGGCGTAGCGCCGGTGGAACGTGGCGTATGCGGCTCCTATTGAAGCGCTGGGGTACTGTATCATGAAGTAGCCTGTGGTGTTTTCTGACACGTAGGCCAGCCGCGCGCCGCCCTGCGCAACCGCGCCCAGGAGCGTCGCCATCATGAAGCCGTCGCCTGGCGGCAGGCCGATGTTGTAAGCAATCAGCACATCCGATGGTGCACCGCTATACAGCCTGTAGTTGCTCCACGTATCAAACGCGACCGGCCCCCTGAAGCTGTAGAAGCTGCTACCGCCGTAGTAGAATCTCATCACAAGCGTCATCGACACGCGCGGACCCATGATGTAGAACCCGGAGCCGCGCGGGTTCAAAAAGGCGTGGAAATACGTGAAGTACGCATGTAGCGTGCCGTTTAACGCATAGCCCTGGTTGGCGTAGAATATCTTCCACGTATACGGCATCAGCTCGGCGAGGTACAGGCTGAACCACCCTGTCGTGATGTTCACGACGCCGCTTGAAAGCGCCGCTATCCTGTATTCAATGCACTTGTTGACATCAACGATGTAGTACGGCGGCTGGAGAGGCGTGATGTTGTAGCTACCTGCCGAAGACACGTAGTATGCGTAGCTATACGTCTTGCCACATACGGTGTACGACGTAGCAGTTACTTGCATATTACTGCCTGCTGGCCCGATTTTGAACGGGTTCGGCGAGTAGAGCAGGCCGCCGCGGGGGATGTCTATGACGTACCACGTCTTAGTCGCCGTAAAGATGTACCTCAGCAGGAGGTAGTCGCCGATGGGGTTCGCAACGTTGCACACGCCTGTGCCGCATTGATACGTCACTATCATGAGCGTTTTTGTTGGGTCTACGGCGAAGTCGGGCTTCGGCACGAAGTAGCACGACGACGGCGCATCCGCAGCGCATATCTTCGTCGCAGATACATTAGACCACGTGCTTATGAGCATGTCGCTCTGCCACTCAGACTGCGCCGCCGCCAAAACGGCTAGCAGAAGTGCGGCGAAGAGCAGGCTAAGCCGTGACATAAGCCGCAATCTTCCGCCTCACGGCGCCCGACAGTAGCTTGTGCTTCTCCAGCCACGTATACACAAGCTCCGCCACGCGCCGCGCCTCGGCGGCGCCCCTGTGCTTCTTGGCAAGCGCGATTAAGTAGATGGCGCGTTTTTTCGCCAAGGTAGGGGTCATGCGGATTCTGCGGCAGGAGTGGTTGTAAGTCCAGCCCCTGCGTAGCTCGCGTCCCATCAGCGACAAGATGCCTTCTGCGCTACGCGTATCTATCCCAGAGCCGGGGACGTAGACGTGCTCGTGTAGAGCCCAACAGCTCTCCGGTCCTTGGTAGATGTTTCTCTTCGGCATGAGAAAAAAGGGGCGGCTTATTTTAAGCTTTAGCGCTTGATGAATGCGGTTGCTAGGATAAACGCCGCTGTTAGGGCGGTCAGCCCCGCGGCTAGGGGCGCCAGCGGCGTATATGCAGACGCCATTATCCAGATGGCGGCTGTCGACACGGCGAGGAATATTGCTATCTTTGTCAGGTCGTAGACAAGCGCCAGGGCGAAGGCGCCGAAGGCGACGCTCGCCATCAGGAGGTATACGAAGTCGTTCTGCGGCGTCGGCATGCCAGGGGCAGACACGGGCGGCGCCCCCAGCGTAGACGGCGGCACCCACGTACAGGTGAAGTTGGCCAGCACGCCGCCTGGCTCTACGTCAATCAGAGTCGTGGTCAGCGTCCGCGTCGTGGTCGTCGTGACTGGCGTGAGCGACGTCACCGTCGCGTTGCCGCTTACAGTCGTCACAGTCGAATACGTCACCACCTCGTCCACGGCGGTGACGGTCTGCACCTTGGTGTAGGTCTTAGTCACTGTGTAGTACACCACGCCGCATTGGGCGTTCTGCGCGCTGGCTACGGCAGACAGCAGGGCGATGGCCGCGGCGATGCTAATAGCGAGTGCGGTACGCCACATAGCCCACCACAAGCGTTACGAGGATGATTAGGAAGTATGGGAAGTACTGCGCCGCGTTGGGCGGCGCAATGTATTCGTTGTACGTCACGACTTGCGACACCGCGGACTTCATGGTGTGCGGCACGTACTCCACTAATAAGTAATACAGCATGAGCGCGGCGACGGCGAGGATTAAGCCGCCTAGGAGCCTCATGGTTTGTTTTTGTATCTATTTTTTAATTCTTTACACCACCTCCGCCCGCACCTCCAGCAGTAGAGGTTCCAAGCGTCTTCGTACCGCTCAGCCGCCTCTTGCAGGACGTAGTACACGTCGACTGTTTCGCCAGACAGCCACCTCCGCGTGGTCTCCCCCACGTCGTTGACGCGAGCGTGCCTAATAAGCGCCTGCCTAACAGCTTCGTCGCCCTTAGATGCGCGGATTAACGTAACGACAAACGACGTCAAGAAGTCTGTGGCGAGCCACAGGTCTACGAACTCAGTGACGAGGTCGGCCCAACGCGTCCTGGCCTTCTGAGTTGTGAGGCTGTCGCGCAACGTACACGGCAGAAACAGAACCACAAGCGCGTAGAAGTCACGTAGATTCATGCCACTCTATGTCGCATTGCTTGACACCACCCCCTGCATCCCGCCGCGACTTGCCACCCCATGCCTTATGTCTCGCCACCGCCGCGAACCGCGGCGCGGGGCGTCTCAGCTCGATGCGGATGCCAGCCGACTCCAGCCACACCGACGTCAGTATCAGGAAGACGCCGACGGCGGCTTCGAGGAGGAGACTCTTGAACACGGGCCACTCCGTGTACCACAGCGCGCGCACGGCGACGCCGTAATTCAGCGTGGCGGTCTCCACCACGAATAGATACGCAAACTCTATGGCGGCGAATATCAGCGTCAGCCACCCCAAATCCGCCAGCACCTCGTGGAGCTTGAGCCTCCTCCTGTTGATAAGGCGCTCCACGGCGACTGCGGCTAGGGCGGTGAAGAACGCCATCATGGCCTCTCCTCCCTCGATTTTCTTCTGAATAGATGCGCCAGGAAGGCCCAGCTACCGTACGGCTCCACGTAGCTCAGCGCCGCCACGCCGCGGGCGGCGCTCCAAATCAGCCCCTGCGCCGCCTTTATCAGTCGCAGGGCCCTAAAGGCCTCTAGCATAAGCTTCAGCCGCTCCTCCGAAGTCGGCTGTTGCTTCGCCCTCTCGAACCTCGTCGTGTAGATGAGGTGGTGCGCCAGGTACATGATGTTCATAGCCACAGCGACGGACTTGGCGGCTAGGCATTCAGCCCGGGCGCATGGATCTGCAACAGCCAACGTCGACGTCCACTGCGACGTCGTGGCGGAAATTATCGCACGTAAGTCGCTCAGTGCCTTGTGGAACTCTATCTCCTGCGTGAAGCGGTAAGACGTCAGCCTGTCCAGCACGTCGGCAATCCGCCCGACATCATATTCGCGCGCCAAGGCGTCGTAGAACCACGACGCCGTCTGCACCCCCCCGCCGCGCCGCGGCTTCGGCTGCTCCTGCTCCTGCGGTTGCTGAGACGGTGGAGGAGCCTGCTCCGTCGGCTCCTTCTTCCTGCCCCTCTTCGGCGTCGGCATCATAACCTAGCCCGCGCAGGCGGCGTTGGAAGCGGCGAACGCAACACGCGCCTGCTGACAATCCAAGCCCAGGGGTAGGACCACGCCAACGCGTAACAGCAATTTGACCTTACCCACTTCACCGCGAATACGTTGCCCTCAGAGACGTACATCTTCCCGTCCCAGTCGGCGAAGTATATGATGCGGCGCTTCGGAATCGGCGTCGGCAGGAGGCGCCACAGCGCCAGCGGCGGCTTAGACCACAGCCAAGCCACTGCGAAGACGTTGTTCTGCGTAGATGCGTGTTGCGCCACGTCGGCGGCTCTCTGCGCCACGTCGGCTGGCATGAGACGCATCTGGCCAGGCGCCGCCGCCGAATAGCCGCCCCAGTCGTATACCACCACGCCCAGCCGCCGCGGCGGCAGGCCGCGGCCGTACCACCACATCATCTTTATCAGCATCTCTACGGCTTCCATAGCCCCAAGCCCTGGAGGGCGTTTGCTATCTGGGGTAGCAGTGAGGGCAACATGGCCAGCATCACAATCGCTACTATGGCGAGGAGGAGCCAATTCATGCCGCCCCTAGCCACCGCCTTGGCGAGGCGCTCAAACGTCTTGACGTTCTGGAGCCAGTGCTGGAACTCTGCATACGCCGCCGTCAGCATGGAGTTGATGTCTGCATGCAACGCCTCCACCATCCTCTCCACCTGGGCGGGTGAGGTGTCTATGGCGATCATGTATCTTCCGTCCACAGCGACGTTGAACCTCTCCCCCAGCTTCTTCTGCACGACGTTGTTTATCAAGTCGGAGAGGCACTCCTCCGCCGACGGCTTGTCGGGACACAGCGCGGAGAAGTAAGACAGCGAAAACATGCGAGACGCCGACGGCTCGTAGCCCGACATCGCCTGCTTGTTCTCCACAGCCGTGACGCTCTGCACCAGCAACACACGCCACAGTCTCCCGTCGTCGTCCCTAATAGGCTCCCTCAGCGCGAAGGCGATGATGGGGCCGCGCTTCGATTGATAAAGCTCGATATGCGGCGACACGACGGCGAACCTTTTTGCGATTACTGCGGTTCCGTCGTCGAGGAAGGCGACGGCGCGGATTTCAGACACGTCTGCATAATACTATAGAGATATAAAGAACTAGAGCGTGAAGCGCTGACCCGCCGCCTGGAACAAAGCCGCCTTCTTCAGCAGGGCGGAGTATGCATACAGCGCCTTCACCGTCAGATCGATTTCGGCGTCGTCATGGAACTGGTAGTTCACAACGTCCTCGAGCGTGCGGATGTCGGGGCATTTGGTGACTCCGGCATGGCGCAGGTAGCGAAGCATTATGACGCATACGGAGCTGTCTGCCTCAGACACCTCCAGCGCACGCGCCAGCGCGATGATGTTAAGCGCAGACTCTATCCGCTCCTCCGCCGTACGGGCCCTAAGGAGCTTCTTAAACTCACGTATTGTTTCACGTACAAGAGACGCCTTAGCCTCCGCTAAGATGAAGCTACTCCTCGAATCCATACGTCTCCGAAACCACCTTGTTCAACGTGGCGGAGCACTGCTCCATCGCGGCGCTCCGGGCCTCAGCTTCGCTGGCGCATATGGATGTCTGCATGGCCACGTTGGGGTCGGAGCACATAGACAGGAGCTTGTCTGTGCAACACACGACGAACTCGGCAACCGATTCGAGGTCGGGGCACACGGTGCGGAGTCTCTCCAAGACACGCGCCCAGTTAAACCTAGAAACTGTTTGGAGCCAGATCTCGTGCTCCCGAGTAAACACGTTTACATGTTGTGTCTGCATTATAAAGGTCAGCAGTTGTTCCAGAAGAACCGCCTGGCGACTTCTGCCGGCGTCTCGCCGCGGCAGGAAGGCCTCGCCTTAATCACGGCGTCTCTCACCGCCTCCTCTACGTTGCGGTACGTCATCTTAGTCGGCTTGACGACAGGTTGCGGAAAGGGGGCGCTCTGCGCCACGACGAATATCAACGCCCGCTGAGGCGGCTTGATGAAGCGCAACGCATCCGCCGCCGCCAGGGGGTCAATCACCACCACGGCGCCGTACTCGTCAGCCATGTTGATGACGTATGAGTAGTCGCTTTGGGGCCTCCTCACCCACCACACCTGTCTGCCCACCCGCGTGTAGTAAAACCACACCGCCGTAATCGTCAGCTCCATCGACGTAAGCCACAGCGTCCACACCCCCCGCTCAGCCTCAACGACGTAGTGAAGCTGGCCGACATCAAGTGGATGCAACATGTAGTACCACTCCGTCTCTGCCTGCGCTGTCCGCGGGTCCTCCACCTCGGCGAAGTTCTGCGCGTTTTGTGGAGCCTGGAGGCCCCTGAGCTTGGCGTAAGTTTCAATCATCTCTCTCGTGGGGAGCGGCACCGCCACCGGCTTAAGCCGGCCACCCCTCAGCAAGGCGGGGTCGAGCTTATGCGGCGGCACGTTTGTAGTGACGACGACGCCGCCGCGATTCATCTCCTGCATGGCGGTAAGCAACACATTAACCGTGTCCCACGTCCGCTCTTGCGTGAAGCGTTGCTTAAGGAAGACGTCGCCTTCGTCAAACACCGCGATGCAGTTAGTCCTCTCGGCCTCCTCAATGGCGCGGTGTACGTTCTCCTCAGTCTCCCCCACCCACCTGCTGATTAACTGCCCAGGCGACTTAATCAACACGCAACGGCCCCATTTGCGAGCAAAGAACCGCGGCGCATATGACTTGCCAGTCCCAGGCGGGCCGTATAAAAGCAAGCGGCACGGCTTGTCGTATTGAGAGAAGCAGGCGTCGAGGGCTTCGAAAACGCGGTCGTACTGTATGTAGAGCTCCCTCGTGGAGAGCCGCTCAGCCCGCCAGTCTGCGCCCCTAGCCACCACCTCCACGTCGGGGAGCTCACGTATCTGTGTGTAGCTTGGCACCTCGAAGCAGTCCCTGGGGCGACGCCACAAGGCGGCGCCGCCGCGCTTAACCACCTCGATGCACGGCCACACTTCTTTATTATCTCTAGTAATATAAAGGACGTGGCTTGGGAGGCGTGTAAGAAGCTCTACGGCGCGGAGCGCGACATAGACGCCATCAAGGAGGCGCTTAAGCGGGGCGACATGGCATGCGTCAACGCCTGGCTCAACCAGTTCGACACCATTTTGTTGCTTGGCAAGCCCGACGACGTCCTAGACGAAGGCGACCGCTTGTTGCTCCGCTACGGGGGCGAGTACGTGGAGTGGCTGGTTGAGGAGAAGCAGAAGGAGGACTCCACGTGGCGCAGGTCGATACTGAGGATAATCACGACGGGGGAAAAAAGGGTGGAGTTTTCGGGCTAGGCGAAGACGAATGTCTCCCTCTGCGCCGCCAGGGACCGCCAAGAGAACCCGCTTCCGGAATAGACCCTGTCCAGCCAGTTGCCGAACGACTCACGTGGCAGAGGCCTTGGGATGCCAGGCGCCAGCGCAATCGGCGCACCCACGGCGCGGCTGATGAGGGCCAGCACCGACGCGGCGGGCATGGCGAACACCGACGCCGGGAGCGCTGGGATGAACATGCGCAACGCGTCGCGGTCAACCACCACCCGCCCCCCCTCAACACGCAACTGCGACTCCTGCTTAGGTTCCTGCTTAGGTTCTTGTTGCGACTCCTGCTTAGGCTCCTGCCTAGGCCCCGTCTCTGGCTCCTGACGTGGCTCCTGTTTGGGTTCCTGCTTCGGCCCCTGTTTAGGCCCCTCCTGTGGCTCCGCACGGGGCTCTTGTTTCGGCTCATATCCAACCCGCGGCTCCTGCCTGGGCTGGGGCCCGACGCGGGACTCGGCGTCTGTCTCCAGCTCGGGGCGGGCGGGCTCGGGGCGACCCCTCTTGCGTCTCAGCAGGTGGCGGAGCCTAGTCTCCACCGTGGGGAGGTCCTCCAGTCGCCTAACCACAAGTCGCGGCTCCTCCTCCGTCTTCACGATGAGGACCTGCCCACCCCGCGTCTCCACCTCCGTCTCAGGCGACCTAAACTGCGTCTCTGGCTTCGTCTCCTTCTTGATGGGTTCTATGGGCGGTCTTTCGGACGTTGTTTTGGTCTCAAGCGGCTTCGGCTGTTCTGCAGGTTGCAGCTGAGGCTCCGCCTTCGCGAGCTTTTTCTGCCGCAGGAACTCCTCAATCCTAACCATCAGCTCGTCCTCCGACAGGCCGTAGTCCGAAGCCACCTTCTTAAGCGTCTCTCTGTCGGTCAGCATGCGGCTGAGCTCCTCTGGCGGGAGCTGAGCCAGTCTCTCCCACTGCCTGCTCCTCAACACAGCATCGACGCGCTCCGCCAGTATCTGCTCATCTACGCCGAAGCGCTTTGCAAATCTAGAGAGCGCCTTGGGGTCTTTCGACAGCCGTAGCAAGTGATCCAAATCCATTTCCTGGAGCCGCTGTAGCAGATCCCTAACAGGCGGCCCAGGCGGCACCTCACGCGTTGCGCTAGCCAGATCCGACAGCGTACGCCCCTCAAACTCCAGCTGAGCCGCCAAGGCGCGCCCACGCGCCTCGATCCCCATCTCCCGCGCCGACTCGATGTACGACTTAAGTATGTCGTACCTATCCCTAATCTTAGAAACCTCCTTCAACAGTTTAGTGTAGCGCGACTCGTCCTCCGGAGACAGAGGCCCCTTCTGCCTCAGCTCATACAGCTTATTGAACTCGTCGATGGTCTTCTGCCACTCCTCAAACTGCCTCACAAGCGCGTCGTATTTAGACGTGTCGCCTTGCTTAAGGCGCATAATTGCGTCGTTGATCTCGTTGACGAAGGCCTCGCCCTCGGGGTCGCGCCACGTCAAGCCGCGACGCCCCTCCCCCCTCGCCGCCAGCACCCGCTGTCTCAATGCGTTGAGCTGGCTTGAAGGCAACCTCGCCAAGCTCCTAATGGCGTTGGCTATATCCGCAACGACGGTGCTAGAGAGGCCGACCTCGATGAAGGCTGGAAGCGCCTCTTCGGGGTAGCCCTGGACGGTGCGGGTTGCGGCGGCGCCCGCGCCAGCTACACCGAAGCCCACCGTCGCCTCAGCAAGAAGCCGCTGAAGCGCCTGGCGGGACAGCCCCGCCAGGCCAGGCACAGCAGTGAGAGACAGCACCAGCGACCGCCCCCCGACCTGCGTCGCCAAGTCCTCAGGCGACGTAACCAGCCCAGCCTTCTGAAGCTCCTTCTTGACGTCCCCCTCCGACGCCAATATGTCAGACACCTTATTCGGCACGTTGATGATGGTCGGCGGCTGGCGCTTGCCCTCAGCTACGTAGTCAGCAGGGATGGGTTTGGCAGGCGGCAGGTTGACCTCCAGCTTCGGCGGCTCGGCGGCGGCGCCTATGTCCTTAAGCTGTTTAAAAAACGGCTCGAAGTACTGTCTCTCTATCTCTGCATATGGACGGCCAGTCCAAATAGCCCGCCCCCATCTATATAGCGACGGGATACCTGTAAGCTCAAACAGGCTGAGGGCGTTAATTAGTTGCTCCCGCCACAGCGTCGCGGTGTTGGGATCGATGCGTGGCAGTTGTGGCGGTGGGGCTGTGGGGCCGCGCCACGGCGTCAGCTTCGGAAAGTCTATCGACATGAAAGAAAAGAGTCGTGTTTTTTTAATTCTTACCGCTCCCTAATGACCTTCCAGACGGTGAAGGCGGCGGCGGCGAACACAACGGCGACTAGGGCCCAGGCGAACTGGGACACCTTCCCCCACATGTCGCCGTACTGCATCAAGACGTCTGTCCCCATAAGTTGTTTGAATACGGCGCCGTAGGCTGAAAGCGCCGTGTTTGCCAGCACCACCGCGATGGCTATTGTGGCGACGACGGCAATGATCGTCAAGGGCCCAACCGCGCCGCCCTCCTCGCTCATATCCCGCGCCACCTCACCAGTATCGCCGCGATCAGCAGAGATGCCACCGTCAGCGCCGCGGCGTTGCTCTTCACAAAAGACGCTATGGCCACAGCTGTGCTGTATGCCTGGCTGGAGAGACCCGTCGGCGGCTGAGGCACCATGGACATAAATGCGTCAATGAAGAGGCCGACAGCCCACGGCCAAATCGCGCTTACGATCACGATCAGAATCACGTTGCCAAGCGTCAGCTCGCCCCTCATATCATTATGGACACCTGCGCTATGATTGTCTTCACAAAGAGGAACAGCCGCCACGCGATGTAGTAGTTTGCGATGAACTGGGCGAAGGCGGCGAATGCGGTGACTACCCACCCCGCCCACGCCGCGCCGAACTGAGCCAGTATGTCCGATGCGAACTGGGCCAGCTGGAGTATCCACGTCAGCAGGTTGTACAGAAACGCAAACAGCGTCATCAAGACGCTGATTACGGAGAAGTTCTGGAAGACTTCGTTGGAAGTGGCGACCGTGGTCACGTTGTTCTGGATGAACCAGTTAACCCACGTCGCCGCTGGCGGCAGGTCCTGGAGCGTGATCAGCCCGGCGTTGGCTACGCCGACGGTGACGAGCGTGTACATCAACGCGCTGAGTACCGAGAAGCGGAAGAGCTTCTCGCCCCACTCCGTCAAGAAGTCAAACATGTAATTAACCCAGGCCCCCCTTTAAATTCTTTAAACCGACCACCCCCCTGCGGCGCGGCCGAGGCGTTCAAACACATACACAGCCAGCGTCAGCATTGCAAACGCGACGGAGACGATAAGCGCCACGAGCGACTCGAACCTAAGCGTGTACCGCGCTACGCACGTCTCGACGGGGTAGGTCTGCGTGGTGGTGTTAACCGCGCCGAGGGGGCCCGTCGTGGTTGTGGTCGCAGTCGTGCTGGTTGTGGTGCACACCTGCCCGGCGGGTTCGCGGAGGTCGCCAGCCGCCACGACAGCCGCCACGACGAAGGCGGCCAAGGCGTAGGACAGCGGTATGGAGCGCTCTGCGAAGTGGAGCATGAGGAGGGCGACGGCGAGGGCGAGCACGACGACGCCGACCATGTATAGATAATAAGACCTAGATAAAAAGATTTAGAAAAAAGCGGTTGTGTTTAGGCGGCTTGCGCCGCCTACCGCTTGTGCTTCCTCTTCCGCTTCGCCATGGCCCCTACGAGGTGAACTCCTTCCAGATTCTTCTGAGGAAGCCGAACGCAATCATGCCCAGCACCAGGCCTCCGACCAGCGTCACGACGGTTGTAAAGGTAGACGACGTGCTGGCGATTGCCTGGTTGCCATACTCCACCACGGTCTTGTTGGTGGCTGGGCCCAGCGAGTTGAGGATGTACGTCGAGACGCCTCCGGTTATTGCGATGACGGCGGCTGCGATTATCAGCAACACAAACACGCCGACGCCTTCCTTGATGTCCAAGGAAATTTGGCCCCTCACCTTTCTTTTCTTTTTTGTTTTCTTTCTTTCGAGTTTATACATGACGCCGATGTGCGCATCTTTTTTTAAGCCTTAACGACGTGGTGGGCGGCGTCACAATGCTAAGATTAAGTTGTTTACAACCACCGCAACTCTAAACAAAATCGTCGCCGCGTACGTCGCCGACAAGGCGCGCATAACTTTGACACGCAACATGTTGCTCAACTTGCAGGCAAGTCCCTCGGCGACAGCCGTAGCTATGAACATAGGCGCGGCGCTTATCAACGACAGGGGGAAGGCCGCGACGGGGTTGCTGTTGACTACGTCCGCCACTGCGGGGTTGGCCTCCACGCCACGGCCAGACGCGACGGCTATATACGTAGACAGCGCGTCTAAGAAGGCGACGAGGAAAAACGCCACTACAAACAGACGCACGGCCTAGGCGCCGTTTCCGCGTCTGCGCCTAATCCGCTCCAGCGCCTCCTCAGCCGCCCTCCTCACCCGCTCCTTCCTGGCACGTATGTGTACCTCCTCAACCTCAGGCGGCATGGCGAATTCCTCCGACACGGGGATGGCTCCGGCTAGGCGCCACCTGCTGACAGGCTTCGTCTCGCGCCACTGTTCGTGGTGTATAATGCCCGTAAACGTAAACTCCATCTCGACTATGGTGACGAACTTGTTTTTGACTGGCGCGTTTTCGATTACGCATTCGCCGTTGTTTTGTATATATGTAGCGTAAGACATCGGAGCTTGCTTCACGTAGTATATATTCGCGCTGTGCCTAATCCTCGCAGATAGATAGTTAAGCGACGTCGTCGTGATTATGACGCCGCGACGTGCAATAGAGTTCCTCGCCGTCTTGACGATGTCCATGAACTTGGCCCACACGAGCGGGTCAGCGAAGTCGTGGAAGCCGACAGCCGCGTCGTCTATGACGACCCAGTCGGCATCTGGCTCGTCGACATGTTGCAGAATGTATTCAAACAGCTCCTCGACGCTACGGCCCAGGAAAAGCTGTTTGCCTGCCTCCCTCAAGGCCTTCTTGTAGTCCTCCGCAACTCCCCGCTTCAGCAAGTCATAAGCCACCAAGTGGAGCGCGGCTGTGGTCTTGCCCACCCCTGGCCTGCCGACGAAGACGTAGACACGATAGTTCTGAGACCACAGATTCTCCAGCCACACACACCTCACATGCATAACTGTCTACATGAAATAAAAAGAATTCTAGTGGAGACGTCTATATAGGGCTCCACGCGTCTATATTGTCCTATATAGACTATTGCGGTCTATCAACATGTTTTGTTTAAACAGGCGAAAAACGAAACGCCGAAAATTTTGCATATATGGGGGGGTGTGTTTTTTGGTACACCCTGTCTGGTACACCCCGTTGGTTCACCCTTTACTTCACCCTTTACTTAGTTTAGCCCCTTTACATGCGTCTAAAAACGGCGAATTTCGACAGGGTGTACCGGTCCACGGCGCGGCGAATCCAGAAAAAACCGCAAACCAAAAACCAACACCTGTAAAGGGACTTGAGCCTAAAGGGTGTACACCCTTTAGTACACCCCGTTGTCTGCGGCGTCTTTCAAAACCCCCCATGTATAAACCGGGTGGGTTTACATGTGTCCAGGGTGTAGTCGGCGGGCCTGTGACGTTCAACTCTCCGCGTTTCTAGACGGGGTGTACCACGGGGTGAAGTAAAGGGTGTACTAGACAGGGTGTGCCAAAAAACACACCCCCCCATATATGCAGAAACAGCTAAAGCTAAGACGTGTATATGTCCACTAGTTGTCTCAATGCGGAGAGCGGTATTTCTATTCTGTAGCCTTTTTTGCCGCGTTTATACTCGGCGGCGGGCTCGTAGCCGTGTTGGGTAAGCACTTCGTTTATCTTCTGCACCAGGTTCTCCAACGTGGTCCCGTTGATGTCTGCAACCACGCCACGGTATATCTTCACGCTGTCCTGCCCGTCGTAAGCAACCTTATCCTCCACGCCGCCGAAGTTCGTCAGCGCCACCTCCACTATGTCGCCCGCTGTCATGGTCTGCGCCGTGCGGACGCTGGTGGGGAGACGGGTGAAGAGGTCGCGGCTCTTCAGCAGAAGCCACCTGACGAAGTTCTCCACCTCGTCCTCCTCACTTTCCTCCTCCTCAGGGATAGGCATGTTTATATCCGACATAAATACGACGTCGGTTAAGCCTAGCTTCTTGAGGACGTGGCGCAGGGCCTCCTCCGCGGCCCAGACATATTTCTCCTCGTCTACCGCGAGGAGGTCTGGCCGCTCGTTTATTACCGTCTCTAGGTAGAACCGGCCGAAGGCCATGAGGTCTTGTTTATGCGCGTTGCGCCACTCCGCAAAGTCTTGGTGGCGGCTCTTTTTGTCGCTCTTGGTGAAGCTGACTATGACGAGCTTGCTCCGGAGACCGGGCTCCGTAACTTCTATGGCTTGCGTCGTGATGATGGCGGGGGCGTATGCCGGGTACTGCCGCGTAAAGAGGCCGCCAGCTACGGCGGTTTCATACGCTATGAGGCCGTTCATAGCCCTCTTGATGGTGTCTGATATCACTGGCGTCGGTATCGTCAGCGTTTTGCCTTCGTCGAAGAGCTTAGGCAGGGTTGTGAAGCCCAGGTCGCGGCCGATGCGGGCGGGCGACAGCAGGGCCCCGGCTGAGTGGACGGCGGAGGGCGCGTCGGTTTCGCCCTCGTCTGGCAGGTTGTAGATGTAGTTAACTACCGTCTTGGCGAGCTGGGTCTTCCCGGTGCCGGCCTCGCCCCTCAGGACAAGCCACTTGTTGCGGAGACCGCGGAGTTTTCTATACGTGTTGAAGGCTGAGTAGAGCGCCACGGCGTAGGCCCTAAGCGACTTGGGGTCTATGACGCCGTTTACTGAATAGAACTTCCGCAGGAGCTCCACGAAGGCGTGGGGGTCGCCCTGCACTGTCAGCACCTGCCTAAAGCGGTGGCCGTATGGGCCGTATGCGGCCAACACGGGGCGGCCGTCCCTCCCCGGGAGGACGCCAGCGACAGGTGGCTTGTTTTTCTTCTGCGAAATCTCCACCAGGATCGACTGGATGATGCGGCGCATCTCCTCCGCGGAGACCCCCACCGCCCCCATGTTCGACACCGCCTCGGCGATGTCGGGCACGGTGGAGTACCTCAGAGTCACCGACCTGCCGCTCTTGACGTCGCGTAGCTTTACGCTAAACAGCACAACCTTGGCAAATGGGTCGTCGTGTCTGACGGATTTCTCTATGTATATGTTTTTGGCAACCACGTCGTAGCCCCACTTTGTCTCGCATTCGGGGCCCTCCTTAGTCTTCCTGCACATGACGCGTTTAATCATGCGGACTATGCCGACGGAGGGGTGGTTGGCGTAGTACAGCTCCCCGTTGGCCCCCGCCAGCTTGCCGCCGCGGGACACGAGTATAAGGACGCGCCGTCTCGTACCTATGTACTCAAGTATCTTGTTCAGCGCGGCGAGGGCCTCCGCCCTAGCCTCAATCTCGCCCCGTCCCTGCGTCTTGAGCAACTCGGCGACGGTCTCCACAAACTTCGGCTTGCCGAAAAGCCTCCACCCGCTACCGCGCAGGACGTTCTCCAGTATGTAGTCGTCGTGTTTCTTGTCTATATCTGTGTAGACGCTCATGGCCCAGGTCTGAAGCGCGTTGTAGAACTCCATGATGGACTCCGGCGCGACGCAGTTCCGCTTAAGGATGCCGAGGACCGCGTAAAGTACTGCGTTTCTGTAACCCGGCACGTAGTACTGCTTCACCACCTCCACCACACCCCTCACCGCCTCCCTGCTGAGCTCCACGTAGCCCCTGCACCCAGACCCGCCAACGCGTTCAGCCAGTTGCGCCCCCGGCCTGTACCCCAACGCGTCTAGCAGACGGCGGAACTCCTCCGCCGACAGCTCCTTGGGATGCGCCAGACGGCCATCCGTCCCCCAGGGAGACGCAACCCATTCATACACGGCGCCGCTGGGATGTATCGACGGCGGCAGGAGCTGGTACCCCCTCACCCTGACCTCCACGGCCCCGCCCATCAGCTTGGCGACGCCAACTCCCAAGACTTGTTCAGCCTCCGCAGGCACAAGCACCGCGTAGGCCTCCCCCCTCACCGCCTCGGACAGCTTAAACTCGTGGCTCCCGTGTCTGCACGCCCCCGAGTCGCATTTTATGCCGTGTTTATCGCCGTCTACGGGGCACCTGGGGCCCGTAAGCCAGCGCCACGTCCCCTCAAGCAACTTCCGGGCGTCTGCGGGGAACTTCCGGGGGTCGTCCACGTCTATGATGACCAGCACCTTGTCGGGGTAGTGGGGGTTTATGCGGCCCAGCAGAGCCAGACCTGTCTGTCTCCTCTTGACGGCTTTGTCTTCAAACAGCCTGCCCAGCTCGGGGCAGTGCCTGTCGTAGCACTCCCGATATTTCGGCGCCAGAGGTTGCTTCTTTGCGTCGACGGGCACTACGTTGTAGCCCGCGGCTATCAGCTCCTCATGTGGCAGTTTAGACATGCTCCAGCTTGTACTCTGTCTTGCACCTCACGCAGACCAAGTTAGACGACGCGAACTTGTTGACCAGGGGCGCGTTGCACTTGGGACACCTGGGCCACGCCAGCGCAATTACGTCCTTCAAGTCGACGTAGCGCCAAACGCTGTTGCTGGCGACTTCGTCAATTACCGCGCGGCTCTCTGGCGACACCTTCAGGTTTACGTAGTTGTACTTCGACATAGCTACATAGAACTTAGCCGTTTAAAAATTTCTCCCTCATTTAGTCGCGGAGGGGCCAAAAACCAACGCTTTACATACACCTAAGCCGCGCCGGTGTGTTTGTTCCAGGGTGCGGTTTACGTATTAACATGTGTTAGGTGGTCCCAGATAACGCGCCGACGCGGTGCATTATCTCTAAATAATAATTAGAAATATTACTGAGATGCGACTTTCGGCACACGTCTAAAACACTCCGGTGTTATGAAATTCGTATTATCGACATATGGCGAACATAATTGTTAAATACTTGGGTGTTACTACGGTCATGGCCCAGTCGGGTCAAAAAGTGGCCGCGCCAGCGGCCGGGGCGGGCGGGCCCGGCCTGGCAACGGAACAGGGCCCGGTCAGCGTACCTAGCGCAGTGTGGAACATTGTCGAGAAAGGCGTCATGATTGATCCGACGTTTACCATAACGATCAAGGCGAGACAGGAAGTAGTAATATCCAGCAGGGACGTGGAGGTGGAGATAAACCGCTTTGGTCTCAGCATTAAGTCGTTTGATACCGAGCTGATAATCGACCCCCGCTACAACACTGCAATGCTACGTAGAGGCGACAAACTTATTGCCCTGTCGGACAAGGTGCGGTACAGATGGCTACACGGGCAGGAATATGAGAAAGTATATGAGGCTAGAGACTTCGCCGAGCTGGTTAAAAAGAGCGTAAAAGAGATTATAGAAGAAGCGGCGGCGACGGCAGGGCTATGACGATAAACTCAGTGGAGATACGCGCCATGGACAGTCGTATATTGGAGGCGATAATACGCGCCGTCTACAGATACGACAGCTTTGTGTTGAAGTATGGCTGGATTGAGAAGGAGCTACGCTCCATCGTCGGCAACGAGAACGAGCTCCGCGCCCTTGAGGAGAAGATGTATGAGCATTTGATGAATGGAGAAATTGAAAACGTCAGCGTGGTATATTACGACGTGGATGCGGTCGACAACAACGTCGTTGTTGTGGCGCCGTGCACCCTGAGCAACGAGCAGTGGATGATACTCGAAGGGCTGGCTGATATGTATGACTACGCGGGGTACGAAGACCCCACGGCGTTTAAATACGACCTTGTCGTGAAGCACGACCGCCCCTCCATCGACATCGTGATGCACAACCTTATCAGGGCGTGGTGCGTCATGAGGTACATAGACGACAACGCTAGGGAGGTGTACAACGCCTTTAAGGCGTCATATGGGCTGGAAAAAAGCTTCGAAGAGATAACAAAAGACGTAGAGCCATGACCAAGGTTGTAAGGAGGTCCTTTACGCTGACTGAGAAGGACGTCGAAATATTAAGAAACGTCGCCGAAAGATGCGGCTTCGTCAGTGATAGCGAGGCGTTGCGCGCAATGATACGTTTCTTTGCTGAGCGCGCCCAATGTCTCCAGACCTCCTCCCCGCCCTGAAGGGCGGGGCATTCAGTACAAAATTTTCTTTTTGCTCAACTCAATTAAGATAGCCCAAATCTTGTTTTTCTTTCAATTTTTTTCTCGCCGTGTGTTTTTCGGCGTTTTCGGCATGGCGGGCCGCAACGGCGACTAGTCTTTTGTGTGTAGCGGCTCACAGCGCGTTAGCTTGTCTAACTGCGCTGTCCTCCAGCGTTTTAGGTTTTTGGAAGTAGACAATCCAGCCAAGCTCTCGGCTCTCCGCGCTTGGCTGGAGGCCCAGCTCGTCCAAGACGCTGAGGAGACGCACCACTGTCGTGTCGGGGGCGAAGAGCATCTTAAGCGCCATGACCTCAGCCCTCCCGCCCGGCACGTCTCCGCCTTCGTAGGTCTGGACACAGAGCCTGTAGACCTGGCTCGGTCCTACGACCTCTTCTATAGCCGACGCCACGTTGGGCGGAAGCGTCTTAACCCCCTCCTCCAGCGGGACACACCTCTCACCGACAAGCCTTATGTCAAACAGCGGCTTCTTCTCTTCTTTTTTCTTCTTCCTGCGGTGGATAAGCACAGCCGCGCCTACTGCGCTG
>Ga0315298_1005355_pt1 | contig 18314 bp, 18 predicted proteins | sample WHS_1_MG_FD_203077 | JGI IMG/M metagenome (GOLD analysis project Ga0315298, IMG submission 203077) | Extremophilic microbial mat communities from Washburn Hot Springs, YNP, Wyoming, USA - WHS_1_MG | ecosystem: Environmental > Aquatic > Thermal springs > Hot (42-90C) | place: USA: Wyoming...
CCGGGAGACGATAGCAACGCAAATAATTCCACCACGCGCGATAATCCATCTTATCGCGTGTAGGTCACCCCGCTCACAAAGCGCGAGGCTTCAGCTTGCATTCGTCATAGAACTAGGTTCTATACCGAAGCGATGGAACCGATTTCCAGGGTCAGCGTTTACCGCCCTCTTGAGGCAGGCCGAGGTCAGCCAGGCCAAATTTGCCCGCCTCAGCGGCGTCAGCTCACGCCAGGTCAACAAATGGTGCCGAGATCGGGCCGCCGTGCCACGCTGGCCCACGATGCTGGCCCTCGCGCTGCAGGAGCTCTCGGTCGAGACCCTCAGGATCCTATACGATGAGCTCACAACTGCTGTCGCCCAGCCATCCTGATTGCCCAGACTCCAATATCCCGCACTACCTGTTGGCAACTGAACAGAACTCGGACCCAACAAGAGACGATACGAAAATATCTACCTCTAAATCATCCTTGGCTTCTTCAGCCGCCGGGTCAGTGGTTGGTGCGCTGCCTATACCGACCGAATCAGCCCACCCATCCCCTGCTCGACAACCCCATTATCAAACCTGACGTTCTCTCAGGCCAACGTACCTCGCACGTCGATCTCGGCATCGTGATGCAAGCTAAGGCCCCCGCACATCGTATAGCCGATCCCGACGCGACGAAATCACGAAGTGTGCCGCGCACCCCGACTGTCACGCGGCAATCCGGAAAAGCTCGTATTCCCTCTTTCCAAAATGTTACCGAGAGACTTCTTAGCTCGCCACATCGATCACAATTTGCTCTCTGAAAAGTTCTTCAAAGCCGTGAAATCCCAGTCGGCTCTCCCAGACGTATCGGCTGCATCGAAGACGAAAACTCCTTCTGCCTTAGCAGCTGAGGTTATCGCCACGACTAATCGCGCCGGCATCGGCACACCGAACCGATCACTTACGTCAAGACCGATCAAGCGTTCATCGCACGCCAGACGCCCTCGATGATGCCCTGCCCCGCCACCCCGACCGGCTCGTCAATAGCCACCCGTCCAACCAATCAAACTAACGGCAGCCGACCTCAACGCCTGGGTCGACTTGCTCGAAACCCCACCTCCCACGGGAAGCCACCCCAGTCTGTCACTGACCAAGGGCACGCAGCCCCGGACAGTGACCGCCCCCCCGCCCTAGGCGATACCGGACTTTACCCGGTCCGTGAGGGCGAGTCCTGGCCTGCCGCCCCCGGGTCATCACGGCCATTTAATTCGTCGGAGCCGGTTACGCCCATAGCGGTTATCGGCCGCCAGTGCCGCCACACCACCAGCAATGCGACCGGAAGGCGCGCATCTTCCCAACTCGGTGCATCGATCAAGTCGTTCAGCATCTGCCGACGCGCGCAACCCAAGTTTGGAGCACATCGCGTTGACCATCTGAATGGTCCCCGCGCACAGCCGACCCAGCTCAAGTGGCTACCGCAGCAAGTCTCTTTGATGTTATCCAGGGATTGCACGGAGACGCCAATCAGTGTGCCTTTCCGCTGGCCGTGGGCAAACCAACACTATGACGGTGATGGCTCGATCGCACCAGATTTCTGACCAAAATCTGCAGCAGCCATGCATGGGAATCTATATCCACTCGGCCTTCCGCCTACAAGAGTTCGTCTTTTGGCCGAGATTAGGATCAAGCATAGGCCTCAGAGATACGCTATCAATCGCCTCCCCCTCCAGCCACTCTACGGAGACCATTTCTTGCGGACACCATCCAGAGATAGTTGGTTCCATCCTTTTTTGAGATAGAGTTTCTTCGAGGAAACTTTCATTTAGAACGTGCCAGAAATCAACCTGACAACCGGCTACCACTGCTCCGGTGTCCTCCTAAATTTGTGCCGGCGGCACTGCGACGGACCGGACATCAGTAATCAGTCTCGTCAGTGCTTTTCGCTGACTGCGCCGACAACAGCCTATCGCTTTCCCCAGCCCCGCCGGAAAAAACGAGATGTGGCTCGATTCTGGGTATTGGACCGACGTTAAGCCCCGGCTTCTGGATCTGCTCGGGCTATCGCCAGGCACCGGGAAAGAGCCCACCCCATGAATTCATTACCGACCTAGAACCAGCTTTCTGGCTACGGACGTCTGTGTAAGTCACCCGCGAGTTGAAGTATCCTGCTGCTTTTATCCAAATCAGATGCCTATCCCGCTCGGCGTATAATCGGATCAGTTCCTCGGCGAATCTAAGCCGCACCCACAACATCTCGAACAAGGGGGGCCAGCATAAACTGCCAGACTCCGGTACGATCCCGCCGCTGCGATTGCGCATGAGGTCAAGGCCCATCTTTCGCGCGTGTCTGGGAAAATCAAACGGTAGGCCCAGAGAGCCACTCAGCTACCCCCCCCCCCCCCGCGCATTGACGCTCAACGCCCAAGAACCAGCCTAATATTATGTCTGATTCGGCTCGAGTCACGCTTGTCTTGCATGATAGCGTGACATTCGACATTCACGCGACCGTGGCTCTGATTGTTTAGCGGGTGAGGGGGTCTGGAGGGAAGTTTCCTGGAGGAAACCCCCCGCACTGTGATCGTCTGGCTAACGTCGCAGACTGGCAACATGTCCGCTCCCCCGGAAGTCCAATTTGGTGCACATAACTCCGACCGTATTCCATACCTAATGAACAGCTAGACCTAAACTGATGCGAGAAAACGTCCCGGACATCTACTTTCCCGTAAAATTAATGCTTTACAGAACGGTATCGACGTGTTTGAACGAATTATGAGAAGAGTCGGCCGCATTTCATTCAAACCATTCGCATGGGAGTTAGGTGAGCAATATGGATACCTTTGACAACTCGCCGGGATCCGAAGCCACTCAGATTCACCAGCTAGCGATGTCAGGCGAGAAAATGGTGGAGAGACTACGCAAAAAAGCCTTTCTTCCTGATAGACGTAAATCGCTCAACGTCCACCTTGGAATAGCTGAAGTAGCCAGATTGCTTGGTTGCTCAACCAATCGTATTCGCATGGCAGAGGAAGATGGCCGCCTCCCACCTCCACGAACTGGTGAGCGCAGAACCGGTTACACGATCGAAGCGCTCCTAAATATGCGGAAAGTTCTGAATGCTTCAAAGCAGCGCCGTCCCACGGACGAACCCGCAATAATTGCAGTTCAAAATTTCAAGGGAGGCGTCGGAAAGTCTACCGTCACAGTTCACCTCGCCCACTACCTCGCCATTCAGGGCTACAGAGTATTGGTGGTCGATTGCGATAGCCAAGCAACCACCACTACGCTTTTTGGATGTAACCCTCATTTTGATGTAACCCGAGAGCAGACACTTTACCCATATCTTTCCGTCGAATCGACTGAAGATGATCTGAATTACGCTGTACAAAAAACGCCATGGCCGAATGTCGATTTGATCCCGTCCTGTCTGGAACTTTTCGACGTAGAATATGAGTTGGCCGCAACCAATGCGGCAGGTCAAGGCATACTTGCGGATAGGTTTAGGAAATTACGCGACGGCTTACAAACTACAGCTCGCGACAGTTACGACATTATCATACTAGACCCACCACCAGCACTTGGTATGGTCAGTCTATCTGTAATGCAGGCCGCGACCTCCCTACTAGTGCCTCTCGCCGCGACGACCCCTGATTTTTGTTCTACGGTGCAGTTTCTATCAATGATGGATCAGATTATTGAGGCGATGGCCGGCGCTGGGATCAAGCCCTCTTACGACTTTATTCGCCTGATATGCTCCCGTTTCGACAACACCGACCCCTCACAGACGATGGTGATCCGCGTGATGGAAGAAGCCTTTGGCCCGTCATTACTTTCGGTCCCGATTTTAGACTCAGCCGAAATTAGTCACGCAGCCCTCAGGATGATGTCCGTATATGAACTGGAAGCACCAATTGGTGCACCAAAAACACACAAGCGGGCCAAAACCAATCTTGATGAGAGCCTGAGCCAAGTCGAGTTATTGCTCAGACGTACATGGACCCGACCAGCTTCGCTTGAGGAGGCCATAGCTCATGTCGGGTAAGCAAGGGGAATACCTAAAGGGAATTATTGGTACCGGGGAAGGTGAGGGGGCGCACGAAGAGGGTATTCAGCCCGTATTGGATCGACCGCGTCGACCGAATGCCATCCTATCCCGAACAAATTCCATCGAACGATTGGCATCCGGGGAGCTCCGGCAGGTTACGGAGATGAGGCTTGATCCCGCTCGTTGCCGAATCTGGAAAGGGAACGCGCGAAGATACGAGATGCTTAATGAGGTCGCCTGCTCTGACCTAATCGACTCAATCGTTGCTGACGGCGGCCAAAAGATTTCTGCAATCGTGAGGCGGGTTCAAGACGATCCGGAGCACGAGTTTGAGGTTATCGTCGGAACTCGTCGGCACTGGACGATATCTTGGCTGAGGAAAAACAACTATCCTGACATGATCTTCATCGCCCGTCTCGAAAATCTCGACGACGAAGCGGCGTTCCGACTCGCAGATTTAGAAAACCGCGCGCGCAAGGATGTATCCGATCTAGAGCGCGCATGGAACTACAAGCTAGCTTTGACGAGTTATTATGGCGGTCGACAGAAGGCCATGGCGGAACGGCTGAAAATTACGCCAGGGTGGCTTTCTAAAATGTTGACGGTCGCGGACTTGCCGACTGAAATCATAGAAGCCTTCCCGGCACTCGATTCTATTGCTCTGAACGTGGGCTATGAAATTGCTTGCGCGCTTGGGACTAAAAGACGGGCAGAAATTCTGAAGATTGCAGCCGACATAAGAACGGAGCAGGCCAGCTTACGCATCAATGGCACAACGCTTATTGATGGCCGGAAAGTTTCTGCGCGTCTTCTTGCAGCTCCAACTCCAAAATTGCGACAAGATCCGCTCCAGATCAAGCGGGCTGGGCGGACGATAACCTCCCTTGTCTCCAAAACACGGAGTGCAATGACAATACGCATTCACAATCCGGCTGATCTCAATAATGCAGATATTGGCGAGGCCGTCGCTCAACTCGTAAAAACCGTGATGGAACACTGAGGAGCGCAAACGTGATCAACGGGGAATCGCAATGAGGAGAAAAGCAGACGGGACGGGAATGGAGTTCTATATCCCTTCTTTCGAAACACCCTTTTGCGATCAGCGCGAGATGATGGAGCGCCCATTTTTCAGCCTCGCCAAAAAAAAGCGCTCTAACCCGATCGATTACACAAGCCCTGATGGAAAGGTGACCGTCTTCGTCGCAGCGACCCCAGAATACGGAATGGCAACCATCTGGGATGCGGATATCTTGATTTACTGTGCGTCGATCATAAACAGTATGAAGAAACGTAGGGTGAACGATATACCTCAGACTCTGCGGGTGAGCCCATATGATCTTCTTAAGTCGATCAACCGTGTTGCGAGCGGACGTGGTTATGAGTTGCTCGCTGCGGCACTTGACCGTCTACAATCAACTTCGGTGAAGACAAGCATACGTGCTGGCTCGCGTTTTGAAACGACCTTTTCGTGGCTTGATAGCTGGAAAACCGAAATCGATCCGGCCAGCGGTAAAAGCCGCGGCATCGCTATCACCTTGTCAAAATGGTTTTACGACGGCGTGATGATGAGCGGAGGCCTACTATCAATTGACAATGGTTATTTTGATATTGATGGGGGCAGAGAGCGGTGGCTCTACCGGGTAGCCCGAAAGCATGCCGGCGGAGCAGGCGCAGATGGATTCGCGATCTCGATGCCCACATTGTTCGATAAGTCAGGTGCCGAGGGGGTATACCGTCGTTTCAAATTTGAGTTACTCGCCATAACGCGGCGCAATAGTCTCCCCGGCTATGCCTTGGATATTGAATGGACCCGACGAGAGCCCCTGATACGATTCACTAAACGAAGCGCTTTGGTTGATGCAATTGGCTGTCATGAAGCCCCAAAGCAAACACCGCCAAATAGGATCGATGTTTCGACGGAGACCATGACAGCCATGCGTGTGCGCTATCCTTGGCTAAAAATCGATGATCTCCATCACCAATATATGCGGTCACCGCCCAGTTCAGTAGTCACCCACGGGCACGACGTCGCGTTCAGGCTCTTCATCGAGCAAGCAAACGCAATGAGTGAAACCGCCACCTAACTATCACACAGTTTCCCAAGGGTCGATCCGCACGCCCTACTCGACCCGCTGCCCGTTCCTGAAGTGACGATAGTTTGCTGAAGGGGCCGTCACCAAATTTATAATGGGATTCCGGGCCGCCGTTTCTGAACACTTTTTGAACCTAATCAGCGACTCGGGTTGAATAATGAGTTCAACGTTGCGACTCGGAGGGTATCTAATCTCCGCTTCCTAGGGGGTAACATCACTCCAATCCGCTCCCGTGAGCTGACATCGACACTTCAGGAACGTGCCGTAGGCACTTTAGGAACGCTATTAACGTCATTTCGGGAACGCATCCGCGACATTTCAGGAACGGCTTGTGGCGATAACATGTTGTTTCAACAGTGTATTCTTACTTTTTTCGGCCCTTTAAACTTCTAAAATATAGAATTAAAACTTTAAAGGACACGATCAGCACTCTGATAAACTGGGGTCAATCGCAAAAAAAGTGATATATTAACATCATGTAAAAGGTAGCGTCGTGAAATGTGTGGCGGTTCTGGGTAGCGTAATCTCCGGATGAGTTCAGCCACAAAGCCCAGCGTTGTAGCGCCGATGGAGATCATGCCATGGGAATAGCACGGGATAGCCGGAAGCCAGCCCGTATGATGGGACGGCGTGGTTCGACCCAATCGAAAGGTGCGTTCGGGATCGTGACCGAGGGTTCATTGAAACTATGCTCGAGGGAGAGCTGACGGTGGCGCTTTGGGGGGTGGATACCATCGGGATGGCGAGGTGGCGGTCTCGGATATCGTCAGGTTGTCCGTCATCGCCAAATCCTCGGCTAGTTCGGACCGCTCGACATCAAAGTGCCGCGGTGGCGGATACCAAAGTCTGAAGGTGGGGACGGCCGAATGGCGCAACGCCGCACTGCCTCGTTATGCGCATGCTGAGGGTAACGCGCGGGACGATGATTAAAAGGACGGGTCAGCTGGTAGCACCAAGACCCTACAAGCTGGGCCGCTCAATCGCCAGATGCTCGTAGGCCTGCCACAGATCGGGCTTCGGCATAGGGTTCATGGTGTCGCCCGTTCCCGAGATCTATCTACCGAGAGGAGGGTCTCGATTAAAGGCATCGCGATCGCGCTGGCGTCGATCACGCGATATACGGCGCCGCGTCGTCGCGTCCCGCTGGCCCGACGGTGCAGTTTGGCGCACAGGAAGCGGGCCGCCTCTGCGTCGGTCGCGAAATCCCATCGCCGGGTTCGTCCTGTGGTACCGATCCTGCCGAACGTGATCCTTGCATTGAGTATGCCAAACAGATCGCGATCGATTTCGATCCGCCAACTGCCGAACCGGTTCTTTTCCGGAGCGCAGGCGCGTAATTCGACAATGACGCCAGCCATGGCAGAGATTTCGATCATGATGGTGTGAGTCTAGGCGGTGTCGAATCTGATGAGAATCCCCCCGATTCAGATAATCTGATCAACAATCCTGAGGTTGGCAGGCTGGATGGCCGGTGGAGCGCATGACGGGGTTCACGAACTGTGTGAAAGCCCTGCAGGGCGACACTGCCAGCGGCCGCATTTTGGGGTTGCCTGAGTGACGGAAGGATACTGGATCCGCACCGAGGCCGATCGTTGCGCGCCGCCATCAGAAAGCGGTGGAATTCCGTGGACCGTTTGATTATTAGGGGTCATGCCTCAGCCAACCAAAGGATGAGATAGGCTTGCCGGGATCAACCTTGCCTGGACAGGGCGACCTATTCGCCGGAGGTGGCTGGGAGGTGCCGGTGCACGCAGCGAGGGCACCCCCGGTCTCAGATCCGGTCGATCCGCGAACCGTCGATGACAGGCTCTTGCTGGAGAAACTGCCGCTCGCGGGATCGGCGGATTGTTCAGCCTTCGTGGATGAGGCCGTCCGCCGTCAGATCGCCGGGGCCGTTCCGGCGCTCGATGCGTTGTGCCGACGGTTCAAGGGGTTCGGGATGACCCATCCGGTTCGCGAGCAAACCGTGGCCTTGGCGGGATTGGCCGCGATCGGTGGCCCCGAGGCAGCCGCAACGGTGCAACGACTGCTTACTGAGCATGTCGTTGCAGAACCGGGTCTGTCATTTGCCCTGAAGGCGGCCGCGAGGCTCAGGGTACGGGTGCCACCGACCATCGTGCATGATGCGCTGAACGCGTGCGAACCCGATCTGCGCGCCAGCGCCTGTCGATGTGCGCGCTTTTGGCCCGCGGCGATTCCACGTCTGATCGAATTGCTCGAAGATCTTAATCACGACGTCGCCCGTGATGCCGCGATCGCCCTCGGTGTTGCGGGGCGATGTGAGGCCGTGCCTTTCCTTGTCGGGCTCGTGATGCAAGAGCCGACGAATGAGGTCATCGAAGCGTTGGTGACGGTGGGTTCCGATGAATGTTTCGTGGCATTGGGACGCGTTGGCGATGTGTGGCCCGATCTGCGCCACCTGGTTATCCGCGCTCTGGCTGCCAGTGACCACCGACTGGCCACCACGTTGCTTCGCCGCATCGACCCCGATCACCCGATGATCGTCACGGACGAGCGCTGATCGAACAGACGGCGACACACGACACACTTCCTTGTGCGTTGGCCGGCGATCACACGCGGGTTTGCAAGGCGGGGACGACTTGAAACGGACAGCCTTGCCAGCCTTGATCTTGATCGGTTCTGCCGTGCGCGGATTGATCCCATCGCAGGCCTTGGTCTCGTCCACAGTGAACGTGACGACGCCGAGCAAGATGGATTTTCCGGTCTGTGGCAGGATGCCGACGATCGCTTCAAATAGATCGTCTGCAATGCGATCAGCTACGACGTCGGTGACCTGCGGCAGAACGAGACCGGTTTCGACCGGTGGCGCCGGCATCGTTATGTGGCTGGCAGCCCCTCGCACTGCGTCGTGTTAAACACGGTTAAGTGTTTCAAGAACGGGAGCTTCCTCGCCGCCCTCCGCCCTCCGCCGCGCGCCGACGTTCATCACCCGGTGTGAGTTGGTCCGCGTAGACAACAATTATGCCCCGCATACCTTGCGCGCATGGCCGCCGAGGCTGAGCGCTTCACGGCAATCTCCGAGGTCGCAGCTCTTGCTGGGCCACACCAAAATCGAGACGACAGTGAGATATTTGGGCGTGTCGTGAAGGACGCGCTGGCTCTTGCGGAGCGTACCAAGGTGTGATTTCGGCTGAGCGCAAATGGGCCAATCGGCATTGATCGCCACCTGTTCACTGCCACGAGCAGGTGACTTTGCCGTTTGCGACCCCACACCAATCAGCCGAGGGAACAGATCGGACTTGCTGATCGATATCGTTTATACTACGATGATATCATCGCTTTCATGACGGCTGGATTGGATAAAATGCCCGCAGTTACCATCCGCAACATCTCAGAGGAAACGCATCGCGCTTTGCGAACGCGCGCGGTACAGCACGGTCGCAGTACCGAAGCTGAAATCCGTGATATTTTAGAATCGGCGGTCCGTCCGGAGGGGAGGGTCAAGCTTGGTTCGCTTCTCAATGCCATTGGCCGCGAGGCGGGGCTGTCGGAACAAGAGGTAGCGGCTCTGCATAACCGCGACAAAACCGCCGCCAGTCCAATGGATTTTGAATGATCCTTCTCGATACGAATGTCATTTCCGAGCCGTGGAAGCCGGAGCCGGATACGCACGTCCTCGCATGGATCGACTCTCAGGCGATCGAGACCCTGTACTTATCAGCTATCACTATTGCAGAACTACGGTTCGGTATCGCGTCCCTGGTGGTCGGCAGGCGTCGACAAGTATTGCACGATCGCCTGGAGGGAGAGGTACTGCCCCTCTTCGAAGGGCGAGTGATGGCCTTCGATTTGCCGATTTCGGCGGTCTATGCCGAATTGATGGCGCGGGCGAGGGGGGCGGGAAAAGCGATCGGCGTTGCTGATGGGTATATTGCCGCCACGGCGGCCCAACATGGGTTCCTTGTGGCGACGCGCGATACCAGCCCCTTCGAAGCCGCAGGTTTGACTGTGATCAATCCCTGGGATTTTGTCTCCTGAGCGCGTCATTGCGGTCGTTCAGTTGTCCGCAGAGCGATGCTCAAAGCTGTAATCCGTTCAGGCGGGTATTGACCGCTGCCGAAACGGCCGACGAGCGCTCTGGGGGTACGAATCTGCTGTTAGGCTGCGTTTCAGACTGGTTAATGACAGCTAGTGAGAATACGGCGCTTCCCTTATAGGGATACTATGAAGTTCCTGCACTCGGCCGATTGGCAGCTCGGCAAGCCCTATGGCCGCTTCGAGCCGGACATTCGCGCGGTGCTGACCGAAGCGCGCTTCGATGCGATCGACACCCTCGGCAAGGCCGCCGTGGAACTGGGCATCGTTCATATCCTCGTGGCGGGCGACATCTTCGACAACGAGGGGCCAGAGGATCGCACGATCGTCCAAGCTGTGTCGCGGATGGGGCGCCACAACGTCAAATGGTGGCTTCTTCCCGGCAACCATGACTTCGCCCGCAACGGCGGCTTGTGGAATCGGGTTCGACAGCGGGCTGAAGATGGGATCACCATCCTCTCCGATGCGACGCCATACGAGATCGACAGCGGGATCTGGCTGTTGCCGGCACCACTTGTCCATCGTCATAATCTGGAAGATCCAACCGCCCAGTTCGACGGCATGGAAACGCCAGGCGCAACCTTGCGGATCGGACTTGCTCATGGCTCGATCCGTGATTTCGGGAGCCAAGGCGAGACGAAGAACCAGATCGCTCCCGATCGGGTACGCCGCTCCCGTCTTGACTATCTTGCGTTGGGCGACTGGCACGGGGTGCTGAAGGTCGATCAACGCACATGGTATGCCGGCACGCCCGAGACGGACCGGTTTCAGCGTGACGAGCCGGGTCATGCCCTCGTAGTCGACCTAGCAACTGGTCGCGAACCGGAGGTCACGCCGCTCCGAACGGGGCGTTTTATATGGCTTCGTCGGGAGTGGCTGGTCAATGATCTCGCAGCATTCGATGCCGAAAACGACCGGCTGCTCGCCGCCGTTGATCCTGCGGTGGTCCTGCTACAATTGACGCTGAGCGGCATTACTGGCCTGAGCGACCGGATCGCGATGCTTCGTCATCTCGAAGATGATCTGGCGCATCGCCTGCGGTATCTCGATGTCCGCGCCGACAATCTGGTTGGGCGCCCAAGCGACGACGACCTTGCGACCCTTGCCGTGGAAGGCATGCTCGGTGCGGCCGCCGCCAAGCTGGCGGCGGGCATCGATGCTGAGGGCCAAGACGCCACCCTTGCGAAGCGAGCGCTTGAGCGACTGTTCGTGGAATATAGCCGTGAGGAGCGACCATGAGTCTGCGCCTCCGCCGGATCGTCCTCGATGGGTTCCGCAAGTTCCGAACGCCAACGGTGATCGAGGGCCTGACCGACGGCCTCAACATCGTCATTGAGGATAATGAGACCGGCAAATCAACGCTCCTCGAGGCCCTGCGCGCGGCATTCTTCGTCCGTCACAATACAAAGAACCAGCTCGCGCAGTCGTACGCGCCTCATGGCGAGGCGGTTGGTCCCAAGGTCGAGGTGGCGTTTGAGGCGGACGGCGCGCCATGGTCGGTGTCGAAGCGATTTTTGCGCGGCGCATCCGTGGAGGTGACCGGACCACAAGGTCGGGCGCAAGGCGAAGATGCCGAGACCAGGCTCAATACCTTGTTAGGATCGGTCAAGGACAACAGTCGGAGCGGCGACGTGGCGAGTTACGGCGCGCTCGGTCTTCTATGGGTTGCGCAGACCGAAGCGCTGACCGTGTCTGCCCCGAGTCAGATCGTGCGTGATACCATCACCTCGACACTTGAGGCCGAGGTCGGTTCGATCATGGGCGGTCCTGCATACAAGAAGGTTCGCGCCCGAGTGGATGATCAATATGGCGCCTATTGGACACCGACAGGTCAGAAGAGGGGACGTCAAACCGAAGCGCGTGAACGGCTCGAACGCGCTGATACGGCGGCAAGGAACGCGACTGAACGACTGGCGGCCCTCGAACGGACCTTCACGGACCTGGAAACCGCTCGCGCCAAGCTGAAGGTCATCGAGCGGGAGGTCAGCGACGAAACTGATGCAGAGGCGCGACGGGCGCTGATAGCGTCATTGGAAATTGCCCGCACCGCGGTCCAGATCTTGGCGACCCGGCGCGCAGAACAAGAGGCGGCGAGCGGGAAGGTCGCCGCCTTGGAGGAACTGCAGCGCAGGCACCTGTTTGCGACCGACGCACGAGAGAAGGCGCAGGCGGCGCTTGGTGATGCGCAGACGCGTCGCCATAGTATCGGCGAGCGCTTGCTCGAAGCCCGTCAGCGTGTGGCAGATGCGCGAACGTCCCTTGAAGACGCACGGGGCGCGCGAACGGCCACCAAGGCCGCTGTAAGCGCGGGTGAACAGCTTGTCGTCAGACAGAAACGGGCAGCGGCAAGCAGGGCCGCCCGGGTCAGACACGCCGAGCTTCTCGAACTGGAACGTGAGCATCGCGACGCGAAGGCCCTTGCCGACACCGCCATACCGGCGATGGGGATCGCGGCGCTCGAGACGAACGAGCGTGCCGTCGCCGAGGCCAGAGCTGTGCTGAACGCAGGTGCGACCCGGATCAGCTATGTCGGTCCGGAAGGGGCAGTGCTGATCGACGGTGAGGCGATCACTCGCGGCGAGCGTACTTTGACCCGCTCGACGACTTTCAGTTTCGGGAAGGCAGCATTGACCGTTACCCCACCCGGCGCTGTGGAGAGCGCCGAGGAGGCCCTTACGGCGTCAAAGCGCAAATTAGCGGCGGCGCTGGAAGAACTCGGGGTCGATGATCTTGCCAGTGCCCGCGCTCGCAACGAATTGGCTCGAGATGCGACGGCGGAGATGCGTACGCTGGATGCCCGCATCAAGGCCGTTACGCCAGCTGATCCGATCATCGATCTTGTCGCGGGTCCGGAAGCCCTAAAGCTCTATATGGCAGGATTGGGCGGCGAGGCCGAGAATGCCCATGACGACGTCCCGGATTTGGCCGCGTTGTCCCAGGCGCTGAACACGGCCGAGGACCAGTTGGCCAAGGCCGAAGGCGTCCAGGAGAGTGCGGTCGACTTACTGCGTCGCATTGAGGAAGAGGATGGTCCCCTTGCGACGTTGGAGGCCGCCGTCGCGAGCGATCTTGCCAACGCCCAAAGTCAGATCGACGCAGCCGAAGCGCGTCCGGAATTTGCGACACTCACTGAGACCATCGGATCGGCGCGGGAGCGGGCGGCCGAATGCGCCGTCAAATTAGAGGACGCTGAGCGCAACGCGACGGCGCATGAGCCAGCCGCGATCACGAAGAAGATCGAGGTGATCGACGCGCGCAGCCGAACGGCGACGGAAGCGCGCAGCCGGCTGCTGACCGAGATTGCGCGGCTGGATAACACGATTGAGATCGAGGGCGGCAACGGCCTTGGCGATCGTGCCGCTGCTGCGACGGAAGAAGCCGAGGCCGCCCGGACTGCATTCCAGCGCGTGACCCTCGAAGCCGACACATTGAAGCTGCTGCGCGACACGCTTGACGAGGCCCACGCCGAGATATCTACCCAATTCGTCGGGCCCGTAGCGAGACGGGCGAAGCGCCACATCGAGCGATTGCTGCCGGGCTGCGAGTTGCGCTTCTCCGAGGACCTCGCTCTGGTCAGCGTGACCCGCAGTGGCCTAGCCGAGGAATGCGAGAACCTGTCGCGTGGTACGCAGGAGCAACTGGCTGTGCTTACCAGGATCGCGTTTGCCGACATGCTGCTCGAACAGGGCCGGCCGGTGTCTCTCATACTCGATGATCCGCTGGTCTATTCCGACGACAGTCGGCTGGACACGATGACCCAAATCCTCACAGAGGCCGCAACCCGCATGCAGGTGATCCTGCTCACCTGTCGCGACCGGGCATTTCGGCATATCCCAGCAAATCGAATCTCCTTAGGTCGGTGATGTGATCAATCTGTGAAAGTGGTTTGCGGATACATGACCATGGAACGCGCAGCGATTGTCCAGAAGGGATTCCTGGCGACCGGGCGTCGTTCCGGAGACGGTTCGGCGACGCGATGTCATGGTTACGCGTCCCACAGAGGCTCGGCATGAAATGGCTGACAGCACGACCTTCAGCGGCCGGGGCGAAGATTTGGCGATCCTGCCGCAGCGGATCGGACGGCATGAGCCGGTGCACCTGCTGATCGACAGCACCGGCCTGAAGATCTACGGCGAAGGAGAGTGGCTGGACCAGAAGTACGGCATCCGCGAGCGCCGCAGATGGCGCAAGTGTAGCGCGACAATCTGGATGAGAACGCCCGTCAATCAGGATGAGAAAAATCTGACCGCGATGTCGCGCAGGGTAGCCTGTCGTGATTTGGTTGCAAGGGGTAATTTCAAGCTGATTGACGCGGCGCGACAATCAGGAAGATGTTTTGGGGGTTTGCCGGGTGGTGGGTCGACCTGGAGCTCGTTTTCGCTCGATTGCGACGCGGCGCCGGTAGCTTTCGACGTTCATTTCCAGAATTGTGGCGTGGTGAACGAGGCGATCTACGGCGGCTAGCGTCATAGCCTGGTCGGGGAAAATCTTGTTCCATTCCCCGAAGGCCTGATTGGCGGTGATGAGGATCGAGCGATGTTCATATCGCCGGCTGATCAACTCGAAAAGAACCGAGGTCTCGGCCTGATCCTTGGTGACGTAGGAGATGTCGTCGAGGATGAGCAGGTGGTATCGATCGAGTTTGGTGATCGCCGCTTCGAGGTTGAGTTCCTGCCGCGCGATTTGCAGGCGTTGAACGAGATCGGTGGTCCGGGTGAACAGGACACGGAACCCGGCTTCGATGAGTTCGCGACCGATGGCTGCCGCGAGATGGCTTTTACCCACGCCCGGCGGGCCGAACACGAGACAATTGTTTCCGGTCTCGATCCAGGCATTGCCGGTTGCGAGGGCGGTGATGTGGGCCTTGCTGATGACGGGTACGGCACTGAAGTCGAAATTATCGAGGGATTTTCCGATTGGCAGGCGGGCATCGAGCAAATGGCGTTCGGTGCGTCGCCGTTCGCGATCGGCGAGTTCATGCTCGGCCAGTGCAGCGAGGAAGCGTGCTGCCGGCCAGCCTTCCTTGTCCGATTGGGCGGCAATATCGGGCCAGAGCTGTTTGATGGTCGGCAGGCGGAGTTCACCGAGCAGAAAGGCGACGCGAGCGGCGTCGGCCGCGGCATTGGGGTTCATGCGGCATCTCCACGGTTGATGGTGCCAAGCTCGTCGTACAGTCCGAGCGACACAGCCTCGATCACGACCATCGGCATGCTGGTGCTGGCGGGGCGGAAGCGTTCACGAAGGAGATCGAGGCTGGGGAGGCGACCGGCATCGAGTTCGATCTCGAGCACACGGGCGAGTTCGGCTTCGCAGGCGAAATCATGGGCGAGGCCGAGCAATTCGACGGTGATCTTGCAGGCGGCCTTGTCGGATCGGCGTTTGGCCAACGCCTCATAGGCGCGGGCGTAGGCGGGGCGTGGGAACAACTGGTCGCGATAGACGAGGTTGCGCAAGGCGGCCGGTTTGCGGCGCAGGGCATGGATCACGTGATGATAATCGATGACGTGGCCATGCTTGCCGTTGGCATGGTCAGCGCGACCGCGGGCCAAAGTGAGCACGCGACTGCCGCCGAGAAAGCATTCGAGTCGGTCATCATAGAGCCGCACGCGCAGCCGTTGCCCGATCATCCGGGCGGGCACCGTGTAGAAGACTTTGCGCAGGACGAAGCCGCTGGAGGAGGTCACCCCCACCAAGGTCTCCTCGTAATCGATCGTGCGGTCGTTGGGGAGCGGCCTGAGAGTGGCGCGTTCGATGCTGATGGCCTTGCTCCGCCGGGCATTATGGCGGGCGAAGTGCTCGTCGATGAACTGGCGGTAGGCGGTCAGGTTCTCGAAAGCACGGCTACCACGGAGCAGCAGGGCGTCGGCGATGGTTTTCTTGGTATGACCATGAGAGCTTTCGATCGTGCCGTTCTCATGCGCAACGCCGGTGTTGTTGCGGGTCGGCGTCATGTCGAAATGCGCGCAAAGGTTGGCATAGCGCGTGGTCAGATCCTCGATCGCGTCGTGATCGAGATTGCGGAAAGCAGCCGAAAGACTGTCGGTGCGGTGCTGCAAAGGCGCGCCTCCGAGGGCGAACAGCGCGTTCTGCAAACCCACGGCGAGAGCGGAATAGCTCTCCCCGCCGAGGATCACGTGGCCATGCTCGAAGCCGGAATGGGCCAGCCGGAAATGGTACAGGATATGATCCAGCACGCCACCGGCGACGATGACACCGAGGTCGGCAAGGTCGGTGAAATCCGACAGACCCTGTTCGCCGGGGGGATGGGTCTGGCGGAACATGACCTCCTGATCTGGCCCATGCAGGCCACGCCAAAGTTTGATTCTTCGTTCCAGCGTGCGTCTGATTCCGGGATCGAGTTCCGGATGCCGCCGGCCCAGCTCCTCCAGCACCGCGACGGCGCGTAGGCCAGGTGCAGCGGCGAGCATCGGCACAACCTCGGCATCCCAGACCGCCTCGAGCGGATCAGGGCGCCGGCGTTGCCGCAGTGGCCTCTCGACAGCGGGCAAGTACGACCCCTGTTCGAGCCGATAGCCGGTCGCGGTGCTGAATCCGCTCCTGGCCGCGGCCTGCTGCGGGGTAGCCCCCTCAATACGTAATGTCATGAACAATCTCTTCTGCTGAACGGTGATTGGGCAACCGGTCAAAGTCGTGGCTCCTGAGATGGAGCCAGACACTACCCGGCCGATCACGGCCAGCCAGACAGGTCTCGAAAGAAACCCGTTCCTGGGTGGGATCCTGCTCGGGCTACGCCCTCCCAGAATCCCACCCAGGATTCTCATCCTGATTGTCGCGCATTCTCATGCTGATTGTCGCGCGGCAGGCTATAAGGCGGATGGTTCCTGGTTGGGGTCTGGGTTGGTTCCGGTACAGTATCCGGGGGTTATCTGGGTCACCCTGATATCGCACTAGTGCGATTGGAAGTCACTCACAGACCATTGCACCTATGGAGCCTTCCACCAGGACAGCGCATGACGCGACCTTGATCCGCCCCGCGCGGCTGAAATCCGAGCTCTCCCGAGCCTTCCCGCCAGCCTCTCGCCCCTGATCCTCTTGCCCGACCTTTCTGTACCCCTTGGGGTGCAATCGCAGCACTAGTGCCATTGTCGGAAATCCGGGTTATGCTCACCGGCATGGGAAAGCACTCGATGGCCTCGTTCCGGGAGCGCCGTGCGTCGCTGGGTCTGGTTCAGATGAACCTCTGGATCAGGGAGGAGGACCGGGCGGCGTTCACCGCGGCGGTGGAGCCGTTCAAGCAGCGGGCCGGGGAGCTGGACCCGGCGCAGCGGCGCGGCAGGAAGCGCCAGAAGGCCGCCAGGGTGCATTTGGAGCCGACGAGGACGCCAACCTCGTCAGGAACGCCTGAGACGCCCGCAGATGAGCGATCGACACCACGACCGGCCATCGCCCTGCCCTGTCGGCTGATCTTCCCCACGGCACCGCCCGCTCACATCTGCAACGCGATGAAGGACGAGGGGTGGGGGTACGACAAGCTGTCTGGCGTCTGGACCGCCAACCAGGCCGATCTTGTTGAAATTTGGCTCGCCGAATTGACTGCCGTCTGGCACGCCAGGATCATCGGCCCGATTGCGGATAATGACAGCAAGTAGAACTAGTGCAAACCAGGAAGGGCACGCTTACCGTGCCGCCGATGACCAGCCAGCGCGAGGTTTTCCGGTTGAAAGCCCCAGCGATGGACAAACCTAGGAACAGGAATTCGATGGCCAGCGCGATTGCCAGCAACAGCCCCTGGTGCTGTCCCGCGCTGAACCCAAGGCCAAGGACGATGCCGTCGATAACCGCATCGAATCCCGATGCAGCCAATAAGCCTGCCGGTCCCTGCTTGGCCTTCTCGGTGAAGTGGCGGAGTAGCAGCATGACCGTGATGCCGAGAACGCCGCCGATGATGATCGGCCAGATCCAGGGACGTTGTGTGGCGTCGGGCAGCAATTCACCTGCCGCCGCGTAGAACACGACACCAGCCGCGAAATGCTGAAAGGCGTTCACCATCTTGTCGCTGGGCGGCCAGACGCTCGTATAGATGGCCCCAAGAGCCGCCACGCCTACAGGGATGAATACGTAGAACCACATCGCGCGAGACTCAGATGACGTGCGCGGGCCGCAACTCGCAGCGATGCGCCGCTTCGGGCGTCTCCAA
>Ga0315298_1005357_pt1 | contig 18310 bp, 12 predicted proteins | sample WHS_1_MG_FD_203077 | JGI IMG/M metagenome (GOLD analysis project Ga0315298, IMG submission 203077) | Extremophilic microbial mat communities from Washburn Hot Springs, YNP, Wyoming, USA - WHS_1_MG | ecosystem: Environmental > Aquatic > Thermal springs > Hot (42-90C) | place: USA: Wyoming...
GTCGGCGGCGAGCTTACTATTGATATGCTCGATCTGGTCTATAACAACGTCTCAAAAGATTATGAGGCACCGTTTCAGATGAAGGCAAATGGCGGGATGTTCTTGATCGACGACTTCGGGCGCCAGCAGATTAGGCCGCGCGTCCTTCTCAACCGGTGGGTCGTGCCTCTGGAGAACCGGTGCGACTATTTCACCCTGCACACCGGCAAGAAGATCGAGGTCCCCTTTGACCAACTGATCATCTTCTCCACCAATCTGGAACCCAAGGAATTGGTGGATGAGGCCTTCCTGAGGCGTATCCGTTACAAGATCCACGTTGGCAGCCCAACGCTTGCGGAGTATCGCGAGATCTTCCGCCGCGTCTGTGAACAGCGTGGAGTCCCATATGATGAAGCATCCTTGATCTACCTAATCAAGGAAAACTACCGAAGCGAGGCCGATCTCCGTGCCTGCCACCCCCGCGACCTCGTAGAGCAGCTAATTGACACTGCCCAGTACCTTGGTGTCCCTGCTGCTTTGTCAAAGCAACTGATGGACTTATCCTGCCAGAGCTACTTCGTCAGACTTTGAGAACACCCTCAGTAGGCACTTTGTGAGAGAGAAGACGCCCCGCCACTGCAAGCACCCGATCCACCGAGATGGGCTCTAGGCATCGCGCGTTACGGCAGTGAGAGTATCCCCACAACGGCACGGCGCCCACTAGATGAAAACAAGGCTGACACGGTAGATCGGCAGACACGATGACGTGCTGAGCGCCAAAGGGATGGTAGTTCCAAGGATTCGACGGACCGTAGATGGCCACGACCGGCGTGCCCACGGCCGCGGCGATATGCATAGGGCATGAATCGTTGCCGATGAACAACTCGCATCTTTCCATAATCGCGGCCGTCTGCTTCAGTGTGGTGTGGCCAGCGGCGTTGATCGCCTTTTCGACCATCGCGCCGGCTACGGCTGAGGCCAGTTCTACTTCATCTGCTCCGCCAAGGAGAACCACCTTTGCCCCGTATCGCCGTACCAATTCGTCAGCCAAAGCGGCAAATCTTTTCCTTGGCCAGCGTTTCAGACCGCGAAATCCCTCCCCGCCAGGATGGAGGGCCACGACACGGGTACCTGCCGTCACACCCTGATCCAGCAGGTAGGCCTCGGCAAACGCCCGGTCGGCATCAGAAACGGTGAGTTGCAGCCGTGGCTCAAGGACCTCAATGCCTAGCGGCCTAAGCACTTCCAGATAGCGGTACACGGCGTGTACTTTTTTCCAGGTGGGATCTTGGTCTGGTAGCAACCACCAGAGCGGTGGGAAACGCAAGCGAACGCGTTGAGGAATCCCTGCCACTAGCCGCGTTAGCCAATACGTGAAAGTGGAGAGATCCACAGAGAGGTCAAAATGCCGGGCCCTCAGCCCCCAGTATAGTCCCAAGAAGTAGCGCAAACCGAACCATTGCTGCATGGTCGGATAGACGATCAGTTCGTCCACATCGGAATTACCTTCCAGAATGCCTCGGTTCGATGGAAACAGGAGCACAGCGATGTAGGCGTGGGGAAAGGCTTCACGCAGAGCATGAAGGACTGGCGTGGCAAAAAGCGTATCGCCAATTGGTGAGAGCAGAACTACTAGGATGCGGTTAACCCTTCTGAGTTTCCCCACCGGGTCTTTTTCCCTTTCTTCTGGAGGGCTACGGCCTGCCTCGCTGGCGGCGATCAGGCTTTCTTGTTGGTGGTCTCGTTCCGGTGCCCTCTTCACTTGCCCGTCGAAAATCGGGCACCTTCAACCCCATGGGCATGCTAACTGATGGATCGACCATCCGCGAACTGAGACGGGGGTCAATGTGCTCAAGGTGCTCATTAGTGGTAATCACGGTTGGCAACCGAGCGTTGTAGCGGTGATTGATGATCTGGAAGAGCTTCTCCTGTGCCCACGGACTAGCGCTTTCAGTGCCCAGATCGTCGAGGATCAAGACCGGTGCGGAGCGCACGGCATCGAAGAGTTCGTCGTATGTGACTCTACTCTCTGGGCTGAAGGTGGCGCGCAAGTGATCGAGCAAGTCCGGCACCACGACGAAGAGCACCGGCTGGCCCTTGCTCCGGCGGTAGTTGGCGATAGCCGCGGCCAGGTGTGTTTTCCCGCAGCCAATCGGGCCGATCAAGACCAACCAGTTTTCTGGATTTTCGGCGAAGCTGAGGGCACTCTGATAGACGTGTTCGAGGCTCTCTTGCTGTTCTGGAGAGAGGTGTGACTGACGACGTTTGAACTTGTCGAAGGTCATTTTGCGTAGCAGTTCGAGTTCCAAGGCATCGTCCCATTCGAAAATCGGCGACCGCCTCTGTTCCACCAGTAACACTTTCGAGAGCTGCAGGTCGCCTAGGCGGCTACGCAAGCGATCGTCAAGGGCCTTGATTGAGGGATTGACGACAAAGACAGTGGGCAACTGGGCATTGTAGCGATGATTGACGATCTGAAAGAGCTTCTCTTCTGACCAAGGAGTAGTGCTTTGCATGCTAAAATCGTCAAGGACGAGCACCGGCACATTACGTACCAAGTCGAACAGCTCATCATAGGTGATTTCACTCGCGGGGCCAAAGGTAGAGCGCAAGTGGTCTAAGAGATCGGGAGTGACCAGAAAGAGTACTTGCTGACCCCGCTCGATGCAACGGTTGGCGATCGCTGCTGCCAGGTGGGTCTTGCCGCTGCCGCTTGCGCCCTCGAGGACCAGCCAGCCCTCAGGGTTCTCGGCAAAGGACCGTGCCTCCGTGCAGACGGCACGAAAGTGCTCTTGGCGAGTGGGATCTCCGCTTCGACCGCTTTCGTCGAAGTTCGCGAAGGTCAAGCGCGCCAACGGCCCAAGATTGCTGTGCTCGAGCAGTCCCGAAATGCGCCGCTCTTGCAACTCTTTCAGTCGGCACTGGCACGGAATGGCGCGCCCAAAGTCTGGGTGTCCGAAGGGGACGTCGACCCGGATGTAGCCAGCACCCTTACAGATGGTACAAGTAACCTTGGCGTCTTGATCGCCATCCTGGTCTTGTGCACCGACCTCTTGCGGTGCAGCGTCTTTCTCTTCAACTCTTGATGAGGCGCGAGAATTCTCCTCGGAAGTAGCTTTCGGGGTCGGTCTTCGCTTTAGAATCTCTCCCAGGCTTTCCATCCTGCTTCCCGTCTCTAGCCCAGCGTTCGAGGATCGCTTGTACGTAACGCCAGCTTCGCCGGTTCGCGGCTACTGCCTGACGAAACGCATCCTCGATCCACGCCGCTGGATAGTTCTTCTCTGCGTCTTTCAGCGCTTCGGCAACCAGTGGAGTTAGCATGCCGATGTTTTGCTCATAGAGCACGAAAATGTTGGGTCGTTCCAGCTCCGGCGTGCCAGAGGCAGGGACGAGCAATGGCTTGACGTCCAATTGCCTCGCGCAGATCTTGGCCACGGCGCGACGATCGTGCTCCGTGTTTAGGAAGAAGAGTTCCTCCCTACGGCCGTCGCGTTCGACGGAGAGCTGTAGAAGCGTTCCCCTCGCCACGGCGGCATCCAAACCTCTTTGCAGAGCGATCAGGGGCCCGCCTTCGAGAAGGCGCAGGCCAACTAGGAAATCACGGTTCCCTGCCAGTTCACTATAGGTGACGAATCTAGGATAGCCCCGGCGCTGCGCCAGCACAAAGAAGGCCTGCAACGTCACCTTCAACTCGGCTAGATCGTCAATCTGCGGCAGCAGCGCGCTGAAGAAGACATTAGGCACCGGAATGACATACGACTTTGCCGGAAAGCCCGGAAATGGCTTACCTTTCAACTGCGGCCCATCTCCAAATTCGCAAACTTGGTCGTCTTCTCGAAGAACAGCAGGCTGACCTGACCGGTAGGCCCGTTGCGATGCTTAGCGACAATTAGGTCCGCGATGCCTTTCGGGTACGGCTTTGTTGGGAAGTGCTTTTCCCATTCTTTTTCGGAGTAGTACGCATCGTCCCGGTAAATGAACATTACTACATCGGCATCCTGCTCGATGCTGCCGCTTTCACGGAGGTCCGACAAGATCGGGATCTTTGGCGAACGTTGTTCAACGGCGCGGCTCAATTGCGAAAGGGCGATGACCGGTACATTCAGCTCACGAGCGAGCGCCTTCAGCGAGCGGGAAATCTCGCTGATCTCTTGCACCCGGTTCTCTCCGTTGGAGCTTCCCAGCGCCAGTTGTAGGTAGTCGATGATTATAAGGTCGACACCATGCTCTGCGGCCAGGCGTCTGGCTTTGCTGCGCATCTCTCCCACGCGAATCAGAGGCGAGTCGTCGATGAAGATGGGAACCTCCGAGAGTGTGCCGATGGCATCGATTACGCGCCGTCGTTCGTGGTCGGACAACTCGTCCATTCTCAGCCGCTGTGAGTTGACATTGGCTTCGCTGGCCAACAGCCTCTGTACCAATTGAGTAGAGGACATCTCTAGACTGAACACCGCTACCCGTGCTCCTTGGTGCAATGCTGCATGGTGGGCGATGTTCAAGGCGAGGCTGGTCTTGCCCATGCTGGGTCTGGCGGCGAGGATCACTAGATCAGACCGCTGCAGACCACCAAGGAGCTTGTCGAGGTCTGCAAACCCCGTCTCGACTTGTGGCAGTTCGCCGGGTAGGGCTCTGGGGCCAGCGCCACTTTCTTCGAAGTAGCGGTCGAGGATCTCGCGGATATGTACGAAGTCGTGGCTGACACGGCTCTGTCGCAGGGAAAAAAGGATTTCTTCAGCCCTTGCCAAGGTAGCATCGGCGTCCGGCTGGTTCTCGTATCCCAACGCCACGATCTTTTGGCCAGCCTCGATCAGGCGGCGCATCAGCGCCGTTTGCTGGACAATCTGGGCGAAGTACTCCACGTGGACAGTAGTGGGGACAACCGAGATCACCTGCGCCAGATAGTCCGCGCCACCTACCAAGTCCAGACGACCGTATCTTGCTAGCTCGTGGGCCACGGTAATCTGGTTGACGGCCTCGTTCCGATCGTGAAGCGCCAAGCAAGCCTCATAGGCCCACGCGTTCTTCTCGCGAAAGAAATCCTTCGGGCTCAGCATCACGGCCACTGTCGCCATTGCCTCGGGATCAATCAGTAACGAGCCGATCACCGCTTCTTCGGCATCTATGTCGTGAGGTGGTAGCCTTTCTAGCGTCATGTCCGTTCCCTGCTTTGCCGAAGTAGGAATACGGAATGCTGAACGACGGCATACTCAGCGTTCGGAACGCTGAGTTCTGCATTCAGCTCCGGCGGCTAATCTTCGCCTTCGACGACCACCTTGATCTTCGGTACAAGGTCTTTCCCGATGTGGATAGGAACTTCGTGGATACCCGCACGGCGAATAGGCTCTTCTAGCTCGATCTTCCGCTTGTCAACATCATGTCCAGTCTGCGTCTTGACTGCCTCGGCGATGTCGCTTGCCGTGACGGAACCATAGAGACGATGCTGTTCTCCTACCCTGGCCTTAATGGTAATCTCGATCCCATTAAGAGTCTCGGCCAGGTTACGGGCTTCGGCATCGGCCTTGGCCGCTTTCCTCTCTAGCGCGGCGCGCCGAGACTCGAGTCCCTTTAGCTGATCCTGTGTCGCCCGCACGGCCAGCTTGTTGGGAATGAGATAGTTGCGAGCATAGCCATCGGCTACGTCTTTGATCTCGCCAGGGCGAGCGACGTTTTTCACTTCTTCAAGGAACAGTACCTTCATATCGTCTCCTGTTTCTAGTTGTCAGGTGTCAACAATCAGCGATCCGGGCGCCGCTGAGAGGCTCCAAGCAGAGCCTCATTATAAACCAGATGGAGTCAAACAGGAAGCCCCCCGGCAATCGCTTGAATCCTAACGGTTATCTGAGCTCATGAGAACGGCCCGATCAGGAACCGACCAATTCCTTCCTCAGCGCTCCCAGCCAAGTCTCTTCCATCTGGGACACTGAAAGGTCCAAGTAGCCACTGATGACCAAGCGATCGCCGGCAACTACACCCAGCTTCTGAACCGGTACATTTTCACGCTTGGCAAGGTCGAGCAGCCGGGGCAGCTTCGAAGGGCTGAGGGAAACGACGATCCGCGACGGCTGCTCGCCGAATAAAGCGGTGTCAGACCGGTCTTCTGCGGCGAAAGCCCAATCCCGAAAACCTTTCCTACCGGCGATACATGACTTGGCCAGGCAGACCGCCAGGCCACCTCCAGAACAGCCCTGCGCTGATTTGATCAACCCTTGTGTGATCGCTGCGAGGCAACACCTTTGCGTTCGCGCCTCCAAGTCCAAATCGATCTCCGGTCTGCCGACCACTAGGCCGTGTACCAGTGCCAGGAATTCGCTACCGCTCAGCGCCGCAGCCTCAGCCCTTTCGTCATCCCCAGCTCCGACTTTTCGGCGCCGCCGACCACCAAGTAGCACGACGAGATCACCTTCATCGCGAAACGCGACATTGCAGCGTGCTCCCGCGTCTTCGATCAACCCTAGCACGCTGACGACAGGAGAAGGATAGGCAATCTCTTGGTCTGCTACCTTGCGGAAGTCCGCATCCGCGCTGATCACCGGTATGTTCAGCTGAACGCAGGCCTCAGCCATGCCTTGAGCCAATTGCTCGGCCTGATAATGCATGTCCATCCTTCCGAGACCGCTTAAATTCAAGAAGACCGCCGCGGCAACTGGTTCCGCTCCTGCGCAGACGACATTGCGGGCAGCTTCGGCCACGGCGGCGGCGCCGCCGACAAAGCAATCGAGGCAACATAACCGCCCACCGCCACTAACGCTGAGCGCGATAGCTTTGGTTGTGCCCTTGATATGCATAACGGCGGCGCGGGCGCCTGAAGGGACCGCCACGGCGTCCGTCGCGAAGGATTCGTACTGGGGGAAAACACGCTCTTTGGAGGCCACATTGGGCGAGGCTAGTAAGGCTAGCAGATACTTGTTTGCCGCCTGGCTAGATGGAACTGCTCCGCGCCAGTTCGACAACTGGCGCGGATAGAGCTCATGGTCCATGATATCAGGTAGGCGGTCCAGCCTGTAGCCTTGTAGGCGCTCGAGCCAAGTCGGCACGGCCGTTTCCCACATATAAGGAGGTGGTTCTACCAGCACCGAGGCCGGGATTTCAGCAACAATCGTTTCTCCTTCCCTAATCCGTATAAGGCCATCACCGGTGGTGCTGCCGATAATTGCTGAACACAGCCCCCATCTGGCAAGAATCGCCTTGACCTCTTCTTCTCGTCTTTTTCTCACAATGACCAATGCGCACTCCGGGAACTCGGAAAGTGCAACGTCCAGTGGGGATGCCCTTCCTTCGGGGCGTGGGATCTTTAGAACATCCAATTCGATGCCGCCTCGCCCTCTGGTGGCAAGCCTGACCGCGCACCCGGCGAGACCGGCGGCCCGCACGTCATGCAAATCGGTTACGAGATCCGTCTGCAGCAACTCCAGGCAGGCCTCCATGAGCCGTTTCTCCAGAAAAGGGCTGTCCGAGGCCCCTGTCGGCCGACTGTCCGAGTGATCCGAACCTGATCTCTCACCACAAGAAGCCCCATTTGGAGTCCCCTTGCGATCGTCCCCAGCGTATGCGAGCATCAACAGGTCACCGACGTCACTGGATCTGGCGCGATTAAGGTGTCGGTTTTCGGCAAGACCAATGCATACGACATTGACCAATGGGTCAGGGCTGAAGGATTCGGCAAAGAAAGCCTCGCCACCTACGACTGGCACGCCGAGCATGCCCCCGTAGGCTGAGAGTCCTGACACAAGATCGGCAAATAGCCGTCGGCTGCTGGCGTCTCTCAGATAGTCAGTATGCACAACGCCCAAGAGAGCAATGGGACGCGCCCCCATGCTGAACACGCCTGTGGACAAACCGGCGAGACTTTCGGTAGCTTGTGGAGAAGGCCGGCCCCTAGCGAGACAGTGACAAGACCCGATCCTCGCCACGATGGTTAACCCCTCACCGATATCTACGGCCCCCGCATACTCCTCGCCAGTTGCAACTACCACCCTCTCGCCAGTGTTTGGGAACAACTTCAGGAGGGCCTTACTGACCTTATGGCCACATTGCTCGCTCCACAAAGCGGCGAAGATGTCTAGCTCAACCTCATTGGGCTCTCTACCCAATTGCTGCACCGCCAGCTGACGTTCTTCTTTGCTCAGTTCTGTGCTATCTGAGACCCACCGCTCTTCAGGCATGGCTACTCCTCCTCGAGCAGGGACCGGCTGCGAGTTGTGAGCGTGAAACTAGGGGAACGGCAAACAACCAGTTCTTTCATTCTATCACAAACGATTTTGGAAACCAATGCACGCGAACGTCCAGCCGGTTGTGGCACGGTTCTTGCTTGGGACGGCAGGAGAGGTGAAGCAGATGATCACGCTGGCAGCTGTTGCAGACCTTCATTGCTACGCCGATCTGACCGGCGCGATCCAACGCATGCTTTCCTCCGTCAACGACGAAGCCGACATCCTCGTCCTCCCCGGCGATCTCACTCTTGGCGGCGACAAGGCCGAAGCTGATATCCTAATCGGCGAACTGCGACACGTCCGCATTCCTATCGTGGCGGTGCTTGGGAACCACGACTTCCAATCGAACGCTGAAAGGGAGATCCTATCCAGGCTCCGGGCACGAGGCGTTATCGTGCTGGATGGTACCAGCGTGATGCTACAGGTCAACGGTCAGACTGTGGGCTTCGCGGGGGTCAAAGGCTTCTGCGGCGGTTTCTCTCCTTACATCATCGCCGAGTTTGGGGAACCGTCGTTGAAGGATTTCGTCCGTGCTGGACATCAGGAAGTGGCGAAGCTGCAAAGCAGCATGGCTAGTCTGCGGGGTGATTTTCGAGTGGTGGTGCTGCACTACGCGCCAGTGCGCGAGACCGTAATCGGAGAACCCCCGGAATTGCACCCTTTTCTCGGCAGCTCCGAGCTGCGCGAACCGCTCGATCGCTACGGCGCCGACGTCATTTTCCATGGACATGCCCACTTCGGTTCGCGCTTCGGGCGCACTGAGCGCGGCATTCCTGTGTACAACGTCGCCCTCCCGGTCGTGCGACGGTACATGATATACCAGCTCGGAGAATGAGGATCATTGCCCGAAGGGAAGAGTAGTGCTATGCTATCTGGGTTATGCCAGAGCGAACTCGCGTTGGGGAAGACGCACCGGATAAGATCTATGCTCGAAAGAGCGGGAGTGACGCACGGCGATTGGCAGATCGCCCAGTCGGCGTGGCCAAGCGCGAAGAACTGGCATTCACCCGGCTAGCGCCATTGGCCCTGCTTCTCCTGGCGTTTGGGCTTAGAATCAATCAGCTTGGCAAGCAGGGCTTCTGGTTTGACGAAGCTGCCAGCGCGGTGATCGCCGGCAAGAGTCTGCTAGGGATCGTCAGCTATGTTCGCACACAGCCGTTCGAGCATCCCCCTCTGTACTACCTCATCTTGCACATCTGGCAGATCCTTGCTGGCAACAGCGAATTCGCTTTGCGGTTCTTGTCCGTTGGGTTTGGCGTGGCATTCGTCGCGCTTCTGTGGCACGTCGGGCGGGTACTCGGCGGAAGCAAGCTGGCGGCGCTTGCGGCACTTACGGCAGCATTGTCACCTTTTCAAGTCGAGCAGTCGCAGGAGGCCAGGATGTATACGATGCTGGCCTGCTTTGGCGTCCTGTCTATGCTCTGTTTCCTCAACGCCGTTTCCAAGAATGAGTCGCGCTGGTGGGGTGCCTTTGCCTCGGTCACCGCGTTGGGGCTGGCCACCCACTACTACTTCGTGCTTCTGCTGTTCGGGCAAGCTGTATTCCTGCTGGCCCACGCCAAGAGCTATTCTCGCGCACTGAAGCCTTGGGCAATATCGCAGGTGATCCTCGCCACCCCGGCTGTGGTCTGGTTAGGCACTGCTGCGGGTCCTCGCTCGGCTTTGGTTACAAGTCTTGAGAATTGGAAACTCGGCGAGAGACTCCAGGAAGTGCCGCGGCTGGCTATCGACACCGTGTTGGGTGGTTGGGGATATGTGCAGCCAGACCGCACAGCATGGCTAGCCACTGGGATTGTCCTGGCATTTATGTTGATCGGCGTGCTCACTAGCGGTCAGGTTCTTCGGCATCACCTATCCCATCTCGGTTCAGCAAACCATACACAGGCCTTGCTGTTGACAATCCTTGTCGCAGTTCTCGCCGGTGCGTTGCTATTGCCCCATTCGATCGTCGCACGATATCTGGCTTTTCTTAGCCCAGTTCTCTATCTCGCAATGGCGGTCTGTATCCTAGGCTTGCGGCGTTTCGGCTCTCCCTTTCTGGTCATGGGCGTCGCCGTCGGTCTCGGGCCATTTCTCTACGGTCTTGGTGGCTTCTATGCCAACACTAGTAAGGGAGAATTCGGCACGGCAGCCCGGCAGATGCTGTCTATGGTCCAACCCGGCGACGCTATCGTCTTGAACAACCGCGATCAGTGGCCACTGGCATCATACTACATACCTTCCAGCATTCCCGTCTACTACGTGCCGACGAAGGGGACGACGCCTACTGACGCGGAAGTAGAGAACGAGATGAGGCCGATTCTGCTGCAGCACTCGCATGTCTGGTTGGGGCCCACGAGCGCCTGGACGATGGACCCCGAGGAGAAGGTAGAACACTGGCTTCAGCAGAATGCCTTCCAAGCTTTCAAGCGCTGGTTGCCGGACAGCACGGCCTATGCGTACTTCTTTGCTCCCGTTTCCGGCATGGAAGAGCACTCGACCAAGCTAACCAGTCAACTAGGCTTGTCTCTGGAGCGCTACGCCATAACACAGACCGACGTAAGCGTGGGCGAGGCAGTGCGGGTGAGTATTACCTGGCGCCTGCCAATACAACCGCAGCAAACTGTGATCGCGGGCCTCCGGCTGCTGGACGAGGAGGGCCATATCTGGGCCGAACGGCGGGGCGTGCTCAAGGACAATACGGACGGCACGTTGCGGGAGGGCGACCAACTCGAAAGCCGCTTCGCGCTGTACGTCCCGCCCGGGACACCACCTGGCAGGTACGAGGTCAGCCTCAGCGTCTACCTTCCAGACGAAGCCCAAAACGTCTCCTTTCTGCCCGCCAACTCGAGCGAGGGACTAGCGGCAGTGGAATTGGGGCAGGTTACCGTGGGAGGTGTCCAGACTCCTCACCCGAATGCAGGGGAAGCGAAGATTAGGGCCTACCTGCCTCAGGTGACTCGAGGTGGAGGGGAGGGGCGCATCGTTTTGATACCCCCCGATCTCGCCACCAATCTGGCTGTGAGTTTTGGCGGGAACATTCGCCTCCACGGCTTCACTGCCTCTTCGCCAAAGCGAGTGCTCCAGCAAGGAGACAGCTTCCACGTCGAGTTCTGGTGGCAGGCAGAGGGCAAGCCATCGAAGGACTACAGGATGCGTTTTCAATTCGTCGATGCCAAAGGCAAGGTCGTGGGCACCACTGCTGGCTCGTCGCCCGTGCCGTACTACCCAACCTCTTTCTGGCAGCCTGGTGAATACATCAAGAGCCAACACGAAGTGCAGGTGCCCAACGATTTACCCCGCGGTACGTATGAACTTCAGATCACTCTGGAGGACGAGATGGGTCTGGTAGCCCCGGCCGTTCGCCGGGAAGACAGGCCTTTTCCGCTCTCCTTGTTTCTCGGCGCACAAGACGAGGTCGGTGACGCCGTCCGCCTTCGCATCCTAACCGTCGAGGAGCGATCTCGCTGCTACACTGCTTCGCCGGCAAATCCCTTGCAGGCTAATATTGGGGGAAAGGTCATGCTGATCGGCTATGACCTGGCGGCGAAGCAGGTATCACTGGATAGCAACATCCATGTCGTCCTCTACTGGAAGGCGCTTGCGCCAATGGACCGCTCGTACACCGGCTTCGTGCATCTGCTAGACGAAACCGGTAGGCTTGCTGGTCAGCACGATATGGTGCCTCAAGAAGGAGCCTACCCCACTACGCTTTGGCGCGAAGGAGAAATTGTCCGTGACGAATACGTTATCCCTGTCAAGCCAGGCACTCCCGAGGGAGGCTATCTTCTGGTCGCCGGAATGTATGACACGGCATCGAAGGTTCGCCTGCCGATCCTTGATGCCAAAGGAGCGCCGGTGGACGACAAAGCGCCCTTAGGACACGTACAAGTCGGCCAATAAAGCGCTATTGGCCACCTACTGCGGAGGACGTGTGGATGGCGAAAGATGCGAAATCGGGGCGCGAAGGGCACAGAAGCAGCTTCTCATGGCAGCACTGCGCTTCTCGGCAGGCGCCGTTCTTGGTCTGATGATGGTTGATTGCTTGCTGTTCTGTTCGGTCATGGCCAGGATAGCACATGACACACCCGAGTCTCTTCCGTGGGTCCCCTGGCTGGACTCGCCTTCGGCGGGATCGGTTGGCACTCGGCGCCCGGGCGGTCTTCGCGTTGATTACCGTCTTAGCCTTCTTGCCGCCCCGCTCCGCTGGCCTGCGCGATATTCTAGACCCCGACCGCGGCGCAGGCAGCGCCAGCCCAATCAGCTGGCGCCAGCGTGGGCATGGCCAAGTGACCATCGAGCGCAGCCAGGCAAACCTTCGCAGCTACTGCCTGTTGTGTGAATACCACACATATGCTAGAATCTGCCCGTCTGAGCGGATGCCGCGGAGGTCGCAAGACGCAAGTGCCTGCCGTTTCTCTTGCCGGACTGCGGGAAGAGGACAACTCGTGGGATTATCGTGGGGAGTTCACCAAGCATCTCACCCATGGCTTTCATTCCTATCCAGCGATGATGATCCCGCAGGTCGCAAGGCGGCTCATCGAGAATTACAGCAAGCCCGGGGATACGGTGCTGGACCCTTTCTGCGGCTCCGGGAGTGTACTTGTGGAGGCCAAGGTTCTAGGCCGCAATTCATGGGGAATCGACCTGAACCGGGTTGCCCTGCTGGTGGCGAGGGCCAAGACGACCCCAATTGACCCCGAGCGGCTGAGGAGCGAATACTTCCACCTACTTGAAAGGATCTACGGCTGCGATTGTGACAGTGCATGTCTTCCAGAGTTCTTTAACATCGACTACTGGTTCAAGGCCCCGGTTGCGCTCCAACTGGCCCGCATCAAACGCGGGATCGAAGCGATTTCGAACCCGCAGGACATCCATCTCAGAGAGTTCTTCCTGGTCGCCTTCAGTGAGACCGTTCGTTTGTCCTCCAACTCTCGCAGTCATGAGTTCAAGCTGTTTCGTTATTCGCCGGAGAAGCTGGAGGCTCACAACCCCGACCCGCTAGCCATCTTTCGTGAGAAGGTCGAGAAGAACATCGAGCGGATGCGGGACTTCTATCTGGCCTGCCAGGCCAACGGTACTAACCACTGGTGCAGGCCGTTGTTCGCAAACACTGCCGAACCCATCTCGCAGATTCCTTCAGGGTCCATCGACGCAGTAGTCACTTCCCCTCCCTATGGCGATAGCCGCACTACCGTCGCATACGGCCAGTTCTCAAGGCTCTCCGCTCAATGGCTGGGATTTGACGACCTTGAGGCCAGAACGCTAGACATCAACCTAATGGGTGGACGGCCGCCAGCCACCTTAGATTGTCCACGAAGTTCTCCCAGCCTGCAAGCGGCGGTTTCGGCCATCGCAGAGACTGACCAGTTGCGCGCCCGTCAGGTACTCGCCTTCTATATCGACCTGGAGAAGGCTCTGCACAACATAGTGGATGTGGTCCGTCCCGGAGGATACCTTTGCATCGTCATCGGCAACAGACGCGTCAGACGCGTGCAATTGCCGACCGACCTGATTATCGCCGAAATGGGCTCTTCGCGCGGGCTGGCTCCCGAGAAGATCATTGTCCGCAACATACCGAGCAAGACCATGCCGCTGAAGAATAGCCCCACGAATGTGGCCGGGGATTTGGAGCCCACGATGCACAAAGAATACATCGTGGTGATGAAGAAGCCGGGCTAGCGATTCGAAAGGTATGCCTGAATGCACTGAGAAAAGCTCACCTAGTGGATTAAGCGACAGATCAGCTGATGTGTTGCTCCTCCAACTCATGGGGCCAATTCGGATGGCAACGATCCCTTCCCCAGCTCATGTTGCCCCGCGACGGGCTGCCCTCGTATCGGTATGCAGATGGCCAGCGACGACAACCCGGCCCTTACCCGCCGCCTTCGCGGCGCTGTTCGCCATCTCGGCCGCATGGAACACCCGATCCGGATTGTTTCCGTGCTCGGGGTAAGCCGTTACGCCGATGGAAATGCTCACCGGCAGGCGCCAGGCTTGTGACGCTTTTCGCACTGCGCTGCACAGCCTACGGGCGATGCGAAAGGCCGGCTCGTAGTGTCCGGCAGGATGACTAGAAACTCGTCTCCCACTTATCAGGCCATTTCTCCACGATAAACGCCACCTTAATCGAGGTCCGCGTCCAGTCCGGGTCCTTCAGGGTGCTTGTCGTGGGCACGCCTTTATCTGAATCGTGGGTGATCGACGATGCTTCTTCGGCCGACACGCCGTAGGGCTTTGCGGCGGGGGCTTCAACCCCGTAGCAAACATAGGCTCGTCCTCCCGTCGCGTAGACGTCGGCGCATATGCCGGCGGTGCCACCCAAGGGGACGTTCTTCAACGTAACGCTTTCCCCGCGGGAGGTCGGGATGAACTCGGGCTTCGACTGGGAGGTGAACTGGTAGGTAAACTCCTGCAGGGTGAGCCCCTTCGCGGACACGCTCCCGCTGACCGACCCGTTGCAGATGGCGCCGGGCTGCAACCAATTGGCCTCCGGCCCGGCGCTAGACGAGAACTTCGTGCCGTCCCAGCGGATTTCGGCCGGGAAGGGAAGGTCACTGCCGATCTGGAACAGCATGTCATCCACTTTGCTTGTCGACGGCCCTACGGTCGTGAATTCACCGTATCCGTTGATCTGAATCTTTATCCGGTTGGTCTGGTGCAGGTATTTGAGCAAGTCTCCTAATTCGGCATCGAAGGGGGCGGATCGCACGGGAATGCCCCCCACATCCACCTCAATCTCCAGCTTTACCTTGCCGAAAATACTTAGCTTACCCAAGTCGGCGGTGATCTCGCCGTCTTTGATGATCGCTTTGAGGTTTCGGTCACGCACCAGTTGGCCATCGACGTATAAGGTCACCGCTGTGTCCGGGCCACCGTTGAATTTCATCTCGGTCTGGTAGGCGCCGTAAGGCTGATGGGTAATCTTCCCTTTCAGTTGTTCCTTACCTAGATCCCCACTGACTTCCTCGATCTCCACGGTGACCCGCGGCAGGAACCAGTCGAATAGCTGGACATTGCCGGCCACGGCCACCGGAATGAGAACGGCGGCCTGGCTGCGCGTGCAGTCCAAATTCGTGTCTAGGCCGTAGTCCTTGCCAATCGCCGCGCCACTCTTGCCACCCAGCCAGGGGACCCAGCCCTTGCTCTCGAGGGTCTTCTCGGTGACCATCAAGACTTCCCGGCCGGCGGCGGTCTTCTTATACGAGCCAAGCGTTTCGTCAAAGTCCGCCGGTTCGAGAAGAGGACTCGGATAGACTGGTCCATTGTTGAGATTGGTGATCACGTTGCCGCGCCGGTTTACCCCCACCACCGTGTCCGACGAGAAGAAGTACCTGTTGGTGAAGGTGGCCACGGTATGAGCCAGGGACTCGGGGTCTTGGCTGCCGTGCATTTGACTCCAAAGGGTGCTGTCGATCGCGTCTTCCAAACGGAGACGGCCCGTGTTGGGATCCCTGGGAATGCCGGCGTAGGCCGCTCTCACTACGTCTTCTCTAGCCAAGGCCTCGTAAGGGTCTGGCCGCAGTTGGCCGGCCGGCAAGTTGCCGGGATGGGCATCATTGCGCACGTGGGCAGGGAGAGTCATGTCGCCCATCATGTGCATCGTTTCGCCCAGCGCCCGCCATGCTTTGGCGAAGAGGCGGTCCTTGTCCTTGCCATCACTGGCGAAGGCCTCCTGCATGTACTCGACACCCCTGTTCCACGAATACTGGTTCTGGAAGAATCTGCCGGGCTGGTCGCCGCGGACCGCCCAATAGACGGCGTCGGTCTCCGGGTTCGCCGTGGGGATATCACGGCGGGGCGTCTGCCAAGGCCGCCAATTCCAGAACTTCAGCGTCTTCAGTGGATCGGACCGCCGGCGCTGCATCATGGCATAGTACCGGCCGATGTCCGGGATGTCGGTCAAGTAGCGCTGGCCAGCATCCTGCGTCGGATCATAGAAATGTAGTAGAGACATTTGGATCTCTGGCTCATCCGCGGTGAAGCCGCCTTCTTGGATCCACTCGGCAAACGTCAGTTGCTTATCGCCGATCGTGAGGTCATCGCGATAGTCCCCGACCCCCACGACGCTCTCGCCGGTCAGTCGGCGAAGCTTGTTCGAGTCGAGATTCTGGAACTGGTATCGTTCGAGGATAGGGTCGGGCCTGTTAGCCTCGGTGACTCTGGTCTTCACCAATGTGGCAATCGCCAGCTCGTTGATCGTGGAGTGCGGTGATTTCTTCTCCCCGGCCCGCGCCTGGTTGTCATAGGCCAGCACGCCTACCGCCGACAGGGGCAGCAACACTGTCAACATGGCTAGCGCCGCGAGGATCGACGACCGTTTGAGCGGGTTCATCGCTGTGTTGCCTTTCGTCTGTTAGATCGAGGCCAAGAACCAGTGCCCATCGATCAAGATGAGCCTGATACTCGATTTCCTTTCACCGTCCGTCACCGCATATTCGGCGAAAGGGTTGTTGATTGTGGTTAGTGTGCGAGTGGCGAGGATATCCGCTAGGGTGGGTAGCTCACCGCGATGTGCGGCGAATAGTTCGCTATAGGTTTGCTGCAATTCGGGGTCGACCAGCTTGACCGCGCCGTTTACGTCCTGCGCCCGGAACGCCGTTTCGAGGGCGGCGGCGACCTTCTCGACTGCGGCGCGCTGCGCGATCTCATCCCAGGCTTCCTTCGGACCTCCCACTTCGTGCACCCGGCCCGTGATGCTCATTTCCACCTTGGTCGGGAGGTCAAGCACGAAGGCGATGGCGACGATGGAGACACAGGCCAAGCAAAGCAGGAGGAGGCTAGCCGCAGCGACCACAAGGCAGCCGGGTGATCGCTTTGGCTTGACCTTTTCTGCAGGCAGCGGGACATCGGCTGGAGCAAGGGCTGTGCCACATTGGGGGCATGATGTGGCATCTTCAGCCACCTGGGCACCGCAGACGGGACAGGACCAGCCCATAGAGTTCGACGCCTGGCACTGCTCGCAGACGTCTGAACCCTGCGGCGAGCGGGCCCCGCAAGAAGAGCAAGACCGGTCCCGAGCCGTCGGTGCGCCACAGGAGCTACAGAACCGGGCAACTGGAGAAACCCGCGCCCCACAAGCGGGGCATCGGGTTCGTCCGCCGCCCGCGCCACTTTCGGCCATCTGGCTCACCTACTACAAGGCAAGTCTGTATGCCCTATCGAGCTGGCATACGGGCGCAAGTATAACTTGCTTGTCGGATTCCGTCAAGACGGGCTCTGTTCAGTAGCAGCTCCGCATTCTCTCCCCGGCCCGCACCTGACCGCCGGATGGTCGCCGCTGACCGCTATCAGCCTAGCATTGCTTGACAGGGTGAGAAGAGGTTAGACCGGATCGACAGGCACGAAGATGCAGTGGCGGAGCTTGCCGTCAACGGCCTTGGAGAGGTGGCCCTTCCCTGTGGTGTCCTCGACCAGAATGACCTCCCCGGCGCCGATAGTGCGGCTCTCTCCGTCGCTGACCGTGATTTGCACGCCCGCGTCGAGGTTGATGATGTACTGTCGGCGGGGCGCGTTGTGCCAATCTAGGTCATAGGTTGGTTGCACCTCGCGGAAGATGACCCCGCTCGCCGGAAACAACTGGGAGAACTTTCCGCCACGGTTTTCCTGAACCCATTCGACCTCGATGTCTCGAAAGTGCGTCTCGCCGTCCGCGTCTACGTACAAGTTGTGGATACGCATGAAGTCCCTCTCCTGGTACGTGATTCGGGATACGTGATTCGTGACGCGCGGTCGCGTCATCCCGCCGAAAGCCGGAATCCAAGCCTTTGCAGAGGCTTTCATCATTCTCTGCTGAATCCTGAGGACGGACTCCGGTCGCGGTTAGCTGATATCCACTACATGTTCTAATCGGTGGGCGAGGCCCACCCGCGAAGCAGGCGACCCGCCACTGCGCTTGACCATGGGTTGTTCGGTGTCTGCGTAGATGACTGCTCGCGGGGTTCCGGGCGCGCTTATGCACATTCTACAGCAGCCCCTTTTTGAGTTCAACCAGTTCTGCTCTCTCAATGCTTCGGACCGGCTCACCTTGGTCCTAGAGACCTTGGACGCCGAACGGCTCCTGGGGACCCTCCGCGGGGAGAGCCCCCTCGGCCTCAACGGCTGTCCCCCGCGGGTGCTCTGGGCCGCCCTCCTCGCCGGGG
>Ga0315298_1005360_pt1 | contig 18305 bp, 14 predicted proteins | sample WHS_1_MG_FD_203077 | JGI IMG/M metagenome (GOLD analysis project Ga0315298, IMG submission 203077) | Extremophilic microbial mat communities from Washburn Hot Springs, YNP, Wyoming, USA - WHS_1_MG | ecosystem: Environmental > Aquatic > Thermal springs > Hot (42-90C) | place: USA: Wyoming...
GATGAGTCAACGCCTTTATCTCAAGCTTTATCAATCAAATTAGCAGTGGCCAGCAGCACTGTTTTTAGTACTACCACTGATGCGAATGGAAATTTTTCTTTTGCGGTTAATGATGCAGTCGCCAGTGGCACCGTTGTAACTATTTGGCTTGATACCAGTGCCGCAACCTCGGCCAGCTTAGTTTTTAAATACGGCAGTTCTTGCACGGGTTATCCTAATTGTACTGGCCTTTCTTTGTATCAAAACCGAGTCACTATTGATAATAAATATGGCGGCAATATCACTAATGCTGATTTAGCAAGTTGCGATAACAATTCTGGTAGCGCGTGTTCTGATAGTGATATTGGTTTTACTTCGGAGAGCGGCGTTTTGACTTTAACATTTGCTACTAATATGCTAAAAATTTCCTCCGGCGTGACTTTTGCTCCTGGTGGAAATGTTAATGCTCAAAAATTAAGAGTGGCTGGAACTTATAGCGGCAACTCAGAAACTTTAACTTTATCTGGTTCAGGCACTGGCGCAACTTGCGGTTTGGCTGATCAAATGCCTTTATGTGTTGATGGCACTTATACAGCTTCAAACAATACTACTAAATTCACCGGCACTTCAACTACTACGATTGCTTTAAATTCTAATTTTTATAATCTGGACTTATCGCCCGCCGCAGCAGTTACTTATATTTTAGGAACTGCTAGTGGTCAAACTTTAACGGTTAATGGGACTTTAAATATTGGCGACGGAACAAATGCTTTAACGGTTGCTGCAAATACTAATAATCCGAACATTTCTGTTGCTGGTGATACCACCATTAAAAGCAATGCCACTTTTACCCTTGGCAGCGGAACGCAAACATTGGTTGGCAATTTAACTGTTGATGGCACTTTAAATGGTTCAGGAAGTATAACGGTTAATGGCAGTGTCAATGGCACCGGTGTTATCAATTTATCGAGTGGCACTTTTGAACAAAGAACCGCCTCTAATCAAACTTTTGGTACAACTAATAATTCCAATGCCTGGACATTTTATAATCTTAAATTTTCGGCATCTACTGCCAGTACGATTACTTTTAATTCTGGGGGAACAGGGGATATTAATATAACAAATGTTTTAACCATTGGTGGTAGCTCTGCTCCAACTTCTACTGTTAATTTTAGCAATAGAAATATTGTTCTTTCTGGCTCAGGTACTCCTTTTGCCGTTACTTCTTATGGTGTTTTTCAATCAGCTTCGTCCACTTTCAATTTTAGCGGCGCTTCACAAACTATTGCTCCTCAAACTTATTACAATTTAACGTTAAACGGCAGTGGAACGCCCATTTTGACTGGTTTAACTACGATTAATAATAATTTTCTTCTGTCAGGAAGTGTTAATCCGAGCACGGCCGCCAATTTGTCTATTGGCGGAAATCTGCAAATTAATAATGGCAATACTTTGACTGTTCCTTTAACTTATACTCTTTCGGTTGGTGGCGCAACGACGATTGCGGGAACTTTAGCTCTTTCTAGCACGGCAGCTGGCGGCCACAGTTTTACTGGCGATGTGACAATTAGCGCTTCCACCGGCGTTTGGAACAATTCGGGCAATGCGCCAGTAACTTTTGGCGGCAGTTTAACCAATAATAATACTTTTACTGCTGGAAATGGCACTTACACCTTTACTGGAACTTCCAAAACAATAAGCGGCACAGTTTCAATTCCTAATTTGGCAATTTCCGGAACAATTCAAAATAATGGAACACTGACGGTTTCTAATACACTTTCTGGAACAGGCACCCTCACTCAAGGTAGTGGTTCTACGCTTTATCTTGGTGGAACAATAAATATCAGCACTTTGGATGCTTCTACTAATTCCAATACAGTTGTTTATAATGGTTCGAGTTCCCAGACAATAAAAGCCACAACCTATTCTTCTCTTACTTTAAATAATTCAGCTGGCGCGACAATTGCTGGCGATGTCACTGTTAATGGCACTTTGAGTTTAAGCGGAGGCAATATCACCACTAATGATTACGCGGTTATTATCAGCTCAACCGGCAGCGTTTCTCGAACCAGCGGATATATCATAGGCAATTTAAAAAAGTATATTGGGACTGGCGCTACTTCAAAAACATTTGAGATAGGCGATGCGAATGTTTATGCTCCGATTGATGTGAGTTTTGGAAATGTGACTACCGCTGGTTATCTTACGGCTAAAACAACAAGCGGCGATCATTCAGATATTGCCAATTCCGGTATTGATTCTACTAAAAGCGTTAATCGTTATTGGACAATGACTAACAGCGGCATTGTTTTTAATAATTACAGCGCCACTTTCTATTTTGCCACGAGCGATATTGATGTTGGAGCAGATTGGAATAATTTTATTGTGGCTAAGTATGATGGGAATTGGACGCTGCCGACAGTGGGAACAAAAACAGCGACAAGCACTCAGGCAACAGGGATGACTTCATTTAGTGATTATCAAGTTGGCGAGACACTACCAGTTAGTATTACTTTAACCATCACGCCATCTAATGTTAATTTGGGAACTTTAATTCCCGGCATTCCTATTACTGTCACTTCGACCGCAACCGTTACAGCAACTAATGCTTCTTTGGGTTACAATCTTTTAGTCAAGCGCGATAGTTCCACTTCTACTTTGTCTTATTTAACTAATACTTTTCCGGATTATACTGCTTGGGATCCAACGGCTAATGGCGGCAATGGTAATGCTACAACCACACCCGGTTCAACTTTTTCTTTTCGTGTTAATTATACAGGCACTACTTCCAATTATAATTCAACTTGGTGGGGGACAAATGATAATGATGGCACTGCTAAATATGGAGGTATGCCAGTGAATTCTCAGCAAATTATGACTTGCAATAGTAGCAGCTGTCAAAATGGCACGACTGATACCATTATTAAATATCGCGCTGATGCGCCAGCAAGTCAGCCAATAGGTGATTATAGCGGCTCAATTACTATTACTGCCTTGCCAAATTTGTAATTGTGGATAACTTGATTTTACTTGAAAACAATTTATTGGTATAATTTTAAATAGAAAAATAAATAAAATAAGGTCGAATAATTTATTAATTATTAAAAATAAAAAAAATGAAAAGCGATTTAAAAATTTTTATTTTGGTCGGAGTGATCAGCTTAGCTTTGGCTGGAATTTTATCTTTTCCAACTAATCAAGCACAAGCAACCGATCAGTCGCAAACAATTAACTTAACAGTGACAACCACTTTAACCTTTAGCTTGGCCACTGGCACTGTTTCTTTGGGAACTTTAACTCCTGGTACGCCAATTATTGCCACCACTTCTTGTAATGTTACCACTAACTCTAGTAATGGTTGGCAATTATCGGTTAAAAGAAACAATTCTGATTATACTTTAAAGAAGGATGGAACGGGAGCTGGTTTACCTGATTATACTGCTTGGAATGGTAGCAATAGTACTTCTACTCCGGGTGCAACTTTATCTTTCCGTGTTTATCAAACTGGCACCACGCCTTCTGGTTTGTATAATACTACTTGGTGGGGAACAAATGATTCATCACCACTTTGGGCTGGTTTTCCAACTGTATCACAAGCAATCGCCTCCATAAACTCTTATCAATCTGGTCAACAAACAGTTGTCTATGGTTTTCGAGTTGATGCTCCTGCTGATCAGCCGAGTGGCGCTTATAGCGGTAACATCACTTTAACCGCCCTATCCCTCTAAAAGAAAAATTTATTTTAATCTGAGCGAAAGAAAGATCTTATTCGCTTATGATATCGATTACAAATCTAAAAAAATTTTTTCTGGGATTTTTCTTAATTCTGACATTTCTTGGTCTAGGGAGTTTTTTGGCTAAAGCTGATATTTCGATTACTGTTTACCCCTTAACTCATAAATTGGTTTTAAGTCCTGGCCAAGAATGGGAAGGATCAACCACAGTTGTGAATCCGAATGATTTTGCGATGAAAGTAAAAGTGGAGAAAGAAAATATTGTTGGCGGCGCTGAGGGAAATATTTCTTTGACCGGAGAAGAATTATCGCAATATGGTTTAATGAACTGGCTTTATTATGATGAAAATGAATTTTTGCTTCAACCAAAACAAAGTAGAGAATTTCATTATAAAGTAAAAATTCCTGACAATGCGCCGCCAGGTGGTCATTATGCCGCTATTCTTTTTAAGGGAGAATCAGCTGAAGAGACGCAATCAGGCATTGGTATTTCTGGTCGCACTGGAACAGTGATTTTGGTTGAGGTAACAGGCGATGTGGTGAAAAAAGCAGAGATAACCAATATTTCAGCGCCTCAATTTATTACTCACGGACCGCTGGAGGTGAGTTTTAAGATTAAAAATGAAGGTAATTCCTATATTTTTCCTGAAGGAAAGGTGATTATTTCAGGTATTTTTCAGAAAAAAGAATTAAGCTGGGAGCCGCGAATTGTTTTTCCGGGTTTTGAAAGAACTTTTAGTGTGAAGTGGAATAGAACTTATTTATTTGGGCCATTTAAAGTGACGGTTAATGCCTTAATTCCCAATGGTCCGGCTTTAGAACCAGTAAAAATAACAGTTTGGGCTTTCCCGTATCAAGAAGCAATTATTATTCTTTTGATTCTAATTTTGATTATTTGGGGAATAAAAACCTTTAAGAAGAAATTTAAATTAGTGAAAGTAAGTGATTTAGAAAAAATATCAACCGAAAAGAAAGAAAATCTCGAAAAATAAAATTTAGCGAGAATTAAGAAAAATTAATTAAGGTATGATGAAAGAGGACTGGGGAAAATTTTTAATATGGCCAGTTTTTTTAATTTTACTTCTTTATCCAATTCATTTGGTTTTTTCCGCAAGCCAAACCTTGATTATCGAAGTGGTGATTCCTTCTGGTTCGCCCACACCTACTCCAACACCCACTGAAACTCCAACTCCAACCCCTACACCAACTCCAACCGAAACGCCGACTCCTACTCCCACTCCCACACCAACTCCGACACCCACTCCAATTATAGCCGGCGGTTTTGTTATTTATCCTTTATTGCCAACTCCGCCTTTTGGCCCAACAATTAATCCCGAAGTTTATTTAAGAAAAAAATCACCAGATTTTAATAAAGACCGTCATGTTGATATTGTTGATTTATCAATCTTTCTTTATTATTTAGGCAACCCCACCGCCGATTTTTATTGGCAAGATTTAAATGATGATGGAGTTTTAGACATTGTTGATTTATCCATCCTTTTGTATTATTGGACCGGATAAAGAATCAAAAATATATGAAAAAATTTTTTCCCATATTTAAAACCTCAAAATTTTTAAAGATTTCTTTCACAAAAATCCTTTTTTTGAGTTTTGTTTTTCTAATTTGTTTAACGCATACAACCCAGGCCAAAACCATTTTTTATTTTGAAGGTAGTCAGCCGGATCAGAAATCATTAGAGTTTGTTGTTTGGGTTAAAGTTGATAGTGATAAGCCATTGAATGCTTATGATTTATTAATCCAATTTCCCTCTAATCTTATTCGTTTTAAACAATTCAACACCAATGATTCTATTGTTAATGTTTGGAAAAAGATGGATTTAATTTCTGCCAATGAAATTTTATTACAGGGCGGTTCGATTTCTCCTTTTTCTGGAGAAAATGGTTTAATCATTTCTTTAATTTTTGAAGCTATTAATCCTGGTAAAGATAATTTTATTTTTGAAAAAGCCGCGGCGTATCTGGCGGATGGCAAAGGAACAATGGCTGATGATGTTATTATCAAAAATGTTCCCTTAAGTATTTCTCAAATTAATGTTGAAGGAGTTAGTAATGCTGGTTTGGTAGTGAGCCAAGTTAAAAATCCAATTTTAAAAGAAGATAAAACGCCGCCAGAAATTAGCATTTTTAAAATTGCTGATGATCCTTTTGATTCCAAAAATTTGTTTTTAATCTTTGAAACTAAAGATAATTCTGGAACAGTTAAAAATTTAGTACGAACGAAAGAATGGTTTAAATGGAGTAAGTGGTATGATATCAAAAGTCCTTATGCTTTTTCTAAAAATGTTTGGGCAATTCAGTTTCTGGCTGTGGATAACTCCAATAATTTTTCAGAAAAAAGCTTTTATCGCTGGCAAATTTTAGCGAAAAAAATAATCTTTTTGCTTATATTTCTTTTCGTTCTTGGGTTGTTAATAAAATTTTGTTATAATCAATTAAAGAGAAAAAATGAGAAAAAATAGCCTTGTTTCTACTATTTTAATTTTTCTTATTGTTTCAAGCTTTTTTCCTCTTATTTCAAAATCTCAGGGAGTAAAAGAGGCGATTTTATATGTTTCGCCTCAAACTGGTACTATTCCTATTGGTAATACTTTTACTGTTTCTTTTTATGTTAATAGTAACGGCAATTTTATTAATGCGGTTCAAACAAAAATTTTATTTCCGCCGGATAAATTGCAAATTGTTTCGCCTTCAACTGGGAAATCTTGTTTAGAAATTTGGCTCAAACAACCAACCTATTCTAATGCCCAGGGTTATTTGGAGCTGAGTGGCGGTTTGCCTTCGCCTGGAATTAATACTGATTCTTGTTTGCTTTTAACCGTTACTTTCCGGGTCAAAGATGTGGGCAGCGCTCAAGTTAAATTTAGCACCGCAGAATCAAAAGTGCTTTTAGCTGATGGTAAAGGTACAGACATTTTAGGTCAAACCAAAGGAGGTATTTATGAACTTGTTTTGCCACCACCTGCTGGTCCAGAAATTTTTTCTGCTACTCACCCTGATTCTTCTAAATGGTCTAATAACAACAACATTAATTTCCAATGGAATGTTGAAAATTTAAGCGGGATTGAGGGTTATAGTTATGTACTTGATAATAATCCTACTACCGTGCCGGATGATATTGTTGATAGCAAAGAAAATTATGTTAATTACAGCAATGTGGCGGATGGCATTTGGTATTTTCATTTAAAAGCTAAAAGAAATGGTTTTTGGGGAGGTGTTAGTCATTATGCAGTAAAAATTGATACTACGCCGCCAGCCCCATTTCCAATAAACATCAACCCTTCCACTCGAACCAGCCAAAAAACAATTATTGTTGAGTTTTTAACAACCGATAGTGTTTCGGGTATAGACCATTATGAAATTAAAGTTGTGCCATTGACAATTGGTGAAAAAACAATGGCCAGTTGGCAACATAATGGCAATTCCTATCTTTTTATTGAGGCTACTAGCCCCTATATAGCTCAATTAGAAAGAGGAGAATATGATATTTATGTAAGGGCTTATGATAAAGCCGGGAATTTTTCTGAAAGCAAAAAACGAGTCAAAAATGTAGCGCCGATTTTTCAATTTGTTCAAGGCGAAGGATTAAAAATTAGTGAAATTATCACCATTCCTTGGTTGGCTTTATGGATAATTTTAATTTGTCTTATTGCGCTTGCCGGATTTTTTGCTTACAAAGCGCGCAAGTGGCACGAGCAGAAAAACAAGATTTTATTAGATGGCATTGAAAAAGATCCAGTGATTCAACAACGGATAAAAGAATTGCAGCAAAAGAAAAAAGAATATGGAAAAATAGCGATGATTCTTGTTGTAATAGGTTTAACGATGTTATTAAGTTGGCACTCAGCTCAGGCGCAAACAGCAAAATTATCTCCACCTATTGTTACTGAATTTCCAGAAAATATCACTAATCGAGAAATTTTCTATATCGGCGGTAAAACGCAAGTTCCTAATTCTACTGTCATTATTTATCTTCAAAATTTAGAAACGGGCGAAGTGAGTTCGTTTACAACAGTTTCAGATAATTTAGGCAACTGGTTCTATTCTCATCCGAAGTTTTTAATCAGCGGTAATTATTTGATTTGGACGCAGATGCAGGTTAATAATGAAGCAAGTCCGCCATCGCCGCAGCTGAAATTATCCGTTCAACCCGTTGCTTTGCAATTTGGCATTTCTCACTTGAGTTACGAAGCGATTTATTTTGTCGTTTCTTTGATATTATTTATTATTCTTATCATTGCTTTGGTTTACACCTTTTACCATACCTATCAAGGCCGAAAAAAACACAAATTAGTGATGAAAGAAATTAAAGAAGCGGAAGAAGCAGTTCGATATGGATTTTTGATTTTGAAGCGCGACATCGAAAAAGAGCTTGAATTGATCGAAAACTTAAGATTAAAAGGTGAATTAAAACAAGAAGAAGAGGAAAGAAGGTTGAAATTATTAAAGGATTTAGAGAGGGTGAAACAAAGAATTGGTAAAGAAGTTAAAGACATTGAATTAAAAGAGGAATAATTTGACAAAATAATAAAATTTTTGAAAATGAAACTCAGTTAATTAAAAATTGAAGGAGGAATTATGAAACACATTCCTTATTTTAAAGTTAATGATGAGAAAGGCAATTTTATTTTGATTGAAGGACTGAATGGCTCAGGAAAAACGACTCAGGCCGAATTATTAGAGAAAGTATTAGTCACTAATGGTATTAGGGCTAAATTTAATCATGAGCCAACGAATGGTTTGATTGGAAAAATCATTAGAAGTTTAATTGAGGGAAGAAATATTGATTTTTCTGAAGAGGCATTAGATATTTTTTTGAGACGAATTACAAATGATGAGATGATAATTAGAATAACCAAAAAATTTATTTATCAGTTTCAAAAAGAGCCGGAAAAAATGAGAAATGTTGAAGCAAAAAGACAATGGCTTTTTGTGATGGATCGACTTTTTGATTTGAAAGAAAATATTCTCCCGGCTTTGAAAAATGGTGGCTGGGTAATTCAGGATCGTTATGATGTTTCTTGTTATTTACACGGAATGGCAAAAGGAGTTGATTTTAATTATTTGGCACGTTTGCATCAGAAAATTTTAAGCGAGAATTATCTTGCGCCTAATTTATTAATTTTTTATTGGGCTCCGATACCAGTAGTGTTGGAAAGATTGAAAAAATCGAAAAAAATAATTGATTGCTATGAGACAAAAGAAATATTAAAAGAAATTGAAAAGCAAGCGCGCTGGCTTTTTTCTTTCCGTTTTAAGAGACCAAAGCCGTTTGAGCCAATAGTTTGCAATTTAAAGATACGCCATAAAAAAATGAAGGCAATTATTATTAATGCGGAGCCGTCTCCAGAAGAAGTTTTTGAAGTGACTTGGAAACAGATTGAAAAATATCTTTTGAAAAAGGAGAAATAAAATGAGGAAGAAAGAGGAATGTTCTCATAAAAGCGTTGGTGTGATTTTGAGAAAAAATGACAAATTCCTTTTGATTTATCGCCAAAAATTTCCAGTTTGTTGGGCAGGTGTGGCTGGACATATTGAAAAAGGAGAAACGCCTAATAGAGCAGCGATAAAAGAAGTAAAAGAAGAAGTGGGATTATTTGTTTGGGATTTACGGCCGCTATTGATTAATAAAAAATTTAATAGTCCTTGTCGCCGGGGTTCAAAATATCATTATTGGTGGGTTTATGATGGCTTGTTTGTTGGAGAAATTAAGATAAAACCTGATGAAGTGAAACGCGCTCGGTGGTTTTCTAAAGAAGAAATTAAGAAATTAATAGAAAAAGGGAAGTTAGAACCAGTGTGGGAAAAAATTTTTAAAAAAGTTAAAGTCCTGACTTAGGTCAGGACTTTTTTAATAGACTTTAAGAAATTTTTTTTGTAAAATATTTTTGTATGATCTTTTCTTCAAAGGAGCCGGTTAAGAAAATTGTTTTTTGTTCCAGCCAAAGATTTCGTTCCGACCTTTTAGAATTTATTAAAGAATTCAGAGAAATTATTAAGCAAAACCAAAAACCATTTATGATTTTGGAGCCGGATTTTGATGAGATGCCAAAAGAATTTTTGGAAGCATCAGAAAAAGAAAGGTTAAAAATAGAGGATTATCGGGAGCAATTAATTTGGGACGCCTCCAATCATTTGTTTCGAAGGGTTAAAATCGCAGATATTGTTTTTATTTTTAATAAAAATGGCTATGTTGGTGTTAATACGAGTGGCGAATTATTTGCCGCAGCCGTTTTAGATAAAAAAATTTATGCTTTGGAAAAAAAGATTATGATGGGTCATTACCCAGATGATTTATATGAAGAACCATTTGTTTCTTTTTTAATCTGGGATGTCGCGCCAACGCCTCAAATTTTTTTTGAAAAAATTTGTAAAGAATTTAAAAAATAAAGTATAATAATTTTATGGCTAATTATTTACCAACAATCGGTTTAGAAATTCATATTGAGCTCAAAACAAAAAGAAAAATGTTTTGTGATTGTTTGAATGATTCTGAAGAGCGACATGCGAATTTGAATATTTGTCCGATTTGTTTGGGTCATCCAGGCACTTTACCTAAAGTTAACCCCGAAGCAGTCAGAGCAGTTTTAAAACTAGGTTATGCTTTAAATTGCGAGATTGCCGAAATTTCCAAGTTTGATCGAAAAAATTATTTTTATCCTGATTTGCCAAAGGGCTATCAGATTTCTCAGTATGATAAGCCGTTTTGTCAAAATGGTTATCTAGAAATCCCGTTTATTAAAGAGAATTTATTTGAATTTAAAAAAATTAGAATTAGACGCGTGCATTTAGAAGAGGATACTGGGCGCTTAATTCACGAGAATGGCAAGACATTAGTTGATTTTAATCGCGCTGGTGTGCCTTTGGCAGAATTAGTAACTGAACCGGATATTCATTCGGGTGAAGAAGCGAAAAAGTTTTGTGAAGAGTTGCAATTGATTGTAAGATATTTAGGAATTGCTAATGCTGATATGGAAAAAGGCGAGATGCGTTGCGAAGTTAATATTTCTTTACAAAAAGAAGGTGAAAAAGAATTGGGGACAAAAGTAGAGATTAAAAATTTGAATTCGTTTAAGGCAGTAGGGGATGCGATTGCCTATGAAATTCAAAGGCAAATAGAATTGCTTGAAAAGGGTGAAAAAGTTATTCAGGAAACGCGCGGATGGGATGAAAAAGAACAAAAAACATTTTCGCAAAGAAGAAAAGAAGAAGCGCACGATTACCGTTATTTCCCCGAACCAGATCTCAAACCAATTAAAACTCAAGAAGAATACGATTTAGAAACAATCCAGCGCGAAGTGCCAGAATTGCCTAATGATAAACGTTTAAGATTTTTAAAAGAATATGGATTAAAAGCGAAAGATGTTGATGAATTAGTTTATGATTTTTATTTGAGCGATTATTTTGAGAAGGTGATTATGGAGCTAGATGCTTTAAGAAAGTTGGAAGGGGAGAGGCGAGAGAAGCGAATTAAATTAGCCTGTAATTATTTACTGACTGATTTGCGCGCTTTGCTTTTGCAAAATAATTTTAAAATTAATGAAGCTAAAATTCCGCCTGAACATTTTGCTATTCTGATTAATTTTCTTGATGAGGATCGAATTTCTTCGGCTGCTGCCAAAGCGGTTCTTGCGGAAATTTTTGAAACCGGCGCCAATCCAGAAGTAGTCATTAAAGAGAAAAACCTTTTTCAAGTTTCTGATGTTTCTGAAATTGATCCCATTATTGAAAAAATAATCAATGAAAATCCCAATGCTGTTAATGATTTTTCTAAAGGAAAAGTTAATGCTTTGCAATTTTTAGTAGGACAAGTAATGAGAGAAACAAAAGGTCGATTTAATCCCAATGTTGTTCAAGAGAGAATTAAATTTCTCTTGACAAATAAAAATAAATAAGATATAATATAAGCATATGTTACCATTTCCATCAGAAGTAGACAAAGAGTTAAAACAAAGAGAGAAGAAAAAACAAGAGGAAACGCCTCCTCCTCAGCCTTCGCATGAAGTTCTTATTGGCCGTGATGGCAAACCAATATCGATAGATGATTGGAAAAAAATGCAACTTCCTCCAGAGGAATGGGAAGAGATTAATAAAGCCTGGGCTGAAGCAGAAGAAGCCCGATTAATAGAAAAATTTCAAAAATTAGAAGAAGAGCTTAGGGCTTTAACGAAGCAATTAATAAGAGAAGAAGGCGATGTTGATAAACTTTTTGGAGAGATTAAAGAAATAGAAGATGAAAAAGAAGAGATAGCAGAAAAATTAAGAGAATTGAGACAGCCAAAAAAACCAGGGAAAATATCAATTGATTAGTTTTTTAGAAATTTTTTAACTAATTTAAAAGCTGCAGTTTTTGATTTAATCCACTTGATATCCTTATCTTTTTTAAACCAAATCATCTGGCGGCGTGCATACTGCCAGATTTTGGTTTTTAATTGTTCAATTAAGGCCTCATAAGAAATTTTCTTTTGTAAATACAAACTAATATAGCGATATTCTAGGCCAAAATTATAAAGTCGTTTATAAGAAACTCCATTTTGATGGAGTTTTTTTACTTCTTCAATCATTCCTTCGTTTATTCTTTTTATTAACCTTTTCTCGATCCGCTTTTTTAATTCTTTTGGTGGCCGAAAAACCCCAATTTTTAAAATTTCGTAAGGCGAATTTTTAATTAAAGGCGGCATCGGTTTTTTTAAAGTGGTAATAATTTCAATGGCTCGAATAAGACGTCGACGATTATGAGGGTCGATTTTTTGAGCGTACCGCGGGTCTAATTTTTTGAGTTTCTCAAATAATTTTTCCGTCGAAAGCTTTTCCAACTTTTTTCTTAATTCTGGTTGCGGTTTAACATTAGGAAATTGATATTCATAAATTAAAGCATCAATATAAAAACCAGTGCCACCACAGATAATCGGCAATTTACCTTTTTGAAGAATTTCTTTAACAGCCATTTTTGCTAATTTTTGATAATCAGTAACGGTAAAAATTTTTTTAGGAGAAACAACATCAATAAGATAATGACGAATTCCTTGATAATATAAACCATCTTTTCTTTTTTCAATCGGCACCTTGCCCGTGCCAATATCCATTCCTTTATAAACTTGTCTTGAATCAGCAGAAATAATTTCGCCATTAAATTTTTTGGCAATTTCTACTGCCAAATCAGATTTTCCCGAGGCATTCGGTCCTAAAATAACAACAATTTTTGGTTTAATTAGCTCGTTTTTTAAAGAGGACGAGTTTTTGGTTTGACGATTTTTTGAAGCGCTCATAATTATAATTTTTTCGGTTTTGGAATTTGTTGTTTACAAATCTCAATAAATTCTTCAAGAGAAAGGAATTTAATTTCTGGATTGCTATGCTCGCGAATAGGCAATTTGCCGCTTTCCATTTCTTTTTGTCCCAAAACAATGATATAAGGAATTTTTTCTAATTCTGCCTCGCGAATTCGTTTGCTAATCGTCTCATTACTTTCGTCAACACCAACTCTCAAACCATTTTCTTCAAGAGTTTCTTTGATTTTATAAGCAAAAGGTACAAATTTATCGTTGATGGGTAAAAGTTTAATTTGAGTTGGCATTAACCAGAAGGGCAAAGCGCCAGCATAATGTTCAATTAAAGCACCGAAGAAGCGCTCAATCGATCCCATTAATGCGCGATGAATCATATAAGGTTGTTGCGGTTTGCCGTTTTTATCAATATATTTCATCTCGAATTTTTCAGGCATATTAAAGTCAAATTGAATGGTTGAGCATTGCCATTCGCGGCCCAAAGCATCTTTCACTTTAATATCAATCTTTGGTCCATAAAAAGCACCGCCTCCTTTATCAACTTTATAAGGCAGTTTTGATTTTTTGATCGCGTTTTCCAGAGCTTTTGTTGCCTCCACCCATTTTTTATTATTGCCAATGGCATCTTTGGGTTTGGTTGAAAGATAAATGCTAAATTCATTAAAGCCGAAACTTTTAAGAATATATAAGGAGAAATCCAAAACTTTTTTAATTTCATTCGGCATTTGTTCCGGTGTACAAATTAAATGAGCATCATCTTGAGTAAAACCGCGAACACGCAAAAGCCCATGGAGCACGCCAGCTTTTTCATAACGATAAACAGTTCCTAACTCTGCCCAGCGCAAGGGCAAATCGCGATACGAACGCACTTTAGTTTTATAAATCTGAATATGGAAAGGACAATTCATTGGTTTAATAAAATATTCATCCTCATCAATCTTCATTGGCGAATACATATTTTCGCGATAGAAGCTCAAATGGCCGCTAATTTTCCACAAATCAGATTTTCCAATATGGGGAGTAAACACAATATCATACCCATTTTTTAAATGAGCCTCGCGCCAGAAATTTTCCATAATCACTCTAATGAGTCCTCCTTTGGGATGCCAATAAACCAAGCCCGGTCCAAATTCTTCGTGAAAACTAAATAAATCCAGTTGTTGTCCCAAAACTCGATGATCGCGCTTTTTTGATTCTTCAATTAAATGTAGATAATCATCCAGCTCCTTTTTAGTATTAAAAGCTAAGCCGTAAATTCTTATAAGCATCGGTCTTTTTTCATCTCCTTTCCAATAGGCGCCAGCCAACTTTTCTAATTTAAAGGCATCTTTTTTGATATTTTTAGTTGAGGAAACGTGTGGACCAGCGCATAAATCAACAAAAATTTCTTCTTTTCCGCGCAAAGTTCTATAAATTGAAAGCGGCTTTTTTTGTTTTTTTAATTCTTCAATCAGTTCTAATTTATAAGGCTGATCTTTAAAAATTTTTTTGGCCTGAGCATAACTTACAATTTCTTTTTTAAAGCGCAACTCATCATTTAAAAGATCGCGCATTATTTTTTCTAATTTGAGCAAAATTGATTCATCAATTTTTTCTTTGCCAAAATCAAAGTCATAATAAAAGCCATTTTCGATTACCGGTCCAATACCAAATTTAACATTAGGATAAAGCTGTTTTACAGCAGCCGCCATGATATGACTCAAGGAATGTCTTATTTTATTGATTTCATTTTGGTTTTTTTTCATAAATTTTTTAGGATGTTTTATAAGCTAAAACCTTTTCACAAATGATGTTTAAATGATCGTTGTTTTTATTCACCCGACCCTCAATAATGATTATACTATCTTTTTGCCAAAAAGTTAAGGTTTTTTCAAGAGTGTCAGGAAAAACAGTAATTTCAAAATTTCCTGTAGTATCTTCAAGGATGACTGTAATCATTGAACGACCATTTTTAGTAAATAATTTTTTGATTTCCGTAATCACACCACCAACTTTGATTGTTTTGTTAATAAATCTTTCTGAAATAGAAGATAAAGGTTGCAGCCCCAATTTTTTGAATTTCTCTTCATATTTTTTAACCGGATGATCAGAAATATAAACACCCAAAAGCTCTTTTTCGTATTTTAATTTTTGTTCCAAGGGCATTGGCTCGGTTTTTTTCAGGCGCAATGAAGGAAAAGACATTTCTTTGCTAAAAAGATTAATTTGAGGATTAATACTTAATTTTTTGATTTCTTGATTATATTCAAGGAGCACATCAAGATTCGAAATTAATTCGCTCCGTTCTGCCAAATTATCAAACACACCGGCTTTAATTAAACTCTCTAAAGATTTTTTATTTAAATCCTTATGACAGATTCTTTGAAGAAAATCTTTTATATCTTTATAAGGACCATTTTCTTTTCTTTCCCGAATAATTTCTTTCACAATTGCTTCGCCAACATTTTTAATAGCCAAAAGGCCAAAACGAATGGCATTTTTTTCTTTGACAACTGAGAATTTTTCAAAACTTTCGTTTAAATCTGGCGGCAAAACAACAATTCCCATCCGGCGGCATTCATTAACTAATTGGGCAGTGCGTTCAATTTCAACCGCTTCGTTATTCATTAAAGCAGTCATAAATTCCAAAGGATAATGAGCTTTAAGATAGGCAGTACGAAAGGCGATTTGAGCGTAAGAAGCGCTGTGACTGCGATTAAATCCATATTCAGCAAACGGTTCAATGAATTCCCAGATTTTTTCGGCAATTTCTTGAGAGATGCCATTATTCATCATTCCATTAATTAATTTTTGTTTCTGAGCTTCTAAAAGAGAGCGAATTTTTTTACCAATAGCGCGTCTTAAAATATCAGCTTCGCCTAAAGTAAAACCAGCCAAATTGCGAGCAATTTGAAGTAATTGTTCTTGATAAATGGCAATGCCGTAAGTTTTTTTAAGAATTGGTTCCAGTTGTGGATGCAAATAAGTAATTTTTTCTTTACCATATTTGCGCGCGATGTAATGAGGAATAAGATCCATTGGACCCGGACGATAAAGCGAAATCATTGCAATCAAATCTTCCATATCAGTTGGTTTTAATTCTTTAAGATATCGTCTCATCCCAGCGCTTTCTAATTGAAAAACGCCAACCGTTTCTGCTTTTTGAAGTAATTCAAAAGTTTTTTTGTCTTTTTCATCAATAGTGCTTAAATTAATTTTTTCTCCGGTAGTTTCTTCAATAATTTTTAAAGTATCCTCAATGATGGTTAAATTTCTTAAGCCCAATAAATCCATTTTCAAAAGACCCAAAGATTCTAAAGCATACATATCATATTGAGTAATAATTGAATTTTCATCTTGAGGGGCGCGTTGGAGGGGCGTGTAATTGGTAATTTCTTCGCGAGTGATGACAATTCCGCATGCGTGAATTGAAGCATGCCGCGCCACGCCTTCTAATTTTTTAGCTGAATCAATTAAGCGTTTTACATCTTGATCTCTTTCATATAAATTTTTTAATTCTAAAACATTGTTTAAAGCTTCATCGAGTGTGGCATTAAAAGGAATTAATTTTGCAACTGTATCGCAAAAACTATAACTTAATCCTAAAGCGCGGCCAGCGTCTCTGACTGCCGCACGCGAAGCCATTGTTCCAAAAGTAATAATTTGCGCCACCCGATTTTCGCCATATTTATTTCTTAAATAATTAACCACCTCATCACGGCGCGTATCAGCAAAATCCATATCAATATCCGGCATCTGAATTCTTTCTGGATTAAGAAAGCGCTCGAAAAGCAAGTCGTATTTTAAAGGATCAATTTCTGTAATATTCAGTAAATACGCCACAATAGAGCCAGCAGCAGAACCGCGACCTGGCCCAACAACGATTCCATTTGTCTTTGCCCAGTTAACAAAATCTTGAACAATTAAAAAATATGAAGCAAAGCCTGTTTTTTTGATGACTTCAAATTCATAATTAAATCTTTCTAAAATTTCGGGCGTTACTTTGCTATATTTTTTTGGCAGATTTTCCTCGCATAATTTTTTTAAATAAGACTCAGGCGTTTCACCCAAAGGAACTTCAAAATAGGGGAGAAGGGTTTTTCCAAATTCCAATTCAACGTTGCATTTATCAACAATCAGTTGGGTGTTAGTAATGGCTTCGGGAAAATCATAAAATAATTCTTCCATTTTTTCTGGTCCACATAAAGAAAAATCATCAGCGCTTAAAGTTAACCGATCTTCTTCAAAAACTTTATTTCCTGTTTGAACGGCTAATAAAATATCATGGGCTTCAGCATCCTCGGGTTTTAAATAATGCGTATCATAAGTTGCCACTGCGGGAATACCCAGTTTTTTGCTAAAGCGAATCAGAGCTTCTTTAACAATTTTTGATTCTTCAATTTTCGGATGATAATTGATTTCTAAATAAAAATCTTCGCCAAAAATTTTCTGATATTCTTTAATTTTTTCTTCGGCTTCTTCAAACTGATTCGCTAAAATTTTTCTTGGAATTTCACCAGCCAAGCAACCTGATAAAGCAATCACGCCATTTTTATATTCTTCAAGCAATTCTTTATCCACGCGCGGCTTATAATAAAATCCTTCAAGATGCGCCCGCGTTACAAGTTTCATTAAATTTTTATAGCCTTCGAGATTTTTAGCTAAAAGAGTGAGATGATAACTTTTGCTATCAATTTTTGGTCTTTTTTGAAAGCGATTTTCTAAAGCCACATAAACCTCAACGCCCAAAATTGGTTTAATGCCATTGGCGGTGGCTGTTTTATAAAATTCCGGAATGCCATACATAGCGCCATGGTCAGTTAAAGCCAAGGCTTCATATCCTAATTCTTTAGCATATAAAACTAATTCATCAATTTTTGCCAAACCATCTAACAGACTATAATGACTATGAACATGTAAATGAGTAAACTTTGCCATAAAGTTTAAAAATCCTTTCTAACTTAATTTTATTTTAACACAAAAATTTTTTTCGAAAAAATTTTTTATAAAAAAAGACCCCTTAATCGGGGTCAATAATTAATTCATTCGAAAATTTGGATCTGCACTCAGGGCAATAGTAACCTATTCTTTTGGCAACAAGAAGATTGTCTTCTTCTTGAGAACATAAATCAGACGGCAGCTGAACGATTTCTAAAAGAAAATTATTGCAATTGGAGCACTTGATCTCGCTTTCTAAATAAATTCTCCTTTTTCTCCTTTGTTTTTTGTTTTTCATTAAAAACCTCCTTTTTTAAAAATTAAACAGCCATTTAAAGTTTAAGCCAATTTTTCCAAATGTCAACAAAAT
>Ga0315298_1005361_pt1 | contig 18304 bp, 15 predicted proteins | sample WHS_1_MG_FD_203077 | JGI IMG/M metagenome (GOLD analysis project Ga0315298, IMG submission 203077) | Extremophilic microbial mat communities from Washburn Hot Springs, YNP, Wyoming, USA - WHS_1_MG | ecosystem: Environmental > Aquatic > Thermal springs > Hot (42-90C) | place: USA: Wyoming...
TCCTATCCCGCACCCGTCATTCGTCCGGTCGCCAATCTGAGAACTCGGCCGGGAAATAACGTGAGACGTTCGAGGGGAAAGAATGTGGCGCATTACACTCGGGCGCTTGAGGACCTTATCCACAAGAACATCTTCGAGAACGGCCTTTGCCGGGGTTGCTAGGACGTGTCCCATGATGTAGACCGTGAGCAGCAGGAACAGCCCGTCCACGGCGTTGATCTGTTGGCCGAGCACCTTTGGGAAGCCGAAGGTTGCCTGACAGGCAGCGGTGAACAAGAAGCCGGAGGCAAGGTAGCCGAAGAAATCGTAGGGTGCGAAGGGCAGCTTATCCATCTCTTCCTCTACTCACTTCAGCACAATTTCGCGAAGGGTGTCTCACCGTACGAATTCCAAGGTTCGCCGGAGATCGTTCGTGAGCAGAATTGCCCGTCCAACCCGGACAAATCGCTGTCATGCGGCGTAGATAGTTAACAGACGCGGGCACACTCCGCGTTGATCCCCTCCACCAGACGGCGGCTCGACCGCGCAGCGGAGATCGTCGTGGGTGGTTTCCGAAAGGACACCGCTCATGCGCGATCACGACGCCGCGCTCGATCAGGCAATCCGCGAGGTCGCCGCCATTCTGGGTGATGCACTCGTCCGCCTGCTTTTCCCCACGCCAGTTGACTTCCCGGAGACAGAGAGCCCTCATGTCAGTGCTGGTTAACGCCATGAAGCACGAGACCGAAATCCGAGAGGAGATCGAGGCCCTCCGCAACCTGACCACGGCGCAGCTCAAGGAGAAGTGCCGCGAGGTGTTCGGCGAGGAGACGCGCTCGAATCACAAGCAGTTCCTGTTCCGCCGCATCGCTTGGCGCATCCAGGCCAACGCCTGGGGTGGCCTCTCCGAGCGCGCACGCCGCCGTGCGCTGGAGATCGCCAACGATGCCGATCTTCGCATCCGCGCGCCCAAGAACTTCCTGCGCGAGCGTGCCGACAACGACCGCACGGCCGAAGCGCGTGTCAAGCCCTCGCTTGATCCGCGCCTGCCGCTGCCAGGCACTCCGCTCGTCCGCCGCTACCAGGGCAAGGACATCATCGTCCACGTTCGGCCGGACGGCGGGTTCGAGTGCAACGGCAGGATCTACAAGTCGCTGAGCCGCGCGGTGACCGAGGCGACCGGCACGCGCTGGAACGGGTTTGCGTTTTACGGCTTGGGCCACCGGCCAGGAGCAAAGCATGGCGAACGGGAATAACGGCCACGGCGCGCCGAAGCCGGTCCGCTGCGCCATCTACACGCGGAAGTCGACCGACGAGGGCCTTAACCAGGACTTCAACTCGCTCGATGCGCAGCGCGACGCCGGCGAGGCATACATTGGAGCCAAACCTTTTCCTCCTTCTCTCCGCAAGATTGGTTGACTGCCCGTGTGCCCGCGTATCCCGCACACTGCGCAAGAGTTGACGCTTTCGGCGTCTCTCCGTTTCGAGGAGTTGTCCTGGTTGGCGGCCCAAGCGCTCGCACACGGAAACTCACATGGCGCGTTTTCTCCCGGGGCGCACCGGAGAACCGCGTTTTGGTTAACGGCGCGGCGATGGTTGTCCAACCCCAGGTAGGACGTTCCGCAACCGCACTACGATGGTTAGCGTGGTGTGCGCAGTCTACACACGGCAGTCGGTGCGGGGCGAAGGCGACCTGACGTCTTGCGAAGTGCAGCGCGAGATGTGTTTCCGCTTCGCGTAGGCGCGGGGACTGCACGTCTCTGGGGAACTGACGAGGGGATCTCGGGTGCGACGCTCGAACGTCCTGCGTTGCAGCGGCTGTTCCGTCCTGATGGATTGACCCCGGGTATCGACGGTGAGCACGGCCAAGGTCTTCGTTTCGCGGTTTGCTGCAAACAGAATCCGCCAGCCACCGACACGTGACTTGCGGACCCCTGCACGCTCGGTCAGCGGCGCGGAGAGCCTGGGATCAAACGGATCTTCGGCAAGTTGAATGATCCGAGTGCGAATGCGCTTCTCCGTCGGCCGGTCCATCCGGTCGAGGAGCTTCTCTGCTTCGTGCGCGATGACGACGCGATAGCTCACAGGCCGCGTTCGCGCTCGTACTGGTCGAGAGGCTTCACCCGGCCTTCAGCAACATCGGCGAGCCCGCGGTCGAGCGATTCGAGTGCGGCCGCGTCCAACGGAGGGCCGTCGGCATCAGCCGCGCCACGCAGGTCTTCCAGCCAGTGCCGCGCCAGGTCCACCTGGTCCTCGGGCAACTGATCGACAAGACGGTGTAGCGCCTCTCTGGTCGTCATCTGCGCTTCCTCTCTATTGTACGGCGATTTCGGACGCCTCCGGTTGGCGCGGCCAATTCAAATACCTCCGCAAAAAAATCCGTCCCGTCGCACCGCATTCCCAGTTGGAAGCGCCGCGTGACGCTGCGGTGCAACGTTCCGGGTCAGCCGGAGACCGTCTGCTGTGGAACCGTCCTGCCCACGTGAAGCCGGTAAGAAACGTAGACCAGGACCATGACCGGCAGCACCAGCAGCGAGGGCTGCCACCCCGCGGTCCGGGCCGTAGTGATCATTAAGCCGGAGGCGGCTGCCCCCACCATGTAATACGGAAACGACCAGAAGTAACACCGTTGCCAGACCGTTAACAGGTCGTGGCCTTCCGCCGCGCTTACCGCAGCCGACACCAGAATCGTGTTGCTGAAGTACATCAGGGCGGTCGCGAGCCCCAGCATGGCCGGCAGGGAACCTGTGATCCCCAAAGTGGGCGCCAGCCGGCTGCCCAGATACGCCATCGCCGTGCTTAGCACCACGGCAGCCATGCTGAAGAACACCTGCACCGGCCGGGGCCGCCGCTGCGCGTTCCACACGCACTGAACCGCGGTCTCGATGGCGGCGATGAGCACGGCTTCAGGCAGACTCAATTCCGCAACGGAGGCCAGCAGCACCACAAAGCTCACCGAAATCGTTTCCGTCGTGCCGGGCAGACGCACTTTGCACATCGCGGTAAGCGCGGCCGCGGACAGGTACACAACGAGACGCAGCAAATTATCGGAATGCCAGTGGGCTGCGGCCACGATCACCACCACCAGCCCGCCGGCTATTACCGCGTTGAGGTAAACCATCGCGCCCAGGGACAGCGTTGGGCGGGAGTCGCTCTTCTGGCCGGAATCACCCTCTCGCCGGGGTCCGTTCGCCAGGCCATAGAAGAAGTGGATCAGGTAGAGCAGCGGAAGGATGAACCACCAGATTTCCGGGGTCATTGCGCCGCCCAGGGCCGGCAGTTGGCCCACCAGGACGGCTCCGACCAGGTAATACGGAAACGACCACACATACCACTGCTGGCAGACCTCTGGAAGAGCTTTACCCTCCAGCAGGGACAGCACGCCGGAAACCAGCACCGTATTGGTCACGAAATAGAGAAAGGTCGCCACCGCGAGCGCCACCGGCCGGTATGAATGGAGAACGCCGGCCAGGGCGAGGTGGACCACGCCGAAGCAGACACTAATGCTCAGAGCAAGATTCGCCACATTGAAGGCGATCTGGACGGCGGTGGGCCTCTTTTTCGTATTCCAGAGGGTCTGTGCCAGGGCGCCGGCACAGCCAGCCAGCAGAGTCTCCGGCAGGGTGAAGTAAGCTATACCGGCCAGCACAAACAGAAAGTTGAGGGAGTAAGTGCCCGGAATACCGGGGAGCCGCAACTTCAGCGCCGACGCCAGCACCGAGAGGACAAGATACATCAGATACAGATTCGGGTTGGGGCTCGTCCAGTTCCATAAAGACGCCCCCAGCAGGACTGCGCCGGAGGCAATTACCACACTCAGGTATAACTTTAATCTCATCGTCATAGCGAGTTTTCCCACGCTACTCTTACAGGGCCACGCAACGCGTGGGAAACAGCATTTCAGCGGCCAGCCGCTATACGGAACTAACTTGCTTGAGGTCAATGAGATAGCGCGTTCCAGAACCTTCGTTCCAGGGACAGAGTCTCCCGTTCCGGAGCGGGCCCCGGCCAGCGAGCGGTGAAGTAAGTGCCCTGAAATCAACCGGTTGGGAAGAAGGACAGACTGTCCGGCAAGACCGGACAAATTGTCTCAAACCGGGTGGGCGCAGGCGCCACCATAAGCCATCCTGCTCAGAGTTGAAGTCCGATTTTGTGGTCGTCCCAGACCTGCGACTCGCCCCTGGCATAGGCGATGTTGTTGATGTCCAGAACGGCGGAAACGATGCCCTCTTTGATGCGCCGGATTCTGCCCCCGTCGGCGAACTGATTCTCGATGGCGGCCAGGTCGCGGTAGATTCCGATAAGTGCCTGCGCTTGTAGTTGAGCCGCCCTTCCGTGACTCAACACGCCGGCGGGAAAGGCGATGACTTTGATGTGACGCTCGTGGGCCGCGCGGATGATACGGCGCACGCGGGCCTGGCGTTCGGGAGTGGCGCGTCAAGCACGCCGTACGGCCAGTTCTCAAACGCCGCCGGTTCTTCGCGGACGTCGTTAATCCAAAGCGTGAAAGCGATCCGATGAGTGAACGTGCGGCCGGGGGATTCAGCCGCGGAAAGGGCCCCGGCCGCCGTCCCGGCGGTGAGAAAGTCCCGACGCACCATGAGGACAGAGTATCAGCGGCGCCGCGCTTTGTCCCAGTCCCGGCCGGCAAGGCCATTCAGGTCCCAGACCACCCTTCCGTTGTGGACCGTCAGTTCACCCACCAGTTTCTGCTTGCCGCGCAGGCGGAATCCGGCCGAATCGAGGAAGCCGAAATCACCCGTGGCCAACCGCAGCACGGCCACGTCGGCAGGCGCGCCCACGCTGAGGTGGCCGAACTCCTGGCGATGAATCTCGCGGGCCGGGTTCCACGTGGCGCGCAGGATCACATCTTCGAGCGTCATACCCATATTCAGAAACTTGGACATGACGTTGAGCAGGTCCTTCATGCCCGCATTCATGCTGTCGACGTGCAGATCGGTCGAGATGGAGTCGGGGACGAAGCCCTGTCTGACGGCAGGCACCGCCTGCCGGAACAGGAAACTGCCGCCGCCGTGTCCCACGTCGAAGATGACGCCGCGTTTGCGGGCTTCGAACAGGTACGGGAGCACGTGGTCCTGAGGGTCGAGCATGGGCACCGCTCCCAGATACAGGTGCGTATAGATATCACCGGGACGCAGCTTCTTGGTCACCAGGTCCTGAAACGGGCGCTCAGGACGAAAGGTGGCAAAGTCCACCATGACGGGCACGCCCGCCAGTCGTCCGGCCTCGACGGCGCGGTCGACCGCGATCCACTCGGGTCCCGCATAATGCGCGATCTTGACGCCGACGAGGAGGTCGCGATTGGCGCGGATCGTCTCCGCCGTGCGCTCGGGGTTCATGTCGGCGGTATCCTGCTCGATGTCCGCACGGCCGGCCATTCCGCGCCCCACGATGTTGAGCCAGGCCAGGACGCGCGTTTTCGCCCGTTGCGCCACTTGGGCCTTGAACTCTTCAAAGTTCCGCCAGCCCGCGCTGCCGGCGTCGGCCACCGTGGTGACGCCGCTGCGGAAAGTGAAGCCGTCGGGACGCACGCTGTAGGCGCCCGTGTATTCGCGCGCCATCGAGGCGGCGAACACGTGCACGTGGATATCGACCAGTCCGGGAGTCACGTAGAGGCCCGCCGCATCGATCACCCGGCGCGCCGCGGTCACGGGGATGTTCGCGGCCACCGCGGCGATCTTGCCGCCCGCGACCGCGACGTCCCGCACCTCGCTGACCCCGTTTTTCGGATCGATCACGTGGCCGCCTTTAATCAGCAGGTCGTATGCCGCCTGGGCGTGCAGGCCGGACAAACCCGCCAGCAGGAAAGCGATTGCGAATTTCATTGGGTCCCTTTCAAGTGAGATTTGCGGATCTTGGCCACTACCGTAAAATGGGGATCCACGATGTTGGCAATGTCGTACTCGATCACATGGCCCATCAGCAGCGAGGAGCCGCGCTCATCAAAGCCGTAGTCGGCTACCAGCCAGTGCTGGAGTTCGGTGGTGGCGTGCTGGAGAGCCTGGAGCAAAGGGCGGGCGCTGCCCAGCACCATCAGGTAGCTGTCATTTTCCAGGCGCGGCCAGGCGATGGACTTTCCTTTGATCAGGTCCACGGAGAACTCCACGTCCATCGATGTCTCCAAGGCATTTCCGAGAATCTCGCCATCGCCCTGCGCGGCGTGCCCGTCGCCCAGGAACAGGAGCGCTCCCGGCACGTTCACCGGCAGCATGAGTTTCACGCCCGCCACCATGCCGTTGTAGTCCAGATTGCCGCCGAAGGTGTCGGGGGTCGAAGTCGCGATGGCCTCGCCGCGGTCCGGAGCCGTGGCGACGCAGCCCAGCATGGGGCGCATGGGCACCTCGATCAGGCTGGGCTGGAACGAGGATTTCAGACGCGCCACGCCGCGCGCCGGATCGAGCGTCCAGGTCTCGGTCGTCTCGCCCCGCTCGGATTTCTCGGAGCGCAGGAAAGCCGGGTCCACGGTGTAGGGGGCCAGAAAGCTCGAAGACCAGGCGGTGGCGCGGTTGGGCGTGATACGCTCGATCCGCACCACCAGGGTATCGCCGCGCCCGGCGCCTTCGATGTAAAAGGGTCCGGTCTGCGGGTTGGGGCGCTCGGCCACCTTTCGGCCCGCGGAGTCAAACCCGCGAGCGTCCACCGTGCGGGTGATCACGCGGTCGCCCGGCTGGATGCGCAACACCGGACTATGGGCGGCGGAAAAGGTGTTGTGGAACACTTGCGGCTCGAAGCGGTGCGTCTCCCCGCGGGAACATGGCAGGGCCAGCGACAGGGCAACGCCGGCCGCGGAGTGAATCAGCGAAGGTTTCATGGCGTGTCTCCCGGAAGAGATTCGATTATAGCGAGCTACGCGCTTGCCGGTTCGATGACCGCGGACATCGATCCCCGGGAACGCTCCATACGCCAGTCCGGCCCGTAGGCGTGAATCTGGTCGCGGGCGAACTCGGCTTCGGGCAACGGAAGGGTCAGCAGCACGGTGCGCCCGCAGGTATCCACCTCAACGGCGTGGCGGAAGGCCTTCTCCCTAGAAAAGATGAACAGCTTTTCGAGCATCTCGATCACGTAGTCGTAGGTGTGATCGTCATCGTCGAGCAGGACGACATGGTACAGAGGCGTGAAGTCTTGCTGGTCGCTGGTCTCGCGGCTCGGCGTGACCGTCGGACTCACCTGGGGCATATGCAATTTCTCAGCGACTCTTCTATTCTATACGGGTATGTCAATTCCGAAATGGCCGATCGCGAATGAACGTGAATTGGAATTATTACGCCAGGTATTGCAGAGCGGCCGTTGGGGCGGCTATCACGAATTCGTCACCCGCTTCGAGAACGATTTCGCGCGCTTCCAGCACTCCGCCTATGGCGTCAGCGCATCGAACGGCACGGTGGCTCTTGAGATGGCGCTTGCCGCGGCGGGAGTGGGGCCGGGCGACGAGGTAATTGTGCCCGCCATATCCTTCATCTCCACGGCGACGGCGGTGTCGCGGGTGGGCGGCACGCCGGTGTTCGTGGACATCGAGCCGTACACATTCAACATGGATCCGGATCGCGCCGGGGCGGCGATCGGTCCCCGGACGAAGGCCATGATCCCCGTACATTTCGGCGGGGCCATGGCGAACATGGATCGCCTGATGGCGGTTGCCTCCCGGCGAGGGTTGACCGTAATTGAAGACGCCGCCCACGCCCACGGTTCGGAGTGGCGGGGCCGGCGCGCAGGCAGCATCGGGCTGGCCGGTTCGTTCAGCTTCCAGAACAGCAAGGTGATGACCGCCGGTGAAGGCGGCATCCTCACCACCAGTGACGCGGACTTCGCCGAGCGCCTGCGCGCCCTGGCCAACCAGGGCCGCCGCAGCGGGGGCGGCTGGTTTCATCACTACACGCTGGGCTCGAACTTCCGCTTGACGGCGTTTCAGGCCGCGGTGCTGATCGCGCAACTGGAGCGCTTACCCGCCCAGATCCAACTGCGCGCCACCAATGCGCGGATCCTTCGGGAGGCGCTGGCGGATCTGCCGGGCCTGACGCTCCAGCAGGCGCCCCCCGAAGCCAGCGTGCACTCCTACTACCTGTGGATGGGACGCATCGACGCGGCCAGTTTCGGCGCAACCCGCGACGCATTCGCAAAGGCGCTGGCCGGGCGGGACATCCCGCTGACCTACTACCCGCATCCGCTGTACGCGAATCCGGTTTACCAGCAATACCCGTGCCGGGTGGAACCCTGTCCCGTGGCGGAAGCCACCATCCAGGACGCCTTCTGGATGCCCCACCGCATGCTGATGGGTTCGGAGCAGGACACCATGGACATCGCCAAGGCGCTGCGCGAGGCCCGCCAGGAGGCTCAGAAGCTGTAACCAGACCGGATCATTGCCCCGCGGGACTGCCGTCTGGCGGGTCAGCGGCCCGCCGCGGTACGAACCACCCGTAGATGGCGGGCAGCACCAGCAGCGTCAGGAGCGTGGAAGTGACCAGCCCCCCGATCACCACCGTAGCCAGGGGGCGCTGCACTTCGGCTCCCGCGCCCCTCGACAATGCCATGGGGACGAAACCAAGGCTGGCCACCAGGGCGGTCATCAGCACCGGACGCAGGCGGGCGCCGGCGCCTTCCAGCACCGCTTCGGCGGTCCCGATCCCCCGCCGCCGCGCCTGGTCCACGTAGCTCACCAGCACCACCCCGTTCAGCACCGCCACGCCGAACAGAGCGATGAAGCCCACGCCCGCCGAGATGCTGAAAGGCATCCCGCGAACGGCGAGAGCCAGCACGCCTCCGGTCGCCGCCATGGGGACATTGGCGAAAATCAGCAGGGCCAGCCGGGCGGAGTTGAAGGTTGTATAGAGCAGGACAAAAATAAAGCCCAGCGCCAGGGGCGCTACTACCGCGAGCCTTGAAGCGGCCCGCTCCAGGTTTTCAAACTGGCCGCCCCACTGGATCCAGTATCCGGGCGGCAGCCGGACCGCCGCTTGCACGGCCTTTCGAGCCGCCGCCACGAAGCTGCCGATGTCGCGGCCCCGCACATTCGTCTCCACGGTAATGCGGCGGTGCACGTTCTCGCGGCTGATCTGCGCGGGTCCCGGCTCGACGCGGATATCGGCCAACTGGCTCAGCGGAATCAACCCGCCCTGCGGGCTGGCCACCTTGATGTTGCGGATCTGGCCGATATCGCGCCGCTCGTTCTCCTGAAAGCGCACCTGGAGGGCGAAGCGCCGCTGGCCTTCCAGCACCTCGCCGACCGTCTTCCCGCCCAGGGCCTCGACCACATCCAGGACCTGCGCGGCGTTGATGCCGTGGCGCGCAATAGCCGCGCGGTTCACGCGGATGCGCAAATAGGGCAGGCCCGCGATCTGCTCCGCCTTGGTGTCGGAGGCGCCCGGAATCCGCGCCACCACCGCGGCGATCTCAGCGGCCTTGCGCCGGAGCACCTCCAGATCCTCCCCGTACAGCTTGATGGCGAGATCGGACCTCGCGCCGGCGATCAGCTCCTGTACCCGCAATTCAATCGGTTGCGTGTAGCCGAACACATGCCCGGGAACGTTCGCGCGCAGCGCGCCGTCGATGGCCGCAATCAGTTGTTCGCTGGACCTGGCGGTGGACCAGCGCCCGGCCGGCTTCAGAATCAGGTATACATCGCTCATCTCCAGACCCATCGGATCGGTCGGGATCTCCGCCTGCCCGGTGCGTGACACGATGGTGGCGATTTCCGGGAACCGGCGCAGGGTCTTTTCGATCAGGGTCGTGCTCTGAATCGAGTCGGTGAGCGAGACGCTGGGCAGACGCCACGCGGCGATGGCGATGGCTCCTTCGTCAAGGCGTGGCAAGAACTCGGCGCCCAGATTCAGCGCCACCAGGGTGCTGCCTGCGAAGACGAGCGTGGCGATCGCCGCCACTGCGCCCGGGTGAGCGACAGCCCGGCGCAGCAGGGGCAGGTAGACCGTCCGGCTCTTGCGAACCAGCCAGGTCTCGCGCTCCCGCACTCCTTTTCGAAATGCGAAGGAGGCCAGCACAGGCGTCAGGGTGAGGGAAAAGATCAACGCTGCAACCAGGGCAAAGATCACCGTCAGCGCCATGGGTTTGAACATCTTCCCTTCCACGCCTTCCAGCGCCAGGATGGGCAGGTAGACCGCGATGATGATGCCCACGGCGAAAAAGATGGGGCGGGCCACTTCGCGCCCGGCTTCGAGGATGGCGGCGCGCACGCCGGCGTCTTTGCGCGAGCCTAGCTTTCGCACGATGTTTTCAATCATGACCACCGACCCATCCACAATCAGGCCGAAATCGATGGCTCCCAGGCTCATCAGGTTTCCGGAGACGCCCGCGTAAACCATGCCGGTGAAGGCCGCCAGCATCGAGAGGGGAATCGCCGCGGCCACCACGAGCCCGCCGCGCAGGTTGCCGAGCAGCAACAGCAGCACGGCAACCACCAGCAGGCCGCCTTCCACCAGGTTTTGCGACACCGTGTGAATGGTGTTGCGCACCAGCAGCGTGCGGTCATAGTAAGGATCGATTCGCACGCCCGCCGGGAGGGCGCTCGCAATTTCCTTCAGCTCCTCTTTGACGCGCCCGGCCACCACCCGGGAGTTCTCGCCCATCAGCATCATCACCACGCCGGTGACCACCTCGCCGCGCCCGTCGCGGGTGACGGCTCCCTGTCTCACCCGCGGGGCGAAGGCTACGGTGGCGACATTGCGCACGTACACCGGAACGCCGCCCGGCCCCGTGCCGAGCACGATATTCTCGATATCCGCCAGACTCTCCACCAGCCCTTCGCCGGTGATGACCTGCTGCTCCTGGTTGTGTTCGATGTATGCGCCGCCGGTGGAGAAGTTATTCCGCTCAAGCGCTTCGATGACCTGGCCGAGCGAAAGGTTATAGCTGGTCAGCTTGTCCGCGTCCACCTGTACTTCGTAGGTCTTCAGCTCGCCGCCGTATGTGTTTACCTCAACGACGCCCGGGACGCTGCGCAGCTTGAACGCGATGTCCCAGTCGAGGATGGAACGCAGGTCCATGGCCGAGTAGCCGTCGCCGCGCACTTCGAACTGATAGATCTCCCCGAGCCCGGTGCTGATGGGGCCCATTTCCGGACTGCCGAAGCCGGCCGGGATCATCTCGCGGGCCTGGGGGAGGCGTTCCATCACCAGGCGCCGGCAGAAGTAAAGGTCCATGTGCTCGTCGAAGAGCACCGTCACCGAGGACAATCCGAACCGCGAAACGGACCGGATGTTCTCAATGCCCGGCAGCCCGCTTACCGCCGTTTCCACGGGAAAGGTGATGAAGCGTTCCACCTCCAAAGCGCCAAGGCCGGGGGCGCGGGTCAAGATCAGCACCTGGTTGGGCGTGATGTCGGGAACGGCGTCGATGGGAAGCCTTCTCAGGCTGTCGATTCCGACTGCGGCCGCCACGCAGGTGCAGGCGATTACCAGGAACCGGTGGCTGAGCGCGAGTTCAACAATGCGATGCATGCGGCCTACTCCTCACCGCCGATCTCGGAGCGTAACAGCGTGGACTTCAGGAAGAAGCTGCCATGCGTGGCCACTCTTTCACCCTCCTTGAGGCCCGCGGCGATCTCCACCCAGCCATCGCTGCGCGCGCCGGTCCGGACGTAGCGGGGCTCGAATTCGTCCTCGCCGGCGGGCACGAAAACGAGGGTGCGGTCGCCAACCTGCTGAAGCGCCCCGGAAGGAACCATCAGCGCCTGCCGGCCGGCGGGCGTAGGCAGTTGCACGGTTGCAAACATCTCGAGTTTGAGGCGGCCGTCGGGATTAGCCACCTCGCAGCGCACCTTCGCGGTGCGAGTTTTCGGATCCAGAAAGGCGCTGACGTTGGTGATCCTGCCGCGAAACACCTCGCCGGGATAGGCGTCCACCAGGATACTGGCCTCCTGACCCGGGTGGATCGCGGCCACGTCCTTTTCATAGACGTCGGCGAGAATCCAGGCCGTGGAGAGGTCGGCAACGGCGAAAATCACGTCGTCCGGGCCGAACGTCTCGCCCTCCGCCGCGTTGTACTGGATCACGATTCCATCGAAGGGCGCCTTCAGCCGGCTGTGCGAAGCCTCGCGATGCGAGCCCGCGCCCTCGCGGGGATTCAGCCCCGCAACATCCTCCTCACTGAGTCCGAAGCGGTGGAGTTTCTCTTCCACTTTGGCGACGTCGGCCCGCTGGCTCTCGATGGACGCCAGGGAGTTGGTGTACTCGGCGTTGCGCCGGTCCAACTCGGCCCGCGCCAGGGCCCCGATGTCCACCAGGGTCTTCGCCCGTTCCAGAGAGCGCTTCGTGACCTGGGCTTCTGCGTTGGCCCGGTCCAGCGCCGCAACCGCCGACAGGTATTGACCAATCACCTCGCCAAGTTCCACGTTGTCGTAAATCAGCAGGGTCTGGCCGGCGCGCACGCGGTCGCCCAGCCGGACGAAGACCTTTTCGATGCGCCCTCGGGCGAGGGGTCGCACGTGCGCCAGGCGCGATTCGTTGGGAGCGACGATGCCGGTGGCTTGAATGGTCTGGCGCACGAGTTTCCATTGCGCCTGCTCGAAGAGCAGACCGATGTTGCGTTGGGCGGCCGGGTCCATGCGAATTCGCGAAGCCGGCCCGGGTTCTCCCTTCTCTTCAGCCGGCGCCGAAGCGCGCTTCCCGGATCGTCCGGCCAGAGTCATCAGCAAGCCGCCGGCGGCCATTCCCGCCAGAAACGCGGCAGCCATCCAGTATTTGCGGGTCATCTCAGCATCCCTCAGAAGATCGGGGCCCCTACCGCCCGTTCCAGTTCCACTTCGGCGAGGCGCGCCTCTTTCAATAGTTCGGTGTAGGCCCTCTGGGTATCCACCAGACGCCGTTGCTCGTTGATTACGTCCATCAGGCGGATCTCACCCAGTTGGTAGGCGGCGCGCAGGATGCGCACGTTCTCCTGCGACTGCCTGATCACGCCCTCGTCGAAGATGGCCAGCGCCTGGCGGGCCGTCTGGTACCGGCGGAAGGCCGTGCTTACCTCCTCGCGCACCACCTGCTCGACGAAGCGGCGGCGCAAGGCGGCGGATTGGCGGCGCGCGACGGCCGCTTGAATATTACCCTGGTTCCGGTTGCGCAAGGGGAGGTTGATGGAAATGCCCCCGCTCAGCAGATTGTCGGTGTCACGCAGGGGCACAACGGGACCTCCCGGTCCCGCCAGCCCGAACTGGTCAAAGCGCGCGGTCACCCGGGAGTACCGGGCCGAAGCTACCAGGTTGGGAACCGCGTCAGACCTTGCCATGCGCAGGGCGGCATCGTCCAGCGCTTCCTCAATGCGCGCCGCCAGCAGGTCCGGGCGAGCGCCGATAGCCCGCTCCAGGGCGCTTTCCAGGCTGACGGTGAGCGCCGGAGCTGCCAGCACGCCGCTGATCCGCAGCGGTTCGTCCGGCGCGCGCCCGCAAAGCGTCTTGAGCTGGGCTACCGCGCGTTCCACCTGGTTGGCGAACAGCAGACGGTCGCTGCGGATCCGGTTCACCTCCACGCGAAGCAGCCCCTCTTCCAGTGGCGAGCCTTCGCCCTGGCGGGTGCGCGCCTGGGCGATTTCGTAGCTCTGCTGGTTCAGCTCAAACAGCCGCCCGGCCGATTCCAGGTTGCGGGCGGCGGCCAGTGCTTCGGCAAACCGGCTCCGGACATCGGCCCGGAGCAGCCGTTCCCGGTCGGCGATTCCAGCGCGCACCAGATCCACCCCGGCCTTGCCGGCCTCAATGCGCCGTTCCCGCTTGCCGCCCAGTTCGAAAGTGTGCGCGTAGCCGAGCCCGATCTCCCGTTCTCCGGGACTGTTCAGGATCGCCCCGCTCGTCAGGCTGAGATCGAGCGACGGGTTAGGCCGCAGTCCGGATTGGACCAGCAGGGCCTGCGCCTCGGCCAGGCGCTGCCGCGCAGCCAGCAAGTCGCCGTTGCGAGCCAGAGCGCTCTCAACCAGCCTCTCCTGGGTTTCACCGCCCGTCTCAGCCACCAGCGCGATCTGGGCATCAGCCGCGCAGGCGGCCGACGCCAGCGCCAATGCGATCTTCCACATATTCCTCCCTCAGGACTTGGCAACAAAGCTTCGTGAAGTATGACAGCCGGAGAGGAATCAGCAACGCAGCGGCACGGTCTGCGACGGGAAGTTGGAATCCACGGCCCAGGTGAACGGCGGTGGCGCCGGCGCTGTGGCCGGTAGAAACGGGCGAGCGGAGCAGGCAGCGTGAAGCGGGGTGTCCGAGCCGGTCGCCTGGCCGGACCCTGCTTCGCCCGCGGCGATCAGCGAATAATCGGCACACCCGCCGCAAGCAGCACCCTCCGAGAGACTCCTGGGTTCCGCCGGCGCGGCGTGCAGGCAGCACAGCGAATTCACGCTTTCCACGGCAACGTGACCATCGCCTCCCACGCAGACAACCATGGTCGCCGCGGGAGTGGCGCTGCAACACAGCGCCCAGGCGAGAAGAAACGCCAAGAACGGTTGCGCCCGTAGCGGCATTTTTCCCAGTGTAGCAGAGGCGCCGGAAATCTCCCCCGGTCCGTGGTATAAAGTGAACCCTATGACGCAGAGAACCGCAATCGCGAATCGGTTCCAGGGCAAGGTGGCGGTGGTGACCGGGGGCGCTTCCGGCATCGGCCGGGCCACCCTCGAGGAACTCGTCAGGGAAGGAGCGGCTGCCGCTTTCCTGGACATGAGCCCGTCCGGGGCGGAATTGGAGAGGCATCTCACCGAGGCCGGCCATGACGTACTGTTTTGTCAGGGCGATATGGGCGATGAGGCCTTCTGCCGGTCGGCGGCCGGACGCGCGCTCGAACGCTGGGGGAAGGTGAACTACCTGGTGAATAACGCCTTTTCCTTTATCTCAAAAGGCATGGACGCGACGCGGGCCGATTGGGATCGCATGTTCCAGACCGGACCCGCCGCCTATGCCCTGATGACCCAACTGGTGGCTCCGTCCATGCGCGAGCAGGGCGGCGGAGCCGTGGTGAACGTTTCGAGCATCTCCGCCTTCATCGCTCAGCCCGGGCGCTGGACTTATAATGCCGCCAAGGGCGCTGTCAACACGCTGACCAAGTGCATGGCTCTCGACCTGGCGCCGTGGGGCATTCGCGTCAACAGCGTGAGTCCTGGCTGGATCTGGACCCGGGAGGTGGAAAAAGCCGCCGTGGGCGGGCGCGAAAAGTGGGAGCCGCTGTGGGGTCAATATCACATGCTGGAGCGGCTCGGAGAGGCCGTCGAAGTCGCCGCGGCAATTCTCTTTCTGTTGAGCGACGACGCCGCGTTCATCACGGCCACCGACCTTGCAGTGGACGGCGGATATCGCGGCATGGGCAGCGAAGGCCTGGGCAGAACCAGCACCTTTGCGGGATCGAGGTAGAGTGATGACGCGCCGAGACATGCTGGCGGCCTTGGCCGCCGGCGCAGCACCCTGGCCTTTTCCTTCCGCGGCCACAAACCAGTGGACAAGCCTGCAACCGGACGGCTTTGCAGCGCCCGTCCCGGCTCTTACCTTTGACGGCGCCCGTCTGGAAAGCGGGCTTCCGCTGGGAGGCCTCGGAACCGGTTACATGACTCTCGAGGGCAGCGGCAAGCTGGGCTTCTCCTCCATCTATAACGAGCTGGTGCCCCCAAAACGGATCTTCGCCGACTGGCTCGTCATCCAGTCCGGCACGCGTCACGTGCCGCTCTCCGCGGCCCGCATCAGCTACTGGGGGCATTTCCCGGTGGCGGACCTGAACGCGGAGTTCAGCGAGCTCCCCCTCTCGGCCGGACTCCGCGCCTTCAGCCCGTTCATCGTGGGTGACGCGGCCGTCTCCAACACGCCCGCGGCACTCTTTGAATTGGAACTGCGCAACACCTCGGACCGCGACCTGCCGCTTACCCTGGCGCTCCACTTCCCTGCCCCGCCTTCCGGCGCTTCGCTGGCCGCCCGCGGCGAGGGCTTGACGGAGCGGAACACGGTTGAGGTGACCCTGCCGGCGCGGCACTCGCGGCGGGTTCGTTTCGCGGTTGCCTGGCACGCCCCTTCCTGGCGCGACAGCGGCGGTGAAGCCCACGTGAACCGTTACGCACAGCGCTTCGCCGGCGCCGCCGAGGCCGCGGACCGCGCTCTCGGAAACTACGATGCCTGGCTCCGCCGCGTGCTCGCCTGGCAGTCCGCGGTTTACGGAACGGCCCTGCCTGAGTGGCTTCGCGATGCGCTCATCCAGAGTTTGTACAGCCTGGCGAAGAACTCCGTGTGGATCGCCCGTACCCGCAAGGATGAGTGGTGGGGCGATAACGGCTGGTTCACCCACAGCGAGAGCCACACCGGATGCCCCATCGTCGAGACCATGGTCTGCCGGCAGCACGGCCATTTTCCGCTGCTGTTCTTCTTCCCGGAGCTGGAAGAGACCACCCTCGACGCGTTCCGTCACTTCCAGATCGCCGACGGTGAGGTGCCGTTCTCCTTCGGCCAGCCCACCAGCATGCGGGATCCCCGCTACCACTGCCAGCACCCGCTCAACTCCGGGCAGTACGCCCAAATGGTGCACCGGCTGTGGGCCCGCAGCGGCGACCGCGCTCGTCTCCAGCACTTTTACGAATCGGCACGCCGCGCCATCCGGTACCAGTATTCCCTGGATGATTGCGGTTGCGGGCTGGTGCACGAGCAGCCCCACGCGCGCCCGGGTGAGGCCTGGCCGGCGAATCAGTTTTACGATGTGTGGCCATGGCACGGGGTATCCGCCTACGTGGCAGGAACCTGGCTGGCTACCCTGTCCGCCGGCAAAGCGCTGGCGGAAGCCGTGGGCGACGCCGAATTCCAAGCCGAATGCGCCGCCCGCCTCGCCAGGGCGCAGCAGGCTTACGACAGCCGCCTGTGGACCGGATCGTACTATCGCCTCTGGGACGACACCGCCAACGGCAAGACCAGTGAGGTATGCCTGGCCAACCAGATGATGGGGGAGTGGTGCGCCCGCGTGGCGGGACTCCCGGGGGTTCTCCCGGCGGCGCGAGTGACCGCCGTGCTCGACACCCTTGAGCGGCTGAACTTGCGCGCCACCTCGTACGGCCTCATCAACGCCGTCACGCCGGATGGCCGGCCTTTCGACTCCGGCTTCGGACCGGGCGACCATGCCCGGAACATTTTCGTCGGCGAGAATCTCTGCGCCGCCATGACGTTCCTGTATCACGGGCGGCGGGATACCGGCCTCGAGATCGCCAAACGCATGTACGAAGCCATGGCCGTCAAGACCCGCTCGCCATGGAACCAGCGCTGTCTGCTGAACGGCCAGACCGGACTTCCGCAATGGGGGGACGACTACTATTCGAACCTGGTCATCTGGACCCTGCCGGCGGCGCTCGACCGCGAATCGGTCGCCCGATTCGAGCTTCCCGCGCGGATGATCGCCGCAGCCCGGTAAATGTGCGGGATGATACAATGGTAATTCCCGCCAAAGGGGAGTAGCAGGGCTGGCAAACGCCAGTTCCAGGCAGGTCAACAATCCCGAGGGAGGAATCCTTCTGGTCTGCCTGACCGGCCCCGCCGGGTGTCAGACCTTTGGCTGCGCGTTCGCGGAAGTGCACGCGTGGCCGACGGTTTTCCGCCACGCACCCGACCCATGCGAAGAAGCCATGTTCTGACAGTCCTGTGCGCCGCGCTCGCCGGCCTGCCGGGCTTGCTGGCACGGGTGGCCGGCATTCCCCTCGATCCGCCGGTTCTGGCGGTACTTTCCGGGGCTGCCATCATAGGCGCGTCCTTTCTGCTCCTGTGGGCCTGTGATGCGGTCCAGACGGAGATTTCCCAGGCCCTCGCCCTCGCGGCCGTCGCCCTGATTGCGGTTCTGCCCGAGTACTCGGTGGACATGTACTTCACCTGGCAGGCAGGCAAGAACCCGGCAAGCGGCTACGCCCACTACGCCATCGCCAACATGACCGGAGCGAACCGGTTGCTCATCGGCGTAGCCTGGGGCCTGATCGCAGCCGTGTTCTGGTTCCGTTTCCGCCGCACCGTCGAAATCGAAGCGGAGCGCCGCACCGAACTGTTTTTCCTTGGCCTTGCCACGCTCTATGCCTTCTTCATCCCCCTGAAAGGGAGTCTGGCATGGTACGACGGCGCCGTCTTCCTGGGACTCTATGTCTGGTACATCGTACTGGCCGGGCGGCGGCCGTGTGCCGGGACCGAACCCGGGGGCCCGGCCGAGTTGCTCATCCGCCTGCCCCGGTCTCAGCGGCGCTTCGCTACCACCGCGTTTTTCCTTTTCGCCGGCGCAGTGATCCTGGCCAACGCCGAACCCTTCTGCGAAGGCCTGGTGCGCACGGGCAGAATGCTGCACATCAGCGAGTTCCTGCTGGTGCAGTGGCTGGCGCCGGTCGC
>Ga0315298_1005363_pt1 | contig 18299 bp, 15 predicted proteins | sample WHS_1_MG_FD_203077 | JGI IMG/M metagenome (GOLD analysis project Ga0315298, IMG submission 203077) | Extremophilic microbial mat communities from Washburn Hot Springs, YNP, Wyoming, USA - WHS_1_MG | ecosystem: Environmental > Aquatic > Thermal springs > Hot (42-90C) | place: USA: Wyoming...
AGAGGGAGGCACTCTTGGAGAGAACAGCAATCGATGTCCTGCTAGTGCTGACGGTCTCACTCGCCGCCTGCACGGACCTAGCGCGCGGCAAGGTCTACAACACTCTGACGCTGCCGGCCATCGCCCTCGGGCTGGCCCTGAACGGCGTCTTCTGGGGAGCAACCGGTCTGTGGGATAGCGTTCAGGCTGGCGCACTGGCCTTCGCCTTTCTCATCATTCCGGTGGCGATGAAAGGAATGGGCGCGGGCGACCTTAAGCTCCTGGTGGCCATCGGAACGCTCGGTGGCGTACAGTTTCTGGTGGTCGCCTTCTTTTGCGCGGCCATCATCGGCGGCACGGCGGCTGGTGCAATCCTCGCCTATCGAAGGCTCTCCGCTCTCGCTTTCCCCCTGCTAGCCTACCGCAGGCTTGCTTTTTTGTCGACACCGTTGTATATTGGGATGGATCATAGCAGAATGAGAGCCGTGCCCTACGCCGTTGCTATGGCTTTAGGCTGTGTGATTGCGCTGTATTTGAGGTGATAGGCATGCTGCTGAGGAGCATCACTCGAGGTCTCAGGAGGGGCGAGCGGGGCCAGGAGTATCTGGAGTTCGCCATCATCGTGCCCATACTGGTGCTGGTCATAATGGGAATCGTCGACTTCGGGCGAGTGCTCAACACCTGGCTGGTGGTTACCCACGGCGCCCGCGAGGGCGCGCGCGTGGCTGCGGTCGGCTGGGATGACAACGCCGTGAAAGCCCGCGTGGACGAGGTGACGGCAGGGCTTGTGGTGGACGTGGATATCCTTCCCCCGGTAGTGGACGGCCAGCGAACGGAGGCGGGCAATCCGGTTACCGTAACCGCCACCACGAGCGTTACCCTGACCTCGGGCTGGATCGCGGGCATCTTCGGAGTTAACAACGTGCCGGTGGCCGCCGCAGGTATAGCTCGCTACGAGGGCCCTTGTATAGAGTGCCCGTAGGTCCCCCTGACCCTGGGTGAGGTGGAGATCGGCGTGCGGCCGGAGGAAAAGGAAATATGATGAAAAAGCAGCTTCGGTCTATCTGCAGAGAATGGGCACGGCGGGTCGTTCGCACTGGGAGCGGCGGTGAGCGAGGGGCCACGTACCTCGTGTTCGCAGTCCTGGTGATACCGGTCGTCCTCGGGTTTCTGGGGCTTGTCACCGAGATGGGGCAGGTGGTGGAGGTGCGCCGGCAGTTGCAGACCGTGGCTGACGCCGCCGCGCTGGCCGGGGCGCAGGATTTGCCTAACTCACCGGACACCGCTGTAAATGTAGCCTACGACTACGTGGGACGCAACTCCGTGTCGCTACCCGCGCTCACGATAAACTCGGATTCGCTTGCCACCGTGGGGACAGGCTTTTACAGCGAGGGCGTTACCGACGCCATCACCGTGACCGTAGCGGCAGCCGTTCCACTCAGACTGATGCCTCTGCTGGGCTACGGAAACGCTCAGGACGTCGGCGCCACCGCTACTGCCATCATCGGCAGCCTTGGCGAGGCCAAATGCGTTCTGCCCCTTGCACTGGTGGATAAGACCGGCACGGCAAGCGACGGCATACAGGTCGACTACAAAATCGGCGAGGAATACGAACTGAAGATTATGCAGAAGGATGCCCCAGGCGGCAACACTGGCGCTCTGGCACTGTTCGGCTCTGGCGCCAACGACTTCTACTATGGAATGGGCGGCGAGAGCTGCCTAAGCGACCCTGTCGCTGTTGGCGACACGGTGGACACCAAGACCGGCAGCATGTCTTGGAAGCAAACCACAAAGGCGCTCGCGAACCGCATCGCTGGCCACGAGGGGCATACCTTTTCTGATGTGGTCGGGTACAATCCGGATACCGATAGCTACACGCTCAAGGAGCCCGACTGCCCTCGACTGGCCTATGTGCCGATCATCCCCTCGTTCGACGTGAATGGTTCGAAGCCGGTCGAGGTCCTCGGCTTCGCGATGCTGTATCTCGACCACTGGGACAAGAACGTCCAGTGGGAGATTTGGGGGAGATTCATCGATCCCAACGTCAGTGGGCCCTTCAGCCGCTACACAGGCGTGGGACCCAAGGTGGTGCGGCTGGTGCGCTAGGGAAGTACTGCCTAGCTCGCTGAAATCCCGGCGTCAGTCCGCTTGGAGGGAATTACTCCCAACGGCCCGACGCGAGGGTTTCGAGGGTAACTCGAAAAGACCCCGAGGCTGGCCCCGGTAGCGATAGAACGGCAATTCGGGGTGGTTGCGGAGGAGGATGCAAATGTCCCAATCGATGAAGTCTCGCAGCCGGAGGCGGCTGTACATAGCGCTGGTTTTGGGCCTGATCGCGGCCACCGTCACGTACGCATACGTGGACTTCAGCACGCGCAAGCCCGTGCCCAAGACGGCGATGGTAGTGGTGGCTCGTGCCGATATCCCGGCCAAAACGCGGCTCACAGCGGATATGCTGACCACACAGGAAGTGCCGCTGGAGACGAAGCTCCCTTCGGCCCTGACCTCGACCGAACAGGCTCAGGGCAAGGTCATCGCCGTGCCCCTGACCAAAGGGGAGCAGGTTCTTAGCACCAAATTCCAGGCCGAGAGCCCGGAGAGACTCAGCCTGTCCACCCTGATCCCCCCCGGCAAGCGAGCGGTCGCGGTCACTTTCGGTGAGATCATCGGTACCGGCGGCCTGATCGTTCCCGGAGACTACGTGGATGTCATAGCTATTTTCGACACCGGCACGATGGGCAAGGACGAGGCCACCATAATACTGCAGAACATACAGGTGCTGGCGGTCGCCCAGGCGCTCGAGGGCGAAGAAGAGATGCCCGTCGAAGGTAAAACCGCGGCGGCGAGTCCCCCCAAGGCAGCGGGCAGCCCCTCGAGTTCCAGCAGCGGAACGGGCGCTCAGAATCCGGCCCCAGAGAAAGCGACAGCCCGCCCAACGGCCAAGAGCGCCACGCTAGCCGTCACGCCCGAGCAGGCCCAGCGGTTAGTGCTAGCGGAGGCCAAGGGCAAGCTACGCTTTGCCCTGCGGCCAGTTAAGGACGCAACGACGGTTGACCTTCCTGAGGCCACGCTGAGCAAGATCAAGGAACCGCTGGAAGCGGCCCAGGCCGTTATCACTGCCGCCGAGATATCGCCCACCAACGTCAAGCCCGGCGATGTGATCACCGTTAAAGCCACGGTCAGAAATACATCGAACGTGCCGCTCCATACCCAGGCGCCCGACCCCAAGACCGTTTACGTCCAGGGCCAGACGTACTACAGCCAGGGCTTCGCCTCGGAGCCGGGCAAGTACCGCATAGGCGTGAACTTCGCCGGCCAGTCCACCGCGCCTTACCCGTACCGCTGGGGTCTTGGCGGCGACCTGGCTCCCGGAGCCAGCACTACCATCGAGGGCCAGATCAAGATCGCCTACGACTTCCAGCCCATGAACTTCTGGGTGGGTCTCATCCGCGAACCAGCCGACGTTCTCCAGGACTCGTTCGGAGTGACGCTGGTAACAGCTCTTCCGGCCAACGTGGCCGTCGTCGCCGTGGACGTCGCCAACGTCCGCAGCGGGCCAAGCATCAGCTCCAGCATCGTCAGTCATTTGGCCTATGGTAAGGAAGTGCCAATTCTGGGCCAGCAGGACGACTGGTACAAGATCCGTCTGGAGGACGGTCGTGACGGCTGGGTAGCCGCGGGCTGGATAGTGGCGGCGGCGAGGTGAGATGATGGAACACGAGATCAAGGTTCTGCTGGTAGACGATAACCGCGAGGCCCTGGCAGCGCTGAACAAGCAGATGAACTACGCCAACATCACCGTGGTTGGCGAGGCGGGGTTCGGCGCGGTGGCCTACACCTGGGCCAGCCAGCTTCAGCCCGATATCGCGCTAGTAGCCGTGGAGGAGCCCGTTGCCCGCGCCTTGCAAACCGTCGAGGCGCTCGCGCTGGGCCAGCCGCGCTGGCCGGTAATCGTGATCTCCTCCAAGACCGACCGCGAGAGCATGCGCAAGGCCATGCGGGCTGGCGCCGACGACTACGTGTCCAGGTCGGCGGTCGCGGAGGAGCTCAGGTCGGCCATAGTTTCCCTGGCCCGGCGAGAGCGAGAGGCGGTCGGCGCCGCCGGGGGAGACCGGGGAGCGATGCATCGCACGGGCACCATTGTCTCCGTCTTCGGGTCCAAGGGAGGAATCGGCAAGACCACGTTGGCCACAAATCTTTCCGCGGGTATCGCTCTGGAAAGTCGCACCCGGGTAGCCCTGGTAGACCTGGACTTGCAGTTCGGCGACGTGGCCCTGGTTATGGACATACGGCCCGAGAAGACGATCTCGGACATGGTGGAGTCGCTGGACAAGTTGGACGCCGACCTCGTTGAAGCGCTGCTGGCTACGCATACCACAGGGGTGAGGGTGCTTCCAGCTCCCCTGCACATCGACGGATCTGAGGCTATCACCGGCGAGCACGTCCAGCGCATCCTGGACACGCTCTCGGCCGCCTACGACTACGTGATACTGGACACGGCCAACAACCTGAACGAGACGGTGCTGGCCGCGCTGGACATGTCCACGCTTATCCTGCTCGTGACCACGCCCGAGGTCCCCTGCATCAAACGCACCAAATCTGTTCTGGAGCTGATGAAGCACTGGCAGTATTCGGACGACAAAGTGAAGCTGGTGGTGAACAAGGCGAACCGGCGCGCTGACGCCAGTCCTGAGGACATCGCCAGCGTTCTAGAATACCCGGCCTTCTGGCAACTGCCTTTCGACCAGACCGCCGACGCGGTTTTCCGAACGGGGGGGCTATTCGTGCAGACCAAACCCAAGGCGAATATATCTCGAAGCATCCTGGAGCTGTCGCGAAAGGTGCTGGGGATAGAAAAGAAAGGCGGCCTGATGGACCGGATGGGATTCAAGCTGCCCCTTTCGCGGAGGTAGGATATGTCGCTTCTAAATCGAAACCTTACCAACAGAAGCTACACCCGGCAACCGGCAGACGGAGAGGTCAGGGCTAACGCCGAGGATAAGCCACAGGCGCCTTCCGACCAGTTCATCGAGCTCAAGTTCAGGATACACGAGCGACTGGTTCGCGAGCTCGACCCGGCCAAGCTTGCAACGCGTGATGACCGGGTGCGGCGCAGTGTCGAGGACGCCGCCGACGAGATGCTGTCACAGGAGGGGGTCCGCCTGGCGCGCAGCGAGCGTTTGCGCTTGCTGTCCGAGATCGCCGACGAGGTGCTGGGATACGGGCCTATCGAGCCGCTGCTGCAGGACCCGACCATCGACGAGGTTATGGTGAACCGTCCCGATCGAGTGTTTTACGAGAGGGGCGGAATAATCTACCAGAGCGATCGCGTCTTTAAAGACGACGCTCATATCATGCGCATCATCGAGCGCATCGTCGCCCCTATCGGCCGCCGCATCGACGAAAGCTCGCCGATGGTGGACGCGCGGCTGCCCGATGGCTCGCGCGTAAACGCCATTATCCCGCCGCTTTCAGTGCACGGGCCAAGCCTGACCATCCGCAAGTTCTCCCGCGACCCGTTCACCGCCGAGGATCTAATCTCCTTCGGCACCATGAACCAGGCCATCCTGGATGTGATGAAAGCCTCGGTCGCGGCGCGGCTTAACATCCTGATCTCGGGCGGAACCGGCACCGGCAAGACGACATTGCTCAACGTTCTCTCTTCCTTCATTCCGGACCGCGAGCGCATAGTGACGATTGAGGACCCGGCCGAGCTGCAGATCCGCCAGATCAACTGGGTAAGCCTGGAGACACGGCCGCCGAACATCGAGGGCAAGGGCCAGGTTGTGCAGCGTGACCTCGTGCGCAACGCGCTGCGCATGCGCCCCGATCGGATAATCGTGGGCGAGTGCCGCGCGGGCGAGGCCTTCGACATGCTCCAGGCTATGAACACCGGTCACGATGGTTCTATGACCACAGTGCACGCCAACTCTCCCAGAGATGCCCTCTCCCGCATCGAGGACATGGTGCTGATGGCCAACCTGGACCTGCCGCTGAGAGCTGTTCGGGAGCAGATCGCCTCGGCCATCAACGTCGTCGTCCACCTCAGCCGGCTCAGGGACGGCAGTCGGAGGATAACCAACGTGTCGGAAATTGTGGGGATGGAGGGCCAGGTGGTGACCATGCACGACATATTCACTTTCCACCAGACGGGTGTGGACGAGAACGGCAGAATACTTGGCACCTTCAAGCCCACGGGCATACGGCCGCACTTTATCGAACGCATCCAGCTCGCGGGCATCAATCTTCCGCCGGACGTGTTCAACCTGGAGCCAGCGGCTCAAGTCGCGGCGAAAGGGCGAGAGCGATGGTAGCGCTGGGTTTTGGCCTCCTGGCCTTTCTCGCCGTCTCGTTCGTCGCCATCTCGGCGCTGAACGTCTCCCGCACTCGGCGGGCGATGCTGCGGCGGCGCATCGAGCCCTTCGTGCCGAGCGCATCGAATCAGAGATCGTCGACCGTCGAAGTTCTGCGCGTGGAAAGGCCGCCGCTCATAAAGCAGCTTGATCTCCTGGTGGAGGGCACATCAGCCGCTGAGGGGCTGTCGGTTGAACTGATGCGCGCCGATCTTCCCCTCAGGCCCGGCGAGTTCGTGGCCATCCGCATCGTGGTGGCGCTGGCGCTCTTTGCCATCGCCTACTTCGTTTCCGGCAATGTGCTCATCAGCATCGTGATGCTGCCGCTGAGCTACATCGCCATTCGCGTTTATGTCAAGCATCGACAGCAGGCGCGAATCGACGCCTTCGAGAGACAGTTACCCGAGGCCATCGATCTGCTGAACACGTCGCTGAAATCGGGATTCGGCCTTCTACAGGGGCTGGAGACCATTGCTCGGGAGATGCCTCGGCCCATCAAGGATGAGTTCTCGCAGGTTGTTCGGGATATGAGCGTGGGAATGCAGCTCGACGACGCGCTACAGGCGATGTGCGGACGCGTGCCGAGCCACGACGCTTACCTGCTGGTAACCGCGGTTATGATTCACCGCGCGGTGGGCGGAAACCTTTCGGAAGTTCTGTCGGGCATCGCGCAGACTATTCGGGCGCGGCTGCGCATCCGCGCCGAGGTGCACGCACTCACCACTACGCCCCGGGTGTCGAGCTACGTGGTGGCCGGGTTGCCCTTCCTCGTCTTCGCCTTGATGTACATGGTGAACCCGCCCTACATTTTGTTGCTCTTCACAACGGGTGTCGGGCGCGTGATGCTGGCTATCGGGGGAAGCCTGATGGCGATCGGGATGTTCGTTTCACAGCGCGTGATCCAGGTGGACTATTGAGGTAGTAGCAACATGCCTACGTTTTCAGTTTCGCTGCCGGCCATTTCCATTCCAGAATATGTCCCCCTCCCCTTGCTGGTAGCCGTCGTCGCCTTCGGCGCCGTGGCCTACATCGGTCTGCTTCTCACCGACGACCGCCGTGAGCGACTGAGCGAAGTCGTTCGCACCTATTCAGGTGAGCCGAGCAGGCCAGAGCTTGGCCGCGCGGTCCCCGTGGGCACGTTCGAGGAGCGCGTGCTTGAGCCGGCCTTCGGCGTTCTGGCCCGGGTCCTATCCAGTACCGCGCCTGACCAAATGCGCGCCCAGGCGAGGGAGAAGCTGACTATGGCGGGCAATCCGATGAGCGTGTCAACGTTCCTGGCCCTTAGAGGCCTAGCCTTTTTCGGCCTGCCACTGGCCTACGCCGCCTACGCCAGCGTGTCGGTTCGAGCATGGGGTCCTCAGCAACTGCTATTCCTGGCTTTAGCAGTCATGCTGGGGCGGATGCTGCCGAATATGGTGCTGAACTCGCGAATAAGGGCCCGGCAGACGATGATTGAGAGATCCATTCCCGACGCTGTGGACCTCATCGTCGCTTGTGTCGAGGGCGGGCTGAGCCTGGACGGCGCGATGATGAAGGTAACCGAGCGGATGAAGGGCCCGTTGGCCGACGAGATAAGCCGAGCCCTGCACGAGATAAACCTGGGCCGACCGAGGCGCGACTCCATCAGGGACATGGCGGTGCGCACGGGCGCGCAGTCGCTGAATAGCTTCAGCCAGTCCATCGCCCACGCGGAGCAGATGGGCGTCTCCATCGCGGACGTCCTGCGAACCCTGGGAGATCAACTGAGGGAGAGGCGGCGCCTCAAGGCGCAGGAGATGGCCCAGAAAGCGCCGGTGAAGATGATTCCTGTGGTCATCGTGTTCATTCTGCCCGCTCTTATGGTGGTGGCCATCGGCCCGGCGGTCATAACTATGATGGGTTTCTTCGGCGGCTGATGAGCGCTTGGGGGACAGAGGTGAGGGTGGTAAACGCGACGAGAAACCTGGTCCTTGCAGAGCGAGCTGAGCTCGCGTCGGGTCCGTGGCAGCGCATGGTGGGCCTGTTGGGGCGCGACCGCCTAGAAGAGGGCGAGGGGCTTATTCTGCAGTCCTGCAACGCCATCCACACTTGCTTTATGCGTTTCGCCATCGACGTGATCTTCCTGGATAAACAGGGTCGTGTGGTCAGACTGTTCCCGGAAATGGTCCCCTTCCGCTTTTCGCCTCTCGTTTTTCGCGCCCACTCGGCGGTCGAACTGCCGGCGGGTACGATCGCGCGCAGCGGAACCGAAGTGGAGGATCACCTGGTTCTGGCGTAGCGTTCCGCGTGCGCCAGTCGGGCATGCCCCCTACCCTTCGGGACTTCGGGGGGCAGGGCCTTTTCCTGTCGGACAATAAAGTGGAGGAAAACGGCCATAGGTACCGCGACAGAAACACTGCCAGGCAGCGTAAAACGAGGCGCTGAACCCCCCGCTGGGGTGGAGCTGGCCCAGAGGCCGCTTATGCCTCGGGAACGCTTGCTGTCAAAACTAGGCCTCCGCGCGGTGTTGCTCCTGCTGGCGCCCACGCTGCTTTTCATCTTTTTTATGCACTTTCTGCCCGGGACCGACCCCGACTACTGGTGGCACGTACGCACCGGCCAGTATATCTACGAGACTGGCGCGATACCCACGGTGGACATCTACTCGTACACAGCAGCGGGCAAGCCTTGGGTAGCCCACGAGTGGCTGTCCGAGTTGATGTTCTACGTAGTGCAGCGGCAGCTTGGGTACGTGGGCAACGTCGCGCTCTTCGGACTGCTTAGTATGCTGACCTGGCTCGCCGTCTACGCCACGTGCCGACGGCGAGGCATCGGCGAGCTGAGCGCCACGGCCTTGATGATCTGGGGATACGTGGTGGCGATGGGCTCGATCAACGTCCGGCCCCAGATGTTGACAGCACTGTTACTGGCGGTCGCCGCGCTGCTGTTAACCAGGTACAAGCAGGGGCAGCCGAAGCCGCTCTGGGCGCTCCCGCCGCTGTTCGCGCTGTGGGTGAACTTGCACGGCGGGTACGTCATCGGGCTTGCGCTGGTCGTACTCACAGTTGGCGGCGAGGCGCTATCGCACGTCCTGCGACGGCCGGCCGCGCCGATCAAACCCCTGGCGGCTATAGCCGTGTTTTCGGCTGCGGCGACGATGCTCAACCCGAACGGCGTCGAGGCTCTTCTGTACCCCTTCAGCTACGCTGGCACGCAGAACGCGTCGATGCAGTACATCGCGGAATGGCAGTCCCCGGACTTCCACGCGTCCCTGTTCGTTGCCCTTGCCGCCAGCCTGCTTCTGGCAATCGTCCTGGGGATAGGGCGGCGGCCGCTGGGAATCTCCGAGGTGCTGTGGACGCTCGCGTTCGGCTTTATGGCGTTGCAGTCGGCCCGGCACGTGCCGCTCTACGCGGTGGTCATTATGCCGCTGCTGGCGGCCCGAATCCAGGCCGAGATTCCCGCGCTGCGCAATTCGGTGTCCACGTGGAAGCGTCCGGCAGTGCTGGGCGTCACCTGGCTGATGCTCGCCGCCATCGTGCTCGCTACGCTCGCCGATCCCGAGAAGCGCTCGAAACTGCAGCTTGGCTACGAACCGAGCTCGGCGACGTATCCGGCCGGAGCGGTCGAGTACCTGCGAGTGCATAACCTGGAGGGCAACCTGTTCAACGATTACGGCTGGGGCGGCTATCTGATCTACCAGTTGTACCCGGAGCGGCGGGTGTTCATCGACGGCCGGGCCGACGTGTACGGCGACGCGTTTGTCGGGAGCTATATAGCCGTGCACCGCCTGCAGCCTAACTGGAGGCAGGTCCTCGAGGAGCACGGCGTCCCGCTGGCGCTGGTGGGTAAGGATAGCGTGGTAGCGACGGTGCTGAGCGCCGACCCTGCCTGGCGGGAGGTCTACGCTGGCGAGGTCGAGCGTCTTTTCGTCCGGGAGGCACAGTGAGCGAGGGAGCCAGGGCATTGGCCCCAGCCGGTGAAACGCTGGGGGCATCCTAGGGCACAAGTGGATTCGGGGGCGTAGGGTGGAAAACGTCAGCGAACCGGCCGGGGAAGATGGGCAGAGAACAGCGTATGGTTAAGGGGGACGACGCACTGCGTATCCACGTCACTGGGAGCGTGATTCTAGCGGTTCTTCTGGTCCTCGCGCTTGCGGCGTCGTTGCGACCGTGGCCGGATACCCTATTCCGCGTTGACTTTATCTCTTTCTGGACGGGCGCCTCAATAGCGTGGGAGAAGCCCGGCCCGGCGCTGATGGACGTGGAAGAGCAGAGGGCCTTCCAAATCGCCCTCCGGCGTGAACTAGCCACCACCGAGGAGATGCGCCGAGCTACCGGATACTTTCCGTATTACAACCCGCCACCCCTGGCGCTCATCTTCGTGCCGCTTACGCTCCTGCCCCTCCCGTGGGCGTACGTCGTGTGGTCGGCCATCAGCCTACTAATGATGCTAGTTGCGGTACTTCTGCCACTGAGGGGGTGCGCGCGCGCCCGCACCCTGGCTCCCGTGCTCCTGACATTTGGTGGGGTCGCCGGCACGCTTTTGGAGGGCCAGGTTAACTCTCTCTTCCTCCTCGCCTTCAGCTTGGGGCTACTGGCACTCACTCGGGGGCGCCGGGTTACTGGCGGTGCACTGCTGGGGATACTACTACTGAAGCCGCAGTATGCTGCGCCCTTTGCCCTGGTCTTGCTGGTCAAGCGCCGGTGGCGCGAACTGGTCGGCATGATGGCAGTCGGTGTAGCCATCGGCATAATGTCGCTCCTGATGGTCGGGCCAACCGGATTGGGCAGCTTCTTTGGGGAGCTCAGGAGAATCAGCGCCTTTAGGCCTCCAGCTTCTGCCCTGGTTAGCCTGGGGGCCACGGTCAACTGGCGCGCCCTGCTGCTGAACCTGTGGCCGAGCGTCACGGACGGCGTAGGTGGCCTGCTGGTCGTGCTCCTCGGCGGCGCCACGATTCTGGCCGCACTGCTGGCGTGGCGAGGGGATTGGATGCCCGAGTCCCCTCGCTTCTCGCGCCAGATGCTGGCGCTGACTCTGGCCACCGTCGTCGCCAGCCTCCCACAGCCACTTCCATGGCAGCGTACTGCTGCTTGCGCCGCTCGCCCTGCTACTAAGAGACTTCGATTGTCAAAGCAACCGCGGAAAGGCCTGGCCTACGCTGCTGATTGCCGGGCAGGTGCTCTCGGTCCTCTTGTGGATGGTAGGCTCGCTTCGGTGGCTGATGTTGCCCTACTACCTGCTGGTCCTGGGCTTCTTGGTCTTCCAGGATGTCACGCAGGGACAAGTTCCCGCACCGGACATAGGGAAGCAGGTGGCTGAATGCGCATAGTTTTGGGTGCCGAAGGACGTTCAACAGGTCACCTGGGCGGCTATGCGGCCTTCATGCGCGCGCTTCGATTACTGGCGAGTACGCTTGCTCTGGCCTACACGGCTGCTGACGAGGTATTCACTCGTGGCAGCCGGCTCGGGGGCCCGATCAGCCTTCGCGTCTCCGGCGTTCACCTCTCTCCCTCCGGCTCGCGCATCGGGAGCAGATTGGACGATGGCATCGTGGCTGCTGGCAATGTGTCGACTCGGAAAACGTCTGTGAGGGACCACGTAGATAGACCAGCGATTGACCGCAGGAGCTACTTTCTGGTGCTTATTGGGGGCGGATCGCTGGTGCAGGCACTGCTCGCCGCGCTGATTCTCCTTTATGTTAACTTCCCGGCAGGCTACAACGTCGCCTACGGGCTGAGCCTGGACTCCGTCGCGCTGTTTCGCACGCTCTGGCCCTATCCGACGCTGTCTCTGCCCGCTGATACCTTCAGGATGCTAGCCATCGCCAACATACTGGCGCTCTGGGCCGTCTATGGCGCGTCCTGGCTTTGGGTTCATCGCCACAAGCCAGCGGTCAGCCGCAGATCAATAGCGTTCGTCATTGTGGCCTTTGCCCTGCTCTTCAACGGCGTCCTTGCGTTGCTGATGCCGCCGGTGTTGTCGCTTGATATCTATAACTATGCCCTATACGGCCGCATGTTCGGACTCCACGGGTTGAATCCCTATGTCACCGCTGGCGGCGCTGTCGCAGGCGACCCCTTCCTGGCGTTCGCCGGCTGGCAGGAAAGGGGAACCGTGTACGGGCCGGCGTGGACGCTTATCTCGTCGGGAGCAGCGGCTCTCGCCAGCCAGAGTGTGCTGTCCGCAGTGCTGGTTTTCAAATGTCTCGAGGCCTTCTTCAGCCTGGCCAACTGCGTGCTCGTACTTCTCCTCGCGCGCCATTTTACCGCCCACGCCGTTGGGCCACTGTTGCTCTACGCCTGGAACCCGTTGATTCTGATCGAGACGGCCGGTAGTGGTCACAACGAGGCCGCTATGGTCACCTTTGCGCTGTTGGGGCTGCTGTTGGTTGTCCGCGGACGCCTGCTCACTGGCCTGGTCGTGCTGGTCGTGTCGGTGCTGGTGAAGTACGCTACCGGACTGCTGCTGATCTTGGTTGTGGCACGCCAGCTGGCTGAGGAGCGCGCCTGGCGAGAGCGCGCGGCTAAGGCCGGACTCATGGCCATCATTGTGGTGCTGTTGGTCGCCGGGCTTTACTTCCCTTTCTGGCCAGGTGCGGAAAGGGTGGGCTGGCTCCTTGTGGGCTCATCGCCGATGTTGAATTCGATGCAAAACGTGGTGGGGCTGGCCCTACGCGCGGCCCTGGAAGGCCTGCTGGCAGTATTGCCGTTTGCCAGGGATCAGGCGACGCTGGATGCTTACGTCGTATGGGGTCTGAACGCCGTTTTCGGCCTGCTGGTGCTTGCCTTTGTAAGAACTGTGGCGCATCAGGGGGTCGGCTGGCTGCGGGTGCTTGAGTTGTGGGGTCTAGCTACCTTGACATATGTGGTCCTGATCTACGCCGGTGCGTTTCCGTGGTATCTAGTGTCGCCAATCGCCATCGCCTCGACAGTGTCGTGGACAGCCGTAGGCCGCCGCTTGGCGCTGTGGTCGTGCGGCATCGGTATGGCCATGATGCTGCTGTACGCGATGCCGATCACGGGATAAGAATCCCAGGCCTTCCCTACGAGTACACCAGTTGCACTCGGCAAGGCAGGCATTGGCAGAATGGGAAAATTGGGAGTTGTTTCAAGCCGTGCACCCCGAACATAACAGAGATTATTCGCCGCTATTGCAGTGGGGCAGCGCCTCGAGAACCATGATACGCAACTCGCTGCGAGCGCTGGCAATCTTCGCATTGACCTGCTCTTCTGGCTTCCTGGTACTGATCCTCTATGTAGGCTGGGGGCTGTTTGGCTGGGTGGGCTACGATTTCGGTCTCTATCGCTCCCAATCGGCGATACTCCTGGATGGTCTGCCCGCCAAAATGTACGATGCGGGCCTCATCGGCCAGTACCAGCAGCTGCTCACCGCCTACACTAACCACCCCGATAAGCCGTTGCTCCCGGGGACGGTGCCCTATCTGCCCCTCTACGCCTGGCTCCTGGCTCCGCTTGCCACCGTCACGCCGGTGCTCGGCTTCGCTCTATGGACCACGGTCAACTTCCTTGCCGGCCTTTACCTCTGCTGGAGAACCGCCTCGCTGTTCCCGAGGCCCGAGCGGACGTGGGTAGCGTATGTGCTGCTGGCTTCTTTTCCGATGGTGTATTCACTAGTGCTCGGCCAACCCACGATCCTGCTGGCCTGCGCTGTAGGAGAGTTTTACCTGGCCCTTCGGGATGGCCGGGAATTCCGCGCTGGCCTGTGGTTCTCCTGCTTGGTCCTGAAGCCCCAGTTGGCGATGATAGCCGGGCCATTGCTGCTCTGGAAGCGGCGCTGGGCGGCCGTAATTGGAGCTGCCGTGGGTGTGGGAGCAGCCCTTGCTGCCTCGGTGGTTACGGTGGGGCTGCCGGCCCTCTTGAGCTACCCGGAGTCAGTGCTTCAAGAGGCCTCCGGCGGGCTTGGTGCCACGGGCACCAATGTCAGGGTCCCCTATATGGTGAACTGGAGATCGCTCGTTCTTTCCGTTGTGCCCCGGGTGGACGACGCTACCGGTCTTCTGGTAACCCTGGCATTGAGCTTGCTGACGGTGGCCTGCCTTGCCCTCGTTTGGCGGGGACCATGGAGGCCAACCGATCGATGCTTTCCCTCGAAGGTGACTTTGCTTCTGCTGGCAACCATTCTGGTCAGCTACCACGTGTACGGGCACGGCGTGGTGATACTTGCGGTGCCGTTGGCGGCGACGTTCGCGAGCGGACGCCACAGCGCCTTCACCGGCGCGATGGTCTGCGCCGGCCTCGTCCTCCCTGCGGCGGTGTTCCTGGTCGCTGCCTTCCCCACGCTGTTACCCACCTGGTTATCCTTCGACCCTGTCTCGCTGGCCTCGCGGTTGATTACCCTATCGATGGTCGGCTGCTTTGCGGGACTCCTCGCTGAGACATGCTTCGCCAGAGCGCTGAGGTCACGGGGCTCGCAGATGCAGACGCTCCCTTCCCGAGCAGGCAGATATAGCCCGCGCGTCGATTAGCCGACCAATCGGTCAGGGGCAACTCTGCCGCTATGGAGGGGCGGCAATCTGAAATGGTGCCATATCAAACGTTAGGCCGCATCCGAACTACTGCGGTCGAACCCAAACCGGCCCGCAACGAAAGCAGCGGCGGCGACGCCTAGGATCGCCCCGGAGGGCAGAAGGAATCGGCCGGACTGGTACCAGTACGACGCGAATGTCAGGAGGTTCGTGACCACCACGCAAAGGCCAGCTCGGCCGAAGGCAGCCCTCGGCCCACCTCCTCGCGAGAAACGCACGAGCGCCAGCAGCCCGATAATCCCAGCGAAAGGCACCCCAACGAACAAATCAAGCCCAGCCAGCTGGATCACATAGGCCACGAGACTGGGGAGACCCAGCTGGGAGACCAGGCCGCCTAATGCTGCGCCATCGTGAGACGGGTTTTGCCAGAGGTACTCAGGCGAGAAGAAGCTGAGGACGACAGCCGGATCGTTGCTGAGCCTTGGCCCCCCACAGCGTACCGGACCAGCCAGTGATATACCCCGTGGCTAAAGGCGACCCAAACGCCCAGCGGTGGAACACCAACAGCAGGAGGACAGGCACGGCGGCAGCCGCCGAATACCAGAGGGCATTGCGACGCCACGAGGGCCAGCCCGTCAGGCCAACGATCCCGGCAAGAACAAACCCGGCGTTCGAGTAACGCAACGAAACCAGATAACCAGAAACGAAACCCGCGATGATAACCCAACGCGCGCGGGGGCGGACTACAAGTGCGGCCAGTTGGAGGAGCACTAGAGCTGCGCTGGGGAGATCACTGCTGGGGAGATCACTCATGACTGTTCGCGCCAGGGTCCCTGGCCCCATCGGTAACAGTGTCAGTGCGACCGACAATGGAGCGGCCATTGGGTGGCCTATCTTGCCTGCCAGAAGGGCAGCCAGCAGTCCCAGCACAAGAGCCAGCACGTAGACGGTCCACACGCTCGCTTCGACCCCTCCCACGGCGACGCTCGGCGCTAGGAGAATAGACGTGCCTGGTGGATACATCGGCGGACGCCTAGTTCCGTCCCACGTGACCTCATAACTGCCCCTCAGCAGCGATTGAGCACCGTAGGCATAGTCGTATCCATCGGGCTTGATTTCGCCCGCAACGTGCCCTGGTGGAACGGCCTCTGGAACGTGCAGAACTGCAAATACACAGGTAATGGCCAACGCCGCCACAAGCGGCGCTACGCTTTCAATCCTGCCACGCATGCGCGTATTGTAGCACAATCGGCTCCCCAATGGGTCAACCAAATTGGGGACCGGCCACTATTCAGGATGGTCGTCACAGTGCCCAGGGGCAGGCTGTTTCTTCTGTATTTTCTATTGGGCGTTTGGCATAGCCGGCAATCGCGCGATCTGGCACATTTTTGGGAGCCGGGCGTGGGCAAGCTTGATTCGCAGAGCCTAGCCAGCCGCAGATGCCGAGGGTATTTGACAGGCCTGACTTAATCGCGTTAGACTCTAAATAGAGGGAGTCCGTTGGGCACCCAATGGAGGCACCGATCCAAAGTGGGAGGCTCTGAGGAGGGGACGGGGACAGCGTCCAGGTCTCTTGAGCCTCGGAGAGCTGGTAGCGAGACCGGCGTTCGTGTTGTTTGGCCGGCTTGTTTGTCACATTTCCGACGCTGAACGCAATCGCCGCCAACATTGTATAGGGCTTCAGCTTGCGCAGGATGGGGCAACTGCAAGACGTAAGCCAGCACAGTTGGTGTTGTTGGTATTGGCAAAGCTTGATCCGAGCGGCAGCCGCTGGCCCCCGGGCGAATTTGCCGCAAGGGGGCCAGCATCGCGGCTACCAATAGTCCTGGGAAAATATGGGGACTGGTCCTGGGACGACATGGTGATTGAAGGAGCAGAGGTCGGGGCGTATCCTTTATTACAGAATAGGCTGCTATTTGTACGACAAGCGGCAGCCGGGGAGGTACGCGATGACCGTGATCAACAAGTCGGTTCAGGTGGTTTGGGCGGGTGCGCGAGACACGTTGCGCAGGCACTCACTGCTACTTGTACTGTTTGCCGCGCTGCAGCTAGGGGATATTGTGTCCACCCATCTGGCTCTTCGCGTGGGCCTTCCCGAAGGCAATCCGATACCCGCGACCGTTCTGACGATGGCGGGCGAAGGCGGTATGTATGCGTTGAAGCTGCTGGCGGTCGTTTCCTTCCTTATCGTCGTTTGCTGGCTGGAGAGGCGCTTTAAGGCCAATCCCTGGCGTGCAGTAGGCGCGATGAACGTGATTATGTTGGGGGTGGTCGTTTCTAACTCCGCGCACCTTCTGTGACCGCGCAGACCGGCCCTGAGGGGAACTTCGGAGTCTCCACAAACCCGCCAGCTGCCTGATGGGTTCGTCCATCTTCCTCCAGAAAAGCAACGTCACAACTCGCGCCAGCAAGAGACCTGTAAAACGTCCAGGCCGCAATTCCCCGTGAGGAAATCTCCCAATGCCTCGACAGCCTGCCCACAGTGATGTATAATGCAGCTAGCAGCCTGCCGCGCAAGTGCAGTGCGGGCCTGCAGCTTGTGCTCCTGGTGGCGAGGAGGGACGAGGATGATATCGAACGTTCTGTTTTACGCGCTTTGCATCGTGGCACTGGTGGGGCTTTTCATCGCGATGCGAAGGGATGTGGGGCTAGGTGTGGGATTGGTGGTAACGACGCTTGTAGTTGGCGCTGCGCTGGCCTTCGCGGGAATTATGTCCGTCCCGTGGACAGGCGCAGTAGCCGCGGGAATAACGTGGGCGTACGGATTGACCCGATCGGTCGAGGTCCTCGGAAATAAACTGCCCGCAACGTCGGGACAATCTGCTGTCACGCTGGAGCAGATACCGGTGGTGGACCAGATTCCATCGGTTGGGATTAGCGTTCAAGCGTTGATCCTGGCTGTGATCGGGATTCTGCTGCTGATCGGCCTGAGCGTCGCTCTGCAGGGAAATCGCGGAGCACGGCTGCCGGTCGGCGGGGCGCTGCTGGTGTTCGGCCTTCTGCTTGCCACCTACGGCGCTCTCAACTTCCTGGAAACGGGCTCAGAGAGGACGGCGTCTAATGGTGGGCAAGCACAGAGGGGTCACGCTCTAGTGCAGCGAATCGGCGACGCTCGCCTTCAGGTGCTAGGCGGCGTTGGCGCCACAGGAATCGGCATAGTGTATCTGGCCTGGACGCTCGTTCCACCCAGGCGAGAAGAGCGGTAGATACACCCTCTACTTGTTGGCGCACGGCCAGGGCAACGGCGCTTCGTTGGCATTACCACGATCCCAGCATCCCGACTCGCGGTACGCTGTCCTGGGGACGCGCAGCGGGAGAGAGGGGAATCAGCAACCTAGCGTAGGGGCGGGAATCAACCCAGGCACGGATGATGCTGCGGCTTGCCAATCTGCCGCTGTTGGCCACACAATGGGCATCAGCCGCCAACGGGTCCACCAGTTGCACTCCAGGGCTGTCCTCTGGCTGGCCCATCCAGCCCATTCCTTGGAACCGCGTCGTCTGGTCGAGCGTAACCGGCGTTG
>Ga0315298_1005364_pt1 | contig 18287 bp, 19 predicted proteins | sample WHS_1_MG_FD_203077 | JGI IMG/M metagenome (GOLD analysis project Ga0315298, IMG submission 203077) | Extremophilic microbial mat communities from Washburn Hot Springs, YNP, Wyoming, USA - WHS_1_MG | ecosystem: Environmental > Aquatic > Thermal springs > Hot (42-90C) | place: USA: Wyoming...
CAATGTCACCATCTCCGGTTCCATACTCTTTATGGTACCCCATGGGTGACATTTTCACTGAACCGTTACGGGGTGACAGAATCATAGACCATTCACAACGGAGCCCAACCAGCTTGACACGGGAATCTCTGGAAGGTATAATTGCTTTTCGTGACAACCACGAAGGGAGTTTAGGGCATTGTACGCGGTTATCCAGACGGGCGGCAAGCAGTACAAAGTTGAACCCGGGCAGACTGTGGATGTGGAATACCTAGGGTCGGAGAGGGGCTCCACCATAGAGATCGAGAAGGTTCTCCTTATTGCCGATGGTGACAAGGTGACCGTCGGTAGGCCGGTCATCGCCGGGGCCAAAGTAGTGGCTACCGTTGTCGGAGAAGGCAAAGGGAAAAAGATCATTGTCTTCAAGTACAAGCCCAAGGTTCGCTATCGCCGGAGGATCGGCCATCGCCAGCTCTACACCAAATTGGCGATCAAGCAGATTGTCGGCGGCTAATACTGATGACGAGTGGGAACGCTGCAGAGTGACGAAGGCCTTATTGGGGCGCCACAGGAAACAGGTTCTCATCCGGGAGGGAATATGGCACATAAGAAAGGCATGGGCAGCTCCCGCAACGGGCGCGACAGCGTGTCGAAGCGCCTAGGCGTGAAGCGGTACGACGGCCAGGTGGTCTCGGCTGGCACGATCATCGTGCGTCAACGGGGTACCCGCATTGACCCCGGCACCAACGTAGGCATGGGTCGCGACCACACCCTTTTTGCCTTGATTGACGGTGTCGTCAAGTTCGAGCATGCGACGCGAGACAAGAAGCGCGTTAGCATTCACACGGTACAGGGTTAGCCCATGAAAGATAAGATCCATCCAAAGTACGTCCGGGCCACTGTTCGGTGCGCCTGCGGCAACACGTTCGAGACCGGTTCGACAAAGCCCTTGCTGAGGGTCGACGTCTGCAGCAAGTGCCATCCGTTCTTCACCGGCGAGCAGAGGATCGTCGACACCGCCGGGCGAGTGGAGCGGTTCAAGAAGCGCTTCGGGATCAAAGAATAGTTGCTAGTGATGGGGGGCCGTGATCGTCTGTCACCAACTGATTTTCACACTAGCCGTTCTCAGTAGTGCGGGGGCTTGTTCCTCACCGCGGCATAGGTGGGAGACAAGCTCCCACGCTATGCCTTAGAGTAGTTTCTTAGTGTGGTCATGTTTCGTTGAGCGAACCTCACTTCTACGGTGGCCAGGCAGTAATCGAGGGAGTGATGATCCGCGGGCAGAGGCACATGGCGATTGCCGTGCGCCGGCCCGATGGCGATATTCTCGTCCATGCCGAACCGCTCGAAGGCGCCATCTACGTTAGTCGCCTCGTGAAGCTCCCTTTCGTCCGTGGATTTGGTCTCCTGTGGGATACCCTGGTGCTGGGTATCCGTTCCCTTCTCTTCTCGGCGAATGTCTCCCTCGAGCAGGAAGAGGCTGAGATCAGTTCGGGAATGGTCACTGGTATCCTGGCGGCGGCATTGCTCGTCGCCGTGGTCCTTTTCTTCGTCGCCCCATTGCTCGTGATGGGCTGGCTCGACCAGTTCATCAGTTCCTCAATAGTAAGCAACATCGCCGAGGGTGTGATCCGTCTGGGAGTGTTCCTCGCCTACTTGCTAGCCGTCAGCTTCATGCCCGACGTCAAGAGGCTGTTCGCTTATCACGGAGCAGAGCACAAGTCGGTCAATGCGTTTGAGGCTGGCGAGGTGACGGATGATGGAGTAGGGAACGTACAGAAGTACAGCACGGCCCATCCCCGTTGCGGCACCGGTTTTCTTCTCGTCGTCATGGTCGTCTCAATCGTTGCCTTTGCCCTCTTGGGCCGCCCCCCGATGTGGCTGCGGGTGCTGTCGCGGATCCTTCTAGTGCCTGTGATCGCTAGCATCAGCTACGAGTTCTTGCGCCTCGGCGCCAAGCACTTCCGCAACCGGGTGGTCCGGCTCATCTTTGCCCCAGGACTCGCCCTCCAGAGGCTAACTACCCGCCAGCCGGATGATAAGCAGGTGGAGGTCGCTGTCGCCGCCCTCCGCCGCGCCCTGCAAGAGGATGGCCTGCTGGCCCGTGAAGCCGAGCCTGCTTCCCTAGCCAGCACGACCGCCGGACTAGCCCCGGCCTAGCTCGCTCCCCCGCATTCTTACTTCGCCCTATTGCGTTTTCGATGGAGGATGGCTATAATGGGACGACTGTCCGCCGGGCTCAGCGCATTGTCCTCCGGACCCAGCGCCGCTTCAGCAGCCCAGTTCAACCTGAGTGGAAGGAGACCTTGTTGTATGCCCTCTTTCGCGTTCTTCGAGAAAAAGTTCGTTCCCTTCTCTGACGCCAAGATCAGCGTCATGACCCATGCCTTTAACTACGGTACTGCTGTCTTCGAGGGCATACGGGGAAATTGGAATGCCGAGGAGGAGCAACTCTACCTCTTTCGCGTCAAGGAGCACTATCAGCGCCTCCTTAACAGTTGCCGCATCTTGAAGATCAATATCCCTTACACGGTAGATGACCTCTGCCGGCTGACTATCGACCTTGTGAAGATGAACGAGCACCGCGATGACGTCTACATCCGGCCGCTCGCTTATAAGAGCTCGGCAGTAATTGGTGTGAAGCTTCACGACCTCCAAGACGAATTGGTCATCTTCACCGCCGCTCTGCCCGCGTATCTTGACGTATCGGGTGCACGCTGCCAGACTTCCTCTTGGCGGCGAATCGACGATACTATGGTTCCGGCCCGCGCGAAAGTGACCGGCCTCTACGTCAACAGTGCTCTGGCCAAGACCGAGGCGAACGAGAATGGCTTCGACGAAGCCATCATGCTCACCTACGACGGCCACGTCTCTGAAGGCAGTGGCGAAAACATCTTCATGGTGGAAAAGGGGCACTTGGTGACGCCGCCGTCGTCGGACAATATTCTGGTCGGCATTACTCGAGATACTGTGATTCAGCTAGCGAAGATTGAGTTGGGCATCGAGACCATAGAGCGATCAGTCGACCGCAGTGAGTTGTACGTCGCCGAGGAGTGCTTCATGACCGGCACTGCGGCGCACGTGACGCCGATCATCGAGATAGACCGGCGAAAGGTTGGCAATGGCAAGATCGGGCCGACCACAGCCAGACTGCAGGAGCTCTATTTCGACGTGGTCCGGGGTAAGAACAAGAAGTATGCCGACTGGTGCACGGCGGTCTATCCCGCGCTGAGCAAAGTGCACACGTCCTGAAGTGCTGTTCAAACCCAGGCTGCTACCCGGAGCACTGCTAGCTTCTCTATGTACGTTAGGCGTCGCCACCGCGGCCGTTCTTTTGGCTTTCTTCATAGTCAGCACGCCGATTTCGCTCAACTCTTTCCTGATGGGGTTGAGCGTCCTCTTGCTGCTCTGCCTGGCGGTAGTCTTCGGCTATTGGACCTTTGGCCTCTTCAGCCTCAGATACCGGGTAGATCGCAACGCCGTGACTATTACCTCTGGTTTCTCGCGCGAGATCGTGCCTCTCGGCAAGATCGAGCGAATCGTTCCCGGAGATGAAGTGCCGTGGGTCGGCCCGGTTCGGGGTGTCCGCTGGTTTGGCTACTACGAGGGCCGCGCCTTAGTAGAGAACCTCGGCTACGCGATCTACCACTGCTCACATCCTCGGCCGAGAGAGCTTCTCTATTTGGTCACCGCACGCAGCGTCTATGCGATCACGGTGAAGAACCCAGACCGTTTTATCTTGGAGTTGCATCTCCGTCAGGAGCTTGGCCCGACTAGGCCTGTGGAGCAGGAGAGCCGCCGATGGTGGATCCTACAACTGCCCTTTTGGCGGGATCGTACTGTGCTGGCTCTGCTGGCAGTCAGTCTGCTGATCAACCTATCCATGTTCGGCCTCATCACTCACGCCTATCCGAGGCTGCCAGAATTGTTGTCGCTGCATTTCACCGCGCAGGGTATAGTCGATCGCGTCGGCTTCCGCATCGAAGTGCTGAAACTACCGGCTATGGCTCTGGTCGTACTCATGAGCAACTTGCTGCTTGGGTTTCTTCTGCATGCCCGAGAGCGGGCGGCCGCTTACCTACTATTGATCGGGGCGTTGTCAGTACAGGCGCTGTTCTGGGTAGCAGCCGTAAGGATCATCTACTGAAGGAGAGCTTGGCCCGAATGCCTAAGATTCTCGACATCAGCGTGCCCATTTACGAAGGCATGCCAATCTTTCCCGGTGATCCAGTAGTGCAGATCCAGCCCGAGACCAGAATTGCCCGAGGGGACGCCTGGAATTCCTCATTCATCCACCTGGGCACCCATCTTGGAACGCACGTCGACCCACCCTACCACTACTTCAACGAAGGAGCTAAGGTCGACGAAATCCCCTTGGACTACCTCGTTGGCCCAGCTCACGTGGCATCGCTTGAAGGAGTGGAGACGATCGGTGCGGCGGATCTGGCTAGGCTCGCACTGCCGCCAGGGGCCAGGCGGCTGCTCCTGAAGACCAATAATAGCCGCCTGTGGGAGATGCATGGCTTCCAGAAGGACTATGTCGCTCTTAGTCTCGATGCAGCGGAATGGCTGGTCCAACGCGGGTTTGTCCTCGCAGGTATCGACTACCTATCCGTCGAAGCCTTCGACGCACCCGAGGCAGCCGTGCATCGCACGCTCCTAGCCGCAGGGGTAGTCCTTCTAGAAGGGCTAGACCTGAGGGCAGTCCCCCCCGGGGAATACGAACTGATCTGCTTGCCTTTGAAGCTGAGAGGCGGGGACGGCGGACCTGCGAGAGTGATCTTGATTGGCAATTGAATGCCCGCATGACTCATGAACGATGGGGGAACGACGACAACGTTTCGGCTAAGCTGAACCTACTTCTCGAAATGACGTGAATCGGCGGCGATAACCGCCCCTTCCAGTCTAGCTGTCGCGGTAACGAGCAGATTATCGGCCAGGTGATCCCTTGGCTTCAGATCGCCATACCGTCGGATGCACCGACCGATCAACCGATGCGAGCGTGCGATTCCCAGATTGCGTCCATCACTTCCTAGGCGGCCGGTGCGAAATCTACTGCCTCACGGACCGCCCGCAACTTACTCGTTCTCTTTCGGCGCGCGAGCTCGCCCACTCTTTCTCCATCCACTACTAGGTTCTTTCGGCTCAACCTGCTCACTTCATTACCCCGCTGAATATGTCACTCTATATTGCACAATACACAAACAGGGCCACCGGGCCAGTTGACGCTCTCACTGCCTTGAAGGCAGGTTTCGCCAACATCGAGCAGCCGCAAAGCCGCAGATGCGGCACCTCATGTAGCACCTATCCGATCCAACCCTCGCCGTCCTCCCATACTTCCTTTTTCCAAATCGGCACGATCTCCTTCAGCCGGTCGATGGCGTACTTGCAGGCCTCGAAGGCCTCGCCGCGGTGCGGCGCGGCGACGGCAATCACCACAGCGGCCTCGCCGACCTCTAAATGACCGACCCGATGGGTAACTGCGACCTTGACCGTCGGCCAGCGTCGACTGATCTCTTGGCCGACTTCCGCCAGTTTCTTCTCGGCCATCTCTTTGTAGGCCTCGTACTCGAGGTAGAGGACTTTCCTGCCTTCAGAGAACCCTCTGACGATGCCCACGAAGGTAACCACTGCGCCCATGGTATCGGCAGCGACCTTCCGCAGAACTACGTTGGCATCGAGCACCTGCTCCGTGACTTCAAACATGTTGTCCGCCCCCAACTGGTGGCAGAAAGGCGATCTCGTCCCCGTCTTGCAACTGGGTAGCCGGATTGGCGTATTCGTGGTTGACAGCAATCAGAACCGGCGAGGCCATGCTCGCTGTCTGCGGGTATCGTGCCCAAAGGAGGTCCTGCAAACGTCCAACCGTCGTCCCTTCCGGCACTTCCAGCTGCATCTGCGATTGCCCTGCGATATCGCGCAGGCCGGCAAAAAACCTAAGAACTAATCTCACTTGATACTCCTCGAGTAGCATCTGGACAAGCGCCTAGCCAGCACAGCGCGGGGGCTTCTCCTGGCTCAGGGGCAAGGCCCCGCGCTACAAGCGTCGTGCCAGTAGCGTGCAGATATTATAGCATCCCTTTCGATCTCAGTATAAGGAGGTATGCTGTCGACCCAGAGCTTTCTCATGTTAGCAAGCGAGGGAGGGGCGATAAGACATCAGCCTGCTTCGCAACGCGGGCGCGGCCAACATTGCGGCTGCCAGGCGCTGGTGTCAGGCCAACCTGACTATTAACCTATCACCTGCTAGCTGTACAGCATGAAAAAAGCCCTGAGGGGCATTGCCCTACTGCTTGACCCTCGGTTATTTTATCTGCTAGTATAGCGCTTGGACCGCCGTGCCACATTTCAGGAGAACATACGGGTAGTTAGGGCAACCACTACGTCCTCCCAGAAGGTGATGCCCCCAGCCCGTGGGAGGTAGATTGCTTGCACCGAAAGCATAAGCTCGCTTTGTCACTGATGATTGTCCTCTCACTACTGCTTGCCATGCCGTTGAGTTCTGGTTGCGCAGCGGGACCCCTCCTCAAGGGTGTCAGCGCCTCGCCAGTGACCATCTCCCCAAATGGTGACGGGAAAGAGGACTTCGCCACGATCACATACACGTTATCGCGTTCAGCCAGCATCTCCCTCATCTTGTCTGGGCAGGACGGTGCGCAGTACGTCCTTCGTCAGAACGAAAGGCGATCGGCGGGATCGTACGTCGCCAAGTTCGATGGTACCTACGCCCCGGACCTAGGTAAACCTGTGCGCCGGCTCCTCCCTGATGGAGAGTATTGGTATACGGTACTGGCCGAGGGCAATGATGGACAGAAGGCTGAGGCCAAGGGGAAGATTATCATCACCAACGGCGATCCGCGGCCCCTGGAGGTCACGGACCTGGCTGTGGATCGAGACACTATCACTCCCAATGGGGATGCCTCCGACGACGAAATGCGGTTGAGCTATGGCGTGTCCAAGAACGCCGAGGTGAGTATCTACGCCTCGGACAGAGACGGGAAAACTTATCTCCTCGACCCCCCTACGAAGAGAAACGCTGGCCTCTATGGCCACACCTGGAACGGTACTTCGAACGGCCAGCGGATACCGGATGGTAGTTATGTCCTGCATGTTCAGGCGAAGGATAGTTCAGGCAATGTTGCAGAAGCCGTTAAGGAAGTGCGAGTCGAGGGCGGTGGAACACCGCAATTGGAAGTGCTAAAGGTGAGGATCACGCCCACCGTGGTGCTGCAGGGTGGCAAGCTGAACGTCGAAATCAGCGTGAAGAATACGGGAGATACGCTCCTCCGCTCACTTGGTCCTGACCCGGGCACGGCCTATACGACGGAACAAACCTTCAACTACTGGAAGCAAGACAACGGCGAGCCCAAGTACTTTGAGCGCCCTGGCTTTTGGCGGGTAGGTGTCATGTGGGATTCGGCGGGAACCCAATATCCTTTTCGCTGGGGATTTGGAAAAGACTTGGCGCCCGGCGAGGAGGCCACGATTACGGGGACGATACAGTTAGTGAACGTGCGGCCTGGGGACGTGCGGTTCTGGGGCAGTGCGGTGCAGGAAGGAGTCGGCTTTCCCGGGGGGCAGGTCGGTATCCAGACTATCAAAGTTGTCGCCTATTAGCTCATGGTTTTCAGCTATCGGCTGTCAGCTTCGGCCGTCCTCTTCCGAGGATCGTATGGAATTGTCGGTAATCGTTGTCAGCTACAACACGAGGGAGCTCCTGCGCGGCTGCCTGCAGTCAGTTGTGGTCGCGCTGTCCCGGAGCCCGGGTCCCGATGGCGATCCAGACGGTCCTCGCCGAAAGGTCACCTATGAGCTAATGGTCGTAGACAATGCTTCACAAGACGATAGCGCGTCGATGGTGCGCGCCGAGTTTCCCGGCGTCCAGATCTTCCGCAGCGAGATCAATCTTGGTTTCGCCAAAGCCAACAACCTGGCCATGGCGCGGGCGTCCGGGCGCTACCTGTTGTTCCTAAACCCTGATACCATTGTGCACGAGTCTGCCCCGCAGCGGCTGATTTCGTTCCTCGAAGCCCACCCGCTGGTTGCAGTAGCCGGCCCAAGGCTAGTGTTTGGCGATGGCTCGTTTCAGCACAGTGCCTTCCGTTTCCCTTCGCTGGCGCAGAGCTTCCTAGACTTCTTCCCTACGAACCACCGCCTCATAGATTCGCACCTGAACGGGCGATATCCCAAGACGAAGTATGAGGGCGAGCCGTTCCCGGTCGATCATCCCCTTGGCGCCTGCTTCTTGGTCCGCCGCGAAGCTGTCGACGGGGTCGGCCCGTTTGACGAAGGCTTCTTCATGTACTGTGAAGAGGTCGATTGGTGTATTCGCCTCCGGCGCGCTGGCTGGGAGATCTGCTGTGTGCCCGAAGCGGTAGTCACGCACTATGGTGCTCAGAGCACCCGCCAGTTCAGGGAGCGGATGTTCGTCGAGCTCTTCCGTAGCCGCCTGCGGCTGTTTCGCAAACACTATTCTCCGGCGTATGTCTTTGCAGCGCGGCAGATTATCAGGCTTGGGCTAAGGCGGGAGGCCCGGCGAGCGCAAGCCGCCTTCCGACGTGGCGAAATTGATCGCACTCTCTTGGACAAGAGACTGTCCGCTTATCGAGAGGTAGCGGCACTGTGAGTTCCCGCAACGCCAAATGCTCGGTCGTTCAACTTCCAGGCGCTTCAGAGCCCTCGGGGGCTCCGTGCCTCCGTGTTGAACCTTCAACCGCGGTTACGGCTGTGGTCTTGACTCGGAATGAAGCGCGGCACATTGGGGCCTGCCTTGAAAGCTTGCGGTGGGCCGATGCGTTGCTCGTACTTGACTCTGGTAGCACCGACGACACGGTCAAGATCGCCCGACGTTATACTGAGAACGTCCACTACCGCGCTTGGGAGGGTTTCCCCAAGCAACGCAATGCGGCACTGGGTTTGGCGTCTACCCCCTGGGTCCTTTTCGTCGATGCCGACGAGCGGGTCACTCCTGAGTTGGCGGCTGAGGTGCGCCGGGTCCTAGCCGAGCGGGCAGAGGAGAGTCATTCACCCCAGCCTGTGGGTTATTGGATCCCACGGCGGAACATCATTCTTGGGAACTGGATGCAGCATACCGGCTGGTCGCCTGATCACCAGTTGCGCCTGTTGCGGCGCGAATTGGCGCATTACGATGAGTCGCGGGAAGTCCACGAAGTGGCCTCCCTGAATGGTCCGTCCGCATATTTGGAGAGTCCATTCGTCCACTACAACTATGAAACGGTCCGGCAGTTTCTGGCCAAGCAGAACCTGTATGCTTCTTATCAGGCCGAGACTATGCTTGGCCTTGGGGTGCGAGTCAAGCCACAGAATTTCGTTCTCCAGCCGCTCCGCGAGTTCAAGCGACGCTATTTGGAGTGGTCCGGTTACAAGGACGGCCTGCACGGCTTTTTCCTCAGCGTTCTGATGGCCTGGTTCGATCTCGTCACCTACGTAAAGCTTGCCCGCTTGCAGAAGAGGCGTTAGGCAATGGAGGCAGAACGGCACGCGATAGATCTGTCGGTGGTGATCGTCAGTTGGAATGTGCGCGACCTGCTGCGTGCGTGTCTCCGGTCGGTGCTCGGCTCCCTGGCGGGTTCGGACTTGTTGGCGGAGATCATTGTCGTCGATAATGGCTCGGGTGATGGGACGCCAGAGATGATCCAGAGTGAATATCCGGCCGTAACACTGATCGCCTCTCCCGACAACCTCGGATTCGCGAAGGCCAACAACCTGGCGATCCGGCAGAGCGCCGGTCAATATATACTGCTCCTGAATCCTGATGCCGAGGTTGTCGGAGATGCCATACCGGCCCTGGTGGCCTTCCTGAGACAACACCGGGAGGTCGGAGTGGTGGGACCCATGCTTCTGAATGGCGACGGCACTGTGCAGTCATCACGTCGGCGCTTTCCCACCGTGCCGCTCGGGTTTATAGAGAGTACCATTCTCCAACGCTACGTTCCGGGGGCGCGGATGCTGCTGCGCTACTACTGTGAAGACCGCCCTCTGAACGAGGTGCAGGACGTGGACTGGCTAGTGGGCGCTTGCCTGCTGGTGCGCCGCGAAGCCATCGAGATGGTAGGCCTCCTTGATGAACAATTCTTCATGTACCTCGAAGAGGTCGACTGGTGCTACCGCCTGCGCCAGGCCGGCTGGAAGATCGTCTTTCTTCCCGAGGCTAAAGTGATCCATTACTATGGTCAAAGCAGTGAGAAGAACCTGATCTCGCGACACATTTACTTCAACGACAGCAAGTGCAAGTTCTACCGGAAATACCATGGGCGCCTTCTTGCCGCTGCCTTACGATGCTTCCTGCTCGGCACCTTCCTCTTTCAGATCGGTGACGAGGGGCTGAAATACGCGTTGGGACACAAGCGGTCGTTGCGCCGGGAAAGGCTCACCATCCTGATGAAAGTGGTGAGGTCTGGCCTGAAAGCATGAGAGTCTGCTTGGTCACCGGCGAATACTATCCGATGCAAGGAGGTGTCGGCGACTATACCCGTGAGCTGGGCAGAGCGCTCAAGGACCTGGGTGTCGAAGTCTTCGTTCTGGCGCCAATACAGGCATGTTCACTCGGAGGGTCACCTTGGGAGCCAAACGTACTGCCTTGGGTAGACCGATGGACCTTCCGCTCCTTTTCGTTAGTGCATCGGGCCGCCAACGAGACGAAGTGTGATGTCCTCCACATCCAGTACCAGACTGGTGCTTTTGCCATGCACCCCGTGATCAATTTGCTTCCCTTGCGGTTCAAGCTGCAATGGACGCGGCCAAAGATCGTGACGACCTTTCACGACCTGCGTGTGCCATACCTTTTCCCGAAGGCCGGCCCCGTCCGCTTGCTGGCCAACCGGTTACTATTAGAGAATAGCGACGCGGCGATTCTCACCAATGTTGAGGACTTCCTCAGCGCCGCTCGGCGGCAGATTCGTGTTGGTTGCCACGGTACCGTGGCGTGTGTCGGGCATACACGAGTACGGGATCTAGCCTCCAAGCAGCTTGAAGGCTGCATCCCTGGACGCCGGGACATACCTTCCTATTCTGTTGATCCCGATCAAGGTGCTTGGTCAGATACATCACACCGCAACTCGGTTGGCCACTACCATTTGGTGCCAATTGGCAGCAACATCGCGGTGAGTCCTACTGCCGGGTTTCAACGAGAGGCATGGCGAGCCCGGCTTGGGCTGAGTGAAGGCGAGACCCTCCTTTGCTATTTCGGTCTGCTGAATGCCAGCAAGGGGCTTGATGTCCTACTGGTGGCACTGCACAAGCTTCGAAGTGCCGGGCGATCGCTGAAGCTATTGATTGTCGGCGGAAGTGTGGGTGATACCGATCCGACAAACTTGGCCTTTCGGGATCAGATCGAAAGATTGATCGATCGCTTGGCACTGCAGGATCATCTGATCTGGACTGGTCATCTTGCGTCCGGCGATGTCTCAGCCGCGCTCCTGGCCGCGGATATCTGCGTGCTCCCTTTTCATGATGGCGCTTCCTTTCGCCGTGGCTCGTTGATGGCCGTGCTGGCCCATGGCCGGCCGCTGATCACTACTCGAGCGCGGACCCGCGACGAGCACGCCGTCTGGGAGAAGAGGCTGGGCCAGCCTGTGCTGGTCGATGGCGAGCACTGTCTGTTGATCCCACCAGACGATGCCGCAGCGCTCGCCGAAGCGATCGCAAAGCTGGCAGAGGACCGTGCCCGGGCTGAGCGTCTAGGCCGGGGTGCGGCAATGCTGGCCGAGCACTTCACATGGCAATCCATCGCCCGCCGCAACTTGGAGATCTATCAGGAGATTCTACGGTGAGGGACCCGGATGAGAGGAATGCTGGCCGGACTGATCGGTGACAGGAGGTCTCCCAGCGAGGCAGGCGCGGGTGTCGAGAATCCCAGCAAGATAGTGTTAGTGGTGCTCTCGATTGTTCTTGCGCTGGGGTTCTGGCTACGGGTATATCGTCTCTACGACCAGAGCTACTGGGGCGATGAGGTTGTTAGCTTGGTGACAGCCCGGAATTCGCCAGCAGGGATCGTCGACTGGATCAAATCCACTGAAGAGCCGCATCCGCCATTGTACTACCTGATGTTGCACTATTGGGTCAGCCTAGTGGGCGAAAACGAGTTTGCTACTCGCTATCTTTCGGCCGCGTTCGGCACGACAGCAATGGCGCTGATCTACGTGCTGGGACGGGTCCTGCTAGACACGCGCGCCGGACTGATCGGTGCCCTTCTCTTGGCTACCAATCCTCTCAACGTCCTGCAGTCGCGGGACGCCCGCATGTACTCGATTTTCGTCTGTCTGACCTTGCTTTCCACCACGGTCTTGGTGCTCATTTTGCACCGGTCCATGACCGGCAGAGTGCGCCGCCAAGTGATCTGGTTCTCTGTCTACGGTATCGTTTCACTGATGGGGCTCTTTGTTCACTACAATTTTGGTTTCGTGCTCGCTACGCACGTCCTTTGCGTGGTGGTATTGCTGTGCCGGCGCTTCGGACTACTGCGGCCCTGGTTTTCGGTCTGGCTGGCGATCTCTCTGGCCTACGCACCGTGGTTGCTTTTCGCTGGTGGGGTGCTCTTTTCTTACCAGGGATTTACTTGGTCGCCCAGTCGCTTTGGGATAGATACGCTTGCCCAGGCCTTCTGGACTGCGATGGTTGGTTTCGGCGGCGCCAATGCGCTTGCGGGAGAATCGTGGCCAGTGATAGCCATGGCGGCTATGATCGGTCTGTTGCTCCTCGGTTTGGTCTCTTGGGCACGAAGAGGATTCCGCTCCTTCTTCCTGCTGGCGGCCTCTTTCCTTGTTCCCATCCTGAGCATCTACATCGCGTCGCTGCGCCGGCCGATCTTCGAACCGCGGTACCTAATTGGAGCAACCCCAGCGTTCCTGTTGCTTCTCGCTGGGGTTGGCTGCCTTTTCCCGGTGAAAAGGCACTGGGTATCTGCCTTCCCGGCGGTGCTGCTTCTACCGGTGCTTGTCAGCAGTGGGTTTTCTCTGACCAATTCCTTCTTCGATCCCAATCTAGCAAATGCTGACTATCGGACCGCAGCCGAGCGGGTGCAGCGGAGTCTACGTAAAAGAGACGGCTTCGTCTTCGGACACTCGGGCGTTAGGATGCAGTTCACCTATTATTTTGGCCGCGAGCCACTTTACTACCTGCCGCCAGGAAAAGTCGAGGGTCACGAGGCCGAGATCGATGCCGCCCTGACCGAGGTGCTGAGGGTCTTCGACCGGGTGTGGTTCATTCCCTACTGGAAGAGCGATATTGACTTGTTCATCGGGAACTGGCTCGATCAACATGCCTACAAAGCAGAAAGCCAGTGGGCCGGGAAGGTCAACGTGATCCTGTACTCCTCACCGAGGGCCGAGCAGACTCGGGCTTTGACTTCCGAGCCTGTGCAATTCGGCTCTAGCCTCTCCCTGGACTCTGCGGTTGTCGGCGCCTCGAGGGTCGAACCGGGAGAAGCTTTCAATATCACCCTCAACTGGCGGGTGTTGGACAGGATCGGGGAGAACCTCAAGGTGAACCTCCGCCTGACCGACGCAGCTGGGCACGTATATGGAGAGGTGGACCGTCGACCACTGGATCAGGCGACGGTCGATTGGCTGCCCGGTCAGCATAGCCAAGAGCACCGGGGCTTGCTGGTTGCCGTGGGAACACCGCCGGGCGAATACCGGGTGGAGCTCGGCCTTTATCGGGAATGGGACGGCCAGCCGGTTGGCTTTCTGGACCGGCATGATGTCACCAACAGTGGCATGGCAGAGCTAGGGCGGGTGCAAGTGTCTGCGGTGACGGTTCCGACCAGGGCGGAATCTATCCCGGTGCCGAAGCTCCTGAATGCCGACCTGCAAGATATGCGGCTGCTGGCGGTCAGTACTGATAGGACGAGCGCCAAGCCTGGCGAGCGCGTGATGCTAACCGTATACTGGCAGGGCAAAGGACAAATCACCACGGACTATGCGGTTACGGTCCGTGCCATCGGAGCCGGCGGCGTGGCTGGGGAACTAGTCGCGCCGATGGTCGGCGGACGGTATCCGACGAGCCGTTGGGCGACAGGGGAGGTGATTCGTGATCACTATGAACTGGCGCTCTCGCCGAGAGCGTCAGCCGGCCGTTTTGAGATCAAGGTGGGGCTGGTGAACGCCGCGGAGGGCGGAAAGATAGCCCCTCTGGCAGAAGTCTCGGTGGGTAAGCTGAGCATCGAGGGCAAGCAACGCCGTTTTGCGGCGCCCACACCGGCGAGCGCTTTCGCAGCCAACTTTGGCGAGACGATCAGGCTGCTCGGATACGACCTTGTGGGAGAGGACACGCGCGAGGTGAAGGTCACGCTCTACTGGCAGGCGTTGCGAGAGACCCTAGTAAGCTACACAGTCTTTGTCCATCTGCTCGACAGCGGAGAAAAGGTCCAGGGGCAGTCCGACAGCCTTCCCGCGTCAGGCGCATCGCCGACCACTGGCTGGATCGCCGGGGAGGTGACCATCGATCAGCATCGAGTACCGTTGCGGGTCGAAGCCCCATCTGGGCATTACACAGTCGAGATCGGCCTCTACGATGCCACGACAGGCATCCGGCTCAAACGCGAGAACGGCGAGGACCGGCTGATTCTGCAAGAGGTGTCTCTGCGTTGATTTGGCTGACATCCAGATTGCGTCTCGTGATCGTCGGTTGGATAGCACCGATTATTACGATGATGTTCGGGAATGGAGAGTTCAGCCCTGATCTCTATGGACATCTGATGTCGCGGCGTAGAGCTCGGCAATGTGTGGTTTACTGAGAGGCTCGTACAGCTGCATCAGGACAAGGACCAGTGCCATCAGCGACCAGGCCGCATTCCCTTGATTGAGCGTGGAACCAGAACCCAGGGTTGGGCGTCAACGTCACTCGCCACAACGCCGCCTTCGGTGGTTGCTCTGGATAATCTCGCATCCGTTTCGTGAAACTTGCTTCCTTGGCGAACTCATAGATTTAACCATGAATGCTTTTATTTCTACAGTCGGAACGAGCGCCAGCGTGAATATAGCAAGATGGCATATTCATTGGGCAAGGCTCGGCGGGTTGGGGTGCGATGACGCCACCGCATGGCCAAGACGTAACGGCGTCGCTGACTCTGAAGGAGAACCGACCTCTGAACCCGCAACTCGATTCGCCGATGAGCACGATGACCGTCACCGGAACCGGATATAAAGCGGGCTATCACCCAAGGCGATCGGCTTTGGAGAACTGCCAGAAGGTAAGGTTACGGCCTGGCCAAGCTTGTCGCGAGCCTCGAATACCCCAGCCGGCAGCATGGCATGAATCTGGTTAGTGCCTTCGGCCCAGATCACCCAGCGTTCCTTGCCGCCGACTGAAAAGGCATAGCCTTCGACGCCGCCGGCTACGCCGAGCTCGCCGGGAGCGAGGGGCCGAATTGCAGTGGCGTCACCGAACTCAGACACTGCCGCCTGGAAGGCCTGGTATGCCGGGCGGAGCCGCCCTCCGACGTCCATCAGACCGTACGGATAGTCTGCTCCTTCCCAGTCCTTCAACGAGAACCAAGTCATGGCGTACAGATCGACGGCCAAACCTCGCGCCAGAGCCTTGGGGACGTATCTCGCCTGCATCTCGGGAGTGTCGGGTGAGTCCTTCGGACTGCTGGTCCAGCCTAGTTCAGTCACCATCATTGGTCTGGTAACGCCGTAGCGAGTCATGATCTGACGCACGCCGGTGACCTTCCCGATCAGATCCCGACCATAGGATGACCATGCGCCACCCTGGCTGGAGAAATAGTGAATATTCGCTATGTCGAAGTAGTCACCGCCACCCAAGGCGAGGACCTGATCGAAGAAGTCCGTGTTGAAGATTGGGCCTTCCTTTGGATCGATATACTGGCCGAGAGCCATGCCGCCGGTCACGACCTTACCATCCCGATCCACCTCTTTGACGGAGGCGTAGGCGGCCTTTAGCAAGTCCACGTACTTGTCGGGCGTCTTGCCAAAGCAGCCGCCCAAGAATGATCCCCAGCTGACGCTCCGGTTCTCCGGCTCGTTGTAGAGTTCCCAGTGCTTAACGTTATAGGGGGATCCTTATAGTGGGCCACCAACGCCCGCACGAACCCGGCAAAGCGGTCAACCCGACTGACAGGGCCGCATCTGGTCTCCGCCGCCCAGCCTGGATTGCCGTGGATCGCTACTACCGGCGTGATGCCAGTTCGCGCCAAATCGGCCAACAGGCTGTCGTAAGCCGCAAAGTCGTAGACCGCCGGCTCGGCGTAGGTAGGCTCGACGCTGGACCAGTTCAGGATTACACGGGTCCATCTGGCGCCAGCATCCTTGATCGCCTGTACAGTACTGCTATCACCACCGCCCATCCAGATACCCAGACGTGAGCCAAGCCTCGTGCCAACCGGTGGTGCCATCGGTTTGCTGACTGGCGTCGGCATTGGCTGCACTGGTGTCGGCGTGGCCGGGGCGACCGGCGTCGAGGTCGGAGAAACTGGTACGGGCGTGTCCGTCGGGCTTGGTTCCGGCGTATTGGCTGGCAAAGGCGTCGGAGAAGGCTTAGTGGCAGCTTTGGCTGTCGGGGTTGCCGTTGGCGCGCCTGCTGTCGCCGCCACCGCTGCGGGGCTGGAAGCACCTGCCATCACGCTACCCTTGCCATCATCCCCTTTCGCTTTGGTCGATACCAAAGCGAAGCCGCGCAGCACGAGCAGGGCGACAATCGCGGCAATCAAAACCATGATCACCCTGGTCAGGAAAACGTGAACCCTGGTGCGATGCCACATCCCCCATTACCTCCACCTACTCGACCACCAGACGAGACAAAGCAGTGGAGCCCCGATCTGACGACCCGCGTACGTTGTAGGGACAGTCCGCGAACCGACCCTACGAGCGAAGTCTTGGCCGTCGGTGGCGCTCTGTAGGGGCAGGATAACACAAACTGTCTCCCTCCATCAAGCTGTAGACGGCGGGGTTCTTGATGACGGATAGCAAGAACGGCTCTGTACGGAAAAGTGTGGAAGGGACTTGAAGTGGCTGTCCGCGTGAAGTTTGCGGAACGGGCGTCGGATGGTGGATTGGTGGAGAGTGATGCGGTCCGTAAAGCCGAGGGCACGAAAGACATCGGCTGGCTGACTAGCTACCCATTCAGCGGTAGCGAGAATGGACAGGTGGGTGGCAAGGATGGCCACCACGGCGGGGGCAAGGACTGTGGGTAGGGCAAAGCACAGACCCTGACGACGGCGGAGTCGGGAACAGAGGCGAAGGCTACGAGCATGCTGCGAGGGGAAACGACGAGGCGAACGGGTGGTTGAGGAAGAGCACGTGCTGACCTTGTGGCATGGAGACGTGATGAGATACACTGCACAGGACTCTCCTTGGTCGGATGTAGGCTTGTTCCAATCCTACCAAAGGAAAGTCCGTCATTGCCAGTCCTCGCCAGAATGCCTAAGCCCTATCAGCAAGCCTGGAGCGGGCTCGGGACCGCACCCATCTGGGGCGCTAAGTGGGCAAGCGAGACCTGACTAGGGCGAGAGACTTTAAGAACGTCCCCGCACGAAGCCTTGATCCCCTTCCACAGACGTGCCGAATGACGATGCGGACCGGGGCTTCTAAAACGTTCCAGTACCAGGATCTGTGGCACGAACAAGAGAACGAGAAAAGGGATGGAGTCTACCTCCATCCCTTCTTGCCAAACTAGGTCTTTGGCCGCTACTCACCGCCCCCGTTGAGGGGAGGCTGCTGAACACCAACTACTCTGCTGACCAAAAGGGCCTGCTTATCCTAGTATGGGGTTCCGCGGCAGTCTTCGCCTTGCGCTAGGATCCCCCAAGTCCTAGCAGGGCGAGCCGACGGTGAAAAGCATGACCTTCTGCACTAGCTGGCGACGGGCGTCGACATCTCGGTGGGCCTCCTCGGCAGTAATCGCGTATCCCTTGCCTGTGGCCAAGAGACGACCGTAATAGCCTTGGAATTCCCGGCCGAAGGTGCTCGACCGCAACCCTTTCCGCAACGAGTCCTTGACAACCTTTGTCATTGCAAAACCTCCACGTTTCGCTACTAGATACCCTGCTGCCTTTCCCAGCCATTGTACCACGAACTCGTCAAGAAGGGAATGGGTCGACTTGCATCATCATAAGAGTTACCGAGTAGTGTATCGTTGCCTGACAAATACTGTTACCCGAGGAGACTGGGATGGGAGAAATGTCATGCGGCTGCATACACGAGTATGCAGCGGCGATACGGGACCGCTACGAGAGAGGTAACCGAAAGGAGCGGACGAGGATTCTGGATGAGTTCGTGATGGCTACCGGTTACCATCGCAGATCGGCTATTCGTCTCTTGAAGAGTGCG
>Ga0315298_1005367_pt1 | contig 18280 bp, 19 predicted proteins | sample WHS_1_MG_FD_203077 | JGI IMG/M metagenome (GOLD analysis project Ga0315298, IMG submission 203077) | Extremophilic microbial mat communities from Washburn Hot Springs, YNP, Wyoming, USA - WHS_1_MG | ecosystem: Environmental > Aquatic > Thermal springs > Hot (42-90C) | place: USA: Wyoming...
TGAAAGCGCTTAATGCAAGAATGTAAATGAGACGGGCACGTGATTTAGTGTCCCACAAGTTTTTCCATTTTGTTGCCAAAACAGCTACGACGAAAAGAAGAGCAAATGCTAGATAAGTATCCCACATACCCCAAGGAGGAAGCTGCCACGCAACAGGCACAACAAAATAGCCTGCAAACAAAGCCAAGTAGTACGTCAAGACTATGCCCCATTTCCCCCGGAAAATAAGAGCGGAAATCATGGCTCCGATAGGAGCCCCAAGCGTGAAGAGAAATTCGTAAACGTCTATGAAGTTTATTGAATGGCCAATCATGACCCCGATGAGGTTTGAAAAGAACCCAGCTAAGGGTCCAAGGATTATTCCTATGATTGGTTCAGATATGAAAATCCAACTGTACCAAACACCAGAATAAGGAAGGAGCGGCACCACCAAAGAGTCGCAAACAATGCTTAGAGCTGCGAAAACAGCGGCCAGCGAGACAAAAGCCGAGTTCATTAACTTTTTATCATTCATGTCTATTACAACTCTTTCCTGTTTTTAGATTTCACAAACCACAATAGTTTAATATAAAGTTTCAGAAATTGCTAACTCTCTATAGAGGGGGTTATCATGGCGTTAGCTGAAACTTTAGAAAAACTTTCAAACGCAACTGGAGTTGCCGGGAGAGAAGAAGAAGTCAGAAATTTGATGAAAAAATTCCTGAAGCCATACGTTGACGAGGTAAAAGAGGATAAACTTGGGAATGTTATCGGAATAAAAAGGGGAGAGAAAAACGCCCCAAAGGTGATGCTCGCCGCCCACATGGATGAAATAGGTTTGCTGATAAAAACAATTTCAAAGGAAGGCTTCTTGCAGTTCGCTAAAATAGGCGGAATAGACGACCGCATCCTACTAGCCCAAAACGTCATCGTCTACACCGAGAAAGGACCCATACACGGAATAATAGGCTCAAAGCCCCCACACATACAAAAGGAAGAGGAACGCAAAAAAGTTCCCACGTTTGATGAGTTATTCATAGATATCGGCGCAGAGAGCCAAGAAGAAGCAAAGAAAATGGGAGTAAGAATTGGAGACCCTGTTGTCTTTGACATAAAATTTGTGAGGGCCTGGAAAAACATAGTGATTGGCAAAGCTTTTGACGACCGAGTTGGATGCGCAGCCATGATTGAGGCGATGAAACTTTTAGAAAAAACAAAGTGCACCGTATACGCCGTTGGAACCGTCCAAGAAGAGGTTGGCTTAAGAGGAGCGACAACAGCCGCATTCGGCATATACCCAGACGTTGGAATAGCCCTCGACGTCACAATAGCCGGCGACGTCCCAGGAGTGAAAGAAGTTGAAGCTCCGATAAAGCTTAGGAAGGGGCCGTCCTTGACCGTTGCCGACTATGGTTTGATTACTCATCCGAAGGTTTTGCGTCTGCTTGTTGATGCTGCTGAAGAGAATAAGATTCCATATCAGCTTGAGACTGGTTTGCCAGGTTCAACAGATGCAGCGCGAATATCCCTTACAAGAGAAGGCGTGCCAAGCGGCGTCATTTCAATACCAACACGTTACATTCATGGTCCATCCGCCCTACTAAGCCTTGAGGACGCGGAAAACGCGGCGAAACTGACGGCTATTGCTATTCAGAAAATCCCAAAATACTTCTGAAAGCAAATCCGCATCACATTTGGTGTTGAAAACGTGAATCAAAAAGCTCTGCTTAGCGAAAAGGCTGTTAAAAGGTTCCTTGAAGGGTACAATTGCGCCCAAAGTGTATTATCAACAATGTGCGAACACTGGAGCATCAAAAGCGAGCTTATCCCCAAAATTGCCACAGCATTTGGTGGAGGAATAGGACTACAAGGGTCTGTTTGCGGGGCTTTAACTGGCGGCGTGATGGCTATAGGAATCAAATATGGCGATAATGAACCTTCATCGAGAAAGCGCTTGAAAGCCTATGAACTGGCTGGAATTGTTTATAAAGAGTTTGAGAAGCGCCACGGAACTGTCTTATGTAGAGAACTTATTGGATTTAACTTATCTAATCCGAAGGATTTAGAGAAAGCTGAAAAGGCTAGAGTTTTTGAAACCAAATGCGTTGGCTTTGTAAAGACAATGGTGGAAATTTTGGCAGACATCGACGAGCACTAACATTTTAAGACTGTCAATTAAATCATTTAGTTGGCTAAACCATGCAAGAGAAAAAATTTGACTTCCTCGAACATACAGCGGATGCATACGTTGCCGCCTACGGAAAGGACCTAACGGAAGCATTTGAAAACGCGGCGCTGGCAATGTTTGAAGTTATGACTAATGTAGACGAAGTTAAAGCGGAAGTTGAGGATTATGTTGAGGTTGAAGCAGAAGATGAATACGCGCTACTTTACAGTTGGCTCGAAGAGTTGCTTATAAAACTTGAAACAAACAACATGCTTTACTCAAAGTTTAAAATCTTAAGCATAGAAAAAACCACAAGCGGTTTTAGGCTTAAAGCGAAAATCTTTGGAGAAAAATTTAACCCTAAGAAGCATGTACAAAAGGTTGGCGTGAAAGCTATAACTTATCACCGCATGGAAATAATCAGAGAGCCAAAGAAAGTTACACTAAAGTTTATCCTCGACATCTAACAGAACTGAGGCTTTCAAATTAACCTTAGTTTTTCCAAGCCTTTTTTGATCTCTTCCACGGCCACTTCTGGCGGAATGTCCACGCTTTCGCACTTGAACTCTACAAAAGGGATGCCCTTCTCTTTGTAAAAACTGATTAACGGTTGAGTTTGGTGTTCATAAACTTGAATTCTCCCCCTTATGACTTCGGGAGTATCATCGGTTCTCTGATAGAGTTGCCCTCCACATTTGTCGCATATCATGTCAACTTTTGGTTTTAGGTAACGTATGTTGTATACTTGTCCACAGTTCCTGCAGATTCGCCTTGTGGATAGGCGTTCAATAATTATCCATTCAGGCACTATCAGATGGATGATTACGTCTATCTTGGCAATTTTCTCTAAAGCTTTAGCCTGCTCAATCGTGCGAGGGTAACCGTCCAAAATGAAGCCTCTGCCGCTGGTTTTAGCCAAACTCTGCTTAAGAACTTCTATGACAACATCATCTGGAACAAGCAAGCCCTTCTCCACATAGCTTTTCACTTCTCTCCCTAACGGAGTGTCTTCTTTCATGATTTGGCGGAAAATGTCACCAGTTGCAATGACGGCAACACCAAGTTGAGATTGAAGCCTTGAAGCGTAAGTGCCCTTCCCTGACCCCGGAGCGCCAAAAATGACGGCGTTTACCATTCTTCCACCGTTTTCAGCCTTTCCCTATAAAAGTGCATGGTTGATAATTAAAGGTTACGTGTTTTTAGCGTGCCAGAAAGGTCACCTCTTTAACAAGAGTTTCTGGATTGAACCTAAAACTTTTCACTATAGAAATGCTTAAAGCTTTTAGCGGAGACTTTAAGGCTCTGCCTAAAACTGTGGCGTGTACCTAAAATGCATGTGACTAAGATTGAAAAAAACATTTATTTAGTGGATGTCGAAACCGCCGGGATAGAAAATTTCATTGCCAGCTACATTTTAAAGGGCGAAACCATCGCCATTGTCGAGACAGGCCCTGCTTCATCAATTCCAAACTTGCTTTCTGGGTTGGAAAAACTGAATGTTAGGCCAGATGATGTAGCCTACGTAGCTGTCTCGCATATTCATCTGGACCACGGTGGAGGTGTGGGAACCCTTTTGAAGCACTTACCTAAAGCAAAAGTCATCGTTCACCATAGGGGAGCGCCGCATCTAGTAAATCCGGAAAAACTTTGGCAACAATCAAAGCAAGTTCTAAAAGGAATAGCTGAAATATATGGCATGCCAGAACCAGTCCCAGAAGATAGAATTATTGCGGCTGTGGACGGCATGGTCTTTGACGTCGGAAACGGTGTTCAGTTAAAGGTTATCGAGACCCTTGGTCACGCCTCACATCACTTAAGCTATTACGAGCCATTAAGCAACGGGATTTTCTGCGGAGACGCTGCCGGAGTTTACTTGAGCGAGTTTGATGTTCACGTACCAACAACTCCGCCGCCCTTTCGTTTGGACATTGCACTCGCTTCTTTAGACAAGCTTGCAAACTTAAAGCCTAGGGTTTTGTATTACAGCCACTTTGGTAAAGCGTCCGACGGAGTACGTAAGCTTCAAACTTATGGAGAGCAGCTTAAGCTTTGGGCGAAAGTTGCAAAACAAGGGTTAGAGAAGCGAGAAAATCTTGGAACTATAGTGGATAGGATAGTTGCGGAAGATGAGTTTTTGAAGAAGGCTGAAGGCTACATTAGGGCTCATCCCATTTTAAGTCATACGGTGTTTAATGAAAGTGTTCTGGGCATAGTTGATTTTGTTGAAAAACACGGTAGCTTACTATAACGCTTTGGTATAAACATCAATATTGTTTATATTTGACACCTCAAACCTTAGCATTAGGTGAAACTTGTGGAAGAAGGAGAAAGTCGTCCACCCTCGGAAAAGGTTCCTCTTGAGAAAATAGATAATTATACTTGGCGCATCCCAAAGTACAAGCCTGGAATGCGTGTTCCAGGAATAATTTTTGCTAATGAAGACTTGTTAGAGAAAATGCAGACTGACAGAACTCTTGAACAATGCGTGAATGTTGCTCATTTGCCAGGGATTTACAAATATGCAATTACACTGCCCGACGGACATGAAGGATACGGTTTTCCAATAGGTGGTGTGGCTGCAACAGATTACGAGGAAGGCGTAATAAGCCCCGGAGGCGTCGGCTACGACATAAACTGTGGCGTTCGCTTATTAACAACTAACCTTTCTGAAGAAGAAATCAGACCAAAGCTTGCCCAACTTGCCAACGTCATTTTTGAGAACGTCCCCTGCGGACTTGGAAGCCGAAGAAAAGACTTTAAGGTGACGGCTGCCGACCTAGACAGACTCGTTGTTGAGGGTGTTCAGCGGGTTATAGACCAAGGTTTCGGCTGGTCTGAGGATGCTGAACACTGTGAGGAACGTGGGTGCATGAAAAACGCTAACCCAGACACGGTCTCAACAACCGCAAAAAATAGAGGTTTAACGCAAATCGGCACTTTGGGCTCGGGAAACCACTTTTTGGAGATACAGAAGGTTGACAAAATTTACGATTCAAGAACTGCTAAAATGTTTGGAATAGACCATGAGGGACAAGTAACCATAATGATACACTGCGGTTCCAGAGGATTTGGACACCAAATATGTTCAGACTACTTGAGGGTTATGGAGAGAGCAGTCCAAAAATACAAAATTGTTTTGCCAGACCGCGAACTTGCATGCGCACCTGGAAAAAGTAATGAAGCAGAGGATTACTATCAAGCGATGGCATGTGCGGTTAACTACGCCTTTGCAAACCGCCAAACAATAATGCACTGGGTTAGGCAGAGTTTTCAGCAAGTCTACAGGGAAGACCCAGAAAAGTTCGGCTTAAAACTTGTCTACGATGTTGCTCATAACATTGCAAAGATAGAAACTCATAGAGTGAACGGACAGCAAAAGAAAGCTTGGGTTCACAGAAAAGGCGCAACGAGAGCCTTTCCGCCTGGGCATCCGGAAATTCCAGCAGACTACCGTTCGCAAGGTCAACCGGTGCTAATTCCTGGAAGCATGGGAACAAGTTCGTGGCTTTTGGTTGGTACGGAAAAGGCTATGCAGATAAGTTTTGGTTCCACAGCCCACGGTGCTGGAAGAATGATGAGTCGAAACGCTGCTAAGCGGAGATTTTGGGGTGGAGACATAAAGAAAGCCTTAGAACAACGGGGCATTTACGTTAGGGCTGCAAGTTCAGTCGTTTTGGCTGAGGAGGCGGATCCAGCCTACAAGAACGTAGACATTGTTGCAGAAGTAAGCGATAAAGTTGGAATAGCCACAAAGGTTGCGAGAATGGTTCCCTTGGCTGTTGTTAAGGGTTAATGTGGCGTGTAAAGAGTTAATTTTATCCGCGGTTTTCTCCTTTTGCAAGCTAAACCTTTTTATAAGCGTGTTGCGTTTGGTGTTGCTGTCACATTAATTCATGTAATCGACGAGGCTTTTGAAAGGCTCTTGGAAAATGCATGAAAAATTTTGTGGCAGGAGAAATGATAAAATATGCAGATACAACAGTTTAAAGATCTACCCTTAAGCATGGAAGTTATGAAAGGCATCGAAGAGCTTGGTTTTAGTAATCTTTTTCCAATTCAAGCCCAAGCCATAACCCCATTACTTGAAGGCAAAGATGTTATCGGGCAAGCGCAGACTGGAACGGGAAAAACTGCGGCTTTTGGCATTCCAATGATTGAAAGATTAAATCCAGAAGTTAAGGACGTTCAAGGTTTAGTGTTGGTGCCAACACGCGAACTTGCCGTTCAAGTTGCAGAGCACATCAGCCAACTCGCAAAATACACGAAGCTGAAAGTTTTACCAGTTTATGGAGGAGAGCCGATTGAAAGACAAATACGGGCACTTGAAAGAGGCATTCAAATTGTTGTTGGCACGCCAGGACGTGTAATCGACTTGCTTGATAGGCGCATTTTGAATTTGGCGTTGGTGAAAGTTGTTGTTTTAGACGAGGCGGATAGAATGTTGGACATGGGTTTCATAGATGATATTGAATACATACTTTCAAAAGTGCCGTCCAACAGGCAAACGAGCCTTTTCTCGGCAACAATAGACCAGACAGTAATGAAATTATGCAATAGATATATGAAGAACCCACAAAAGATCCTTGTTAGCAAAGACGAAATAGCCCTCTCGCAGATAAACCAGTATTACATGGTTGTAAACCCTCACAGCAAATTCGAAATCTTATGTAACATCCTAGACGAGAATCACATTGACCGAGCGATAATATTCTGTAAAACCCGACTGGAGACAAGCATACTTGCAGACAAGCTGAGGAAAAGGGGATATGACGCAAAACCGTTACATGCTGGTTTTACTCAACCGCAAAGAGATTTCGTAACTAACGCTTTCAGAAGAGGAAAGCTAAAGTTGCTTGTTGCAACAGACGTTGCCGCACGGGGTTTGGACATTCAAGGAGTAACACACATAATAAACTATGATGTTCCCCAAGATGCCTTAGTTTATTTCCATAGGATAGGGCGCACCGCCAGAAAGGGACAGAGTGGAACAGCGATAACGCTTGTGGGTTATGGAGAAATTGCGGAATTAAACACCATAAAAGCTCTTACCAAAACACGCATAGAAGAGCTAACATAGCCGCCTTCTCCACTAAACATAATAGGCAGAGCGCACATTCTTAAACGAGGTTAAAGCTAAAAATGCCTAAAGATCCTGTCTGTGGAATGATTCTCGACGAAAAGACAGCTAAATTCAAAATTACTTACGAGGGTGAAACTTATTATTTTTGTTCATTAATTTGCAAGAAGAAGTTCAAAAGGCACCCAACGAAATTTGTTAAGTAACCCGTTACTCCCTAACTATTTTCCATGTGCCCTTATAAGCAAGATTGAGCATCTTATACCAGTAACGTTCTGTCATTCACAGACGCGCAGACACAGCAACGTTACATAAAAACATAAAAGGAGTGAAAAGGGATGACAGAAAATAAAGATGTTATCTTCATTGGAAGCAAACCACCAATGGCATATGTTCTAGCAATAATTACAAGTCTCTCAGCGAGCAATGCTAAAGAAATAACTTTGAAAGCACGTGGACAAGCAATTACAACAGCGGTCGACGTAGCCGAAATAGCACGAAGGCGCTTCCTAAAAGACTTGCAGGTAAGCAAAATAGCCATAGGCACAGCGGAAATGCCACCGAGAGAAGGCGAAAACAAGGCAAGGATGGTTTCAACAATGGAAATAACACTTACAAAAGAGTAGGAAAACAATGCGAAACAAAGTATCACACGGCGAATACCTCGCTTTTCTTTCTGTAAAGTATGAAGTTGACCCTGACAGGTTTTTCTATGCACTAATCTCAGCGAGCGAAAACAAGAAATCCACTTGTGGAAGCCTTTCAATCGAGTGCCGCAACAAGCAAAAGAACAAGGTCACTCTTTTGATAACAAAAGGTGCAAAGGTTGTTGCTCAGTTTCCAGTGCCTGAAGAATTTCTATCAAAGCAAGGTAATCCAATAAGGGAGTTCAAAGAGACTGTGATGCTCCAAAGACGCTTAATCAAAAGGGATAATCGACCCCGTTCTTTTCAAATCAGAGACTTACGAGTAGGAATGAAAAAAGTTAATTTGAAGGCTAAGGTTGTTGAAATAGCGAAACCGACAGTTGTTTTTACAAGGTTTGGAAATTATGCCAGCGTAGCCAACGCTTTAATAGCAGACGAGACCGGGACAATTAAGCTGTGCTTGTGGAACAAACAGATTGACGCTATATCCACAGGGGACGTTGTCCAAATTGAAAACGCAAGCACATCAATTTTCAGAGGCGAAAGACAATTAAGAATCGGAAAAAATGGAGTTCTGCGTAACATAACATAGTGGTTTGCGCTTCCAAACCCGCTCAGAAACAATTATTCTTATAGCAAACACCAGCTAAGAATCATGCGCCTTTAAATCCAGAGTATAGAAGAGGTAAGTTAGGGACTTTTATTGTGAAAAAATGTTTTGTTGACGGTAAGAAATTAATAAAGGTTAATGTCTAGACTGAGCTAAGGAGGTTATCGAATGGATTTCGAGTTTACACAAGAAGAAAAAATGTTCAGAGACAGCCTCCGAGAACTTTTGCAGAAAGAATTCGCGCCGATAGCAGATGAACGAGACAAGAAAGGTCCATTTACAAAAGCGGAAGCAATAGACATAATGAAGAAGTTCAAAAAGGTGGGCATTGGACTGGACCCTGAAAGTGCAAAGGCAGTTTTCGCTGAAGACCCAATAATGTTTGGGATAATGGCTGAAGAAGTTGGAAAGGTTTGGGCGAGCATACTGCCTCTGTTTGGAATGAGCAGCATTCCAGCAATGTTTGTCCCTTTAGCGTCTGATGAAACTCAAGATAGGCTGATGCCAAAACTTGAACGCGCAGAATTCATTGGGTGCTTTGCTGAAACAGAACCAGAAGCTGGATGCGACACTTCAAACCTCAAAACCACGGCGAAACTGGAAGGCGACTACTACATAATTAACGGTAACAAGACATGGATAAGCAACGCGTCAATTGCAGATGCAGCCTTCGTCGGCGCCAAAGACCTAACCACTGGAGCAGAGTCCTTCTTCCTAGTAGACCGAGAAGCCTCGCCCTTCGAAACAAATGCGCTGCACAAGATAGGCTGGAAGGCATCCCCCACGGACGAAATGTTCTTGGTGGACTGCAAAGTTCCAAAAGAGAACGAAATGAACACCATGATGGGCAAAGCCATGTCAGACCCTAAACTGATGGAGCTCTTGCCACTTTCAGAAGGGATGACGCGGCTTTTTAGCCAAATGGCACCATTCACCGCACTTATGACCCTACCACGGGCGGGCATGGGCTTAACGTCAATAGGGATAGCGGAAGCCGCCTTCGAGGCTGCTGTGAAATACGCGAAGGAAAGGGTGCAGTTTGGCAAACCCCTCGGCAAATTCCAGCTTATCCAAGAAATGCTCTACAACATGAGTGTTTTAATCGAAACTGGTAGGCTTTTGGGCTACAAAGCCATAGATGCTATTGCAAAGGGCAGTCCAGAGGCAAGGAGGCTTTCTGCAACAGCGAAAGTGTATGGTGGAGAGGCTGCTGTTAAAGTGACTTATGATGCGATACAAATTCACGGGGGCTTAGGGCTTTCAGACGAAATGCCATTAGAAAGATACTACAGAGATGCAAGGATGATGACGATTCCAGATGGCACAAGTGAAATAATGAAGTTGATAACAGGCTACACAATATTGGGTAAGGGCTTCGCAGCTTACACCTAAAACCCACTATTTTTTATATTCTTGACTTCATATAACTCCTACTTAGCCGAAGATTCTCTTTGCCACATCTTTATAAATTTCAAAGTCACGCTTGGAGAATAAGACAAAAACCACCATATCTAGCGCATCTTCTTTTTCTAGAAAGTCTTTAACGGTTGATACGGCTACTTGACTTGCTTTTTCAATGGGGTACCCATAGGCGCCTGTGCTTATAGATGGAAAGGCTATAGTTTTTAAACCCTTAGAAACCGCCAATTTTAAGGAGTTACGGTAGGCATCAGCCAACAGTTCTGGTTCTCCGCTTCTGCCGCCTCGCCAAACGGGTCCAACAGTGTGAATAACATGTTTAGCCTTTAAGTTGCCTCCAGAAGTGATTACAGCTTTCCCTGTTGGGAGACCGTCGGGATATTCGGTTGCCCTTATCTTTTTGCATTCTTCGAGGATTTTTGGTCCGCCTTTGCGGTGTATTGCTCCGTCTACGCCTCCACCCCCCATCAAGGTTGGGTTGGCAGCGTTAACTATAGCGTCTGTTTCTTGCTCGGTTATGTCTCCCTGAACCAGAATAATTTTCGCCTTGCCAACTTGAAACTCCATATGGTTCACTCCTCTTTCATTTAGTTGAAAATTTGGTTTTTCAACGTTTAAATTTTCCTAAAGCGCCGCTGAAATAACGAACCATGCGCCGAATACAATGAAGATGACAATGCAAAAGCCCAGTATTATGGTTTGCACTTTTTTGTTCCAGAAGCGCTGAGATTTAAAGACGGTTACAGAAACAAACGTGTTCCAGAAAAAGTCGCATAACCAATGCACCACGGCAAAAACTGAAAACCCTATCAGACCAAAAACAGCCGCCTTCATCACTAGGTCAGCGCCGACCGTTGCCCACCACACCAAGAAATAAGGGTTGCTTCCAGTTGCAAGAACACCAGCAATCAAAGAGCCATACTTTAAATAAGAACCCCCATTATCGTTTTCCTCCCGAGATCTGAACAACTGAACACCCATAAATATCAAAATTAGACCTCCGAAAAAACCGATGGTTTTCTGGATGATGCTCGAAGTGAGAAGCTGGCTTAAACCAAAATAGATCAAGAACATCAAAGGAAACTCTACAACTCCGTGCCCAAGGGATATTAGAACCCCGGCCATCTTATCTTTTAATGACTTTGCAATTGTCACAGCGAACAGTGGACCAGGAGACATTACTCCAGACAAAGATAACAAAATCGCTGAGAAAATGAACGTGTAAAAATCCGCCGCTGCTTCCATACTCATTCACTTATATCCTTAACCTCGCCATTCGTCAGCCTTCTTATCTCAACTGGGCTAATCTCAAGAAGCATGTTAATTTGCCCGCCGCCCCCGATAACTTTTTCGCATTTCATAACTTTCTCGTCAATAAAAGTTCTCATACGCGTTTTATGGCCGACAGGCGGAACAGCGCCAACATCATAACCAGTAAAATTCCTAACCTCAACGGGACTGGCCCTTCTAACTCTCCCAACTCCGGCGGCACTAGCAAGCTTTTCTTCGCTTACCCTTTTGTCGCCAGTGACTATGGCAAGAAGTGGCAAACCAGCGTCATCGACAAAAATTATGCTCTTCACTATCTTTTCATGGCTCACACCAAGCCGTTTAACAGCAGCATCAACGGTCATTGTGTGTCCCTCAAACTCGAAAAATCTCACGTCGACTCCCACCCTTTAAAGATATTCCTTTAGCTCTTCAGAAAACATGGCTAGTCCCGGCACTACTTATCTTTTCAGAGAAGAAGAATTTTATCCTCAGCTGCCCTTAAACCCGCCCCATAGTTAAACTTGTATCCGAGATGCCTAAAAGTTGCCTCCACAGCGGATATCGTGGACATTATGTCATTTTGGTTTACATTTCCCATGTGGCCGACTCTGAAGCCCTTTCCCTTTATTGGTCCAAGGGTTGAGGCAACAATTATTCCGCGATCTTTCATTTCATTCCGGAATTTGTTATCTTCGATGTTTTCAGGATAGTAAACGGCTGTTATCGTGTCAGCAGCGCATTCTTGGTCCGCCACGAGTTTGAGGTCTAATGCGTGCATGGCTGTCCTAAAGGCTTCAGCGAGGATATTATGCCTTCTAAACCGCTTTTCTAATCCTTCCTCAAGCAACTGCCTCAAAGCTTCGTTAAGGGCGTAAATCATGTTCACCGGCGGAGTTGCAAAATATTTTGTTGGATCTCTCATAACTGGCAACCAGTTTCTAAGGTCTCCATACCAAAATCCTACCGAACCTTTTCTTTTTTCCAAAAAGTCTAGAGCCCTAGGGCTCACGGAGAGCAATGCCAAGCCCGGCGGAACACCCAAGCATTTTTGCGATCCGGAAGCGCAGATGTCTATATTCCACTCGTCAACTCGGACTTCTATTCCGCCAAGCGAACAAACTGTATCAACTATATAGAAGGCATCGCTGTACTTTTTCACAACTTCGCCTATTTCCTTTATGGGGTTCATAACGCCAGTTGAAGTCTCCACGTGAGTGACTGTAACAGCCTTGTAATCGCCTTCTTCCAAAGCATCTTTTACTTGCTCTGGTTTTATGGCTTTACCCCATGGAACTTCTAAAACCCGCGGCGTGGCTCCGTGGGCTTTTGCCATTTCAACAAAATATTGACCGAAAAATCCAGAAACCGTGTTTAGGATCTTGTCTCCAGGCTCTATTATGTTGGCGACGGCCATTTCCAAAGCCAAGGTTCCGGAACCAGCGATTACGAAGACTTCTCCTTTGGTCATGAAAACTTCTTTCAGATTGTTTAGAGCTTCTTTGAAGATTTTGGCGAACTCTTGGCTTGTATGGGATAGGGCGGGCTTGCTTAGGGCGCGCATTACTGAGGGATCCACATTTGTGGGTCCCGGGATCATGAGAAGTTCTCTTTCAACCATTTTTCATGCAACCTTATGGACGCAGACAACAAAGCTATATTCTATTTCTGTTTTAAATTTTAATTGGAAGGCTCTTGATGAAAAACCATAAAAAATTCGGGTTTTTGCAGAAGTTGAAGAATTTTTTGGTTGGAGCAACGGTTTACAGCGCAATTAAAGATCTTGAGGAGAAACGGTTGCTTTTTGAATACGGACTGATGTTGGTTGTTTTGGGGGACATGCTCGGTTATCCCACATCCGCTTATTACCGTTTGAGGTTGCTTCCCTACTGGTTACCAAGAATTAAAGAGTGGAAGATCTTCCTACTCAGAGAAAAAGACGTGACGGAAAAAATAGGGGGGTAACAGAACAACATTTTTATCTCCTAATCGAATTTTATACGTTTAAGTGAGCAATCATGGTTAAAAAAGAGAAAGAAGAGAAAAAGGAAAGTGAAGTTAAAAAGGCAGTGAAAGGTTTAGTTTATGGCATGGCCATGCATGGCATGGTTAGCTATGCCTTAAAGACGCGGATGCACTTGGAAAACCTTTTCATGCTCATCACGATGGGCGACATGCTGGGTGTTCCAGTTTTACCGCCATATTACTGCCTTAGACTTTTACCCTACTGCGTGCCGCATATAAAAACATGGAAGCGAACATTGCTGAGAGAACGCGATGTCACGGATTCCGTGTTCGCCTAGAGGGGATCTAGAATTGTCTACAGCTGCATCAATAAAGGAATACTTGGAAACTCACTCTAACGTGAAGTATATCCTCTTTGGCGGCAAGGGAGGCCTTGGCAAAACCACTTTGTCCGCCGCAACAGCCTTTTGGCTGGCTAAAAAAGGTAAAAAAGTTGTGGTTTTTTCCACGGATCCCCAAGCAAGTCTCACAGATATCTTTGAGAGGAACATCTTTGGCAAAGGCGAAGTGGAGATTGCCCCTAACCTTTTTGCCTTAGAGATTGATGCAGACAAGAGAATAGCAGATTATCAGGAAGAGATTCGGCAAAAAATCATCAAAATGTACGGCGAAGTTCCGAAAGAGGTGGACGACTACATTAAGTCTTCTGCTGCTGAACCTGCTATGGCTGAGTCTGCAACTTTTGATGCTATGGTTGAGTTGATGACAAGCGGCACATATGATTATTATATTTTTGACATGATGCCTCATGGACACGCTATACGATTTCTCGGTATGTCAGAGATACTTGACGCTTGGGTTAACAAGATTGTTGAAACTAGGAAAAAAGCTGCAGAATATGGCGATGTGGCTTCTGTTATGAGTGGAAAGGGTGGATTGGCTCAAGAAGACAAAATTTTGGAAGAGTTAGATTTCATAAAGACGAGACTTGGATTTGTCAGCAACATGATGAGGGATGAAGAACACACAGCCTTCTTCTATGTTCTCATACCAGAACTTATGCCGATCCTTGACACTAAAAAAGCCTTAGAAATGTTTAGAGCCTTTAACATTCCTTTAAGTGGTGTGATAGTGAACCAAGTTTACCCCATGGATTTATTAAAGCAGAAAAATGTTCCTTCATTCTTGAAAAATAAAATAGCCATGCAGCAGGAACACATGAAAACCATCCAGACGGAGTTTGGACCATTAATTCGTGGAGTTGTACCCATGTTTGACAGAGAACCAAAGGGGCTTAAGATGATTCCTGAAGTGGCTAAGGCATTGTTTAAGGAGGGACGTTAAATATGAGCCAGACCTTTGGCGAGTTCGTCTCTTCAAATCCTCGGTTAAAATACATGTTTTTTGGAGGTAAGGGCGGGGTAGGCAAAACCGTTGTTGCAGCGGGTGCTGCCTATTATTTATCTGAAAAGTTAGGCAGGAAAACGTTGATTTCGTCCACTAATCCTGTTCATAGTCTGTCAAGCGCTTTTGGACAAAACATTTGGGGCAAAGGCATTCAAAAAATTGATGGAGCAAAAAATCTTTATGCTGTTGAGATTGATGTAACAGACACGATTAAAAGGTATAAAGAGGAAATACGCGAAAAGATTCTCACTTTTTTGAAGTATGCGGACATTCCACTAGACCCCGAACCTTTCGTCGACATTGCTACAACAAATCCAGCGTTTGAAGAGTCAGCCATGTTCGATGACATGATTGATTTGATATTGAAGGGCGAGTTTGACGCTTACATTTTTGACACGGCACCCGTCGCCCACACCTACCGCCTTTTAGGAATGTCTAAGGTTTATGATCTTTGGCTGCATAAAATGGTTGAAAGCAGAAAGGAAGCCCTTTCTTTACGGGCTAAATTGTCTTTCAGAAAAGACAAGATTATAGAGGAGATAAAGCGGGATCCCATGCTTGCCAGCCTTTTAAGCACTAGGGAGAAGACTGAGAAGGGACGCATGCTTTTGACGGATAAGGAGAAAACTGCATTTTTTTTCGTGACATTGCCGCTTGCCCTTCCTATAGCGGTTATTGAACGTTTCATAGGTTGGGTTAAAGCCTTCGACATACCTACTGGTGGCGTTATAGTGAATGAGGTTCTTCCAAAGGAAGAGTTTGACTTGAAAAATGCTACCTCCTACATAGTCAACAAGGTTCAGGAGCAAGAGCAATACTTAAAAATTATTCATAACAAGTTTCCTGGAATGGTTCGGGGCTATGTTCCATTGTTTGAAAAAGAAGTTGCCAGTTTGGAAATGATTGCCCGCGTCGCTGAGGCTTTAGGGAAAAAATAAAAGGGGGAAATTAAGTTTTAGCTTTTTCTTCCTTTGGTTTTGCCCTTAACCGTTGAAAGGCTTTTGCTCCTTCATAACACATGAAAAGCCCAAGAATCAACAAGAAGATGTTAACGCAGTCTGCAAACAATGTTCCTAACGAGAAGGTTGTCAAGTATCCTTTTGCTCCCCAAATTCCATCGTATACTAAGTATGTCAGTGCTGATAGAGTGGTCACGAGCATGAAAATCATTGGAATAATCGTGTATATTGTTGGACGCTTCTCTTTTGTAAGCCACAAAGACACTATCATCAGTGCCAACCCAGCCATAAGTTGGTTGGCTCCGCCAAATGTGCCCCAGATATAGCTAAATGCTGCACCCGTGTGTGGACTTGTCAGTATGTAAACGATTATGCATACTATGATGGCGCTGAAGTACTTGTTCTTGAATATTCCGCCAAATCGTGGTCCAGATAAGTCGGATAACACAAGTCTAGTGATTCTAAGTCCAATGTGCATTATTGTTATTGCTAAAATAATTAACATAACCGACGTCAATGCTCTTCCAACATCTGTGGGAATTCCAAGATATCCCAGAATTGTGGAACCGCCGGTAACGAAGCTTCCGGCTGGTGACGTTACGTTTGGAGTAGTAGCTGGATTTAATATTGCAACTGCAGTTAAAGCCACCAATGCCAATATCCCTTCTGCCAGCATTGCACCACCACCGATGAAGTGGGCATCTGGTTCGGTATCAAGCTGTTTTGACGAAATTGAGGAACCAATTAAGCTATGCCAGCCGGATATTGCCCCACATGCAACCGTTATGAACATCATAGGCCATAATGGACCGCTCGGCGCAACAGCAGTGTTAAAGAAAACAGTTGTGGGTTGGAATTGGTAGTTGGGCATACCAATGAAAGCACCAATAATTATGCCTATTACACCAGCATAGACTAGGTAAAAGGAAAGATAGTTGATTGGTTGTATGAAAACCCATATCGGCAGGATGGCACCAAGAAAACAGAAGAGCAACGTCATGAATATCCAGAAGTCCATAGCGTTGGGGAATGGAGGCACAGCCCCGGTCGCTGGTACAGCGGCAAGGGGAGCAGTATATGGGAATGCTATACCAGCCCAAATTCCAAGAAACATTACTATTACAGCGACTACTGTCGTGTAGACTATGTTGACTTTGAGTTTATAAGTTGCATACCCGGCTAAGGCTCCCACTATGGCTACTATGAGTACCGGTAATGGACTAACTGGAAAGGCTGGAAACAATTGTCTAGCGACTACATTGGTGAAAGATGAAAGAATTAAGATTATGTACCAGAGTATGTACCAAAGCAGAATTGTTCGAGCTCTCGGCGAAATTAGCTCGTAGGTTATGGGTCCGAAAGATGCGCCATCCGACCTTGCTGACACAATCAGGCTTCCATAGTCATGTATCCAACCGATGAAAATTGTTCCAAACAGAATCCAAAGTAAGGCTGGGAGCCAACCCCACTGAAGTGCGATTATTGGTCCACTTACTGGACCTAAGGCTGCAATGCTTTTCCATTGGAAGCCGAAGAGGACGTATTTGTTTGTTGGGAAGAATTCTACGCCGTCCATGTATGTGTGTGCTGGCGTTTCACGTTTGGGGTCGGACATTATGACATTTTTGTCGAACCATTTTATGTAGCCCCAGTAGGCAATTGCATAAAGGATTATGCCCAGCAAAATGACAATTACTGAAAGCACTTCTCTCTCCTCCAAAAAAGTATATTGAAGGTTATATTAATATAAAACTTATCATACACATCAAAACAGAGTGAACGCTCGTTAACAAAAGGAGCCTTAAAATGTACGAATTCACCGCGATTTTCCTTCTCGCTCTACTTTTCATAATTGCATACTTCATTGGAATGCGCCAGAACCGGAAAATAGCAGTCAAATACGCTAAAACCGTAAAGGATTACATGTCTCCAAAAAGCGAGTTTGTTGGCTTCCGTCCATACAGCCGCGGAGGATTCAGAGCACTATGCAAAATGAAAGAAAAGGAAGCTTTCACACAAATTGAAATGGCTGTAAGCCTCGTAGACCGCGAAAACTTGATGCACTATCCTCTATCATTACTAACGAAGGACTGTGACACATTTGCATGTTGGGGATTTCTCAAAGAAACCATACCATTTAACATTGAGATTTTGCCAATAAAAGAAGAGAAGCTTTGCCAAAAAATGGCGTCAGAGAAAAACCTCAAAGCGATAGCCTTAAAGAGCGGACTCAACGAGTTCTTCGCAGTTTTAACCTCAGACCAAAAATCTGCAAAAAGGTTTCTATCAGATAATCAGTTACAAAAACGCATTTTAGAAATGAAAGCTTCCATCAAACGCTTGTCCCTAAGCGAGAAGGAGTCAAGAGTATACTTAATAGGTGAATTGAGGGAGACTTCCTCCTTAAAATCTTTCATAGACATTGTAATGTCTTGCGGGGAGACAGCAAAAGAAGTCACATGAACTGCTTTTGCACTTCTATCACAGCTTTGCTGTCCTTTGTCTTCGAGTAGCTTTCAAGCCTTTCTTTGTTAAGTTCCAGGAACGTGTGCCCCCACTTAAAAATTGAAAGAAGCCTGTAAGCTTCTTCTTTAAACCCCGCAATGTAGAGGGCTGCTGCTAGGGCTTCTGCGGTGCTTAGCTTTGTTGGGCTCCCAAAGTTAACTGGGTTTCCAGCTATTAGGTAGGGTAAGCATCTTGATGTCCCCCGAACACTTTTAAGCAATACCCTCTCAGCATGCTCCCAACTGAAGTCTAATGCGGCTAACCCAAATTTTTCTA
>Ga0315298_1005368_pt1 | contig 18272 bp, 22 predicted proteins | sample WHS_1_MG_FD_203077 | JGI IMG/M metagenome (GOLD analysis project Ga0315298, IMG submission 203077) | Extremophilic microbial mat communities from Washburn Hot Springs, YNP, Wyoming, USA - WHS_1_MG | ecosystem: Environmental > Aquatic > Thermal springs > Hot (42-90C) | place: USA: Wyoming...
GCAGAATAGGGACGAGGACCACGGGCCGGGCCAATTCCACCCCCTGGGTCCGCTCAAACGGGGTCTCCACCTCCACCGGCCGCACCGGGAAATCCCGGGTGATCTCGTACACCATGAGGGCGGTGAGTTCTTCCAGGATCTGACGGAACTGAAGGCGATCGGTGCGCTTGTCCCGAAGTTTGGTAAGTTTCGCCTGGATCAAGGGGTGGTTCACCAAAATCAGGTTCTCCATGGCCGCCGAAGGTTATCCGGAGCCAAAGCCTTTGCCAACCTAGATCAGGGAGGGTAGCCTTCGGGTCTTCCCAAAAAGCCTGTCCAAATGGTGCTGCCAAAGCTTAAGGGTCTTGTAGAGGGAAGCCACGAGCCATTCCCGCACCTTATCGTGGGGCCCCAAAAGGCCGTAGATGTGGGCGTGCACACCGTCCTTGGCGGGACGGCCGCGAAGCCAGCGGGACAACGCCTCCAAAATGACCGCTAGTTCCGCCAATCGCTCCGGCGCGAGGGCCGGGAGTTCCCTCAACGCTTCGCGGCACACGAAAACTTCCGGAGTTTTTTCCTCGCCCAAGGCCCGGGCGACCCGCTCTAAATTGGCTAAGACGTTGTAGGAGCAAGCGTGGCGCAGAAGCGAAGGCAAAGGAGCCTCTTCCCCGTCCAGGAGGGATTTGGTCAGGGAAAACTTTGCTTTTTCCGACCAGCTTTCTAAGGCGGCATCGGTGGCAACCCAGCCGTGCCCGAAGGCGCAGAGGGCTTCCCCTAAAGCTCGCGCAGCTTCCGCTTTGGCCGGGGTGATCTCACCCAGCCACTCTGCCACTTTTTTGGCCCCTTTTCCTTCCGCCCAGGCGAGGAAGTCCTGCCCAAAATCGTGTAGGGTCAGGTGGACTTCCAAGGGTACGTCGCCGCAGCCGCCGAGGCGGGGACCGGGTCGGCCCGCGCCGATCATGGCCATCACCTGTTCTAAGCCGTGAAAAAAGCGGTGGGAACAGGGTTCAAACCCCCAGCGGGGCATGAGGTCCCGCACCAAAATGGCCCAGCGCGGCGGATTTATGGTTTCTGCAAGGCTGTTGAGATACACAATCTCCTCGTCGAAGGCCTCGCGGCCCTCCACGCCCGGCGCCTCCCACCACTCCAAAACCCGTTTTTCCGAAATCCTCACGGTTCCCCGCCTGCGGGCTCAAAAGTGATGCGGATTACATTCGCTTTCCCGCTCACCCATTCTACTTCCCCAAAGGCGAGGCACAACGGAGGACCCGAAGAACCCGGAGAGGGCGGGCGGTGTAAATAAGGGCGGAGGTGGGAAGTATGCGCATGGTTTGGGCTGCGGTCTTCTTGGTAAGCACTCTTTTGAGCGGTTTAGCCCAGGAGCCCTCACCCTTAGGCTTGGTCCCCCAACCTTTGCCGGGGCTTTCCGTGGCTATTTGGACGGAAAAGGCCCAGTACTATGTGGGTGAAACCGCCCGGTTTTTCGTCTACCTTTCGCAACCCGCTTACCTTTACGTTTTCGACATTGAGCCCACTGGGCATATCCGCCTCATCTTCCCCAACCCCTATTCCCCGAACCCCTGGAAGCCCGCGGGCACCCATGTTTTCCCCGATGGGAATTACGTGTTAAGGGTAACCCCTCCAAGCGGCAGAGAGACGCTTCAGGCCGTGGCATGCCTCACGCCTATTCCAGTTCCCCTGGGGACGGAATCCGATCCTTTCCCTCTTCTGGGTCCTGATCCGCAAAGTGGCCGGGCCCGGGTTTTGGGACTGATCCCTGGCCCAAGCTGCGGCTGCTGCGCCACAGCCTGGACATTCTTTGAGATCTTGCCCGCTTCCGTTTCGTGGCCGTGCCCGCCTTGCTATATGGGGCCTTGCCCGCCCTGCTGGGGGATCTTCCCGGGCATGTGCTGGTACTACGATCCCGCAAGCGGTTGGCAAGTGGTGGTCGGTTCCTGTCCTGGGCCGGGACTCTGCTGGTGCCTGGGTCCAAACGGTCAATGGCAGTTCCAGATCCGCATCTGTGTAGGAGATTGCCCGTAGCCGCAAGGGCCCGCGGTGGGCCTCCTAGCCCCGGCAGGCTTTCCTGAGCGCGGTAAGGGAGGCCCACCAACCTCCCAAATATTTCTCCTCGCGGGGGACCAAAACTTTTCCTGCGCTTTGGGTCAAATAAAGGATGAGGAGCCAACGCGCCGGTTCAATTTTGACCTTCTGCAAAAGGAGACCGGGCGGCCGCACGGCCTCCGGGGAAAAGGGCAAGATTTCCTCCACCGCCTCCACTTTGCCCTCGACAATGCGCTGGAGTTTCAAGTCCCCGGGGAGGGTTTCCACGGAACGAATGAGGGCTTCCAAGAGCTCGGGAAGGGCATCCGCGCCGAAATCAGGGCCGACTGTCCAGGAAAGCCACCACGCCGGGCCTTCCTTCGCCGGGGTAATGTGCAAAAAGTTCGGGGGTTTATAGGAGGGCAAAGCACGCGCGCGTTCCCACCGCCGCTTTCCCTCCCGTATCCAAAGCCCCATACGCCCCCCTTTGAGCTTCCCGCTCCCAAACAAATTTTCGCCCTTGCGGATCGGGTCGTCCAAGGATGATCCTTTATTCTTTCCTCCGCACTTTTCGCCGGTCTTCTGAGAAGGGTTGAACTTGGCGCGAAGCGGGGAACAAGGTCCCCTGAAGACCCACGCAGAAGAAAATGGCTCCTGCGGTTTGGGACAGGCTTATTCGGTCTTGACAGGGGTTGCGCAAAACCTGGATAATTGCCGGCGCGTTCGGGGGTGGCCATGAATACACTTCTGAAAAAGATCTGGCTATGGGTTCTCCTTTTGGGCCTGGCCGGCTTTCTCGGGTTTGCGGCGGAAAGATCGTTCCTTTTCTACACGGAGTACCCAAGCGTCGTCCTCTCCCCAGATCGGGAGCTCTCGCTGGACTTGGTTCTTCAGAATACCGGCCCCGCTCCGGAGACGATCCTTCTTGAGGTCAGCGGTCCTACGGGATGGAACGCCCGGTTTGAGACGAGCTCTTATCCGACGATTCAAATCGGCGCTGTGTATCTTCTTGCGGATCCAGAAAAGAAAACGACCTTAAAATTCCGGGCCAAACCGCCCAGCGGCGCAAAAGCCGGAGAATATACGTTCAACTTGGTGGCCCGCACTACCGACGGGAAACTTTCGCAGACGGTACCGGTGCGGGTTCTGCTCCAACCCACCACCCCAATCCCAGAGACGCTCAAGGAGACGAAGCTCACCCTTTCCGTAACGTATCCCTCCGTAGAGAACCCGGCGGGAAAAGATTTCACTTATGACATCACCATCCGAAACGAGGCCGATAGCGAGCGGGTTGTGAACCTTCGCGCCCAGGTCCCCGCGCTTTGGCGTGCGTACTTCACCCCCCGCTGGCAAACGGATACCCGGATCACCTCCCTCAAAATCGGGGCCAACGCCACGGATACTGTGCGGTTCGTGGTCACCCCGCCGGTGGGGGTGGAGCAAGGGGAATACCCGTTGGTGTTCGTGGCCCAAGCCGATGGCGATGTGGCTTCCTTGAATCTGAAAGCAGTGGTTACGGGAACATATGATCTGCGCTTGGGGACGGAAGCCGAAGTTTATGGCCAGGGCGACACCCGAAATATTCGCGCCACCGAGGGCCAGACGCGCACGTTTGCCCTGTACCTTTGGAATGCCGGCACAGCCCCCCTCACGGGCGTCACCTTTTATGCGAGCAAACCCTCGGGTTGGGAGGTGACGTTCGAGCCGGAGAGGCTGGAAGAGGTGCAGCCCCTCTCCCTCACCCTCAAGCCGGAGAAGGTGCTTGTGAAGATCAAGCCTGCAAGCCGTGCCATCCCCGGCGATTACACCGTTTCGCTTATCGCTTCCTCCTCCCAGGATCGGGAGCAAATGGACTTGCGGGTTACCGTGGGCGCGAGCATGGGCTGGGGGTGGATCGGCGTGGGCGTAGTGGTGATCGTGGTGGCCGGCCTTACCGGCATTTTCGTGCGACTGGGCCGGCGCTAGGCCATGATCATCGAGGCTAAAGGCTTGCGCAAGCGCTACAACAACGTTTGGGCTTTGGATGGCCTCGATTTTTCCGTCCAAGAGAAGGAAATTTACGGCCTCCTTGGTCCCAACGGCTCGGGAAAAACCACGACCATCCTCATCCTCCTTGGCCTCACCGAACCCACTTCCGGCTTGGTTCGAGTCTGCGGCCACGACCCTGTGCGGGAACCCCTGGCCGTGAAACGCCTCGTGGGCTACATGGCGGAGCGGGTGGGTTTTTATGAAGAACTCTCAGCTCGGGAAAATTTGCGGCTCATCACCCGCCTCAACGGGATTCCCGAGCCCAAAGGGAAAAAGCGCATTGAGGAGGCTTTGGAGCAGGTGGGCTTGCGGGAGGTAGCGGATCGGCCGGTGGCCACCTTCTCCCACGGAATGCGGCAAAGGCTGGGAATTGCCGATGTGCTCGTGAAAAAGCCGAAGGTCGCCATTTTGGATGAGCCCACCTCAGGGATCGATCCGGAGGGCGCAGCCCAAATCCTCGAGCTCATTCGCCGCCTGCGGGATGAAGAGGGGATGACGGTTCTCCTTTCCTCCCATCTTCTGCACCAAGTGCAGCGCGTTTGCGATCGCGTGGGAATTTTGCACAAAGGCCGCCTGGTGGCCGAGGGAACGGTGGCCGAACTTACCGGTCCAGGAAATTACCTGGCTATCATAGAAAACGCTACTTCGCAACTGCGCGTCCGCCTGGAAGCTGAGGAGTGGGCCTTGGCTGCGGAGGAAATGGGGCCAGGAAGGCTTTCGGTAACTTTGGAGGAAGCTGGACGGGCTCGGCTTTTCCAAATCGTGGCCGAAGAAGGGGGCCTCGTCCTCGAGCTTCGGCCCCGCACCCTGGAGGAGATTTACCTCCGCTATTTCCAGGAGTAGGCCGTGGCCACGATCTTTTGGAAGGAGCTCGCGGATCACTTGGGAAGCAAACGCTTTTTTATCCTGAGCCTCGTTATTCTAGTGGTGGCGGGAACCTCCGTGTACCTGGGGATCCAGAGTTTTCGGGAAAACCCTGGGGGCGTGGGGCCTTTCGTGTACCTCGTCCTTTTCACCTCCTCCCCGGGGGGCCTTCCCTCGTTCCTGAGCTTCCTCGCGTTCTTAGGGCCCCTTTTGGCTGTGCTTCTGGGGTTTGATGCGGTGAACTCGGAATTCGCCCGCGGTACGGTAAGCCGCATCCTTTCCCAGCCTATCTACCGCGATTCCTGGATCAACGGAAAGTTTTTGGCGGGGCTCGCGACTTTGACGGTGATGGTGGTGAGTATTGCCCTTTTGGTTTTCGGGCTCGGCCTTTTTGCCCTGGGCTTTCCGCCCGAAGGCGAGGAGTTCGCCCGGCTTGTGCTTTTTGTGGTCGTGGCCATTGTTTATCTTGGCTTTTGGCTTGCCCTTGGGATCCTCTATTCCGTGATCTTCCGACAAACGGCCACCTCGGCGTTGGCTTCTGTTGCCACCTGGCTTTTCTTCACCCTTTTCCTCTACATGATCGCCGGGGTGATCGCGGATCAGGTGGCGCCGGTGCGCTCGGACTCGCCTGCAGAACAATGGATCCGCAACGAAAATATCCGGGATTTTGTTCTCCGCTTTTCTCCTGTGGCCCTCTTTGAAGAAGCCACTTTGCCGATCCTCGTTCCCACATATCGGGGGCTCAGCCTCTTGGCGCTCCTTACGCAGCCGGGGATTCCCACAAGCCCTCTTCCCTTGGGCCAGAGCCTCCTTGTGGGCTGGCCCCAGCTTGTGGGGCTTTTGGCTTTAACCTCCGTGTGTTTTGCCGCCGCTTATCTCCTCTTCATGCGCCGAGAAATCCGAATCAGCTAGGAACCGGGCTTTCCATAACCTCCGCCGCCTGGGGTGCGGATGGAAATGATCCCGCCTGGAGGGACTAGGGCGGTCCCTTTTGAGGGTATCGGCCTTTCCACGCCCTCGACAATGAGAAAATCCTCTCCGGAAGCGCCGTCTTCGCCCCCAAAAAGCCCCCAGGGTCGGCGTTTTCGGCGATCCGCAAAAAGCGAGACCACGGCCTCATGGTCCAGCACGCGGATATCCCGGCGGATGCCCATTCCGCCCCGGAATTTCCCAGCGCCGCCGGATCCTTCCCGGAGCTCATAGCGCTCCACCCGCAGGGGATAAGAGGTTTCCAGGGCCTCGATGGGCGTATTCAGGGTGTTGGTCATGTGCGTATGGACCCCGCTCAGCCCGTCCTTTCCCGGCCGGGCGCCCATACCTCCGCCAACGGTCTCGTAAAACGTGTACGGCTTTCCCGTGCGCGGATCGATCCCGCCGATGAGGAGGTTATTCATTGTCCCCTGCGAGGCAGCAGGGACACGTTGGGGCAAGGCCTTGGCCAGTGCCCCAAAAATCACGTCCACGATGCGCTGCGATAGCTCGAGATTTCCCCCTCCTACAGGAGCAGGCAAAGAGGCATTTACCACGGTTCTCTCCGGGGCCAAGATTCGGATGGGCCTCCAAGCTCCAGCATTGGGCGGGATTTCCGGGTCCAGAAGGGCCCTGAATGCGTAATAAACGGCGGAGGCGGTAACAGCAAGGGGCGCATTCACCGGAAGATTCACCTGGGCGGAGCTTCCCGAGAAATCTACAAGGATTTCCTCACCTCTCACGTGCACACTCACCCTCACTTCAACCCCTTCGTCCAGGAAATCGCTAAACTCATAAGTTCCTGGAGGAATCTGACGAATGGCGCGACGCATGCGCTCCTCCGCGTAGTTTTGAAGGGCGCGATAGGCCTCCCGAAGACAATCCTTTCCGTACCTTTCCGCAAGCCCTTTCAGCCGGTGTTTGCCCGTTTCGATCGCGGCCTTTTGGGCCCAAAGGTCGCCCTCCCGCTCCCAGGGCGTGCGCACGTTGGCCAAAAGGATCGTCCAAAGATCCTGATCCAATCTCCCTTGGCGCCAAAGTTTCACCGGGGGATGCGCAACCCCTCCTGATAGATTTCCTTTGCTTCCGGCGGAAGGCTTCCCGGGGTCATGCCGCCCACATCCGCATGGTGCGCCCGGCACGCGACGAAACCGATAATTTCCTCGTCCCAAAAAACGGGGGCCACGAACGTGATGTCCGGAAGATGCGCTCCGCCGTGGTAGGGGTCATTCAAAACCACGACGTCTTCGGGATCCCAATCCTTTACAGCCGAAAGGGCAGCGGAAACGGAAAAGGGCATGGCCCCAAGATGAACGGGGATGTTTTCCGCCTGGGCCACGAGCAGCCCCTTTTCGTCGAAAACCGCGGAAGAGCAGTCCCTCCGCTCTTTGATGTTGGGAGAAAAAGCGGTGCGGACAAGGGCTGCGGACATCTCTTCCGCCACGCCGTTTAGGGCATAGGAAAGCACGGCTAACGTAATAGCATCCACCTAAACCTCCAAAATTAGGTTGCCGAAACGGTCCACAAAGGCGCGGCATCCCGGAGGGATCAGAACGGTGGACTCGGGCCCCTCCACCACGGCCGGCCCAGGGAATTCCGCTCCCGCCGGGAGCTTTTCCCGGGAAAAGACGGGAGCCCTTACTTTGCCCTCTTCAGCGAAATGCACCCAACGTCTTTCCCACACGGCATCCTCGAGAGTTTCCGTAAAAGAGGCCTCCGGAAGTTCGGGTTTCTCCGTGCGCCCCACGGCCCTAAGGCGCAGGTTGACCAACTCGATTTCCGCGTTGCGGTTCGAAAAACCATAGCGTTCGCCATGGCGACGGTGGAACTCCTCGACCACTGAGGGTAAATCGCCATCCCCAAGGGGAAAGGATCCGATGGGAACAGGGATTTCGAAGCCTTGGCCGCGGTAGCGCAGATCCAAAGAAAAGAAGAACTCCCAGCGCTCTTCGCTTATCCCCTCCTCGCGAAGGAGGGATTCCGCTTCCTTTCGCATCTCCACAAAGAGGGCGTTGATTGTCCCTACCGGGACGGAAGCCAAAGGGACCAAAAGGGAACGGACAAAGGTGTGCACGATGTCTGCGGTGATCAACCCAAGGGCCGAAAGTACCCCGGCGTAGCAAGGAATGAGCACCTTGGAAATCCCGAGCTTTTGGGCCAAAGATGCAGCATGGAGAGGGCCGGCGCCTCCAAAGGCGACGAGAACAAAATCCCGGGGATCATAACCCCGTTCAATGGAGATCACCCGGATCGCCCTTTCCATGGTGGCCTCCGCCACATCCAAAATTCCCTGGGCTGCCGAAGACAAATTCATGCCAAGCTTTTTCGCAAGCCCACTTAAAACTTCCTCCGCTAGGGCCGGAGAAAGGGCAAGCGTTCCGGCCAGCGGCCGCGTCGAGGGAAGATGTCCAAGGGCGAGATGGGCATCGGTCACGGTGGGCTCCGTTCCGCCGCGGCGGTAACAGGCCGGGCCAGGATTTGCGCCCGCGCTCTGGGGCCCAACCCGAAGCATTCCTCCGGAATCGAACCAGGCAATGCTTCCGCCGCCCGCGCCCACTGTATGCACATCCACCATGGGAAGGCGCACGGGTCTTCCCGCGATCTCTTTTTCCGTCGTGTATTTAATCTCCCCGTTTTCCACAAGGCTCACGTCGGTGCTTGTTCCCCCCATGTCCAACGTGATGAGGTTCTTGAACCCAGCTTTTTCCGCGACAAAACGCGCTCCGATCACACCGCCTGCGGGACCAGAAAAGAGAAGCCCCGCGGCCTTTCGGCCCGCTTCCCGCGCGCCGGAAACTCCGCCGTTTGAGCGCATCACCAAGAATTTCGCGGAGCCTAAGCCCTGCGCGATCTCTTCCAAATAACTTTCCACAAGCGGCCGAAGGGCCGCGGTGATCACCGTAGTGGAAGTCCGCTCGTATTCCCGAAACTCCGGGAGAACTTCCGAGGAAAGCGTGATGGGCACATCAAAACCTTCCTCTTCCAGGATTTCCCGAACGCGCTCCTCGTGCCTGGGATCGCGGAAGGAAAAAAGGAAAACGACGGCCACGGAGTCCACTTGCCCCTTGAGTTTTCTCGCGAGCTCTCGCACTTTGCGTTCATCCAGAGGCTTGATCACGCGACCTTGGGCGTCCAAGCGCTCGGGTGCTTCCAGCCGCCATTCCCTGGGAACGATGGGGGTGGGCCGCTCACAAAAGAGGTCGTAGAGGCTCGGCCGCGCTTGCCGGCCAATTTCCAAAACGTCGCGAAATCCCTCCGTCGTAAGAAGCGCGGTTTTTGCCCACTTTCCCTCGAGAATGGCATTCGTGGCGATCGTGGTCCCGTGCACAATGCGCTCGGTTCTCTTTTTCAAAAAACGGAGGCCCTGGAGAACGGCGGAGGATGGCGGCTGGGTAGTGGGAACTTTCCAAATGCAGAGCTTTCCTTCCCGATTGGCTACGAAATCCGTAAACGTTCCGCCCACATCGATTCCCAAAATGGCCATACCCTGTAAAGAGCGTAGCACAGTGTGCCTGGGAAACCAAAGGCCAGCGGGAACCTTTTTCGCTAAAATGAAGCGAACCTTAGGGCCAAAACGAAGGAGGCGATATGAGCAAGCGCTGGGGCATCCTCACGTTCCTTTTGGGTCTTGTCGGCACCATCTTAGCGTTGGCCGCGGTGATCAGTGTAAATAGCGCCCATTCGCGGGTCACCGATGTGCGGGAAGAGCTCCTTACGGCGATTCAAGGCCTGCGCATGAACGATCTTCGTACCCTCTCTAACCGCATCGAGGCGGTGCGCACCGATTTGGGAAATATGCAGACGGACCTAAAAGGCGTTTCCTCCGGCTTGCAAGCTGTGCAAACGAAGATCGGGCAATTGGAACAGAGTTTTTCCGGGCTGGCCCGGCGCGTGGACGGAGCGGAGGGCGAGCTTAAAACCCTGGGCCAGGCCGTTTCGGATTTGCAGAGAGCTACGGAAGAGGTGCGCGAAAGCCTCGCCGTGCATAACCCCACGGATATCGAAGCCCGCCTGCAAAGGATCGAGAGAGCATTGGAGGAACTCCAAAAGTCCATCGCGGCCCTCGAAGCTTCCCAGGTGAGGATTGCCGTGGTGGATGCGGAGGGATTGTTTGTGCGCGTTTTTTTGCCGCAAGTGGAGCCGGAGCGCCGGGCCCTTCAGACGAAAGCTCAAGCGATCCAGGAGCTCCAGGCCAAATACGCCCAGGGGCGAATCCCAGCCGAGGCTTACCCGCAAGAATACGCGAAACTCGCCGCGGAATATTTGGAAGCCCAGGTGCAGGTCAACATGTCCATGCTGGAGAAAATGCTCGCCTCTCCAGGATTTGCCAACCTTCGCGTGGACCTCCAAAACCTCAAGGACCGCGCCAAACCCTTAGCGGATCGGGTCCAAAGCCTCGTGAAACAGGCCCAGGTGGCCGTCCTCGATTACCATGCCTTTTCGGCCGAGCTTCAAGAATTGCAAACGGCTTTCCAACAGGTGGATCAGCTCCTCACCCAAGTCGCTGCAGTGAAAATTTTGGAGGTCTCCCAAAAGCTCGCCCAGGAGAAGGGTTTCGACATCGTGCTCCGTACGAAAGACGTGGTCATGTACCTCCGCTCTTCCGCCATTTCCGACCTCACCGCGGACGTGGAGCAAGTGCTTTGGGGACTTTTTGCGCAACTCTAACTAGCGGAGCCGGGCGCCAAGGTAATAGGGCCAGATGACCAAGGCCAAAATGGCCTGCCACCAAAGGAGCTGCGCGTAGGCCAGGGTGAAGAGCCAGCCGGCAAACCAGAACATGCCTGCAAAGCTTCCGGAGCGGAACCGCCCATGCCGCTCAAACGCCAATTTCCCTCCTTTCTTCGCATTTTAGTGGGTTTTGCGAAAGAGGAGCCAATTCGCCTTAGCGGGGCTCGATGCGGCGGACCCGGAGGCGCCGGCCTTCCTGCCCTATGACTTGGACGCGTTCGCCGCGGGCGATGGGGCCATCCTCAGCCCGGGCCCACCAGTACTCGCCCCGCACGAAGACCCAGCCCTCGGGTGCCAGATCGTCGCGCGCCTCGCCTTCAAGGCCCACCAAAGTCGTGAGGGGGTGGGGCCGATGGCGCTGGGCTGCAAGCCCCTTGGCCAAAATGAAGAGCAAAAGGGAAGTAAGCGTCCCCAACGTCGCGGCAACCGTGGTCCAGGAAAGCCGCACCGCCGGTGACTCCACCTCAAAGAGGGACAAGGACCCCAGCACCAAACTCGCCACCCCTCCCAGGGTCAAAAGGCCATGGGAAGTGGCAAAAACCTCCAAAACGATGAGGGCAAAACCAAGGAGGACTAAACCCACCCCCACAAAGCTTATGGGGAGAAGCTGCAACCCAAAGATGGCCAAGAGAAGGGAAATACTTCCCACCACGAACCCCAGGCCAATCCCCGGGGTCAGAAACTCGTAGATGAGGCCATAGAGCCCAAGCATGAGCAAGATGTAAACGAGGTTTGGGTCGGCAAGGTAAGAGAAAAGTTGTTCCCGAAAGGTCATGTGGATCTCCCGCAGGGGAAGACCGGCGACGGAAAGAACGCGGCCGTCGCGAAGGGCAAAGCCGTCGAGCTTGCGGAGAAGTTCGGGAATGGTCTCGGCGACCAAATCAATAACCCCTAGTTCCAGGGCCTCGGTGGCCGTGACGGTTGCGGACTCGCGCACGGCTTTTTCTGCCCAATCCGCGTTTCTTCCCCGGGCCTCGGCGATGGCGCGGATGCGGGAGACCGCGTCGTTCACGATTTTTTGCATTGTGGGGTCCTTCTCCTCGGGAGTTTCACCGGCGAGGGCCACGGGATGGGCGGCGCCGGTACTCGTGCCTGGGGCCATGGCCGCCACATGGCCGGAAAGGAGGATAAACGTTCCCGCGGAGGCCGCGCGCGCCCCCGCTGGCCCAACCCATACGACGACCGGAATTTGGGAATTCATGACGGCTTCCACGATCTCCTTCATGGCCGTATCCAGCCCGCCCGGCGTATCCAGCTCGAGGATGACCACAGCAGCACCTATCCGCGCGGCTTCCCTCAAGCCCCGGACGATATAGGCGCTGGTGGCCGGATTTACGGTGCTATCAAGACTGAGCTTCACCACCTCCCCGGCCAAGGCCCAAACCCCAAAAACCCAAAGGAGAAGACGCACCCCGCGCATCGCAAAATTTTACCGGGTTTAGGGAGAAAGGCTTTTTCTCCGCGACTATTCCCGCTCGCGGAAGAACGTCATCACAAGCTCACAGAGCACGCGCACGAAAACCGGACCCAAAAAGAGGGTGACAATGCCGAGGAAAATGAGGCGAGCACTGGAAGCGAAGGCGCCCTCGATGAGGGTGATGATCCCCATGACTACGGCAATAGCGACCCCGGCCCAAAAGACAAAGGGCATGATTTTGGGTGTGAGGAAGATTCGGAATTCATGAAAATCCTGCCACCACTTCTCCATAGGTTCCTCCTTCGTTTTTGGCTTGGGAAAAGCTAACCTCAATCGGGGGCGTGAGTCAAGCGTAGTTCTCCGCTAAACTGAAAAGGCCATGACAAGGGCTTTTGCAGCTTGTGCCACGGGTGCTCTCCTTTGGGGGCTTTGGATCCTCCTTTGGCGGAGTCCGCACCCGCCGGTGGTGGTCTCAGGAGCAGTGTTCCCGGTGGGGTTACTTCTCCTTTTGCGTTCTGGCCGGATCTCCTTGGACCTTCCTCTCAGCGCTTTCGTCTTGATCTTTGGCTTTTGTTCTTCGCGTGCGTTGCCTTTCGCGTGGCGCTGGCCGTGGTGAAAACGGGGTACGCGGCCATCTCGAGTCGAGCTTCCCCGGCCATTGTGGCCCTGCCTATCCCGCTGCGTTCCGAGATGGGGCAGCTTCTTTTGCTTTGGGCCATCACCGTTACCCCTGGGACCATTGCCCTCCTTGTGGAAAAAGACACGGTCTACGTTCACTGGCTCCATCGGCCCTCGGATCCCCAGTCCCTCGGGCTTACCCGCTTGGTCACGCTTTTGGAAAGGATTTGGGGATGAACGTCGCGGTGGAGGTTCTTTTGGGGCTAAGTGCGATTCCGCCGTTTTTGCGGATTTGGCGGGGTCCGACTCTCTGGGACCGTTTGGTGGGCGCGGCCTCCCTGAACCTCCGGGTAACCCTTTTCCTTACGGCCCATGCCGCCTTTTTCGGTCACGGTTTGCTTTTGGACGTGGCTTTAGCCTACGCCATCCTCGGCTTTCTGGGAACGGTTTTGCTCGCGCGGTTTGGCGAAAGGGGGGAGCATTGATGGGGACCGTCCTCCTTTTCCTTGGGCTTCTCCTCCTTTGGATCGGATCCTTGAGTATGCTGCGCTTCTGATCCCCTTATTGTCGGCTCCAAGTCGCCGGAGTTGGGGATATCGGGGGAGCCGCGGTCTTTCTTGTGGGCCTCCTCCTTCATTCGGGCTGGGAAGCGACGGGAGGGATCATGATCGTTCTCCTTCTCTTCCTGATTTTCACGAACCCCTTGGGAACTCATGCCATCGCAAAATCTGCGTTTGTGCGGCGGGTCAAGGACTAAGATGACGGCGGTGATCCTCTCCGCTTTGGCCTTTGGCCTTGCGCTTTTTGCCTTGACCCAGCGGCGGCTCCTCTGGGGCGTCCTAGGGGTGGGGGCCCACTCCCTGACCTTGGCAGGGTTGTACCTTGCCCTTTCCGCGCCGGATGTGGCCCTCACCGAAGCCGCTGTGGGTTTCGGATTGGTCACACTGACCTATCTTTTGGCCCTCCGCCGCACGGGAAAACTCGTGGTCGCCGCATGCCCGCTTTACCCGCTTCTTTACCAAGAAGGGGAACGCATCACCGGTCTAGAATGGGAAATCCTTGAGCGCTTTGCGCGCTGGTGCCACCGCGACCTGGAGATCGTCTGGGTCCCGCGTCGGGAAATTCCCCGCCTCCTCCACGCCGGGGAGGCTCACCTTGGGGCCGGCGGTTTTCTTCCCGGCCCCGAAGAGAGGGTTCGGTTCTCCCAGCCCCTTGTGCCCACAAAGCTCGTGTGCTTGCGGATCCAAGAGGGCCCGTTGGGCGCGGTAGCCGGGGAACCCGGCCAAGAGTTGGCCACCGCCACCTATGAGGATGCTGGGGAACTGGCGCGAGCCCTCCTCCGGGGCGAGATCGGCGGAGCGGTGGTGGATCTTTTGCGCCAGCGCGAATGGCAACTCCACCGCCTTATTTCCCACGAGGGAAGCAGCGCGACTTTGGAAGAAAAGGGGTTCGCTTTTGCTGTTGCACCCGATGAAGAGGAGCTTTGGAAAAGCCTCGAAGAATTTTTAGCCGCGCTGGAGAAGGCGGGGGTGCTGGAAGAACTTCGCCGGAGGTATCTGGGATGAAGTGGATCACGGCGGGGGTTCTGCTTGGGCTTGCGGCCCTCTTGGGGCTAGGGATCGCGGGGGTTTGGCCCTGCCCAGAATTCCCCGATCCCGATCCCATCGCCACGGAATGGGATGTGGAAAATGCCGTAGCCGCGATTGTGCTGGGTGTACGCCTTTGGGACACACTTTTCGAGGTCCTCGTCTACGCTTTGGCCATGGTGGGCGTGCGGTTCTTCCTCGGTGGGATGCGCTGGCAGGGGATACTCCCGCCTTTGGCGGAAACCCCGCTTCTTCGGCGCTCCGCAGATCTTCTTTTCGGTCCGATCCTGGTCTTTGCCGTGTACGTGGCGGTGAGCGGCCATATTGGGCCGGGCGGCGGATTTCCCGCGGGAATCATCCTCGGCTCCGGCCTCCTCCTTTTGGCCTTAGCGAAGGGGGTGGAGCATTTAAGCACTGAGCTCTACGAGCCGAAGCTCGAGGGCCTGGAATATGTTGCGGTTGCCGCCACACTCCTTTTGGGAGCCATCGTGCTCATCGTGGGCGTGCGCTCCTCCGCGGCGTTCGTGGCGGGAAACCTTCTCGTCGCCCTCGAGGTCGCCATCGGTGCTTGGGTGGTCGTCCACCGCTTTGCCTCGGCCCGCGGGGAGGTGTGAGATGGAGTCCCTAAGCGGACTGGCGCTGGCGGTGGCCTTGGCAGCTCTTGGGCTTTGGACCATGGTCACGCGAAGAAATGTTCTTTGGAAACTCCTGGGACTCAATGTGGCTTCCGGCGGAAGCATCCTCTTTTTGGTGGCCCTGTCCCACCGCTCCGGAGCCCGGCCAGCGATCGTGGGCCTCGGTCCGCGTCCCGCGGTGGATCCTCTTCCTCAGGCCCTTGTGCTCACCGCAATCGTTATTCACTTCGCCACTTTAGCCTTGGCGCTGGCCCTGGTCATCGTGCTCACCGAGCGCCGCCACACCCAGGACGTCAAAAAACTGGAGGAAGAAGGGTGAGCGCGGCGCTCGCGGGAGTTTGCGGGTATTTGGGTTTGGGCGTCCTGGGCCTCGTTCTGGGCCAGGGAAAAATTTTGGCCCTTTTTGCGCTGGCAGGCGGGATCGCAAGTTTAACCGTATGGGCTCCGGGATTTCCCGAAAGCCTTGTGGGCAGTCTTCCCTTCGGAGTCGCGGTGGCCGGCGATCCCTGGGCCCTGGGAATTTGGGGCCTCGCTCTCACCCTCCACTTGGCCGTGCTCGTTCAAGGTTGGCTCAAAGACGGGCTCTACCACTCCCTCATCACCGTGCTTGTGGGAACCTGTCTTGCCGGAGGAATTTCCCGGGACCTCTTTAACCTCTACGTCGTGTTGGAGCTTTCCTCGCTCCTTTCCGTCGTCCTTGTGGCCAAGGAAGGACGAAGTGCCGCGGTGTGGGCAGCCCTCCGCTACCTCCTTTTGGCGGGCGTAGGGATGACCCTCTACCTCTTCGGCCTCGGCCTTGTCTATGGCCGCACCGGAGTTTTAGCGATCACCTCCCTTTCCCAAACGGATTTTTCCGAGCCAAGCTTACGCGTTGGCGTTGGCCTTTTGCTTTCGGGAGCAGCCGTGAAAGCCGGGGTTTTCCTCTTGGGTCTTTGGCTTCCGCCTGCCCACGGCCAAGCGCCCACGGAGATCTCGGCCCTCTTGTCCGGAGTGGTGGTGAAGCTAGGCATTGTGACCCTGGCCAGGATCGCCGAGGCTTTTCCCATAGAGCCTGTCCTCCTTTCCCTGGGAATCCTTACGGGTTTTGGTGGCCTTGTTTACGCTCTTTGGGAGCGCGATTTGAAGATTCTTTTGGGCCATCACACCGTGTCCCAGCTCGGGTATATGCTCATCGGCCTTGGGCTTGGCGCGTGGGAAGCCGCGCTTTTCTATACAGTGGCCCACGGTCTTTTTAAAGCCCTTCTCTTCCTTTCCGCGGGGATGGCGGTCGAGGCCAAAGGTGCGCGCACCCTGGCCGAGCTTAAGGGCGGCCTTCCCCGGCCGGTGGTTTTGGGGCTCGCCCTGGGAACTTGGGCCATCGTGGGGCTCCCTCCCTTGGTGGGGTTTGCGGGAAAGAACGCGTTGAGCTTTGCGAGCCCCACCTGGGCCAAGGCTTTGCTCCAGGGACTTTCCTTGGGAACTGCGGTTTCTTTTGCCAAACTTTTTCCTTTGTGCAAGCCGGAAAAGGGCGGTTCGCTCGGGGGCATCCCGTTCCTCGCGGCCGGTGTGGTGGCGTTAGGAATCCTGGGGTTTTTCCTCTTTCCCGGCCTTTTGCACCCCATTTCCTGGCTGGAAGCTTTTTCCCTGGCCTTTGGGGGATATGGCGTCCATCTTTTTCTTGGTCCGCGGATGAGAACGCTACCACGCATCACTTTCGATTGGGCGGTTTTATGGGCGCTAATCTCCGCATTCGGCCTGGCCTTTGGCCTCCTTCTCGGTACGTGCTGGATCTAGGCTGCGGGGGCCAAAACCCTGCGGCAGAAGTTCCCCAAGTTTTCGCGTTTGCCAACTTTTTCCGTCGCCATCGGCCATGATCACGAGGAGATCGGGAGCGAACTCGTACAACACTTGACGGCAAGCCCCACAGGGCGCGCAGGGGCCCTCTCCACAAGCCACGGCAATCGCTAAAAACTCCCGCGCCCCTTCGGAGACGGCCTTAAACAAAGCCACCCTCTCCGCGCAAACGGTAAGTCCGTAGGAGGCATTTTCCACATTGCAACCGGTGAAGATTCGGCCGTCCTTGGCCAAAAGGGCTGCGCCCACCCGAAAGTGAGAATAAGGCGCATACGCGAGTTTTCGCGCCTCCACCGCTTTCCTCACGAGCTCCGCTTCGTTCACCATGGCTAGCGGGGTAAAGTCACGCCTGGTTGATCCTGGTAGAGGCCGCCAGCTTCTTTTTCGTCATAGCCGCGGAGGGGCCTGCGGCCGCGGAAGAACACGACTTGAGCAATTCCCATCCCCACATGGAGACGAATGGGCAGAGGGGAGAGGTTGGCGAGCTCCAGGGTGAGGCGGCCCCGCCACCTGGGCTCAAGCGGCGTCACATTCACCAAAAGACCACACCGGGCATACGAGGACTTTCCCCAACACACGCCCAAAACGTCGTCGGGCATGTGAAACACCTCGACGGACTCGGCCAGCACCTGGGAATGTGGGGCAAGCTCGAACACCGCGTCCGCCTCGATCTCCCGGAAATGCTCCCTGGGGAAGTTCACAGGGTCGAGAATGGCGTTCACTCCGCTCAGAGGGACAAGGAATCGCCTTCCCAAACGAATGTCGTACCCGAAAGAAGAAAGACCGTAGGAAGGCTTCCCCTCCTGTCTTGGGACAAACGGTGAGATCATGGGATGCTCACCCTGGCAGAGTTCCATGATTTCTCGATCGGAAAGGAGCGAAAACCCAGCCGCCAAGAATTCTAGGTCCCTCATCGTTCCTCCCCGGTTTCCGCCAAAATTTTTAGGTCCTCAAAGCAGCTCGGTGCACAAGCGTAGAGGATCTCCCACATCCTCCGGGCGAGCCCCGGATTTCCCACTGGGCGGAGCGATGGAGCCGTAACCGCAGGATATGCCGGAGCTCCCGGAAGTTGGCGGTCATCACAAGCCTCGTCTCGATCCCCAAAGGCAGCACAAACCGCGCATCCTCCTTGGGAACGCCTTTCTCCAGAAGGGTTTGGTAAAGCTTCTTGGCTTCCTGGAATAAGGCCTGGGCTTTTTCCCAGTCTCCATCGGAGAAAGTGGGGGCCGCACCAGCTCCCGGTCTTCGGTATTCACATAGCGCTGGGATTCTTGGACGAAGCTCGCCAGGCGATGCCGGGTGAGTTGGTTGGCACAGGCCCGGGAAATCCCGGAGATCTCAAAGGTGGCCACGGCGTGCTCTAGGACAGATTCATGTCCAAGGCTGATGAGCCTGCGGATAAGGGCCCGGTCGCTTTCCGGACCGCGCCCCTCGCTGCGGTGGCTCACGCGGGCGCACTGGGCGATCAGGGCCTCGGCCCCGGGCGTGATGAACAAAAGCTCCACGCTCATGGATTCCCTTACGGGGTATAGCCCTCTTGCTGCAGGCGCTCGAGCTCCCGCCGCCGCA
>Ga0315298_1005370_pt1 | contig 18268 bp, 13 predicted proteins | sample WHS_1_MG_FD_203077 | JGI IMG/M metagenome (GOLD analysis project Ga0315298, IMG submission 203077) | Extremophilic microbial mat communities from Washburn Hot Springs, YNP, Wyoming, USA - WHS_1_MG | ecosystem: Environmental > Aquatic > Thermal springs > Hot (42-90C) | place: USA: Wyoming...
CGGTCGACGCCTCCCGGGATGGTTCGGCGGCCTCAGTACACTCGCCGTGGCGGCCCTCATCGGCGGCTGCGCCACCTACCACGCCCTGCCGCTGCCCCGTCGGGCGCATCTGGCGTCGGCGGTGAGCGAGCTGCGCACCGAGGTGCCGCCGCTCGCCCCCGGGGCGGCCCCACGGCACATTCGGGTGAACCGGCCGTTGCGGCCGAGCGACGTGGGGCTGCTTGCGGTGCTGAACGATCCGGCGCTGCGCACCGAGGGCGGGTACCTCGCCGGCGCCCAGGCGAGCCTGCTGCAGGCCTCGCTCCTGCCCAATCCCGTCGCGGGCGTGGTCTACGAGCCGCAGCTCGGCGGCGCCGGCGTGGCGCCGTCCTGGACGGCCACGCTCGCCGAGGACGTGAAGTCGATCATCACGTACCACACCCGGGTCGCGGCGGCCCACGATGCTTTCGAGCAGGTCAACGCCGACCTGCTGTGGCGCGAATGGCAGACCGCGCAGCAGGCGCGCGTGCTCGCGGTCTATTTGTATTGGGGGCGCGATTCGCTGCGGGCCAGCCGCCGCGAGGCGCAGCTGCTCGACCGGGAAGCGCGCGCCGCGCACGCGGCCGCGGCGAGCGGCAGTCTCGACATGCGTACGCTCGCACCGATTCTCGCGGCCAAGGCGAGCGCCGACCAGACGCTCTCGAACCTGACGCTCTCGCAGCTGCGCGCCTGGCAGGCGCTCGATGCGCTCCTCGGGCTCGAGCCGAGCGTGCGCTTCCCCATCGCTGCCCCACGCGCCGCGGCGCTGCCGCGCCACCTCGCGCCGCTGCTCGCCTCGCTCACTGAACGCCGGCCGGACCTGGTGGCGCTGAAGATGGGCTATCACTCGGCGGACGAGAACGTGCGCACCGCGATCATTGGACAGTTCCCCGCCCTGGTGCTCGGAGCGCAGTGGGACCAGGACAACGGCAATGTCCGCAACGGCGGCCCCACCGCCCAGTTCGATCTGCCGATTTTCGATCGCAACCAGGGTCAGATCGCCGCGGCCCGGGCCACCCGCCTCGTGCTGCACGCCCAGTACCAGGCACGCCTCGATGCCGCGGTCGGCACGGTGCGCGCACTTGCGGTGCAGATCCGCCGGCTGCGTCATGCGGCGCGCCAGGCGCACCGCGCCGCACTCGCGGCACGGCAGCTCGCCCGGTCCGCCCAGCGTGCCTACGCCCGCGGGGATCTCGATGAGCGCTCGCTCTCCGACTACCTGACGGCCGCGCTCGCGCGGCGGCTCGAGGCCGACACGCTCGAACGTACGCTCGGCCAGGCACGCATCGCCATGACTCTTGAGCTCGGGCTCGGACTGCCGCAGGTCCGTATCGTCCCGGCCGCCCAGATATAACGAGGACGCCATGATCCGCCGAATGATCTTCGGAGTGTTCTGTCTTGCGCTCACCGCCGCGGCACTGCCCCCGCGGGCGTGCGCGGCGGCTGCTTCCAGCCCGAGCGTGCTGGTGACGTTGACGCCGCTGCGCAGCGGCAGCCTGCCGCACGTGGTGGTCGCCTACGGAACGGTGGAGCCGAGCAACACCGGCGGGCGCGCCATGATGGCCGCGGAGTCCGGCGTCATCGGTACGGTGTACGTGCGGGTCGGGCAGCCCGTGGCCGCGGGTGCGAAGCTCGTCGAGATCCTGCCGAGCCCGCAGTCGGCGGCGGCCTATCACCAGGGGCTCTCCTCGCTGCGGGTGGCGCGCGCGCTGGTGCGCAGCACGCGCAAGCTCTACAGCCTGCACCTGGCGACCAATGAGCAGCTCGCCGCGGCCGAGAAGTCAGAACTCGACGCCGAGGCCAATCTCGCCGCGCTGCGCGCCACGGGCGCGGGCGGCCCGCAGGTGCTGCGCGCACCGTTCGCCTCCGTGGTCACGGGGCTCACGGCGCTCACCGGCTCGATCGTGAGCATGGGTTCCCCGGTGCTGACGCTCGCCTCCCCGGATCACCTGGTGCTCGCCGCCGGTGTGGTGCCCTCCCAGGCGTTCAGCATGGCCGTCGGGGACTCGGCGGTCGTGCAGGCCACCGGATCGGACGATTGGGTGCACGCCCGGGTGGCGATGAGCGGCGCGGCGAGCACCCCCAACACCGGTCTGGTGCCGGTGCAGATCGCACTGCCGGCGGGCAAGTTCATCCCGGGACAGGTGGCGCGTGCACGCATCACCACCGCCGAGGTCAAGGGGTTCCTCGTGCCGCACGCGGCGCTGCTGGTCAACGAGCGCGGCGCCCCGTACGTGGTGCAGGCGGTCGAGGGCATTGCGCGCAAGGTGCCGGTGCGCGTGCTCGATGAGTACGACGATCAGGACATCATCAGCGGGGCGCTCGATCCGCACGCCCCGGTGGTGCTCGCCGGGGATTATCAGCTCGACAACGGCATGCACATCCGCATTGCCAAGCCCGGCGAGCCGGGGACCGCCCCGTGAGCTTCTCCGAGTGGGTCGAGCGGCACCGCCGCTCGCTCCTGACGATTGCCTTCGCGCTGGCGCTCGCGGGGGTGTTCGCGGCGATCTCGCTGCCGGTCGGGCTGTTCCCGGTGACCAGCTTCCCGCGCATCCGCATCGAGGTGAGCACCGGCAGCATGCCGGCGCGCCAGATGCTGGTCGACGTGACCGAGCCGCTCGAGCAGGTCACCCGCGCCATCCCCGGGGCGCAGAACGTGACTTCCACGACCTCGCGCGGCTCGGCACAGATTTACGTCGATTTCCCCTGGGGCTCGAACATGAACCAGGCGCTGCTCGCGGTCGACGCGGCGCTGGCGCAGGAACTGCCCACGCTGCCGAAGGGCACCAGCTACGACGTCATCCAGATGAGCCCGAACGTCATCATGCCGTTCGTCTCGTACGCGCTCATCTCCAAGACCGTGCCGCCGACGGCGCTGCGCCAGCTCGCGCAGTACGAGATCACCCCGCTGCTCACCGGCATTCCCGGCGTGCGTCGCGTCGGGGTGCTCGGCGGGGCGACCCCCGAGGTGCAGGTGTCGGTCAACGAGGAGAAGCTGCGCGCCTTCGGCCTGACGCTCGCTGAGGTCTCGCAGGCGCTCGCGCAGACCAACGTCGTGCAGGCCGTCGGGCGGCTCGAGGACAACGACCTGTTGTACCTCGCGATCAACAACAATGCGTTCACCTCGCTGCACTCGGTGCGGCAAGTGGCGCTGCGCACCGCCACCAACGGCATCGTGCGCCTCGGGGATATCGCCAAGATCACGATGGGCACGGTGCCGCAGTGGCTGCTGGTCGATGACAACGGTAAGCCGGCGGTGACCTTCGATGTCTACCAGCAGGACAACGCCGACTCGATCACGCTGGCGCGCGAGGTCAAGCAGCGCCTCGCGGCGTTCATGAAGACCCAGCCGAAGTCGATCCATCTGTACAAATGGTACGACCAGACCCAGATGGTCGGCTCCTCGATCGCCGCGCTCGAAGAGGCGATCCTGATCGGTCTGGTGTTCGCCGCGCTGGTGCTGCTGGCGTTTCTGCGCAACTGGCGGGTCACGCTGGTGGCGATGGTAGTGGTGCCGCTGTCGGTGCTGATCACCGTGCTGCTGCTGTCGCTGTTCGGCATGACCTTCAACATCATGACGCTCGGCGGCATCGCTGCGGCGATCGGTCTGCTGATCGATGACGTCATCGTCATGATCGAACACATCGCCCGGCGCGCCGGCGTGCCCGGGCTCGAGCGGCCCGAGCGCAGCGTGCTCACCGCGGCGCGCGAGTTCCTCGCGCCGCTGCTCGGTTCGAGTCTGGCCACCATCATCATCTTCATTCCGCTTGCGTTTCTCTCCGGCATCACCGGGGCGTTCTTCAAGTTCCTCTCCCTCACCATGGCCTCGGCGCTGATCATCTCGCTGATCCTGACCGCCTTCGCCGTGCCGCTGCTGGTCCGCGGCCTGATCGACTTCAAGACCTTCCACGATCCCTCGCACGGCAAGGACACGAGGCTCAAGCGCGTGCACGGCAAGGCGCTCAGCCGGCTGTTCGAGAAGCCGGTGCTGCTCGTCCCGGTGCTCGGGGTGCTGGTGCTGGTCGGATACATCGCCTACCTCAATGTCGGCAGCGGGTTTCTGCCGCGCATGGACGAGGGCGGATTCGTCCTCGATTACCAGGCGGCGCCCGGCACCTCGCTCACCGAGACGAACCGCGAGCTCGAGGAGATCGAGCACATCCTGCATGAGGATCCGTACGTGTACACGTACTCGCGCCGCACGGGTGCGGGCCTGGGCGGAGATCTGAACGAGGCCTATCAGGGCGATTTCTTCGTGCGCCTGATCCCTTCCTCGAAACGGCCCGACATCTGGAAAGTGATGGACGAGATCACCCGCAAGGTCACGCGCGACGTGCCGGGCATCGATTTCGACACCCACCAGTTGATGAGCGACATGATCGGGGACATGGTCGGACGGCGTCAGCCGGTGGTCATCTCCCTCAGCGCGAAGAACCCGGCGGTGCTGGGCGCGGTGGCCGTGCGGGTCGCCAAGGCGATCCGCAGCGTGCCGGGCATCGAGCCGGCCTCGGTCATCGACGGCGTGGTGCCGGCCGGCGATGCGCTCGACATCCACGTCAATCCGGCGGCGGCGGCGATGGAAGGCCTCACGGTGGCGCAGGTGCGCGACCAGGTCTACCACTACCTGCACGGCGCGGTGGTGACCCGCTACCTCGGCAGCGTGCAGGACATCGGCGTGCGGCTGTGGCTGAGTCCGCCGGAGCGACGCATCTACCGCAGCCAGCTCGGGGATCTGCCGATCCGCGCCCCCGATGGGCGGATGTTGCGCCTCGCCAGCGTCGCGCAGGTGCGCTTCGTGGCCGGGCAGCCCGAGCTGACCCGGGACAACCTCGCGCAGATCGTCGCCGTGACGGCGCAGATCGGCGGCGGCTACGCGTTGAGTACGACCATTGCGGGCGTCAAGCGGGTGCTGAGCAAGCCCGGCCTGTTGCCCCCCGGGGTGATGTACACCCTCGGGGGTCAGTACAAGCAGGAGCAGCTGGCCGTGCACGGCATGATCCGGGTGTTCGGCGCCGCGCTGGTCGCGGAGCTGATTCTGCTGCTGTTCCTCTACGAGCGGTTCGTCACGCCGGTGGTGATCATGCTGAGTGCGTTGATTTCGACCGGCGCGGTGTTCGTCGGGCTGTGGCTCACCGGCGTGGAGCTGAACATCACCGCCATGATGGGCATGGTGATGATCGTCGGGATTTCGACCGAAATGGCGATCTTCTACGTCTCGGAGTACCAGACGCTCGCGCGCAGCATGCCGCGACGCGAAGCGCTCTACGAGGCGGCCTTGAACCGGCTGCGCCCGATCACCATGAGCACGCTGGCGATGATCCTCGCGCTGGTGCCGCTCGGGGCGGCGATCAGCGGCTCGGGCGATCAGATGCTCCAGCCGCTCGCCATCGCCATCATCGCCGGGGCGCTCGTGCAGCTGCCGCTGGTGCTGTTGGTGATGCCGGTGGCGTTGTGGCTGACGGAGCGCTACGAGGACGCGCCGGCCTGAGCGGGCCCGATCAGGGCTCGGCCAGCCAGCGCTCCCCGTGCCGGCGGGCGCGCCCATCGGTCTCGAGCTTCAGCAGATGCGCGAGCAATGAGCGCTCGGCGAGTGTCCACAGCGCCGGCGGCACCTCGGCGTAGGCGCGCTCGCACAGCTGCGCGAGCGTCGCCGGCTGCTGCGCGCTCAGCGCCTCGAATACCTTGGCTTCGCGGTTCAGGCGATGTGCGATGAGTGCGCAGAGCGCCTCCTGCGGTTCGTCGATCCGCTCCCCGTGCCCCGGGGCGAGTGCGCTGAGATCCTCGCGCAGCAGCCGCTGCAGCGAATCGATGTAGGCCTGCATGTCCCCGTCCGGCGGATCGATCACGACGGTCGAGCCCTGGATGATGTGATCCCCGGTGAACAGCAGCCCCTCGGCCTCGAGCAGGTAGCACAGGTGGTTCGAGGCATGTCCGGGGGTGTGCAGCACCCTCAGCACCGTGTTCGGACCGAGCGTGATCCGCTCCCCGTCGCTGAGTTCACGGTCGGGGGCGAACGAGGGGTCCTGGCCGTGCGCATGGGCGCTCACGCGCCCGAGCACCTCGGCGCCCGTCAGGCGCTTCAGCGCCGCGGCGCCCGGGGAGTGATCCGGGTGGGTGTGGGTGACGAAGATGCGCCGAATGGGACCGGGCGCGGCGTTCTGCAGCGCGAACAGGTGGCGCGACTGCGCCGGGCCTGGATCGATCAGGGCCCAATGATCGTCCTCGCCGACGAAATAACTGTTGGTGCCCGGGCCGGTCATCAACCCGGCATTGCCGCAGGTCAGGCGCCAGACCCGCGCCGAGAGGCGCACGGGGACGCCGGGCTGGACCGGCGGGTTGTGCAGTGCGTCGGCATGCCTGCCGTCTTGGTGGCTCATCGCCGAGGGATGCTAGCATGAGTGCACCGCATTCCGAGGAGCGCTCCTGTGCAGAGTCCTGTGCGCCAGCCGGCGATCTATTTGACCCACGGGGGCGGCCCGTGTTTCTGGATGGAGTTCCCCGCACCGTTCGGTCCGCACGCCTACGAGGGACTGCGGGCCTACCTCGCCGGTCTCCTGGCGAGTCTACCGGCCCCGCCGCGCGCCATCCTGATGGTGAGCGCGCACTGGGAGGAGCCGGTGCCGACGGTCTCGAGCGCAGCGGCGCCGCCGATGCTGTTCGACTACTACGGTTTTCCGCCGCACACGTATCAACTCAGTTACCCGGCGCCCGGGGCCCCGGAGCTCGCCGCGCAGGTCCGCGGACTGCTCGAGAGCGCCGGAATCGCCGCGGCGAGCGATGCCGAGCGCGGCTTCGATCACGGGGTGTTCGTACCGATGCTGATCATCGATCCGGCGGCGCGCATTCCCGTGCTCATGCTCTCGCTCGCGGCCGATCTGGATCCGGCGCGCCACTGGGCTCTGGGTGCGGCGCTCGCGCCGCTGCGCAGCGACGGGGTGCTCATCATCGGCAGCGGCAGCAGCTACCACAACCTGCGCGCGATCTTCGCCGGCGGGGAGGGCGGGTCAGACGCCTTCGATGCGTGGCTGAACGAGAGCGCCGTCGAGGTGGCGCCGGCCGAGCGGCGCGAGCGGCTGATCGCTTGGGAGCGCGCCCCGCAGGCGCGCGCCTGTCACCCGCGGGCCGAGCACCTCATTCCGCTGATGGTCGCCGCCGGCGCCGCCGGGGACGATCCGGGGCGAGCGAGCTTCCGCGGCCGCATCGGCGGCAAAGCCTATTCCTGCTTCACCTTCGGCGCTTAAGCCGCCTCACCCGCGCCGGCGCCCCTCGGGGTCGGCGAGCGCCGGGTAGTCGGTGTATCCGGCGGCGCCGCCGGCGTAGAAGAATTCCGGCCGCGGTTCGTTCAGCGGCGCGCCCGTGCGCAGCCGCTCGACGAGATCGGGGTTCGCGATGAACAGCTTGCCGAAGGCCACCGCGTCGGCCTCGCCCCGCTCGATCAGGCCGGTGGCGCTCTCGCCGGTGAGCTTCTCGTTGGCGATGTAGACCCCGCTGAACTCACGCTTCAGCTGCGGGCCGATGCGCTCGCCGTCGGGATGTTCGCGCGCGAACACGAAGGCGATCCGCCGCCGCGACAGCTCGCGGACCACGTGCCCGAAGGTCGCGGCGCGATCGGAGTCCCCCATGGAGTGCGCATCGCCGCGCGGGGCGAGGTGCACGCCGACGCGCCCCGGACCGAACACCCGGGCCGCCGCATCCGTCACCTCGAGCAGCAGCCGGGCGCGGTTCTCGACCGTCCCGCCGTACTCATCGGTGCGGCGGTTCGCGCCGTCCTGCAGAAACTGGTCGAGCAGGTAGCCGTTGGCCCCGTGCAGCTCGACGCCGTCGAAACCCGCGCGCTCGGCATTCTCCGCGCCGCGCGCGAAGGCCGCGATGATGTCCGGAATCTCTGCGCTCGCCAGCTCGCGGGGCACCACGTAGGGCGTATGCGGGCGCACGAGGCTGACGTGCCCCTCGGGCGCGATGGCGCTCGGCGCCACGGGCCGCTCACCGCCGAGAAACAGCGGGTGTGAGACCCGCCCGACGTGCCAGAGCTGCAGGAAGATCCGCCCCCCCTCGGCATGCACGGCGCGGGTGATCTGCCGCCACCCCTGGACCTGCTCATCCGACCAGATGCCCGGGGTCTCGGCGTAGCCGACGCCCATCGGGGTGACCACGGTCGCCTCGGAGATGATGAGCCCGGCGCCGGCGCGCTGCCGGTAGTACTCGCACATCAGGGCGTTCGGGATGCGCCGCTCGCCGGCGCGGCTGCGCGTCAGCGGCGCCATGACGATGCGATTGGGAAGCAATAGCTCGCCGACCTGGAGCGAGTCGAACAGTGCGGACATGAACGAGGGGTTCGCGGTGGAAACCCCCTATTGAACCATGGGGGCTCAGACGCCGCAAAATTCGTCGTGTAGAACGCCCAGCAGGCGCGTGACGATGCCTGGAGCGAGCGAGTAGTAGACCGTTTGCGATTCGCGCTCGGTACGCACCATGCTGGCCTTGCGCAGCACCGCCAGGTGTTGCGAGAGCGCTGATTGACTGAGAGGAACTCGTTCGTTCAATTGTCCCACCGACAGCGGCGCAGGAACCAGATGACACAGAATCAGCAAACGCTGCTCGTTGGCGAGCGCCCTGAGCACGCCCGCTGCCTCGATGCAGTGCGGCTGCATGTCGTGTGCGGCGCGCAGCAGCGGGCTGCCGGCAGGGGCTGCGCCCTTGCGGCTCTTCGCTGCCGGTGTGGAAGGGGTTCGCATCTGGGCCAAAGTGTAAACCAGTTCCCGGGTAATCGCTACTTGCTAAATTAGGTAGTTCTAATATAATTTCGCCATCGCCGAGTCGCCGTACCGGCCAAATTCGAGGGAGAGTGCCATGTCAGTCGATCGAATGGTCTTTGCCTTTGCCGGCAGCTTCGTGCTGATCGGCGTGCTGCTCGCGTGGCTCGCGAGTCCCTGGTGGCTGATCGTGCCGGCGTTCGTCGGGGCGAACATGTTGCAGTCGGCGTTCAGCGGGTTCTGCCCGCTCGCGAAGATCCTCAAGCATTTCGGGGTCAAGCCGGGCGCAGCGTTTTGAACGCCAGGAGGAAGCGATGAGCCGTCGAGCCGTTTTGAGCGTCGCGCTCGCCTGCACCGCGGCCGGCGCGTTGGCCGCCTGCAGTGCCCATCATGAGGCGAGTCCGCGCGCGAGCGCCCCGCCGCTCGCGGCCGTGCGAGTGGGTTTCGAGCGCGGTGCGGCCGAGCAGCGCTTCGATGGCATCGTGCAGGCGGTTGATCGGGCCACGCTGACGGCGCAGACCAGCGGCCGGGTCACGGCCGTGTACCACGATGTCGATGATTCGGTGCCGGCCGGGGCGCTGCTGATGCGGCTGCACGCGACGATACAGCAGGCCGGTCTCGGCCAGGCGCGCGCCGCGCTGCGCGCCGCGCAGGCGCGGGCCACCGAGGTCCAGACGCGATACCGCCGGATCCGCCACCTCTACGATCAGCAGGTCGTACCCAAGGCCGATCTCGACCAGGTCACCGCCGCGCGTGATGCGGCCGTAGCTGAGCTCAACAGCGCCCGCGCGGCGGTGGCGAGCGCCGCCCAGGGCGTCGATTACACCGAGATCCGCGCTCCGTACGCCGGGGTGATCACCCGCCGCCTGGTTCAGGTCGGCGAGGCGGTCGCGCCCGGCACGCCGTTGCTTGGCGTCGCCTCGCTGCACGCGTTGCGCGTCGTGGTGAACATCCCGCAGTCGCTCACCGATACGGTGCGCCGGATCGGCGAGGCCAGGATTTACCTCGACGGCCAGACGATCCGCGCCGCCCACGTGACCGTATTTCCCGAGGCCTCGCCCCAATCCAACACATTCACGGTGCACCTGGCGCTCCCGGCGGGTTTGAAGGGGCTCTACCCCGGCATGGTGGTGCGCGTGGCGTTCGACACCGGCGAGCAGGCGCAGATGCTCGTGCCGCAGAGCGCCGTCGTGCGCCGCAGCGGCGTGACCGCGGTCTATCTGGTTCAGTCCGACGGGCAGACGCTGCTGCAGCAGGTGCGCCTCGGTGAGCCGGTGGGCGCTCAGGTCGAGGTGCTCGCCGGGCTCGAGCCCGGCGAGCAGGTGGCGCTCGATCCGCTCGAGGCGATGCGGCGGCTCGCGCCCTTCCCGGTCATCACCGGGAGCGCGCAGTGAGCACGGAGCTCGGCTTCAGCGGGCGGCTCGCCCGGCGTTTTCTGCACAACCAGATTACCCCGCTGCTGGCACTGCTCGCCGTCGGCCTGGGGCTGTTCGCACTCGCCATCACGCCGCGCGAGGAAGACCCGCAGATCCACGTCACCTTCGCGAACGTCTTCATTCCGTTCCCGGGCGCCTCGGCGCAGCAGGTCGCCAGCCAGGTGACCACGCCGATGGAGCAGGTGCTCGGGGAAGTCTCCGGCGTGAAGCACATCTTCTCGGAGTCCGAGCCGGGACTCGCCGTGATCGGCGTGCAGTTCGAGGTGGGCCAGCTGCGCAATCCGTCGCTGGTGCGCCTGTACAACGCCATCTACTCGCATCGCGACCTGTGGCCGCCGGGCGCAGGCGTGCTGCCGCCCGTGATCAAGCCGATGGGCATCAATGACGTGCCCATCGTCACGCTGACGCTCTGGAGCGGCGAGCCGCGCTACGGCTCCTACCAGCTCGGGCAGGTGGCGCACGCGATCGAAACGCAGCTGAAGCGCATCCCGGGCACGCGCAAGGTGTACACCATCGGCGCCCCGCAGAGCATCGTGCGCGTGCGGCTCGAGCCGGGTCGGCTCGCCGCCTACGGACTGGCCGCCTCGGATGTCGCCCGGGCGCTGCAGGCGGCCAATCTGGTGCGCCAGGCCGGAGACCTGATCGGCGGCGATCGCGTCGTACCGGTGCAGGCCGGGACCTTCCTCGCCGGATGCGCCGATGTTGCCCGCTTGGTGGTCGGTGTGCATGACGGGGAGCCGATCTACCTGACCGACGTCGCCCAGGTGTCCGCTGCGCCCGATGCGCCGCACGACTACGTCTGGTTCGGGACCGGCGCAGGCGCCGCGGCCCGGCACCTCTCGCCAGTGAGCGAAGCGCCGGCGGTGACGATCGCCATTGCCAAGAAGAGCGGGACCAATGCCAGCACCATCGCCGATGCGGTGATGCAGCGCGTACGCGAACTCGGCGGCACGTACATTCCTGCCGGGGTGCACGTCACCGTCACGCGCAACTACGGCCACACCGCCGATCAGAAGGCCAAGGAACTCATCGAGAAGCTCTTCGAGGCGACCCTCTCGGTCGTGCTGCTGGTCATGCTCACCATGGGTCGGCGTGAGGCGGTGGTGGTCGGCGCGGCAGTCGGCGTCACACTGATGGCCACGCTGTTCGCCTCGTGGGCCTGGGGCTTCACCATCAACCGCGTGTCGCTGTTTGCGCTGATCTTCTCCATCGGCATCCTGGTCGATGACGCGATCGTCGTCGTGGAGAACATCCACAGGCACATGCGCCTCGGCGGCGGCACCCTGAGCGACATCATCCCGGTGGCGGTCGATGAGGTCGGCGGACCGACCATTCTCGCCACCTTCACGGTCATCGCGGCGCTGATGCCGATGGCGTTCGTCGGCGGCCTGATGGGTCCCTACATGAGCCCCATCCCGATCAACGCGAGTTCGGGAATGCTGCTCTCGCTCGGCGTGGCGCTGATGTTTACGCCCTGGCTGTGCCGCAAGCTGCTCGGCAAGACCCATATTGACCCGCTCGAACACCGCCAGCAGCTGCCGCTGCTCGGACTGTTTCAGCGCGTGGTGGGCCCGTTTCTCGCCGGCCCCGAGGGTAAGCGCCGGCGTCGCTGGCTCTACTCCGGCATCGGCGTGGCCATCCTCCTCGCGGTGAGTTTGGTGGTGCTCGAGGCGGTGGTTATGAAGATGCTGCCCTTCGACAACAAGTCCGAATTCGAAGTGGTGGTCAACATGCCGGTGGGAACCCCGGTGGAGCGCACCGCGCACGTGCTCGATGCGCTCGCGCAGGTGCTCGCCCGCATGCCCGATGTCAGCGACTACCAGGTGTACGCCGGCACGGCGGCTCCAGTGAACTTCAACGGCCTGGTGCGCCAGTACTACCTGCGGCACAGTCCGCGGCTCGGGGAGATCGCGGTCGAACTGGTGCCGAAGGGCGATCGGGACCGGGAAAGTCACGCGATCGCGCTCGCGGCGCGCAAGAAGCTCGAACCGGTGGCGCGCCGCTTCGGCGCGGCGATCGCGGTGGTGGAGATCCCGCCGGGACCGCCCGTGCAGGCACCCATCGTGGCCGAGATCTACGGACCGAGTTACGCCAAACAGCGTCAGATCGCCCTCGCAGTGCGCAAGGACTTCGAGCACACCGCGGGCATCGTCGACATCGATGACAGCGTCGATGCGCCGGAGCCGCGGCTGGTACTGCACGTCGAGCGGCAGAAGGCGGCGCTGCTCGGGGTGACGCAGCAGGCGATCGCACGCACCGTGGCGCTCGCACTGCATGGGTATGACGCCACCTACGTGCACATCGGGCGCGAGCGCGATCCGATTCCGGTGCGCCTGGAATTGCCGCCGGCCGATCAGGCGCGCATCGCCAAGGTGCTCGCGCTGCGGGTGCGCGCCCAGAGTGGGGCGCTCGTGCCGCTGTCCTCACTCGTGCGGGTCGAGCAGCGCACCTGGCAGCAGCCGATCTTCCACCGCGACCTGTTGCCGGTGACCTATGTGACGGGCGACATGGCCGGGCGGGTGGACAGCCCGCTCTACGGCATGTTCTCGATCGCCGCGCTGCTGCACCGAGAACCGCCGGCCGGCGTGCACGTGGTGCAGCACTTCATTCAGCCTCCTTCGAACCCAAACGAGTTCGCGATCAAGTGGGGCGGAGAGTGGCAGATCACGTATGACACCTTCCGCGACATGGGCATCGCCTACTCGGTCGGACTCGCACTGATCTATCTGCTCATCGTCGCGCAGTTCGGCTCGTATGTCGTGCCGCTCATCATCATGGCGCCGATACCACTCACGGTCATCGGCGTGTTGCCGGGGCACGCGCTGTTCGGGGCGCAGTTCACCGCTACCTCCATGATCGGCATGATCGCGCTCGCGGGCATCATCGTGCGCAATTCGATCCTGCTGGTGGACTTCATCGACGGGGCGGTCCGTGCCGGGTTCTCGCTCGAGGAGGCGGTGATCCGCGCCGGTGCGACTCGCGCCAAACCCATCGTGCTCACGGCGCTCGCCGCCATGCTCGGTGCGGTGTTCATCCTCTCCGATCCGATCTTCAACGGGCTCGCCATCTCACTGTTGTTCGGCATCTTCGTCTCGACGCTGCTGACGCTGGTGGTGATCCCGGTTCTGTACTACGCGCACCTGAAACGGCGTGAAGCACGTGCGGGCGGCGCGCAAGCGAAGGACGCTCATGCCTGACGGGCGGCTCTTTGCGGTGATTCGGCGTGTCAGACACGTTGCAGTGTTGTCACTCTGGGGGTTCACATGGCCCATATAGCCATTATCGGTGCCGGTCTCGGCGGGGTGCCGTGCGCGTACTCGATGCGTAAGCGCCTCGGCAGGACGCATCGCGTCACACTCATCGGCGCATCGCCGTACTTCGAGTTCACGCCGTCGAATCCCTGGGTGGCGGTCGGTTGGCGCGAGCGCGAGAAGACGCGCGTCGCGATGCGCGAGCCGCTTGCGGCCCACGGCATCGAATGGGTCGAGCAGGCGGTCGAGTCGATCGATGCCGAGCGTCGGGTGCTGACGTTGCGCGACAAGACGACGCTCGAGTACGACTATCTGGTAATCACCACCGGACCGAAGCTCGCGTTCGAGGAGGTTCCGGGGCTCGGACCCGACGGGCACACCACCTCGATCTGCACGCAGGCGCACGCGGTGAGCGCCTGGGAGCACTACCAGCAGTTCCTGCGCGACCCCGGTCCGATCGTGATCGGGGCGGCCGCGGGGGCGAGCTGCTTCGGGCCGGCGTACGAGTTCGCGATGATCGTCGATGCCGATCTGCGCCGGCGCAAGCTGCGCGACCGGGTGCCGATGACCTTCGTCACCAGTGAGCCGTACATCGGGCACATGGGCCTCGGAGGGGTCGGGGACAGCAAGGGGCTGATGGAAGCCGAGCTGCGCCAGCGGCACATCAAATGGATCACCAATGCCAAAGTGAGCTCGGTGAGCGCCGGGGAGATGCTCGTGCAGGAGTTCGACGAGCAGGCGCAAGCGAAGCACGAGCATAAACTGGCCTTCCGCTTCGCCATGGTGCTGCCGGCCTTCAAGGGGGTCGATGCGGTCGCTGCGGTGCCCGGACTGTGCAATCCGCGCGGTTTCGTGCTCATCGATCAGCATCAGCGCTCGAAGAAATATCCCAACATCTTCTCCGCCGGGGTCTGCGTCGCCATTCCGCCGGTCGAGGCGACCCCGGTACCGACCGGCGCGCCGAAAACCGGCTACATGATCGAGTCGATGGTCTCGGCGATCTGCGAGAACATCGGCGCGGAGCTCGAAGGTCGCAGCGCGCAGGCCGAGGCGACCTGGAATGCGATCTGCCTGGCGGACTTCGGCGACACCGGCGCGGCGTTCGTTGCGCTGCCGCAAATGCCGCCACGCAACGTGACCTGGACGAAGGTCGGCAAGTGGGTGCACCTCGGCAAGGTGGCATTCGAGAAGTACTTCCTGCGCAAGGTGCGCACCGGGTCGATCACCCCGGTCTACGAGCGCTACGTGCTGAAGACCCTCGGTATCGTATCGCTGAAGGGCACCGAGTCATGAGGGCAGGCGTGCGGCAGCTCGGTACTGCGGCGGTCCTGGCCGGCGCGGCGCTCGCGCTGCAGGCGAGGGCGGGGACTCTCGAGCAGGCGTGGCGGCTCGCGGCGGCGCGCAACCAGACACTGGCGGCAGCGGCCGCAGAAGTGCAGGCCGCACGCTCCGGCGAACGGGCCGCGCGCGACGCCCGCTGGCCCAGCATCGATGCCGAGGCCAGCTACTCGCATCTGGGGCAGGCGCCGGAGCTGCAGGTGCTCACCCCATCGCTCGCGTTCCGGTCCGGACCGATCTTCAAGGACAATCAGTACGTCAGTGCAACGGTGCAGATGCGGGTGCCGCTCTACACCGGCGGGGCGATCCGCGCGGGGGTCGCCGCGGCACGTGCGGGGGTGCGCGGGGCGGATGCCGAGCAGCAGGCGACGGTGGCAGACGTGAAGCTCGAGGTGGCCGAAGCGTACGTCGCGGTATTGCGCGCGCAGCAGCAGGCGCGGGTGGCGGATGCGAGCGTCAAGAGCCTCGCGGCCCACCTGCGCGACGTGCAGGCCAAGTTCAACCGGCACATGGTGGCCAAGAGCGATCTGCTCGCGGCCGACGTGGCGCTCGCCAATGCGCGCTCGAGCCAGGTGAACGCCCAGAATGCGCTCGCGGTCTCGCAGGAGGAATACAACCGGCTGCTCGGCGAGCCGCTCGGGCGCATCCCGCATCTCGATCCGGTGCTGCCGACCTTCGCGGTCGACCGGCTGCCGCTCGCGCAGTTGATCGAGCGGGCGCTCGCCAAGCGCGGGGAGTTGCATGCGCTCGCCGCGCGGGCCGGGGCGCTCTTGGCGCGGGCGCGCGCGGCGAGCGCGAGCCGGCTGCCGCACCTGGCCGCAGTCGGCGGCTACACGCATTTCGACAACCAGATTCTCAACCGGCAGAACTTCTCCTCCGTCGGTGTCGGGTTCACCTGGAAGCTCTTCGACGGCGGTGCGGCGGCCAACGAGGCCGATGCGCTGCGCTCGCGCAGCCGTGCCGAGCGGCATCGGCTCGCCGATCTGCGCTCGCGCATCACGCTCGAGGTGCGCGCCGACTGGTTGACGCTCGCTGCCGCCCGCGCGCGCGTTCAGGCGTCGCGCGCCGCGACGGCGCAGGCACAGGAGAACCTGCGCATCTCGCGGCAGCTCTACGGCGTGGGGCTCGCCTCGAATACCCAGGTGCTGGACGCCGTCACGCTGCGCACGCGGGCCGAGGAGGACTACAACAATGCGAAGCTCGACTCGGCCCTCGACCGGCTGCGTCTGGCCTACGCGGTCGGCGCCCTCTGAGCGTGCGGCACGCTAGCCGAGTTTCAGCAGCTGGGTAATCAGCGCATCGGTCTGGATCTGCTCGCCGCTGAGGGCCATGGCGAGCAGCTCCCCGCCGAGCAGCGGCAGAGTCAGCAGGACATCGGGCCGGGTGCGGGCCAGGCGCCCGGTGTTGCGGGTGTCGCCGACGGCGGCCACGGTGCGCACCTCGGGGTTCATTTCCTTCGCCGCGAGCACGACGAAGGCGTTGTAGGAGTCATCTTCGCTGAGCGCCAGCACCGCGCGCGCCTTGGCGATGTCCGCCTGGCGGAGCAGCTCGGTGTCGCTGCCGTCGCCGACCAGCACATCCTCGGGATGCTGCTCGTCCTCCGGGGGTTTGTCCGCGACGATGCTGGTGACCTGCAGGCCCCGGGCGATCAGCGCCCGGGCCGTATCCTGGGCGAGTGGGCCGTCGCCCACCACGATGATATGGGACATGCGTTTCATCTTGCCTCTTCTTCGCGGCTGCAGCAGGTTCATCAGCCGCTTGTCGATCAAGGGGCCGGCGATCGCCGGCAGGGCGGTGGCGAACACGCCGAGCCCGAGTACGATCAGCGAGATCGTGAAGATCCGCGCGTCGCTCGACACCGGGGTGATGTCGCCGTAACCGACGGTCGACATCGTTTCGACGGCGAAATACGCCGCGTTGACGGCCGTCGTGATGCGCGGCTGGAAGCCGCCGCCGAGGATCAGGGCGCCGACGGTCCCATAGCCGAGGGTCAGCAGCAGGCCGGTCAGCGCGAACAGCGTCGCGGTGGCGAGACTCGCCCGCGTGAAGGCCTGGCGCGCCGCGAGCAGCAGCAGCAGCTGCACGAAGCTGAAGATCTCCAGCGGGCGCGAGGTGCGCGCGAGCGGAGAGAATTCGAGGGCCACCACCGCCAGGGTGAGCAGGAAGGCCAGCATCCACGCCAGACGCGATCGCCACAGCATCCCGAAGCCCACCAGCACGAGCAGGACTCCGATGCCGACGTGCGAGGCGGCGCTGGCGCCGATCTGCACGATGCCGACGCCTCCGGCGAGCGAACTGATCGGCGGGGAAGCAATCGCATGCAGCAGCGGACGCAGCGAGCCGGAGCCGAGCAGGATGTGCAGCAGGCCCTGGGCACCGACCAGCAGCGCGAGCGGAACTTGCGGAAACCAGGCGCGCATGTGCAGCATGCGCCCGAACCGCTGCTGCTCCTTGCGCAGCCAGATGCGCTCGGCGCTGAACCACGCGTGCTTCACGCGCCGCGCCTCGCGAAAGGCCGCACCGTGCGGCAGGAATCGTCAAGTGCCACGTTCATGGGTTGAGGTGTGCGCCAATGGTGCGCTCGGACGAAAGCAGGAATACGACTCGCCAACACTATAGCAGGAAGCACCGCTCGGGAACGGCGTGCCGGACGGGCCGCGGGGTGTTGAGGTGAGTGTGACGGTGGCGCTCGTGACGCTGTTCGGCGGAGCGCTCGCCGGCCTGTCGCTCGGACTGCTCGGGGTCGGCAGTTCGATCCTGATCGTGCCGCTGCTCGTGTACGGCCTGCATCTCGCGCCGCATCTGGCGATCGGCACCTCGACGGTGGCCGCGACGGCGAGCGGGCTGTGGAGCCTGGCGATTCACGCGCGCGCCGGGACGGTCCGCTGGCGCCCGGGCGGCACCTACGCGCTGGCGAGCGTGCTCGGCGCGGCGAGCGGCGCTCACCTCGGCCGTGCCACCGACAGCCACCTGTTGCTGGCGCTGCTCGGGGCCCTGATGGTCCTGATCGCCGGTTTGATGGTCCGCGGCACGCTGCGCCACCGTGCGGCAGCACCCGCGGCGCCGGCGCAGCCGAGCGGCGCGAGGCTCGCGGCGCTCGCCGCGGCGGGCTTCGGTGTCGGTTCGCTCGCCGGTCTGGTCGGGGTCGGCGGCGGCTTTCTCACCGTGCCGGCGCTCGCCTTCGTCGCCGGCCTGCCGCTGCTCAGCGCGGTCGGCAGCTCGCTGATCTCGGTCAGCGCGGTGGCCGGCACCACCGCGGTGAGCTACGCCAGCGCGCATCTGGTTGCCTGGCCGATGGCCGCACTGCTCATGGCCGGCGGGATGCTCGGCGGGTATGCGGGGGTGAAGCTCGCTCGTGTGCTCGGGGCCCGCAAGCGAGCGCTGACGGTGCTGTTCAGCGCCGTAGTGGCGGCTGCGGGACTGTACATGATGGTGCACGCGCTGCGCTGAGGGGTGCTCCGATGCGACGGGT
>Ga0315298_1005374_pt1 | contig 18262 bp, 15 predicted proteins | sample WHS_1_MG_FD_203077 | JGI IMG/M metagenome (GOLD analysis project Ga0315298, IMG submission 203077) | Extremophilic microbial mat communities from Washburn Hot Springs, YNP, Wyoming, USA - WHS_1_MG | ecosystem: Environmental > Aquatic > Thermal springs > Hot (42-90C) | place: USA: Wyoming...
TGCTCAATACTCTGCCGCTCGGGGTGATCAAAGACATCGTACACATACTTCATAAAACGATAATAGCCGCTTCTGAAGTAACTTTGAATATAGACCTGTTTCATTTGGAACCCCCATCATCACACCCACCAGAGTCCAATATGTTTCTGAACTTTTGCAGCAACAGGCAACGAAATGGCGCAAGTTACTCGGTCGTCCTTAAGGCCTGTATAGGGCTCAGTCGCGAGGCATGCCACGCCGGGTAGAAACCGAAGAATAATCCCACCGCCACCGACACCGACACCGCCAGCACGACGATATCGGCTGAAACCGTTGTAGCCATATTGCCAAAACGGGAAACCATGTTCGATACTCCCCAACCAGCTCCAACACCGATGATGCCTCCGGCCAGAGTCAGCAAGGCCGCCTCCACAAGGAACTGCACCCAGATATTCCAGTCATGCGCACCGAGGGCTTTGCGGATACCTATCTCACGCGTCCTTTCCACCACCGAGACCAGCATAATGTTCATCACACCGATGCCGCCGACCAGAAGAGAAATAGCCGCTATGGCCCCAAGAAGAAGTGTCATCGAACTCATTGCCTCGGACATTGTCTCGGCCAGCTCGGCGACCGAGGTCACGGTGAAGTCGTTGTCTGCCGTGGCGGCCAGCCGATGGCGCTCCCGGAGGACTGCAGTGATATCACTAACGATTCCCCCCGAAAGCTCCTTATCGGTCACCGCTACCACCAGCGAGTTGACAATATATTGACCACTGGTGGTGCGCTGTCCCGAAATCGTTCTCAGGGCAGTCATCGGCATGACAATGGAATCGTCGCTCAATCCCAGGGTTGACTGCCCCTTGCTCTGGAAAACACCGATGACAATGACAACGGTGTTAGCCATGCGGATTTCCTTGCCCACGGCACTGCCACTGCCAAAAAGGGTCTCCTTCACGTTTGGCCCAATAACAGCCACCCTCATGCTGTTATCATAGTCCCACTGGCTGAAGAAAACGCCGTCAGCCATGACCAGATTGTAGGTCTGCTGATACTCAGGCGTTGACCCGACCACCTGGGTACGGGTGTTCTTGCCACCGGAAATAACCTGTACCGAGCTGTTCAGCAAAGGGATCACCGAGACAACACCGGGCACCTGATTGGCAATAGCCACACCGTCTTCATACGTAAGCGAAGTTGCACTTCCGGCACCCCCGGCCACCCCGAACTGGCTGACTGAGCCGGGACGGACAAAGAGCAGGTTGGCCCCGAGACTTTCAATCCTGGTCAAAATGCTCGTCTGGGTGCCGCGGCCAATCGACATCAGGGCGATGACCGCAGAAACACCAATGACCACGCCCAAAATGGTCAGGAAACTGCGCAGTTTCCGCATTGACACACCGGATAAAGCGGAAGAAAACGGCTCCAGCCAGTCCTTCAAGGTCTCTCCTCTGAAACTACCTGTCCATCGCTCATATGAACGATCCTCTGGCAAAAATGGGCCACCCCCGGATCGTGAGTAATCATAACCAGTGTTATGTTATGCTCACGATGCAACCCGGTCAGAATAGCAATAATCTCCCTGCCAGACTTGCTGTCAAGATTGCCGGTGGGCTCATCGGCAAGAATCAGCGAGGGCTTCTTCGCCACAGCGCGGGCGATAGCCACTCTCTGTTGCTCGCCGCCGGAAAGCTCCGTCGGCCTGTGATTGGCCCGGTCCGCCAGCCCAACCCGCTCCAGTGCCTCAGAGGCAAGGCGCATATCACGCACCCCGGCATAACTCAATCCCAGTTTTACATTCGCCAGAGCGGAAAGACGCGGCAGGAGATTATATGACTGAAAGACAAAGCCTATTTTTCTACCCCTGATGGTGGCAAGCTCGGAACCGCTGAGCCGGCTGACATCCTTGCCATCGAGAAGATAGGTGCCGGAGGTCGGACTGTCCAGACAGCCAATGATGTTAAGCAACGTCGACTTGCCCGAGCCGGAAGGCCCCATGATAGCAACCATCTCGCCATCAGCGACAAGGAGGTCTATGCCCTGGAGGACCCGTAGCTCCCGGCGACCCATAGGATAGCTCTTGACTATCCCTTTTATTTCTATCATTGCCTGGTAATTACTCCCGCGCTGATCGCTTCTCTAATCAAACCGGATTAGGTCTCCACTACTATCGTACTGGTGGGCCTCCGGTGATACCCGGGATCATGATACCGGTAGATTGACGGCTGGTCTGAGTCTGGCTTGAGCCAGACGACGTACCGGTATACTGAGGCACCACCACCCGCTCCCCTTCATTAAGCCCCTCCTTCACCTCGGCGTACTGGTAGCTGGTAATGCCGGTCTTAATCGGCCTCATTTCAACCGGATTGGTACCGGCTATCTGGACGAAGGTATTCCTGCCCTGCTGGATTATCGCCCGGCTCGGCACCAGGACCACGTTCTTTGCTTCCTGCAGAACAATATTTACCGTCACCGACATACCTTCCCTCATTCTCGGCAGCACCGCAGCAACCGCCGGCTGAGCCGGGTCGAGTTCCACCCTCACCTTGTAAGTAACGACTCCGCTCGAAATCGTCGCCGTCGGCGATATCCTGGTAACTTTGGCCGGCAGAGTGACGCCCAGCGCTTCAACTTTGACGTTGGCGCTCATACCTACAGACACTTTGACCATATCGGTCTCACTAACACTTAGCTCGGCCTCGTAACGCGTCGGGTCGGCTATCTTGGCCGGTATCGTTCCCTTGTAGACTTCGGCGCCACCGGTGACATTCACCTTGGCGACAAACCCGGCAAATGGCGCCTTGACCTCGGGGCTCTTGGCCCTGGCGTCGTCATACGTCTGCTGGGCCTTGGCCAGGTCCCGCTTTGCATCGTCGACGGCGACAACGGCAGCATCCAGGGCAAGACGCGCCAGCTCAACCTGCATCGTCTTTATCTCTATCTGAATGGGGTCAACCGCGGCCGACGTGCTCTGCCCCCATGAACTTGTAGGCTCCTTAGCCTGTTCCAGTGCCACTTCCGCATTCCTAAGGCTTACCTTCGCCTGGAGCACCGCCATCTCCTTCGATGCCACCTGACGCCTGGCGTTGAGCAACGCCGTTTCTAAAGAACGCACCTGCTCTTCCCAGGCCGAAGTGTCCAGCCGTGCCAGTACCTGCCCCTTCTCTACTGTTTGTCCCTCCTCAACCAACACCTCGGCAACATTCCCCGCCATATCGAAGGCCGGTTCCGCCGTTACGGAATACCTGAGATTCCCCGCGGTCGTAATGTCCAGCGTGATGGTACCCCGCTGTATCGTAGCTACGGTGGCTGTTGTTGAAGTGGCGCCAGCCGATGCGGTGGTGCACCCCGTCACAGGCACCAGCGCCACCAAAAGCAGGGTCACCGCAAGAAACATCTTCAGTGCACACTTTAACTTATTCATAAACATCAGCTACCAACCTGTTTTTGATCAGATGCCCCTTCCATCCCCTTCAGAATATGAATATGACAGTCAATTGTTAAGAACCCGTTAAGGAAGAGCATGGTGGTACCGGACTTCCGGTCAAATACTGGTTGATATTACAAACTTAACAGGAACTTAATAATTAGCCCCTAACATCGCGAGTGTGAGATTCAAAGCCTTTCTCTATCTGCTGGCTGTAATTTCTTTATCAATATACCCGGCCGCCGGCACTGCCGTGGCCCAGACCACGACGGCACTCCGCTGGGAACCGCTCGATGCTCTGGGCTCATCTGGCAATATCATTGTCAACCCTTCTGAAGTAAGCGCCATCGCCGTTGGTCCGAGCGGCATACTTTACGCCATCGATATCCCCAACTCGAAACTGTACCGGTCATGGAACTCCGGCGTAGAGTGGGAGGATATTTCCTTTACGCTATCCGGGGCCGGGGCCGTCTTACCGGCTACGTTAATCGCCACCGCTCCAGATATGACCGGCCTGCTATGCGCCGTAACTGACGGGGGGACAAAAGTATACCTGTCAGGAAATGGCGGTGCTTCATGGACGAGCCTTTTGACACCCCCACTAACAGGCACGATACAGGCCATTACCATGTCGCGCAAGTACATTGATGGCGATACCACCTACGTTGAAATCGCTATCGGAACCGCTATCTGGGGCAACGCGACAACCGACGGTCAGCTATATATCATCCGAATTGGCAACCCCTTCGCCACCTGGGCCAACCAGAACCTGACCGTTGACGGGACACTGATTGGCGGCGAAATATCCGCCATAGCCTACTCGCCAGGATATGCGAATGACCGGACCATCACCGTGGTAGCCTCGACTAACGGGGATACGGCACCGGCCTTCGCCAGCAAGACGTGGCTATGCATCGGCACCAGAGACACCACCACAAATACAACAACATGGAACACGCCGGTCGCCGGTTATCCGGTGGAAGTCGGCACCGTCGGCTCCCCTTCCTCAGGAGACGCTCCCGGTGTGACACGGCTCCTCTCATTCCTGAAACTACCATCAGACTTCTCCATCAGCACACCAGCTACTCTAAAGGCATTCGTAAGCTATGACCGCCAGCCGAACGCCAACGACGATGTCTACCGGATAGCTAATACGACGGTCACACGACTGAACGCTAATGGCGGCGCCGTAATCGACATCGCCAGCCTTGACTATAGCGGAAGCGCAACATCCGGCAAACTGATAGCCGGCGATAGGGATCCAATCGCTGGCACCATATACACCCAGGTACGCTGGAGCACCGATCCCATGAGCGCCGCACCAACGTGGCTCACGCCAAGCCAACCGCCAACCGGACCGGGCAATGCCAGGGTCATGTGGGGTTCCAGAAACGTGGCTTACTGCGGCACCGGCCAGAGTCCTGCTGCTGCAACCGATGAAAGCGCCTTCTCCCGCACCAGCGATGGCGGCGACACGTGGGACCAGCTCAGCCTCATCGACACACGCATTAACTATCTGGACATCGCCATCGCCGCTACGCCAAGGAGTGTCTTTGTAGCTACAACTAACGGCCTTGGCATCGAATCCATCTGGAGGGCTGCCGGCGAGCCGTTCGGACGTTTCTGGGAACGCATCTATACTTTTAACGCCGCATCGAACCAGGTCATAGTACGGCTGAGTCCCGGGTACGCTACCGACTACACGCTATACATCGCCGAGGTCGGCGGCACCCAGATGGCCGTATCCCACACCCGCGGCAACACCTGGCAACTGCGCCGCGCCCCGGCAGCCGTGGTCGATATCGCCGTGGTGAGCAGTGATGTACTGTACACAGGCCTGCCGGGCGGCATGGTAGCAAGAAGCAACGCTGGCGCCCTGTACTGGGAACCGTCGATAATGACCGGCCTTCCTGCCATCAATATGCTCGCTCTGACGCCGGATGGGACGACGCTACTGGTAGGCGGCCGGAGCGGCGATGCGGCCTATTCAACTGATGGCGGCAAGAATTTCACCGTGATGGAGCCAGCAGGAATCGGTCTGGTCCAGATAGCTGCGGACTCCAACTATACCACCAATAAAACGGTGTACGCCGGGAATGGTAACCGTCTTCTGCGCAATAGCATTGGGTCAGGCCAGGCCTGGACGACAATCCTGACAACAACTGCTTCACGGCGTTTCACCGGCCTGGCTTCGATTGACGGCGTGCTCTACGGTGCATGGTGGGATCCGGTCACCGCCGGCAGTGGCGCCGAGCGCTCGCTGGCGCCGCTGGCCCGGCAGACCGAATGGGATACGCTGAACGACGGTTCGACAGCCGCCAGGTTTGACGCCGCTCCCCAGTCGCTTCGCTTGCTGAAGCTGGCAGATAGAATAAGCCTATGGGCAATTAACACCGCCGGTCAGACCATAATGACCTATGGGGACACCCTGGCCGAAGTGCGGCCGGTTATTACCGTTCCCAGTATCACTATCCCGACGAACGTGCCATCAAACCCGGTATCAGGTGGCAACCAGCAGTTCTCAATCCGATGGACACCGATTTCCGAAAGTTCGGAGTATGAGGTTGAGATATACGCCGACCCCAACCTTTCTGACCTGGTAATCTCAGCGCCGGTGATACCGCCGGCAACCGGCTACAGGCCACCCGACCCCGGTAGTCCCGCCTGGCTGATTAATGCCGGAGTCCTCGCCAGCGGACGTGACTACTACGTACGCCTGCGTGTTCTTAACGAGTTTAACAACATTATGGTCAGAAGCCCGTGGTCGGAGACGGTCAAATTCACAGTCATGGCAGGCATACCAGTCTCCAGCACCCAAATCGGACCGGCTACAACCGCACCCCCACAGAATGCTTCGGGTGTCACCGGCAGGCCCGGCTTTACCTGGACAAGCGTCTCCAACGCAACCAGGTACGAGATACAGCTCGCCCATGATGCTTCTTTCTCCCGGACAGTATCCGGTACGCCAGCCGTAGTATCAAACACCGCATGGCAGCCGGCCGACGACCTTACACCGGGCACAGTTTATTTCTGGCGGGTCAGAGCTGTGGCGCCGGCCCCGGGCGAGTGGAGCCGGACAGCCATCTTCACAACCGCTCCGGCACCAGCGCCGTCCCAGACAGTTGTCAACCCACTGACTCCCCAACCACCGGTAAGCGTGACTGTCCAGTCGCCGGCATCTCCTGAAACAGTCCTGGCGCCAGTAGTCTACGGTATAATCGGAATGCTCGCAGTTATAGTGAGCGGGTTGATAGTCTTGGCACTCAGTACGAGGCGCTAGCACCCAATACCCAAGGCCTAACGGCCGGCCGGCGCTTGAGCCACCGGCACCGTGAACCAGAACCGGCTGCCTTCTCCCAGTTTGCTTTCCACGCCTATCGTGCCACCATGTGCTTCGACCAACCGTTTGGCGATGGTCAACCCCAGCCCGCTGCCGCCGGTAGTCCTACCGCGTGACCTATCCGCCCGGTAGTAGCGCTCGAAGATGTAAGGCAGGTCCTCCGGCGCGATTCCTTCCCCGGTGTCGGTCACCGACAGGCGTATAGCCATGTCCTCGTGCGTAGCGCTAACGGTGATGGTACCGCCCCCGGCAGTATGGGCCAGGGCGTTAGTAAGCAGGTTGCGCAATACCTGGCCAATCCGCCGGACATCGACATCCGCCATTGGGAGTCCGGAGGCGACTTCAGTCCTCAGCGATACCCCTTTCAGGCGGGCGGCGGCCTCGAGCCCGGCCACAGCACCATCAACCAGAGAACCAACATCCGCTGCTTCACGAATCAGCTTTAACTGGCCGGCCTCGGCCAGACTGAGTTCCTGCAGGTCATCAACCAGCCGTGAGAGCACCGCTGTCTCCTCACTGAGCGACCTGATTGTCTCCATGTCGGGCTCAAGCACTCCGTCACTGACGGCCTCAAGGTAACCGCGGATGTTGGTAAGCGGTGTCCGCAATTCGTGAGCGGCGTCGGCAATCATGTCACGTTTCATCTTCTCCGACTGCTCCAGTTCCGTCGCCATCGAGTTGAACGTGCGCGCCAGTTCGCCGAGTTCTCCCCTGTCCCTCGTCTGTACCCGCTGTGAAAAGTTGCCCCGCGCCAGCCTGCGGGCCGCCACAGCCAGTGCCCTGGCCGGGGACAGGATTTGCCTGGACAGTAAGAATGTGAGAGCCATGGCGATGCCCACAGCCAGTAGGGCACCCCAGAGCAGAAAGGAATTAATCTTCTCAGCCAGGCGCTGGTAGATGACAGCATCAGGGCGCTCCGAACCGACATAAAGAGTCCCCAATAACTGGCCAGCGGGAAGCACAGCAGCGGGTGTCGGCGGAGGTTGCGAATGGCTTCCAGGTTCAAGCCCCACACCGGGCGGCTCGCCAGGCGCCGGTGAGCGGCTGGAGCTCCTGTACGGCAGAGACGGAGGGTAAATGGGAGTACCACCCGATTCCGGGCTGTAGCGTTTCCCCACCAGAAGATTTGCCGAATCCGCTACGACAACACCCGTAGCATCAGTGAGCACAATACGCATTTCTTCGCTGGAAGCGATCTGGCTCACCAGAGACTGGACATTTTGCCAGCTTCCGTTGAAAGCGTAATGACCGGCCAGGAAACGCTGCAATCTGGAAACCCGCATTTCCTCACTCTGCCGTTCAAATAGCTGAACCTCATCAGAGGCTCCGCGGCTGGCAAAGAAGGCGACCGTCCCAACGGTAACAACGATAACAAGCGCAAAGGCGAGAAGGAGACGCACCCGAAGACTGTAAAGCACACCCCTACTCCCTGACAAACCTGTAACCGGCGCCGTACACAGTCTTGATGTAACGCGAAGACTTCGGGTCGGGCTCGATTTTACGGCGCAGGTTCAGGATGTGGACATCAATAGTACGGTCGAATCCCTCGAAGTCGAACCCGATTGCCTTTTCGATGAGCTGGGCGCGGCTGAAGACACGGTTCGGCTCCCTGGCAAGGACAGCAAGCAGTTCGAACTCTATCGGAGTGAGCCTGACGGCCCGCCCCGCCACCACGACCTCCCGGGTCAGAAGATTCATGGTAAGGTCGCCCTGACGTATCTCGGTCGGCCCGCGCTCGCGCTCCTCGAGAGCACTGCGCCTCAATACAGCGCGCACACGCGCCGCAAGCTCCCGTGGGCTGAACGGCTTGGTGACATAGTCATCGGCCCCGGAATCAAGGCCGACGAGCCGGTCCTGCTCGGTTGTCCGCGCCGTCAGCATGATTATGGGAACATCCGATTCCTTTCTCAGCTCGCGGCACACATCCAGGCCCGGCATACCGGGCAACATCAAATCGAGAACGATAAGGTCAGGGCGTGATCCACGAGCAATATTAAGAGCGGTAACACCGTCATGGGCAACGAGCACGCGATACCCGTCCCTCTTAAGATAAAGGGCCACGAGTTCGACAATTTTGACATCATCGTCCACAAGAAGGACAGTCTTATTGGGCACAGTTCGTATCCCCTACTGAGAGTATAACCTGATTGTTAAGAAATAGTTAAGAATAGCCAGGAATATCCCCCACGCCCGGTTTCCCAGGGAATAGTAATCATGTTTGAGTTCGCTGATAAGAGTCTGTGTATTTCTTCCCAAGAAAACTGTACCGATTAAAGTGAAACGGTTTCCCGTGTAGAAGTCGACCATCAGAAGAGAAGATGCCAATGAAGATAGACTGGGGATAACTCGGGTCAGCGCCGGCGTACCAGAAGAACGGATATGCCAGCTATAAGGTATCCTGCGAGCAACATGCTGAACACCAACTGGTAGTTGCCGGTGGCACCAACAATCCAGCCGGCGATGGCCGGACCCAGCGCCTGACCACCAGCAAACATCAAGGCAACGGCGCCGAAGGTGGCCCCGTAGGCGGCCAGACCGAAGTTTGAACTCACCAGCAACGACATTGTAGGTAGCCAGCCACCCATACCAAGACCGACAACCATCGCATAGAGCCACAGTACCCACCCGGCCGATTCCGGGCTCAATGTCATAAGCATCCCTGTCCCAATTGCCTGCAGAGCCAGCGACGCCACCCAGACTATCTTAGCCGGTACACGGTCACAGAGCCACCCAACTCCGAGTTTGCCCACAGTGCTGAACAACCCGACCGCGCCAAGCGCCGCCGCCGCTGTTACCACCGGCACCCCAATATCGCTGAGATACGGCACCTGGTTCTGGAGCAGACCGAGCTGGCTGAAGGCCCCGAAGAAAAACGACACTGCAACTAACCAGAACAGCTTCGTCCGGATGGTCTGGCCAATACCAGCCGTCCAGGAGATGGCACCTCCTGCTGCCGGTGCTGGAATATCAGTCAGGGCACCGTACGGACTGAGCCCCCTGTCCGACGGCCGCGTTTTCATAACCAGGCCAGCCAGCGGGACAAGCACAACCGTTACCAGAGCGCCAGCAATGTAATAGGTCGATCGCCAGCCCAGAACAGGTATGGTCAAGCCGCCGAAGAGCGGTGAGAAGACCATACCGCCAACGCCGACTCCAGCCGACATGATGCCGATGGCCAGTCCGCGCCGTTTGATGAACCAGCTTGAGACCATAGTACTCAGCGGGACCGAGCCGGTGGCCGCGGCCGATACCCCGAGAAATGTGTAGGCAGTATAGAACTGCCAGAGCTGGCTCACGAAGCCCAGTGCCAGACAGCTTGCACCAGCTATGGTCGCCCCGACCATAACGACCCTTGCCGGCCCATAACGATCCACCAGCTTGCCGACGAAAGGAGCCGAAAGCCCTGAAGCCATGGACCAGAAGGCGAAGGCCAGCATGATTTCGGCACGCGTCCAGTGAAAATCGGCCTCAAGCGGCTTTACGAAGAGACTGAAGGCATAAACACCGGTAGCACCGCAAACACTCATAATGGCGAAGGCCGAGGCGGTAATCCACCAGCCGTAGAAAAATTGCCTCCGGAACAAAAAGCCCCTCCACAAGAGATATCAAATAGTGCTATGCTATCACCTGCCTTGTTGTGGCGCAAAATACAGTATCTGCTTTGAATTCAGGCAGGAGGGAATGTCCTTAACTCAAGTCAGTGAAGACCTTAAGGCCAGAACTACCATCCCCATGAATTGTAAGACGGTAAAGGCCGAGGGTACTCTCGCCCCGGGGATGACTTCCTTGCGGAGAAGCAATACCTGAAGAAACCGGGCGCCAGCGCATTTCAGGTCAGCCAAGGCAATCTGCCAGTTATTCCGGAGATACCGGTACCGGAACCAGCAGAGCAGAGGTAGAAGGAGAGCCCCAATGCTCCAACGGGTTCACGAGCATCTTATCGAGGAACTACGGACTAATACACGCACCGATACCGTCTTCGTCATCACAGCCATCGTACTCAATCTGCTTACTCTGGCTATCAATTCAGCGGTCGCCGGAGGAGGAGACGGCGGACATACGCGGACCATCGTCATGTTCACCTTCGTCATTCTTACTATCGTCATCAATTTCGTCGCCGAGGTAGGCCTCATACGGGGCAGACAAACGAGAACCAAGATTCTGAGCGGTCTCATTAAGATGTACAGGGACAATGGCGTAGATAGTTACTATGACGCCTCGCTTCTGGGTGACTACAAGACCAGATACAACCTTTTCATGCTGGCAGTCCTGTGCACCGGCCTGGTGGCCATTATCATTCCCTTCATAATCAGGTAGGAAGTCAAATTACAGTCAAAGGAGGAAAACATGCCAACCCAGGGTGTCGGAGCGATGAGCGAACAGGAGGTCATTGAGTTCATCAAGAATAGCCGGGTGGGAGTATTGGCGCTGGTCGATGACGGCAAGCCCTACGGTGTCCCGGTGGAGCACTATCTCAAAGGCAAGAGGCTCTATATTATGGTCAGCGCCAAAGAGGGCCAGAGGAAAATCGAATGTATCAAGAAGAACCCCAATGCCTGCTTCGTAATATACGAGTCGCGACGCGAGAAACCCGAAATAGTTAAGAAGGGAATCCGCTGCCGCTCGGTCATTATCGAAGGCAAGGTCAAGCTGGACGGCGTAAAAGAACTCCCGACGAAAGACGGCGGGACAGCCAAAGTCCAGCGGCTCCGGATGGACATCGAGAATATAGGCAACTGGTATTGCCCGCGGAAGTCATGCGACTGGCAGTTGGCCTGGTTTGAGCGTTACCCCAGCCTGCTGGCGGATGTCTAGCAGACCAGACAGCCTCTATCCGGTGTTCACGATAAGGCTCTGGCCAAAGAGGTCGCCGGAGAGAGGGCCGCTCCGTCCTCAAAGTCGCCGAGCAATGATAACTGCCTGGGACGTGGTGAAATACCCCGAAACCAGATAAATGGCAACGCCCGATCAACAGCCACACCCATTTTCTCAAGTTGTGCGGTTGAGAAAATGCTGTGGTCCCGGCGGGCTTGAATTATCCTGCGCACTGAGACCGGCCCGATGCCCGGGACACGGAGAAGCTGTTCATAGCCAGCGCGATTTACATCTACCGGGAAAAGCCACGGCTGTTTTAAGGCGATAATAGACTTCGGGTCATTCTTAAGAGATAGATTACCCTCTTCCGTGAGGGCCATCTCTATTTCCCGAAAGGGAAAGCCATACACTCTCATCAGCCAGTCCGCCTGATAGAGGCGGTACTCACGCATCGGTGAAGTAGGCAATGCATCTTCCAGCCGTGTCCGGCTCACCGGACGGAAAGCGCTGAAATACACTCTCCGTAACCGCATTTCGCGGTACAGTAGCGATGCCATAGACAGTATCTCACGGTCAGACTCGCCAGCGGCGCCAACAACGAACTGGGTAGTCTGCCCTGAAGGAAGCAGGTTCTCATTGGCGGCGGCCAGTCGTGTCACCCAGCGCATACGCTCCAGAATATCGCGGCGGAGGTCCTTCTTGGAGCTCAGCCTGGCCAGATGATGCGCCGTTGGCGCTTCCATGTTGACCGAGACCCGGTTGGCCACTTTACAGGCCTCCTCAACACAGTCCAGACTGGCTCCCGGCAGAATCTTGAGGTGGACATAGCCCCTGTACCTGTAACGGTTACGGAGGATATCCACAGCGGCAATCATGGACTCCATGGTTCGCTGAACACCGCCGGCAATTCCGGAACTGAGGAACAGGCCCTGAACCACATTTCGGACCTGGAGTTCCATGAAGGTCCGGGCCAGTTCGTCAGGAGAGAATGAACTTCGGGGACAGTCCCGCCCGATTTGGTTGGCACAATAAGCGCAGTCGTTAACGCAAACATTGGTCAGAAGGACTTTGAAAAGACAGACCGGCCGGCCATCCGGCAAAGCCGACCGGTACACGAAATTCGTCAGGTCGCTTTCCGAACGGAGACCGCTGTAGCCGCAGACATCGAAACGGGCCGCGGCGGCCAGTATTTCCAGTTTTGCTGTATCCATGTTTCAATCGCCCGACCCGACAATAGAACAGGTGTACTATACCATACAAAGAAGGCGGGCATCAATGACGCTACCGCAGCCAGGCGCTCAAGAACCGGGAAACACTCTTCGGGTTATACTCCGAAGACGATGTGAAAGCAGTTTGATTTGCGTTGACACCGCCAAGCCGTTTATAATATCGCGCGGTTGAGATTTAGGTTGTCAGATACCCCGTGTCCCACATTTGGGCTCCACCAGTATTGGATGACCAAACTCAAACTAGTATATTAAAGAGAGGAGGTCATCCAATGGCTTTCCAGGACAAGACGCTCACCTGTTCCGACTGCGGCGCTACCTTCACCTTCGACGTCCAGGAGCAAGAGCTCTTCCAGCAGCGAGGCTACACCAATGAGCCCAAACGCTGTCCCGCCTGCCGCCAGGCAAAGAAGTCACAGCGGGGAAACGATAGCGGTTTCTCATCCAGAGGCAACCGCCAGATGTATCCCGCCAAGTGCGCCCAGTGCGGTAAGGATACCGAGGTACCCTTCGAGCCGCGGACCGGCAGACCTGTCTACTGCAGTGACTGCTACCGCAAGGTAAGACCGGCCAGGTAAACGCCGGGGACCAAGGTAGAAAAAGCGAGGGCCGGAAGATTCCGGCCCTCGCTTCATTTTCGAGCGCACGCCACCGTCTCACCACTCCATCTCGGATGTTTCGCCAGCGGCGCGTGGTGTGAAGCACGACCCTGCTGAAGGCCTCGCCTTACTCACCAGCCAGCCATCGGGGTCGACAATATACTTGCGGTAGTCAAGCAGGGCCGCTTTGTGACTTTCTTCCTGCTCAACCAGCGCCTCGTAGAAACGCCTGACCACCGGCTCGGTTTCCCCGGCACTCAGGCTCCTGTAATAGTCAATACCACCCTGCTCCATCTCGACCGCAGTGTCAATGGCCTTAAGCTCTTCCGGTGTCGCCTTAATGTCAGCCTCCAGGTCTGGAGCCGCCTGGGAAAAGAGCTTACGGATTCTGGTACAGTCGGCACAGGCTGTTCCCGATGACGGAGGCGGGTTTCCGCGACTCAACGCTTCATAAATACGCTTGAAATCGTCACGGTGGACATCTTCCTCGGAGGCCAGCACCCGGAACAGCTCCCGTCCGCGCCGGTTAACACTGGCCTCGGCCATCTTCAAATAGAAGGCCTTGCCTTCAATCTCCATCTGCTCGGCAACACGGAGCGCTTCCAGCAACTTGCTGTTCACAGCCATCGGGGGAATTCTAGACATGTGAGAGCGGTCTTGTCAACGAAACCATTCTTACTGTATCGATTTACCTTGATGGTAGATAGTCTCAGCCTGCCCTTCTCTTTCAGTTTGGCAAGGACTATAATTCGCACAACCTTCCTGCATACATCCATGAATAACGGACAAACATCGATAAAGCGGGTCTTTCCGGTTATTGCCCTCTCCGTTTTCGCCGCCATGCTGGGCATGGGCATCATCTCGCCGCTGATGCCGGTCTATGCCCGCGACCTCGGCGCCACCGGCATCTGGATTGGCGCACTTATGGCCGGCTATGCCGCCTCCAAAGCGGTATTTATGCCCTTCATCGCCCGTCTCTCAGATAAGCATGGCCGGAAAGTCGTCCTCGGAAGCGGCCTGCTTTTTTATGCTTTTATGTCACTCTTCTATATGGTGGTGCAGGAAGCCTGGCAATTGATGCTGGTGCGGGTGGTTCACGGGGCCGCCGGGGGTCTGGTAATACCAGTAGCCAAAGCCTATGTCGGGGAGATGTCGCCTAAAGGCGAAGAGGGCACCTGGCAGGGCTATTACAACGCCGCCTTCTTCGGAGGCATCGGCGGCGGGCCGCTGATTGGCGGTCTCCTCTACCAGTACTTTTCAAAGATGCCACCGCTTTTCGGCACTTTTGACACCGGCTTTGTCGCCGCTTTCGGGGCGATGAGCTTCCTTAATCTGATAGGGGCTATCACAGTCTTTATCTTCCTGCCGGAAAGTCTTATGCATGGCCGGGGGCGGCCAAGACCGTCCTTCCGGAGCATGTGGCAAAGCGGCATGATGCGTGGTATTCTCAGCCTGAATGCTATCGAGCATCTCGGTCGTACCGCCTTCTTCTCGTTCATCCCGATATATGGCGGTCTTACGCTGGGGCTGAGCACCGGCGAGACCGGCACCCTCCTCACCACTCAGGTGGCCCTGTCCGCGCTGCTTCAGGCTCCCTTCGGCACGTTAACCGACCGCTTCCGCAGTAAGGTCAGCCGGCGGACTCTGGTCATCGGTGGCGGCTGTGTTATCGTTGCCTTCATGGCCTCCGCTCCATTCGCCCGGAACTTCTGGCAGCTAATGGTTATTGCCGTCATCGCCGGCCTGACTTCATCAGTAATGACGCCAGCTTCATCGGCGCTCTCAGTGGGCGAAGGCCGCCGCCACGGCATGGCTTCAGTCATGGCACTGACTTCAGTAGCCATCAGCATCGGACAGGCCGGCGGTCCGTTCCTCGGAGGCATCGTGCAGCAGATTGCCGGCGCTACCGAACCGGTCTTCTATTTCGCCGCTTTCATGGTAGCGCTGGGGATCGGACTGTTCGGAGTGTTCACGCGAAAATACCAACCTGACGGCGCCAGGCAGATGGAGCACCAACCGCCAGGCGCACCGCCGACAACCTGACTACAGAACCATCGAAATAGTCTGTGATAAAATGCTCCCTGTGACCAGCGCACGCCCTTCACGCATAGACTGGCACCCTATCCGGCTTGCTTTAGTCATTGCCGCCCCAATACTTACTGCGGCACTGCTGGCATGGTCGCTCAGTTTTCACAATACCATCGGCTTTTACCGGGTCACCGTACCACTACAGCCGGCGCTCGCCTTTCTGGTGCTGTTCAGTTTTGTGCCGGCCATCCTGACAGGCATCGAAGCACGGCCAGGCAGGAGACCATCCACCCACCACCCACAGAGCCTGCCCGCGGCGGTACTGGCCGTCCTCGGTGTCCTGTTACCGATGACCGGGTTCACCTATTTCGGCGGCTACAGCCTGATTGAGACCGGCGACAAACCGGTCCAGTTGCTGGTACTCGACCGGACGGGCAACAACGGCATGCCCGATATTGCGGTAACCTTCTGGACCCAACAACCCTCTATCAATACCCTAAAGTGGGAATATGGCAAATCCAGCAGGGTCATTTCTGAAAGCACCCCGGTCAGTTCCCACCGCTTCATTCTGAACGACCTGCCATACGACGCAGAGGTGAGCTACCAGATAAATCAGGGTGAAATACGGCGTTTTCGTACTCCTCCAAAGGGACAGCCGCTACGCTTCGCCGTCGCCTCCGACGCCCATTTCGGCGCCGGCGATAACAGGCCGGACCTTACCGCCAAAATGTTAAGGCAGATTGCTGGGCCTCAAGGTAAGTTCTCTCTCTTCCTTTTCACCGGCGACCTCGTTGAACATGGCTACGACGACTTCCACTGGCGGGAGGCCCTCTCGACAATTACCTCATGCACGTCATCGGTCCCGTCGCTGTTTGCCACAGGAAACCACGATGCTATCATGGGCGGGCTTCGACGTTTCCAGAACTACCTGGGCACCGACAGCCGGACCGGTCCGCTGTGGCGGCGGGTGGACGTTAACGGCGCCCACTTCCTTGTGCTCGACCGGGAATGGAATGGTGACGGCATTCCCCCGAACCGAAAAACGTGGCTTGAAAGAGAACTTGCATCGATACCTTCAGACGATTGGACCGTGGTTATCAGTCACGCCTACTATTATGCTTCCGGCGGCGTTTACGGCTGGTATCCATGGTACGATGATGAAACCGCAATCCGAGAACTCGTACCGCTCTTTGAAAAGTATGATGTCGACCTGGTCTTCTCCGGTCACAACCATCAGCTCGAACTTCTCCAGAGGAACGGTGTCACCTATGCCATCTGCGGTGCCTTCGGCGGCATACCCGACCCACCCCGCACCTACATCTCCCCGGCCAGCATCTGGTACGCACAGGGGCAGTACGGTTACGTTGATGTCACTCTTGGTGCCAGCGCCGAGATCGTTATCAGAGACGCCGACGGCAAATCGCTCAAGGCTCTGACAGTGCGGCGTTAGAATCGCCTAAGATACCTCAGGAGCTCCCTCCTGAGTTCGGCGCGCGACGGAGGGCAACCAGCAACCCGAAATGTCCCGATGGCCTGACTGCCGACAGCGCAATCTCCAACCACGACGTCGGCCTGTCGGGAGTCGAGTCCCGGGTTCTTTCCAAGAAAAATCACCAAAGGCCCCTCAAGCCTGGCACCCTGCTCCCCCATCGCCAGCAGTTCGTATGTCAGCGGCAAGAGACAGCCGCTGCAGGCATTGTCCGCTCCAAGAAGACGAAGCTCCGGGAAAAACCTCTGTAACTCATCCTGGGGAAGACGGACGCGGAACTTGAGCCGCTTAAGTTGTTCTCCGACAATCTCAATCCTGGCCAGACTGGCTTCCCCAAGCCCGGCACGGGCACCCTCCTGAATCATACGCACCCCGGCTGGGTCCAGCCCCATCAGCGCCGAGCCGACAGCATCCACCGCTACAATGTCGGAGCCCACGATGAGAAGCCCGCCGCCAGCCATCCTGTCTTCGACGTTATAGCCAGAGCCTAATTGGCGCACAACATGCCTCGCGGTAGCGTCAATCACATTCACCTGCGGCCGGATAATACGGCAGAGCTCGACCACGGCCCGGCTCAGGTCATACCAGTGAAACCGGGGTTTATCCTCCCGCTTGAGACAGCCTTTGAGATTCTTCATCGCCAGGGTGACGCCGGTCAGATAGTGGGTCTTAAGCACCGGCAGATTAATCAGGCAATCGCATTCGAAGACAAACCGCGTCACCCGAAAGTCGTCCGGAGTGACACCGGGAACGCCCCTGATATGCCGGAACGGATGCTCATCAAACAGCACCCATTCAACGCCGAGGCGCCTGGCAAGCTCATCAACCCCGGTCATGGTGAAGCACTCCCGGAGACATGTCTCAGGCTGGTAGTAGCCAGGACCTTCACCGATGATGACACGGCGCGCACCGTGGTCGCGGCAGTAGCAGACGGTCCCCTCAATGACGCGGAGGCTGGTCACCTGACCGCTGTCCGGAGCCGCCGGTTCAACCAGGTTCGGCTTAATGAGCACGGTGTCACCGCGCTTCACCGGCTCCAGACCGACCATCCCCATCGCCCGCTCAATACCGGAACTGCAGTCACCATCGACTTTGACAATAGCTACCCGCGTCATAGCCATCAGAAACAGAATGATAACACACGGCCTCACAGGGCACGACCGTATGTATCCCGTGATGAAGGCCAAAGTTTACTACTACCGTGTCATGATTTTCATCATTATTGCGCAAGCTCTATGAGCTCGTCCAGATAGATTGGTGACACTATAATGTGTTGCCATGAAGACGAAAACAATGCTTATCAGGGGGGTGGGGCGGCTGGGGCGGATGCCCGACCTGTCCCGGAAGGCTCTGGCCAGG
>Ga0315298_1005376_pt1 | contig 18254 bp, 20 predicted proteins | sample WHS_1_MG_FD_203077 | JGI IMG/M metagenome (GOLD analysis project Ga0315298, IMG submission 203077) | Extremophilic microbial mat communities from Washburn Hot Springs, YNP, Wyoming, USA - WHS_1_MG | ecosystem: Environmental > Aquatic > Thermal springs > Hot (42-90C) | place: USA: Wyoming...
ACTGAAGATAGTACATAGGGTCGAAAACCTATTATGATTTCCTTTAAAATGATTTCGGATTTTATTCGAAACAATATCCTCACTGCCTTCGTAAGAAGTTTTTATCACCCTTTTCCCTCCTTCGGCTTTCGCCTTTAAATTAACCTTTGAAGTCGAACGAAGGAATATCGTAGGAAAATCCGCAACTTAGTTCATATTCACAACCCGATCTCTGCATTGATTATAATGAAAATAAGCGGTCAATTTCTAGCCACTTATTCCACCAAAGATTTCCTTTATAATTTGGAATCACTGGTCTCAAAATAAATTTCCTTTCTGGAAAAGCTTCGCTTTCTCTGGCAGCAATCTTTTGATATCTAAATTTCATATACCAAAAGGATTACCGACGTAAGGAATAATTTCGCTCGGAACTCTAAATAAAATTGGAACTTCAATTCCCTTCTTTCGAGCTTTCTGGTAGGCTTTTTTTGCATCCTTATCAAAAGCCACAATTTTTCTTTCTTTCTCATCCAAAGCTATCCACAATCCTTTATACTTTTTATAAATTTTTGTCCAATCTATTGCTGCCATAATTTTATTCTAACTTAGCCTTCCTTAAAGTCAAATTGCGGGTCAAAAATTTGTATTTGACCCGCAAAATAAATTTTTTGCTTCTTCCCATATTTTGGGATCGCCCTGTTTTGTTTTCGTCCAATACCACCATTCCCCTCCCCAAAGGTAAATTGTATCTATTCCAGTATTTTTTGCAAATTCGATGTTTTTTTTGAATTGCTCAGAATCCATGGTGATTTTTTGTTCTTTTAACGGACAGTTGTAAATTAAATTTTTACACCAGGGCTCTGCTTGTAATTCTCCAATAATTACTTTTTTGTGAAAGAAAAAATCGATTAACTTTGCCTTTCGCCAATAATAAACTGGTGGGAAAGGATAGGTAATGTACTTTTTGAGTTCTTTGAAATAAACTTTCCTGTGCAATGTCGTTCCAACAATATCTCCAAATTTTGCTGCCTCTATCCAAAATGAAAATTCTCCGCTGTCTCCAAAAATTATTGGCCTCGAATCTAAAGACCTTACCAATTCTATTTCTTTTTTTACTAAATTCTTTTTAATTTTCGGACATTCACCAAAAGGAAAAAATGGTTCGTTCTCCACTTGCCATGCCCAAATTGCCTTTGAATTTTTATATCTTTCAACCAATACTTTAATGTAATCCAATAATTTCTCGGTTAAAAATTTGTCATTAGAAATTAGAAATTCCTGACCCCAGGCCGGGATATGGCATTCTGGCCACCTTCCGGTTTTCATTCCGATTACCAAAATTATTTTCACGTTTCTTTTTTCTGCTTCTTTTATTTGCCAGTCCAAATCATCAAAGAAATATTCGTTTTCTTTCGGTTCTACTAAATCCCAATGGCTGATGATTTTTAAATTTTTTGCTTTCAAACCATCCAAAATCGCCAAATAATTTTCCTTCCAATCCAATCCCAAAAGCTGAGCATGTTTTTGAGAAAAAACCACCCCCCAATCGATCTTTTTGGCGGGCGAGGGAGTACCGATAAAAAAATAACCGACGAAAATTAGGAAAAAAATCGATAAAGCCAATAAAAAATGTTTAAAAATTTTTTTCATCTTAAGTTTACTTTTAAAAACGCGTAATTATTCGAGAAATGTTGAAAGTTCCCATTTTTTCACCCTCGATAAAAGCCTCGAAAGCGCATTCAGCTAAATATCCCCTTTCTATCCAATCAAAAAACCATTGCTCGAGATAGTTTAAATTTTCCTGAACCATACCAAAACCGGATTTAACCAACCACCTCAAATTGAACTCTTCTTGAGAGCCGATCGGTGGTGAAGCAACGATCGGTATTCCCAAAGCCGAATAAAACGAAAGCTCTGAAGGTTTGGTCCACAAAACGTCGGTTTTCCTCAGGGCTTGGTTAAATTTTTGGAAGTAATCTTCGATCTTCTCTTCAAAAATTATTTCCAAGTTTTTTCCTAAAAGATTTTCGATTTTTAATTTTTTGGTTAGGTTTGAAAAATAGTCTCTGACCCAATTTTTTATCCCAGCAGAGATGATTATTTTTATCTTTCCTTCTTCCATTTGGCGTTTCAGCTTTAGCAAAATTTTTTTTCCGATCTCTCGCTGGGCCCCCGCCCCTCCGATGGAAAACAAAATTGTTAAAGGATGGTCGGACCTTTCTGGCAATTCGCCCAGTTTTTCCTTAACCAAAACTTCATATTTTTCTAAATATTTTCGGTTTGGGTCCAGATTCAAAATTCGGTTTTTCAAATCGGCTTTTAAAACTTCGAGGTTTTCGCCGATGTTTTCGGTGGGAAGAGGGTAGCCGGTAAAAAAGATGTTTTCGCTTTTTACCCCGTAAAGTTTTAGCCTTTCGACTACCCTTTCTGTCGGGGCAAAATATTTGATTTTGCTTTCTCTTGGTTTTAATGGAGCCCAGGTCCGGGAAATATCGGTATCGCAGACGACACAAAAAATTTCTCCGGGATAACCAAAATATTCAGCCATAAAAGCGGGAACGAAAAAGGTAGAGACAAGGGGAAGATAGCCTTTTTCCGTCTTGCCTTTTTCTTTGAGTTTTTGGACAAGCTCTTTTCCCCATCCCTTTTCAAAAAAGGAATAAATTTGACAAAGGGCAAAATTTGGACTGGAAAGGTCTCTTTTTGGATAAAACCGAGAAATTTTCTGAAAAAAATCGAAGATGGAAAAACAAACCGGTCCTAAAACCGGAAAATTTTTGAAACGAGAGACAAACTCGTAACCAAACTGGCTGCTTTTCCAAAGCCTTTTTTCCTCTTTTGAAATCTCCGGATAATCGTTGGCGTTGATTATTTCACCAAGTCCCCTTAAGGGAAAAGCCGTTCTTTGGTGGCCATAACCGAAACTGACGGAAACGATGATTGCTTTCTTTTCCATCATTTAATTTTAGCAAAATTTAAGGAAATAAAAATTTTGTTTTTTGTCTTTCCCTTACTTTCCAGGCAAAGAAAACCAAAAGAAGGTAAGAAAGAAAAAGGAAAATCGGAGAAATTTTAAAAGAAAGGGAAGAAAAAGGAAGTTTTGAAAAGAGTTCGATCAAAAAAGTAAGGTAAGAAAGAAAAAGATAAACCGGAAAAGAAAAGAGAAAACCCAGGGGGTAAAAAAGGATGACCAAAAGGCCAAAGAAAAAAATAAGGATGGTGAGATGGGGTAAGAAGGGGACGATAAAAAGGTTGGATAAGGGAGAATAAAGGGGCATTTTCCCGAAATTGTAGACCAAAAGGGGAAGGGTAAAAATTTGGGCGGAAAAGGTGGCGGCCAAAGTATTTCTGGCGGGAAAAAAGCTGGGGTTGGGAATTTTTTTCAGAAGGTCAAAAAAATATTCTTGAAAATAAACCAGGCCTAAAATGGCTAAAAAAGAAAGCTGGAAGCCAAGGTCTGATTTTAAAAGAAGAGGGTTGAGAAAAAGCATAAAAGCGGCGGCAAAAACAACCGGCCGAACGCCAAAAGAAAACCGGCCAAAATACTGGGCTAAAAGAAAAAGGGAGCCCATTATCGCTGCTCTGAGGGCTGATGGAGGCATGCCGATCATCAAAACATAAAGGAAAATCAAAAAAAGGGAAATGAAGATAGCCTCTCTTCGCCAAAAACCAAAAATCAAAACGAAATTTAAAATAAGATAACAAAGGATGGTGATGTTCATTCCAGAAACGGCGGTGATATGTCTGGTGCCGGTCAAATTTAATTTTTCCTTCCACTCTTTTGAAATTTTTGTCTCGTCGCCAAAAATTAAAGCTTCCAAAATTCCGATTTGGGGCGGTGGAATGAATTCTTCAGATTTCTCTTTGAATTTTTCTTTGAAAGAAAAAAGCAGACCCCTGAAAGAGCTTTTTCTTTCTCCGACTTTTTCGATTTTGGGAAAATCGACTACGGAAAAAATTCCTTCTTTGGCCAAAAAATCGGCGTAGTTAAATTCAGGAAAAGAGGGGGGCTCTTTTAGATTTCCAAAAATCTTTACCTTGTCGCCGAAACGGTACTCGGGATATCTTCTGGTGGTGACCAAAACCTTTCCTTGAAATTTATCAACTTTTACCACTAGTTTGGTTGTTTTCCCTTCGACCTTTGGTTCTTCGTCTACTTGACCGACCAACTCGATTTTTTCTTCTGAATGGTTTAGTTTTTTTAAGGGGTTGCTGGAAATTTTTGTTTGATACTGCTGGTGGCGTAAAATTCCAAGAAAGAAAAAAGAAAAAACGATCAGGAAAAAGAGGATTTTCTTTTCTTTGAAAGAGAGAAAAAGGAAAAGGAAGCCAAAAAGGGAGAGAAAAAGAAAGAAAAATTTGGGAAGAGAAAAAAAAGAGTCTAAAAAAATTCCGGTAATGAAAGCAAGAGAGGAATAAAAAACAAGTTGGGAAGGTTTCATTTTTTATTCAAAAAAGCCAAAGCCAAAAGACCGGTCAAAAACCCACCGATATGTCCCCAGTAGGCAACGAAGGGATCGGTTCCAATGTAAAGAAACTGGTAGAGAAACCAAAACCCGATGTAAAAAACGGCTGGGATGGCCAAAATTCGATAAAAATAAAAAAAAGGAACTAAAGTAAAAATTCGGTTTTTTGGAAAGAAAATTAAATAGGCTGCCAAAATCCCAGAAATCGCGCCCGAGGCGCCAACGACCGGAATATTTTTGTTAGAAGCGGTAAAGGAATAAAGAAGGGCAGAACCAATTCCAGAAAAAAAATACAAAAGCAAAAACCGCCGTTTTTTTAGTTTGTGCTCAACGTTGTCACCGAAAATCCATAAAAACCACATGTTTCCAAAAAGATGAGAAAAACTCCCGTGCAAAAACATCGAGGAAAAAAAAGTAAAAAGACGCTTTCCTTTTAAAACCTGGTTTGGAATGAGGCCAAATTTTTCGATAAAAAATTGGAGGTCGAAAAAAGTATAAAAAAAGATGAGAAAATTTAAAAAAATTAGAAAAACGGTCATTAGGGGAAATTTCCTTTTTTTTCTCTCTTCGTCGTAAAGCGGAAACATGCTAAAACCTGGTGGCGATTAATCTCAATTTTATTTCCCCTTCTTTCATCTCTTTTTCTTGGTTAGCGCCAAAAATGATTTTGGCTTGGGGGTCGACTTCCTTTTTGATTAAGCGGCCAATCTCTTCAACTTCAGAAAGAGAAAAATCTTTTCCCGAAATGTAAAACAAAACTCCTTTTGCTCCTTTCGGCTGCCATCCCAAAAGCGGAGAGGAAAGTGTCGCCTGGACCACTTTTTCTACTCTCCCTTCCCCGCTCGCCTGCCCAAAACTGAAAATTGCCCTTCCCGAATCTTTTAAAATCGATTTTAAATCGGCAAAATTAACCTTGATCACGCCACCAGCAGAAACCAGTTCTAAAATCGTCTTCGTTGCCTCAATCAAAATCTGGTCAGAAAAGAGAAAGGCTTCTTCAAGGGAAGTTTCTGGAGGAAGGATTTCTAAAAGCCTCTGGTTGCTGAAGGTGATCAAACTGTCAACCTTGCCCTTCATTTTTTCAAAACCTTCTTTAGCAATTTCCATCCTTGTTTTTCCCTCAAAAGAAAAAGGGAAGGTGGCGACGACCAAAGTCAAAATTCCTAAATTTCTTGAAATTTCGGCAATGACTGGGCCGGCTCCTGAACCCGTCCCTCCTCCGCCGCCAAAGGTAATGAAAACTAAATCCGCCCCCTTGAGAATGTTAGCAATTTCTTTTTCGCTTTCTTTGGCCGCCATCTCGCCGAGCTCTGGTTTCATTCCCGTTCCCAAACCCTGGGTAAGTTTTTGGCCGATTCTCAGTTTAAAATCGGCTTTTGCTTTTTTTAAGTCTTCAAAGTCGGTGTTGACGGCGATTAATTCCACTCCTTCTATTTTCAGTTTTTTCATCCGGGAAACGGTGTTTCCACCCGCCCCGCCAACGCCAACGATCTTGATTTTTATTCTCATAAATCAAGGTAAAAATATTTTGAAAAACCTTTTGATTTTTGAAGCAAAACCTATCTTGGAAATTTCTTCGCCAAAATCGGTTCCGGCCAAAACCAAACCCGCCACCACTGCCAAACTCGGGTCGTCTTCTATTCCTGAAATTCCTTTTGGTCTTCCTAAACGGCAATTCAGAGAAAATTTCTTTTTGGCCAACTCGAGCAGTCGAGGCATTTTTGCCCCGCCTCCGGTAAGGACGATTCCGGCCGGAAGTCTTTTCTCTAAACCGATTTTTTTCAACTCCTTGGTTACTTCGTTAAAAATTTCGGTCAGCCGAGGCTCGATAATTCTTGTCAAAATTTTTTGAGACAAGATTAAAGGTTCTTCACCGTCGATTTCAAGTTTGTATTTTTCGTCTTTTCCTTTCCGAAAGGCTACTCCGTACTCCAACTTTATCCTTTCGGCAATCTCTGGCTCGATTTTCAAACCAATGGCCAAATCGTTGGTGATGTTGGAAGAACCTACCGGTAAAACCGCCAAATGGACCAAATCTCCTTCTAAAAAGACGGCTAAAGAAGTCGTCCCCGCCCCAAAATCGGTCAAACAAACCCCCAATTCCTTTTGTCTTTCGTCTAAACAAGAACGAGCGGCGGCCAAAGGATGGAAGACTAAATCTAAAATCTCGAGGTTGGCATCTAAAACTGCTTTTTTTAAATTTTCGAAATAGGGAGAAAAACCAGCCAGGGCCAAAGCTTTTACCTCCAGTTTTATCCCTTTCAAACCGACCGCCTCTTTTATTTTCCCCTCCCCATCGATGACAAACTCTTGGGGAAAGATATCAAAAATTTCTTTGTTAGTACCAAGGTTGATCGCCTGGGCTTCTTTCAAGACCCTTTGGACGTCTTCTTCTGAAATTTTTTGATCAGCCCGGGAAACAGAAATGACTCCTTTGGTTGGGATAGCAAAAAGATGACTTCCGTTTAAGCCGAGAACGACCGAATTAATTTTCTTTGTGAGATCTCTTGAAGCCTGAGAAAAAATCTCTTTCAAAATTCCTGAAACTCTTTCTCCGTCGACAACCACCCCCCTCCTCACCCCCTCCGATTCTCTTTCGTATTTCCAGACCAATTCTAAATTTTTCTCTCCTTCTTTGGCCACCAAAACTTTGATTCTTGAACTCCCGATATCCAAACCGGTAATAAATTTTGCCATTTTATTCTTTGAGAATTTTTTGAACGATTTGACTGACTAAACCCATTTCTGCTTTTCCCTTTATTTTCGGCACCAATTCCTTCATCACCAAACCCATTTCTTTTTTTCCAACTTTCTCGATCGTTTCCCTAACCACCTTTTCCACCTCTGCTGGCGAAAGTTGAGGGGGCAAATATTCTTTCAAAACTTTTATCTCCTCTTCTTCTTTTTTAATCAAATCCTCCCTTTTTCCTTTCTTGAATTCAGAAATTGCTTTTTCTCTTTCTTTGATTTCTGAAAACAAAATTTCGATTATTTCTTCGTCTTCTAACTCGCTTTTTTCTTTTAACTCCTCTTCGGTGAGATTTTCTTTTTGAGAAAGCTTATATCTTTTCCTCTGTTGAAAATCAAAAAGGCTGGCTTTGAGCAGTTTTAAAGCCCTAATTTTTACCGGATCACCCCTTTTCAAAGCCTCCTTAAAATCTTTTTCGATTTTTTCTTTAAGCCTCATTGGATTTTCCCCAATTTTTTCAGTCTCTCGTAATACCTTCGCATCAATTCCCTTCGGAGAGCCTTTCTTTTTTTCTTTTCCTTCGACAAATTTCTGTCTTTGAACATCTTCTCTCTGGCTTTGATCAAAATTCCGCTTCTTTTCACTGCCCGGGTAAATCTTTTTAACAAACTTTGGAGGCTTTCTTTTTCTCTTCTTTTGACTTCGATGGCCATTTTTAGATTTTCTTTTTTATAAAGCTGACGACCCTTTTTAAAGGAATGATTTTTTGTTTCCCAGAAATCATGTCTTTTACCAAAATTTTCCCTTCTATCGCTTCTTTCTGACCCAAAACGAGAGTATATTTCACGCCTAAGGCATCGGCCACTCGCATCTGAGATTTGAGCGAATTCCGACCGAGAGATTCGGCAACGGGAATTTTTGCCTCTCTAAAAACTTCTAACAATTTTAAAGCTTTTTTCCGAGCCTCGCCTCCTATTTGGGCCAAAAAGACCTTCGGTTTTTTTTCAACCGGAGGTTTCATCTTTTTTTCTTTCAACAAAATGATAATCCTTTCTATTCCCCCTGCTCCTCCAGCCGCCGGAATTTCTTCGTCTCCGATAATTTTGGCTAAATTGTCGTACCTCCCCCCTCCGGCTAAAGCACCGACGGCTTTCCCCTTCTCGCCTTCTTCAAAAATCTCAAAAACCGTCCGGGTATAGTAATCCAAACCTCTTACCAAAAAAGGGTCCAAGTAATAAGAGATGCCTAAATCTTCTAAAAATTCTAAAACCTCTTTGAAATGAGCCTTACAAGCTTCGCAAAGATAATCCAAAATCTGGGGAGCCTGAGAAACGATTTGTTGGCATCTTTCTTCCTTGCAATCTAAAATCCTTAAAGGGTTTTCTTTCAACCTTCGTCGACAATCTTGGCAAAGGACGTTTACCTTTGACTTGAAATAACTCGTCAGCACTTTCCGGTAATAAGGCCGGCAGTTGCTATCGCCCAGGCTGTTTATTTTCAAAACGAGGTTTTGGAATCCTAACTCTTTTAAAATATTGGAGAAAATCAAAATCAGCTGGGCATCGATCACCGAACTTTCTTCGCCGATGACCTCAAAACCAAATTGCCAAAATTGTCGAAAACGACCAAGCTGTGGTCTTTCGTAGCGAAAAAATGGGGAAAAGTACCAAAGCTTGACCGGTTGGGGTAGGTTTTTAAAACCGTGTTGAAAATAGGCGCGGATGATCGGGGCGGTGCCTTCTGGTCGGAGAGTTAAAAAATCTCCTCCTCTCGTTTTGAAAGTAAACATTTCTTTTTGGACGATGTCGGTGGTCATCCCAATCCCCCGGGAGAAAAGTTCAGTATCTTCCAAAATTGGCGTTTCGATCTTTTGAAAACGATAAAAGTCGGCTATCTCTTTCACCACTTTATAAATTTCCTGAAAATATCTTTCGTCCTCTGGTAAAATGTCATGCATTCCGGTTGGGGTTTGGAATTTAAGTTTTTTCATTTGGCAAAGGCAGGAATAGGACCTAAAGAATCGAAAGGCCAAAGCCTAAAAAAGACTCGACCGATGATATTTTTCTTGGGTAGGGGGCCAAAATACCTTGAGTCAAAAGAAGAAAGGAAATTGTCGCCCAGGACGAAATATTCGTTTTCTTTTAGAGTAATCCTTTCTTGAGAAGGAACGGAAAATGCGAGGTTTTCTACCTCGGTTAAATTTAAAACTTCGTTTCCTTGAGAATCGAAAACGGTCACCTTGCCGTTTTTTATTTCAACCGTGTCTCCGGGTAAACCGATAACTCGTTTGATGAATTTTTGGGAAAGGTTCTGAGGGTTTTTGAAAATAATGACCTCCCCCCTTTTTGGCTCTCGAAACCTAAAAGAAATTTCGTCAACCAAAAGATAATCCCCGGTTTTAAAAGTCGGTTCCATACTTTCCCCTTTGACGATAAAGGGTTGAAAAAGAAAAAAGCGGATGGGCAAAACGATGACCAGGGCTAAAATGACGATCCTGATGATTTCAAGAAAAAAATCTAAAACTTCCCTCATACTTTTATAGGTTATAAAAAATTTTTAAATTTGGCAAGGAATTTGTAAAATGGAAAAATGGCTTTGATCGTCGGCCTGGGAAATCCAGGAAAAAAATTTGAAAGGACAAGGCATAATCTTGGGTTTAGGGTGGTCGATGAAATCGCTAAAAATTTTCAATTTTCGATTTTCGAGTTCCAATCGTTTTCTAACTCCCAGGTTTCAAAGGGAAAAATTCAAGGAAAAAATGTCATTTTGGTCAAACCCCAAACTTTTATGAATAATTCTGGAATAGCGGTGAAATTGCTGATTGAAAATTGTAAATTGAAAATTGAAAATTTAATCGTGGTTCACGACGATTTAGATTTACCTTTGGGAAAAATCAAAATTTCTCTTGGTCGAGGCTCTGGGGGTCACAAAGGAGTTCAGTCGATAATTGAAGAGTTGGGGACAAAAAACTTTGTCAGGTTGAGAATCGGGATCCAACCAAAAAACGGCAAACCAGAAAGACCAGAAAAATTTGTCCTTCAGAAGTTTAAAAAGGAAGAGGAAAAGATCATCAAAAAGGTAATTAAAAAAACGATCGAGGCGGTCGAGCTTTTGCTAAAGAAAGGTTTAGAAAAGGCGATGACAGAATTTAATAAATAAAAAAGGGGCTAGCTTGACCCCTATTTTTCCTTGGCGAGCTTGGCTTGATCTTCAGCGACGGCGGCCTTTAGGGCCTCAGGTGTAACGCCGACGGAGGAGAAGAAGGCTATTGTTGTCCTTCTTCCATCCTCGTCGACTCTGATAAGCACCAGCAGGAGGCCGTCGTCCTCGACGACATAATTAGCCGGAAGATATGGTAATTTCAGCATCGTTTCACCTCCTTTTTCTGATTGCATCTTCCGCTACCTCGAGAATTTCCTCAAGGGAGGGTTTCCTCTCCCATCTCATTATTTCTTCATTTTTAAACTTCAATATTACCTTCCCGGCTTTATCATCAAGCTTAAATCCTCGCTCCCCAAGAAAATGCTTCAGCTCCTCCCAGAAAGGAGAGATCGACCCTTCTATAGGCTTTTTAAAGAACATATTTCTCACCTCCGGTTTACCGGCGGGCTGCAGGAAGATAGATTACTACCTCCCCGCAATTAGGCATAACCTCGGAGGTGAAAGATTATGCCGCTCGCCGGCAAACCGGAAAAGAGATTGTTTAATCCTTCTTTTAGAATAATATCAAAATATGGAGGGAACGTCAAGCATTTTGATCGCCAGCCTTTCGCCTTATTTTTTAGAAAAGGAGAGTTTTTGGTTTGAAAAGAATTTAAAAAAGATTTTGGAAGCGAGGAGAACTCAAATTTTTTGGCAAGAGAACACCTTGTTTTTGGAAAAGAGTTTAAAAATCCCTCTTTCTTTCTTGTTGAGAAAGCTGGATGAGATGGGCTACGAAAAGGTTTGGCAGGTTTTTGAAATCGGAGAGTTTTCCCAGAGAGGGGGGATCGTCGATGTTTTCCCGATAAACTTGAATTTTGCCATCAGGATCGAATTTTTAGGAAACAAAATCGAAAACATTTTCAAACTTCCCGTCGAAATAAAAGACGAAAAGGGAGCAAAAGAAATTTTAAAAAAGAAGTTAAGGTCGCAAAAAATTTTTTCTGACCTCAAAAACCTAAAACCGGGAGACTATTTAGTCCATCTGGATCACGGCATCGGAATCTACAAGGGGCAAACGACCTACAACCACCAACGGTATTATCTCTTGGAATACGACCAAGGAGACAAGCTTTATGTTCCTTTTGGGTTGGAGCGGAAACTTTCTCGCTATGTTGGATTTTCAGAACCAAAAATTTCGAGGCTGGGAACTTTAACCTGGATAAAAACAAAAAGAAAGGTAAAAGAAGAGGCGGAAAAATTTGCCAGAGAACTCTTGAAAATCTACGCCAAAAGGGAAATTGTCAGCCGGCCCCCTTATTTAAAAAGCGAAATGGTGAAATATTTAAAAGAGAGTTTCCCCTTTGAAGAGACCCCCGACCAGGAAAAAGCGGTCGAAGATTTGGAAAAAGATTTAGAAAAAGAAAAACCGATGGATAGATTAATTTGTGGGGATGTTGGTTTTGGGAAAACTGAGGTTGCCTTGAGGGCGATGGTAAAGGTTGTTGAATCTGGATACCAGGCGGTGATGCTTTGTCCGACGACGATTTTGGCAAACCAGCATTACCAGAATTTTAAAAAAAGGCTGGAAAATTTGCCGGTTGAAATCGGAATTTTAACAAGGGTTCAGTCAAAGAAAGAACAGAAAGAAACGATCAGAAAAATAAAGGAGGGGAAAATCGATATTTTAATCGGAACTCACCGGATTTTATCAAAAGACGTCGAATTTAAAAAACTTGGGCTTTTGGTCATCGACGACGAGCACAAATTCGGGGTTAGGCAAAAAGAGAAACTAAAAAATTTAAGAGCGGAACTCGACGTTTTATCGCTCTCAGCCACCCCCATTCCCAGAACTCTTTATCTTTCGCTTTCTGGTCTAAGAGAAATTTCTTTGATCCAAATTCCGCCAGCTGGAAGGTTGCCGATCAAAACTTTCGTCTTACCATTTTCTGAAAAAATAATCAAAAAAGCGATCGAAAAAGAAATCGAAAGAGGAGGCCAGGTTTATTATTTGCACAACCGGGTAGAAACAATTGAAACCGCCAGAAAATTTTTAGAAAACCTATTTCTTCGCACGGGCGCATTCAGATATCCGAGCGGGGCCCGAAGGGTGGAGCGAGGTTGCGCTTTTGGCATGCCTAAATTCGGAATCGTTCACGGCAGGTTGAAAGAAAAAGAATTGGTAAAAGTGATGGAGGATTTTCAAAACAAAAAAATTGATGTCTTGGTCGCGACGACAATCATCGAAGCGGGTTTGGATTTGCCAAACGTCAATACTTTGATCGTCGCCGATTCGACAAAGCTTGGCCTTTCCCAGGCCTATCAAATCAGAGGAAGGATCGGCCGGTCTCATCTTCAAGCCTTTGCCTATTTTCTTTATCCACAAAGATTAACACCCTTGGCAAAAGAAAGGTTAAAAGCTTTAAAAGAAGCAGAGGAACTGGGTTCTGGATACAAAATTGCCTTGAAAGACTTGGAATTGAGAGGGGCGGGAAACATTTTGGGAAAAGAACAGTCTGGAAACATAAACAAAGTGGGGTTAAATTTGTACTGCCAGATGCTTTCTGAGGCAATCGAAAAAATAAAAAAGGACGTGGCATAAAAACGCGCGCGTCCTATATTTTTGGTCGTTTTAAAGCAACTACCATTCCGAATGTTTCGCCTATCCTGAACCAGTGAGGGATGGAAAAAGCTTCCCAGCCTTCTTCACCTAACTCGTTCATTTCCCGCTCAAACTCCTCGATGAATTTTTCATCGTTAGCTTCTACGACAATAAGTTTATACTCCCATTCCTTCACTTTCTATCACCTCCTTTTTTAATTTTTTGGCTCGAAACCCTACTATTAAAATATAACAAATCAAAAAAAACTCAAGTCCCCAATGATTTTTGGATAAAAGCTTAAAAATTTTTTAAAATAGTGTTAAATAAAAAAATGGCTGAGGAAATTAAAAAGATAGGCATCGAAGATAAAAATTATCCGAGGCTTTTGAAAAAAATTAAAAACCCACCAAAGGTTCTTTATTTTTTAGGAGAAATCAAGGAGAGGGAAGATTGTTTTGCCATCGTCGGAACGAGGAGATGTTCAGCCTACGGCAAACAGGTTGCCTTGGAAATGGCTGGAGATTTGGCTGAAGCTGGTCTGACGATCGTTTCTGGTTTGGCCCCCGGAATCGACACCTTCGCCCACCGAGCGGTAGTAGAAAAGAAAAAAAGGACGATCGCCGTTTTGGGAACCGGCCTCGATGAAAAATCGATTTACCCAAAATCAAATTTAAAATTAGCAAAAAAAATTTTAGAAAACGGCGGTTGTTTGATTTCTGAATATCCACCGGGAACGAGAGGAACGAAATTTACTTTCCCCCAAAGAAACAGAATCGTCTCTGGACTCTCGTTGGGAGTTTTGGTTGTCGAAGCAAAAGAAAAATCTGGAGCTTTGATCACGGCTGAGTATGCTCTCGAGCAAAAAAGACCGGTTTTTGCCATTCCTGGTTCGATTTATTCTTTAAATTCGAGAGGATGCCATCGTTTGATAAAGAAAGGGGCAAAATTGGTTGAAAAAGCCAAAGATATTTTGGAGGGATTGGGTATTGAGAAAAAAATCAAAAAAGAGAAAATAGAAGGGAGAAGTGAAGAAGAAAATTTGATTTTGGAAATTCTGAAAGAGGGGGCTTTGGAGGTTGAAAAAATAATCGAAAAAACGAAACTTCCACCGGCAAAGGTTGCTTCGATAATTTCAATTTTAGAAATTGAGGGTAAAATAAAAAATTTGGGAGGAAACATTTATGCAATTAATCGATAAACGATGCCAAAGATAAAATATTGGTCTCAAAAAGAAAACAGGATATTACAAAAATATTTTGCCGAAGCCCGAAAAGAAAAACTTTTAAAACTTTTGCCAAATAGATCTTGGTTAGCGATTTTAGCGCATGGAGAAAGAAAGATTGTTGATGACTTAAAAAAATTAGGGGTTTCTTACCGAAAAAGTTCTCAAATAGCTCGAGTGAAAATTCCAAAAATTCCTAAAAAATACTTGCGGGATTTCATTAGAGGCATCGTTGATGGAGATGGAAGTATTAATTTTGATAAAAGAGGATATCCAACTTTAAGTATTTGTGGCAGAAAAGAAATTATCACATTTATTAGAAACCATTTCTTTTCTAAATTTAATATTTATTCCAAAATTACGCGAGGAAAGAAAAATGGTAAGCTAATGAATCTTTTCTACATTTGTTATCGAACCAATTCCGCAAAAACTTTGATAAATTATCTTTACCAGAATGCTGATTTATGTCTTGAAAGAAAATTTCAATTGGCGCAAATAGCGTTAATGAAAAAAATCAAACCAAGAAAAAACTACACAAAAAAGGAAGATGAAATTATTAAAAAATTTTATCATTGTTTACCCAAAGAAAAAATTTTATTTATGTTGCCTCGTAGAAACTGGCTTTCTATTCAAAACCGTGCTTGCTATTTAGGTATAACAAAAAATAAAAGAAGAAAGAAAAAATTATGAATTTAGTTATAGTAGAAAGTCCCGTAAAGGCGCGCACTATCCAGCAATTCTTAGGCAAGGATTTCAAAATCGTGGCTTCTTTTGGCCATGTCCGGGATTTGCCAGAAAGAGAATTTGGGGTTGACCTCAAAAACAATTTCAAACCGATTTATGTCATCATTCCGAAGGCAAAGGAAAGGGTAAAACAATTAAAAAAAGAGTCAGAAAAAGCAAAAGCGGTCTATCTTTTCACCGACCCCGACCGCGAAGGAGAAGCGATTGCCTACCATCTGATTTATTTACTAAATCTTGGAAAGAAAAAACCTTATTTAAGAATCACCACCCATGAAATTACTAAAGAGGGAATCGAGAATGCTTTAAAAAACCCAAGAAAGATCGACATGAACCTGGTGAACGCCCAACAGGCAAGAAGGATTTTGGATAGGATCGTCGGCTATCAACTCTCTCCCCTTTTGTGGAGAAAAATCGCCAAAGGACTTTCGGCAGGAAGGGTCCAATCGGTCGCTTTGAGGTTGATCGTTGAACGGGAAAGGGAAATTCAAAACTTCGTTCCAAAAGAATACTGGACGGTCGAGGCGGTGTTAAAAAAGGAAAAAGAGTTTAGGGCGATTTTAGTCAAAAAAGATGGGAAAAAATTGGACCAATTCGCCATCAAAAACGAAAAAGAGGCAAAAAAGATCGTCGAAGATTTGAAAGGAGAAAAATTTAAAGTTTTAAAAGTAGAAAGAAAAGAGGCAAAAAGAAATCCGCCAGAACCTTTTACCACCTCAACGATGCAACAAACTTCTTGGCAAAGGTTTTCCTGGCCGGCGGAAAAGACAATGCAAGTGGCTCAACAACTCTATGAAATGGGGTACATTACTTACATGCGCACCGATTCGGTGAATTTGTCGGAATTGGCTTTGAAAATGGCCGAGGCTTTTCTCTTAAAGAATTTTGGAAAAGATTATTATCAAAAAAGGGTTTACAAAACGAAGTCAAAAGTTGCCCAAGAAGCCCACGAGGCAATCAGACCAACCGAGGTTGAAAGAACGCCGGAAATTTTGGCTGAAAAATTAAATTCCCAAGAGCTAAAACTTTATGATTTGATTTGGCGAAGGTTTTTAGCTTCACAAATGACCCCGGCTATTTTTGACCGAACGGAAATAGAAATTTTAGCAAAAAATTATGAGTTTTTGGCAAAAGGACAGATTTTGAAATTCGACGGCTTTTTGAAAATTTACCCGATGAAATTTGAAGAAGAAGAATTACCCGAACTGAAAGAGGGAGAAATTTTAGAGGTTTTAAAAATTTTATCCTTGCAACATTTTACCCAACCCCCACCAAGATACACCGAAGCAAGTTTGATCAAAGAACTGGAAAAACATGGGGTCGGAAGGCCTTCAACCTATGCCCCAATTTTAACAACCATCCAAGAAAGAAACTACGTCAAAAAAGACGAGAAAAAAAGATTTTATCCCACGGCCGTTGGCTTTGCCGTCAACGACCTTTTAGTAAAACATTTTCCAGAAATCGTTGACATAAATTTTACGGCGAAAATGGAAGATGATTTAGATAAAATCGCCAACGGAAAAAAAGACTGGGTTGAAACGTTAAAAGAATTTTATGACCCTTTTAAGGAAAACTTAAAGAAAAAATACAAGGAAATAAAGGGGGCAGGGGTTTTAGAAAAAACCGAAAAGAAATGCCCGAAATGCGGGGCCCAGCTTTTGATCAGGGTCTCAAAATATGGTAGGTTTTTGGCTTGTTCTAATTACCCAAAATGCAAATATACTTTTGATTTGGAAAATTCAACCGGAATTTCTTGTCCGCAATGCAAAAAAGGAGAAATAATAAAAAGGAAAAGTAAAAAAGGAAAAACTTTTTGGGGTTGCTCAAATTATCCAAAATGCGATTTTGTTTTGTGGTCAGAACCAACCGGGGAAACCTGCCCAAAATGTAATTCGCTTTTAGTAAAGGAAAATAAAAAAATAAAGTGTTCAAACAAAAACTGTGATTTTGAAAAATAAATTTGAAAACCAAAAAAATTTTTGATAACCTAAAATCAGCCCGGGTGGCGGAATTGGTTTACGCGCACGACTCAAAATCGTGTGGGGTTTATCCCCGTGAGGGTTCGAGTCCCTCCCCGGGCATAAACTAAAACCAAAATTAAGCAAATTTTCAAAAAATTCTGTAAAAAAAGCCCCTTTTTTGTTTAATTTTGGGGCCTTTCTTTTTTGGTGGTTAAAGTGCTATTTTCGTTTCCTGGGGATAGATTTTCCTGTGATTTCTTTCCTTTCGGCAATTTTTCTTTTAAGCTCCTTTACCTTTCGCTCGCATATTTCAACACGTTTCCGAGCCTCTTCTATTTCTTTAGCGTAGAGCCTTTCTGCGTATATATTTCCCGAGACACTAACATATCCGCTCGTGTTCTCATCGTAGGTCTCTAAACGAGAAGGGCTACATAGCTCAATTCCTTGTTGGTACATTTCCAAGGCTTTTTCGAGATTCCCTGCTTTCTCATAATATTGAGCAGCTTCAAAAATTTCTGGTGCATAATATTTACCGCTATGCCATCTTTCTAAAAGCCTGGCTGCAATGTCATAATGTCCTTTCCTTTTTGAAAGCTCCAATATCAACATATTACTTTCGTCGATCGAATATGGATTGGGATTTAACTTCTTCAACTTCTCAAGTGTCGTAATTAGAACATCAACTAACTCCTTGCCGTTTATACTTTCTAAAAGTTTGGCCAAAATCTCCAACCGTTTCTGTTTTTCCTTTTGACAATCTAACAACTCGTTAATGAGGTCAAAAATCACCTTTTCTTTTTCTGATTTAGGCACCAAAATTACTGCAGAAAGGATTAAGTTTTTAAGAAAATAGACCACCCCTTTAGGTTCTCTTATTTCTAGTCCCTTCACTAGAAAATTTACAAGATCGTACCTCTTCTGAATTTTCTCTGTTCAAGGACCTATATGAAAGAAGAATTAAATTTAATGCTTGCCAATTACAAATTAAAGTGGGTAAATTTGGTTTTGCAAAAAGGTCTTTCAAGGAGAGAAGTAGCAAGGTTGTCTGACCATAGTCCAAATACCATTTCTTATTGGGTAAAAAACTATCAGTTAAGAGGATTGGAAGGATTGCTCAACAAGATCTTAAGCTCCAAAATCTCATCCTAATCAGTATTCAAAAGAGGTCGTTGAGAAAATTTTAGAGATTAGAGAGAAAACCAATTTTTGTGCTCGAAAGATAAAACAAAGATTGCTCAAAGAGTATGGAATAGACATCTCTGTCAGGGGAATAGGTTATCTCTTGAAAAGAGAGGGTAAAACAAGAAAATACAAGAGAAGACTAAAAAAGAGTATGTGGAAGAATTGGTTGAGAAGCAGATAGACATTCTGATCTCTCGCAGGGAAGAACTCTTTGCAGAAGTCGACGAAGATGAGGAATATCTTGACGAAGATTTTAAAGAAAATTTTAAAG
>Ga0315298_1005377_pt1 | contig 18253 bp, 12 predicted proteins | sample WHS_1_MG_FD_203077 | JGI IMG/M metagenome (GOLD analysis project Ga0315298, IMG submission 203077) | Extremophilic microbial mat communities from Washburn Hot Springs, YNP, Wyoming, USA - WHS_1_MG | ecosystem: Environmental > Aquatic > Thermal springs > Hot (42-90C) | place: USA: Wyoming...
CAGGCCCTGCCAATGAAAAGCCATTTTCATTGACCTCAAAAGGAGGCTTCTGAGCTAATCCGTATTGAATTCTTTGCTCTTTGTCTTCGCCATAGCCGCCAAAAGGAGACATCCAAACACCTAAGCTTGAATGATATTTCATAGCTAAAGAATCCATTCTGGAAAACCCATTTGGGAAACCACTATTAAACTTCCAAAGAGTCTGATTGTTATCCCAACCGTCATCAAACAAAAAAGCCTGCATCAGGGTATGCCGTTTCTTTATTAAACTGTCAGCATATGCTTGTATTATACCCAAACACTCTGTTTCATTCAGTTTAGCCCCATAAGAATCAAACCACGAATTATAATGCAAAAATTGCCTGTACGGCACAGCTCGTTCCCGCTCAATGTAATATAAGAATGCTCTGCGCATTTGACCCTTGGGAGATACACCCCATGCCGTAGAATAGCTTATTTGAGAGAAAGGAATTAATGGGGTAGTTTCTTTGATAAAAGATACCGACTCATTATCTTTTGTGGCATTATGACTGAGAGGGTATTCTAATCCCATAAAAATATTATTTCCAACCCAAGGAGATCCGGCTACAATCCCATCAGGGCTCATAGCACTGCTTTGAGGCAACTCCAGAAGTGTTATCTGATCAACTTGCAAGGTGTCTTGAGGAATCAAAGTAAACTTTTGACGAAGGTAATTAGAATGATCTTTGAGAATAACTTGCCAATGAATCTTTAAATTGACTTTGTTACAATATAAATCAGCAATGAGTTCTTTTCCATATTCTTTTCCCGATTGCTTGACGGAGGAATCGTTTCCTCTGATTATTTTAATTTGTGGATCCGACAAAAGCTGAAAATCATTGGAAGTTAATATCTCTCCATCTTGCAGCTGAATAGAAAACCAGGGAGTATGATTCCAATCAATTTTTTGCCCTGTTTCTTTATTCTTAAAAGATTGTGCTTCTATCCTTTCCCCCTGAATTGTCCATCGGGCAGAAAGCACTTGGTTTTCAACTAACACAAAGTCTCGCGTTGATTGAATTACCGCATGTCCAATCGGTTTTCCTGGATAAATAGATTGCCCAAATAGAACACCCGATAGTAGTAAAAGTAAAAATAAAATAAATAGATTCTTTCTCATGGTTTTTTGTTTTTATGCATAACTGTATTAAAAGCACAATTGACATTTCATCAATTGAAAATATAAGAACAAAATTCAAAAATTAAATAAGAATACTTTCATGGATGAAATCAATTTTTTTTGTATTTCTGTGTGTTTCTGGTCATCTTTAAAAAGATCGTGCCACAATAGACTGCATTATTTTCTCCTTATCGGCATATCGTTGTAGCAATGCAAGCTGATTTTCACCTCTCACTAAATTATGTGTTTCATACTTTGCCCCGTAATAAACATCATTATTCAAATAGTCGGTGATAAAGCGCAATGCTTGCATATAAATCATGAAGCTGCCCGAATAAACAAAATAGGACTTTTCTAATGAAGTAAGAACGTTACCCATTTCACTCATGTACCCTGAAACGATGGCTTCAAAAAAATCCATACGAATTTCATGTTTTGTTCCATCATTTTCTTCTTCACAAATAGGTGACAGGTAGGTTCGCATCATATCCCCTATGTCACTGATATAATAACCCGGCATGATCGTATCAAAATCAATAAGGCACATCCCTTTATTCTCTCTATCGAACAACACATTACTGATCTTTGCATCATGATGAATTACCCTGATCGGCATTTTAGTTATTTTTGTTGCTTCTTCAGCTATATATCCATAATCTAATAGCTTTTGAATAGTTTTTTTGCATTGCTTTATACGTTGGGGATTCCCATTTTTAAGGGACATCTTAAACTGTTCAAAACGTAAAGGCAAATTATGAAAATCAGGCAATGTGATCTTGAGTAGGTTCACATCAAAATTAGTCAAATTAGCCGTGAATTTTCCAAACTGTTTAGCAGCTTCGTATGCCTGCTTCGAGTCTTGAACCACATCAACGGTATGTGATCCCTCTACAAAACGATATAATCGAAAATATTCATCGTTAGCTTTCACCATATCTTGCCCCTCAATAGTTTTGAGTGGAGCTTCAAATAAATAGTCAGGATAGTTCTTCTTGATGAAGGCATCTATAAGACTAATATTTTCAGCAATAGCTTCGGGTGATTTAAAAACAGCATGATTGATCCGTTGCAAAATAAATTGCTTTGAGCTTTTCTCATCCGTTACTAACCATGTGCGATTGATTAACCCTGTGCCAAAAGCTGATATTGAAACATCACTTATCTTAAACCCATATTGATTTAGAATATCTTTCAAAATATTTTCTATTTTCATCTTGTATAATATCTATAAATTATTTAAAAATGACACCTATGTATATATATAATTTAATCTTTTGTTAAAATGATTAGAGCAATAGTTGCTAGAATTAGTCCTATAAGTAAAATAATGCTTGGGAATGTACTATATATAATCAAAGAAAGAACAATAGTTATGAGAGGTGCAAGTCCTGTCATCGGAGAAACTATAATCGCATTCCCATAACGATAAGCATAAACCAAAGTTAAAGCACCAATTGAATTAAGTATTTGAATTAGAAACGTCAAACTTATAATTTTTGCACTGTAATTAATGGCTCCATTAAAGTCAGTCATATAATATGCTATAGGTGCCAAAATAAGTCCCATTAAAGTCATGTAAACAAAAATACTTTCAGCTCTCATTGTTTTATTTGCAAATTTCATCACAAAAGCTTGAAGCCCCCACATAAAAAAAACAAATGAGGCCAAGATTACCCATAGAAATCCCTTTGCTTTGGAGTCAGTTGGCATATATGAAAGAAATAAGATTGCTATAAGAGCAACTACAATTCCAAATTTCTGAAGATTTGTTGCTTTTTCTTTTAAAAAAATCAATGATAATAAAATAGTAATAGCTGGAGACATTGAAATAAATGGAAATATAATGTATGCAGGACCTAATCTAAGAGCTTCAAATAAAATAAGTTGGCCTCCAGCACCTAATAATCCAATAATACTGCCTAAAAAAAATGATTTAACATTGATTTCTATATTCCACTTTACTAAAAAACCAGCGACTAATGCACAAGGGACCATTGATAATGTCCAAACAATATAACCAAGTGTTGCAGGAAATCCCATCTTATCGGGGATTTCAATTAATGATCCCCATATTCCCCATGTCAATAAAGTTATGATCGAAAACAATAACCATTTTCTTTTCATATAATTGTTATATATTTTTATATTAAAATATCATTTTATTTACTAAGACTATTTCATAATAAATAATAAAATAATTGGTTATGAAAACGATCTTTGACAGAGTTGAAAAAAAGGTATTCAAAATAAATTAAAAAAAACAATCCATAATGATAATAGATTATAGCAACATCTTAAAACCATCTTCTGTAAAAGTATTTTCTGATTTGCGCGCCCAACATCATTTTTTTTATAAAATAATTAATTTTTTACTTCAATGCATCAGCTAATTTACAAAGGCATTAATTTGTAATTTTGGTTAAGAATATTCCACTGAAGGGAGTTGTAGTAGATGAGTTTGTTACCTTAATAGTAATAAGTTTATTATATCCCCAAATACTATTCCAAGTATTTGAATTTGCAGTACGAATACTAAATTCAGCTCTATTTTTTAACAATGGACTTGGATCAGGGAAATTTAGATAAATATCATAATCACCTAAAGGCATATCTTCTGGCAAGCCAAATTTTGTACTTATCTTATAAGTTCCTCCTGCAAACCAATAGCGAGGATCATCATTTAATTGAATTTTATATTTTGTAGCAGTATCTACTTTAGAAATAAATACAATCTCAACATTACGTGGATTTACAGGAGCAGCAAATCCCTTATTTTTGAGGGTGATTTGAACATCAAATTCTTGACCTACCACTGCATTTCTTGTAAATTTGCCTTGAATCAAAACCAAACGATACCCGAGTCTATTTTTAATTGTATCTAAACAGTTCTCACTATACCATTTATTTATGACGGGAAGATAATAATCTGCATTTAGATATGACCAATGGTAATTTTGCATCGTAGTAAGAGCATTATCACAATCTGAATAGCTTGATAAAGCATCTGTTTCCCCTCCCATAGAAACATACTTAGATTCGGATTGCCAAAATGTTCTATCTGAATTATTTAAGAATGTTCCCATATCAGATCCGTCAGATAAAAAAGCATCATTATGACACGCGATACGGGATAAATCAGAACCATTATAAGCTGTTGATAATGTAATTGTATCACTATATGGAATATTAAATGAATAGACCTTGGCTTTTGGAGTCCTAACAGCAATCATCCGATTTTTGGGTAAAATTCTTAATAATGTATCAAGCAACACTTTGCGAGGTGCATAATCACTAACAGAAATTGGATTAAAATTAAAATGATCTGTATAATACCATTCTCCCCAAACGCCAATAAACCCAGCTTGTAATACATAAATCACGTCTGCGTATTCATTAAGAATGGGGGCTAATTGATGAATATGCATTTGTACTATATTTTGAGATGCATCCCATGATGAAGAATCTGCTAAATTATCGTTTGAACTATATGCAAAACGTATAATGCCTTTACAACCACCATCTCTAAGTGCTTGCATATTTTGTTTTATACGATTTAAAAAAACATCCGAAATTGGCTGATTAAGAAAATTATTTAGATAATACATTGTGAAGATAAGACTTTTTCCTGAGAGCCTGGCTGCTTTAACTGCTGAAGTAGTAAGGATATTATTATCACTTGAATAAAATTCTTTTTCTGTATAAAATCCTCGTTCAGGATTAAGAATTACTGAGTCTGATTCAACATAATTTATAGTAGTATCTATTGGCAATATTATTTTTGTAACTTGTACTGATTCCTTTTGACAAGATGTCAATAAATAGAATAGTAAAAATATTATGAAAATGTTTTTTTTTATAAGCATAACTGTGTGTTTTTTTTTAAAAAACAGATATAGATTGTGTTTATACCCAACCTATATCTGTAAATTAGAAATTTATCAATTAATTTTAACACTAAGCATCGGTACAGAAGGAGTATTTTTACTGTTGATGGGTAAAACTCCTGCTTCACTCCATGATGTATAAGATAACACCACCCCAATATTAAATGGATTAGAAAAACTAAAAGGAATCATACCTCTAATGATTGAAACTTCACATTCAACAACAGATCCATTGACAGTTACCAGTTTTGACATATTGATTGCACCAATCCCTGCACTCACAATGGTATTCCATGCCCATGCTGAAGGTCCTTGTGAATCATCGTGTTGATATACAGCTGCATCTTGTAACTTACCACTAAGGAATCCTTCAATTAAAAGATCTGCTCCCGAATTCGCCCAATACCACACGTCTGCTCCTGTAGAAGCTTTTGCGTCTGCATCTAAATAAATATCAACAGGATCAACTTTAGTTGAATCAAATTTCATGTACAAATAGATATAGTTTTTATCAGCATAAACTTTTAAAACTTGCAATGCATTAAATGGAGCATTGGCAGGTAAAGTTGCTATTGCTAAATTAGCAGTAGGGATTGAATCCCAATCTCCAAAATTTCCATCAATTATTATGGGTTCTGGTTTTACAACTTCAACAGAATCTGATATGGTATTACTTCCTCCTGGGCCTGAAGCTGTTAATGAAACAAAATAATTGCCTGTAGCTGAAAACGTATGAATAGGATTCTTGTCAGTTGAAGTTGTCCCATCTCCAAAATTCCATTTAAATGCATTGGCACCTATAGAAGTTGTGTTAAATTGAACTGTTAGTCCTTTGGTCTTATAAGAAAAATCAAATATAGGAGCAGTTGTTTCTTTAGCACATCCAAAAGATAACAAAATTAAAGTTCCTAATAGTATTATTCTAAAAAACATATTTTTATTCATAATATCGAATTTTATAATTTAAATGATTGCACGGAATATTAATTATTAATAAAAGAAAATTATGGGTTCTGTTGAATTCCACTAACAGTTATTTCGTCTTGAGGAATTAGATATTGAATTTTATTATCATTATAATTAATAATTTCCCATGGTTGCACACCAGGGTATTCTCTGTTAAGTGAAAGTTTATTTCGAAAAACATCAAATGCTCGTTGACCTTCAAAAGCTAATTCCATCCTTCGTTCATCCAACACAACATCTAAAACATTTTGATAGCCATGCATGTTGGATAAAGAAAACAACTCATCACCCGTAAGCCCTGCTCTCTTCCGAATAACATTTACATCAGCCAATGCTTCTGCGTCCATTCCCAATTTAGCATAAGCTTCTGCTCTATTTAAGATTACCTCTGCCCAACGAATCATAACTGGGGAACTCAACATTGGATCCCCATTTTGATATGAAAATTTAAGTACATAAAAAAGAGGGAAAGTATTGCGTAAAGCTAATTGTTTAGATAAATGAACATAAGTTTTTACTCCATTCAACATAATGTAATTAACGGGATATCCATTTTGAAGTTCTGTTTGTACATAAACATTATTTGAATTATTGGTATAATAAAACAAACCAGTTGACGGATCTTTAGTTACAATTTGAATTTGATTAGATTCAAAATTTACTCCAGGTGTACTTATAGGATATCTAATCATCCATTTTGTAGTGTCAGCATATACGGGTCTAATAAATTTTAATCTTAAGTCATTTGGGTAACGATTATATAAATCAAGTAATGGATCAGATGCATATACTTCACCCCATCCAATTCCATCGTGTAAATACATAGATGCGATATCACCTTGTCCAAATGATTCAAGGGGAGTTTTTGCTACTGCCCACAATGTTTCTTTTGAAGTTAATGCGTTTGCAAAATAACTGGGAAAAGTTGCTGATGGTTCTAGTTCAGATGAAGGATCAGCCCCATTTAACATTTGATTAACTATATCAATTACTTTTTGATTTTCGCCCATGTAAAGATAAACGCGAGATAACAAACCTTGTGCAGCAGCTTCTGATATATATCCTGCATTTCCTCTTGTTTGTCCATGACTCATCAACTTAATGGCATTTAATAAATCAGATACAATTTGATCGTAGCACTCTCCAACAGTTGCTCTTTTAGTAACACTAGCATCCGTACTTGTACGCAATGGAACACCTAAATTATCTCTTCCAAGCACATATGGTTTTGCCCATAATGTTACAAGATTTAATGTGCTAAAAGCACGTAAGAAATAATTTTCTCCCTTTATATGATCAGTAGCATCTGAAGCACCATCTTTAATGGACTCTATGACAGCATTAGCACCATAAATAACATGATAAGCTACCCACCATAAATAAGTAACATTCCCAAGTGTAGCATCGCGTTCATAAGTTGTTGCTTGATATAATGGGTCAGTAGTTCGACCTGAGAGACAAATATTATCACTTTGAAATTCAGTCATTTGAAAATAATGCCTTACATAAGTATTCCCATCATATGAAGTTCCTTTATAAGGTAAAACATCTTTAAACATAGAATAGTTACCATCTGTTGCATAAACGACACCACTGGGATCGTTTTGCAACTGAGCAGATGTCATTGCATCGGATGGGAAAAAGTTCAAATTACACGATGTTAAAATGAACAACATTACGATGAATATAATTATTAAATTTTTCATTTGTAGTATTTTTTTATTAATTAATAAATTAAAAATTCACTTCTAAGCCTGCAATATACTGTCTACTAACTGGATAGTTGTTGGAATACATTCCTGCTAATACGTCTGGCGAAGTTTGCATACTAATTTCAGGATCCATTCCTGAAAATCTAGTCCAAGTAAAAAGATTATCAGCAGAAACAAAAACTCTAATATTTTGAATTTTTACAATGCGAAGCCATTTTTGTGAAAAATTATAGGATAAAGTTACGTTTTTTACTCTTAAATAACTTCCATTTTCCAAATACCTTGAAGAAGGGCTATTCGATGACTTATTGCCATTCATTACTAATCGTGGGTGTGTAGCAATGTCTCCTGGTTTTTCCCATCGAGTCCAACCTAATTTATTATATTGCATCGACAACTGATTGTATGCTATATAAGCACCATCAGCATCCATAACTTGACGTGTAGAATTATATATTTTATTTCCATAAACAAAGTTAGTATTAATATTCAGAGAGAATCCTCTATATGTAAATGAATTATACAATCCTCCAGTAAAATCAGGTGAAGCTTTACCTACAACTTGTAAATCAGCCTGACTATATACATTTGTAGAAGCTCGACTAATAACTTGTCCAGAACTGTTATAGACTAATTTTTCCCAAAGGGGATCTCCAGTCTTTGGGTCAACTCCTAACCACTTTGGCATATACCAACTATAAATATCCTGACCACGTTTTACTTGCTGTGAAACCCCTAAACTGGAACTAGATTGAAGAAATGGTTTGTCATCAGGCGTAGAAGTAACTCTATTTTGATTAAAGGCAATATTAAATCCCATCACCCAACTAAATTGATTTGTTTTGATATTTGTTGAGTTTAATTGAATTTCTAAACCTTGGTTACGGACACTTCCTACGTTTTCAGTAATTTCAAAAAAACCGGTTGATGGTGCAACAGGTACATTTAATAATAAATTCTTATTTCTTGTGTTATAGACATCTATATTTAAAGTTACACGATTCCAAAGTCCAATGTCTAATCCAGCATCAGCCATATATGCAGTTTCCCAACTTAAATATGGATTCCCTAAAGTATTTGGTGTTGCTGCTACAATATTTTGATATTTACTATTTAGTGTATATGCTGACAAATATTTGAATGACCCGATATTTGAATTTCCAGTAACTCCATATGATGCTCTGAGTTTTAGCATAGAAATGTTTTTATTTTTTGATAAAAAACTTTCTTTATTTATTAACCATGAAGCACTTCCTGAAGGAAAATATCCTTCTCGTTTTTTAGGTCCAAATGTAGAACTTGCATCTGTACGAAATGAAGCTGTTGCAAAATATTTTTGATCGTAAGTGTATTGCGCTTGTGCAAAAGCAGACCATCCAGCGCCTGGAATAGTATAGCCAGCGACTGAATAAACTGAACATGCATTTAAAGCATCCATTCCGTTGGGCATGCCAATTCCTGCAGCACTTGTATATTCCATATTATTTTTACCATATTCCCAACCTAATAAACCATTGATATTATGTAATCCAAATGTTTCATTGGCTTTTAAAAGATTTGTTGTTTGAAAAGTATTTGAAAGATTTATGGCATTTTGCAAATATCCATTTGGATATTGGGAATCAGAAGTGCGTGGATCAACGTATTGAATGTATTTATACGTTCCTTGAGTAAACCGATTGGTGGTAGTGGCAACTAACCAATTTAGAATAACCCAGTTTAATTGAAAATCAGCATCAAAATTATAAGACTTATCTTTGATATAATTATATTTTTCACTATATAAGAAATTTGTTTTATCATTGGAATACCATGGCATACCATTATCAGGACGGGTAGCGCTTGTGATTTTCACAAGATTTCCATTAGCATCATAAGGGTTATCCCATGGAAGATTCATATAAGCCCCTTGTAATGTTTCCCAACTTGATGTTTGTTGATCGTTTGAGTTTGAATAAGCTAATCGAAGATCCATCGTTAAAGAATTAATAAGCTGTGCTGTTAAGTTTAATCGAGCTGAATTTCGTAAAAAATTTGTATTAATCAGTGTTCCTCCTTCATTATAATGGTCAAAACTTGTGAAATAGCTTATTTTACCAGTACTACCTGTTACATTAAGATAATAATCTTGTAAAGATGCAGAATGAAATGCGGCTTTTTCCCAATTAAAATTATCCAAAAGTAATGATGTGGGATGTGAAATTCTAAATAAAGATGTTCCCATCATCTGTTTTTGAGTAAAATATAATTCAGGAGATTGCATTATTACAAAATTACCAAATAAAGCGTCTTTTTGTCCAACACTTGTCTTAAAGTCAACATGTGTAGGTTGATTTCTTTCGGCATGTTTTGTTGTAATTACAATTACACCTGCTGATGCAGCTGAACCATACAAAGCTGTAGCTCCAGCATCCTTTAAAACGGTTAATGTTTCAACATCATTAGGATCAAAAGTTCCACCTGGTACCCCATCAACCACGTAAAGTGGCGCAGAACTTGCAGTAATTGAGCCAGTACCTCTTATATGAATTTCAGAGGCATTCCCAGGTTGACCAGTTCCACTTGTTACCATAACTCCAGCGGCTTTCCCTTGAAGCATTGTTCCAATGTCAGATGTTGTTACATCATCTAAGGCTTTTGATGATAAAGTGACTACTGGGCTTGAAAGTTCTGCTTTTTTCTGACTAGAATAACCCATTACTACTACTTCACCAACTTGTTTTGTTTCAGGATACATTGTAACGTTAATAACATTTTGCTTCTTAACTGTCTCCTCGACTGGACTAAATCCAACATAAGAAAACCTTAATACTCCATTTTGAGGAACATCTATAGAATACTTTCCATTAATGTCTGTAGTGGTTCCTTTAGAAGTCCCTTTTAACAATATACTAACTCCAGGTAAAGGTTGATGATCTTCTCCTGAAATAACAGTCCCTTTAATATTCGTTTGCCCAACTGCACACACCGAAAATAAAAGAACACCTAAACCAATTAACTTCAACTTTTTAATTAACATAAGATTTGTTTTTAAGATTAATACTCTAAAAATGAAAACATTATTTATTATCTATACTATATGATAATTATATCTATCTAAACTCATTATTAATAAACTTCTATTAAATAACTTCCTTTGAATTTTACATTTATATATGGATAACTTCCATTAATTCTATATGTATTATTACTTAATGTAGTATACTCACAAACATTATATAATTTGTTTTTTAATAATCCTCTTAGTTTAATTTTCCCTTTCCAATTCTTTGAAAAAAATGCATAAAACATAGTGTCTCCTTTTTGAATTACATGTGTTTCTGGTAAATCAAATGCTATATCATATAAATTTAAATAAGTCCCTTTAGAAAGCATTTTGTTATTATATATGTTAACCCATTTTTTATATAATTTTTCTTTTTCTGGCGTCAACAACAATGATTCTTTTACATCAGAATTATCTTTAGGATAAGTAAATTTTGATCCAACAACAGCTCCAATCCCAACTTGAGAAGCAAAGTCATTGCCATTATCACTTAGTTCAATATGATCACCGTAATAAGCTATTTTTTTGAAAATAGCTCTATAAACTTTACCTTTTAGCCTAATTTGCCAACTTGAGGTAGGATCAGAGGCAACTGCCTGATTGAAATAAGGCATAATAAAGAAATTCGTTGCACAACCACAAGGACAAAATTGAATAACTGCATCTGGTTTGTATACCATTGATGTTTTGTAAATATCATCGAAGAATAATGGCAATTTTTCAATTGATTGGTCTGGATCATTTAAACCACTATCAGGATTATAATCTGGTGGACATCCGTTCATAAATTGACCATCTAGTTTAAGCCCATCAAAATTCCATGTTTTTAAAAACTTTTTGACTAATTCACTTGACATTTTTTTTACTTGTGAATTACTCATGGATAAATAATAGCTATTCCACCATGTAATGAATTCAGGAGTCCCATCCTTAGTGAGTAACTGCATTTCAGGATGATTTTTCAAAAGATTAGAACATGGTACTGCGGAAAACGGAGTCCACCATATTTTTGCTTTCAAGCCATATTGATGAATGGCATTTGATAATCTAATCATATCTTGATCACCATGAATAAAGCGCTTATTAGGTGTCCAGTCACCAATTGCCTCTTGGTATCCATCATCTACATCCACCCATTTAAATCCAAGTTCTTTAACCTTAGGTAAAGTATTTATGATTTCATCTATTGTAAATGATCTCCCATAACCCCACGCGCACCAAACCGGTTCATAAGCTTCATCCTCAGATTCATGTAGTTTTATCCCTTGAGTCTGCATATAATTAGAATATTGACGAAGCGGATCGAAGAAATCTCCTTTATGAATTTCAATAAAGGATTTATATGTTGTTATTGTGTCTCCTTTTTGAAAAATTAGAGGGTTGTCATAATTATAATGAATACCAGTAGTGGCATAATCTGAATATTGAACCCATTCTACAGGTAATGAAACTAACTTTAGTGTTGTCTCAACTAATCCGATCATAATTCCACTGTCTTTCCTCCAAAGATCAACAACTGAAATTCCTCCTCCATAATCAGAATTATTCATCCCCATATAATTTTTTTGATAAAATCCTGGTTTTATTGGGAGAATCCAATCTTCGCGATTACTTGTTGAGCTCATTTGAAGTGACCATATTGGATTATTCAATTGTGTTGGTTTTATACGAATTTTATTGCTTTCCCATGAAGTAACAGTTAGTTTTTTGTTGCCTTTATTTATGTATTTACTTTGAATAAACAACATATTTTTAAATAGAGGATTAGAAATAATATATACTTGTTTTTCAATATCAAAACCATTTTGATTATAAATTCCGGTGATGTGAAAAACAATATTATGATCAATTTTTTTCTTATCAACGCTTATTAATTTAAAATCAGTGATGGATAATTCTCTTGAAATCAACTTATCAGAAGAATAAAATCCATTATAATATTTATTTGTACTAGTGTCAAGTGACGAAATTTTTATACGCATTTGATTATCAAACTGCATTAATAAATCCGCACTAGAAATGTTTATATATTTAAAACTAGTTATAAATAAAAACAGAAACAACCAATATAAAACTCGTTTCATCATCATTATATTTATTACTATTTTTTATTACATGTATCTTCACGTATTGTTTTTCATATTAATAATCGTTCAATTGTGTAATTCAAAGATGACTTGATATATTAACCATCTTGTATTTAATGACGAGTAAATTAACTACTGACTCAATTGCACTGGGAAATACTTTACGCAGGTCAATTTCATCTGTTGTTAATAGTTTCTCTTTTAGAGTTTTCATAAATGTGTCTTTGATCTCAGTGGCAAGATTAACTTTTGTTATCCCATTTTGTATAGCAGCTTGTACCATTTGATGAGGAATGCCAGAACTTCCGTGTAATACTAGAATAACATTTGTTGCTTGATGAATTTCTTTTAAAAGATTAATATCTAATTTTGGTGTTGATTTATAAAAACCATGCGCAGATCCAATGGCAACAGCCAAAGCATCCACACCAGTTTGTTTCACAAAAGAAGCAGCATCTGAAGCTGTAGTAAATCCTCCGTTTTGTTCTTGTCCTAACTTAGCAACATAGCCTAATTCAGCTTCAACATTAGCTTCATATGATTTTGCTCGTTTTACAACTTCACTAGTGATTAGTACATTATCTTTAAAATTTTTTTCACTTGCATCAATCATTACAGAATCAAAACCTGCATCTAAACATGATTGTACTAATTCAATTGAATTTCCATGGTCTAAATGAAGCCAACCTTCAAGACCAAAATCATCTAATCCTTGACGGGCCATTTTGACTGCTTGTTTTAAACCAATATAATCTATTGAAGTTTTTGTAAGTTGTAAAATAACAGGTGATTGATTTATTGAAGCAGCTTTTAAAATTCCTTGTAACGTCTCAAGATTATAAAAGTTAGTAGCTAATATAGCTTTCTTTTCATCTTGCAATAACTTAAGTTTTTCTTTTAATGTCATAATTGTATATTTTGTCCAAAAGAATCTTTTGCAGTTTTTATAATTTTATTTTTGCTTTCAAAAGCACCTGTTCCACCTGAGGCCGTCGTATTTATTGCACCAATTAAATTTCCGAAACGTTGACATTCTATTGGTAAATATCCTTTAATGAATTTATAAATATAACCAGCATTAAAGCTATCTCCTGCTCCTATCGCATCTACAACTTTTGTGTTTAAAAAAGCTTCTTCATGATGATTAATCCCATTTTTAGTAAGAAGTAAAGAACCTTTATTCCCTTGTTTAACTACACATATATTAACATAAGGCATTATTTTTGAAATTGCTTCAGTCAAATTATTTGACTTAGTTAACATCAATAATTCTTTTTCATTCGGTAAGAAAATATCAACCAAAGGCAAAATATTTTGATAATCAAAATCCCACTTTTCAATTGGATCCCATTGTGTATCTAGAGATGAAGTAACTCCTTTTAAGCGTGCGTAAGATAAAATTTCAATTAAATCTTTTTTGATCCCTGACTGCATAAAAATGGACGAAATATGTATATGATTTGTTTTTTCAAAAATATTTTTATCAATATCGTTAAAAGTCATATGATCCATTGTTCCTTGAAATGTTATATTTGCTCTATCCTCATTATAATTTAGAACAATAGTTGCTCCTGTTGAGAATCTATCTGTTTCAATAAGTTTTACGACATCTACTCCTTTTAATAAAAGTTTATTCTTAATAAATTCTCCAAAAATATCTTTACCTATCATACCTACGAATGCTGTTCTAGCTCCTAAAGTTGCAATGTTTGCAGAGAAGATAGCAGTAGAACTTCCAAGCGTTAAAATCATATCTTGAGCAAATTTCTCTTTCCCAATTTCAGGATCTCCACTAAGTTGATTGAAAATAATATCAACATTTAGTTCCCCAATAGCTATTACATCGAATTCTTTCATTCTAAAAAATTATTAAAATCAACTAAATTAAAAGCATACAAATATTTATCTATATCATGCTCAATTCTACCAAGTAAAATCTCATCTACATCGATTCCGTTTCGTATTAGATTATTAAAAAGTAAACTACGAGCAGCTATTGCTTCAGAATGTTGCCAAATATATCGGCATCCCGTTTGAATCAGCCATTCTTTTCGACTATCGATTAGTTCATCAAATGTTTGATTCTGTTCTGATTCGGATAACCATTTTTGCCATCTATTCGATTGATAAACTAATCTCCACAATGTGTTTTTTATGTTTGATAACTTTGCAACCTTTCCTTGTTTGTAAAATATTTTTTCGATATCCTCTAATTCAATTAGTCCATTATATTCACTAATAGTGAATTCTGGACCTACATTTGCAGCTCCAATGCCACATAAAGGATAATCTTTAGGATTTTCTACCCAATCTGTATAATGCCCTTTAATATAACTACCTAATGGCCTTACTTTTTCAGTAAGTTTACTCGCCATTTTTTTATCAAATGTTGTAGTATGTAAATCAGTTCCAACTTTTCCAACAATAAAAGTTGGCCATATATCTTCTAAGTTAACTTGTTTTAATCCTAATCGAAGTTCTCTAATAAAACTATCAAATACGGTTTCATTGGCAAGGCCTCCGTGAACCTCTTCTGTCCCTACTTCATATGATATAGATGGCTTGTTTATTTTTTTACGATACGTTTCACAATGATTAATTAATTCTACTGTACGCGCTGCTACTACTTTAATATCAATACTATTTCCTTTAGCAATATGAATATCAACAGTTGGATCAACATGTATTAAATCATATCCTGCAGATATAGAATCTTCAAATGATTTTTTTACAGCACTCATAGCTTTATCGAGATCCCATTTTTCTTTGACTTGAATATCCTTCAACCATGGACCACCATGATCAACTGCGGCAATATATGGCCCTTTATAATTTAAGTTTTCAGCCTCGATACGTAACATATTAATAAACTCAAATTGAGTTATTCCAGTGTAACCCCCATCATTATCTATTTGATTTAATGTTGCAGCAAACATTATTGGTGAGTTATTGCGTTTTGCAGCTCTAAAAGCTGCTTTTATAACTGATAATGAATTAGGACAAACTGCAAGTAAGGTTCTCGAAACACCTGTTGTTATTTTCAAATCATCTATTATATTTAAAATATTTTCAAGCTTCCCCATTATTTTTTGATTTTAAAATAATATTGTAGTTATTATAAATTTTCACTCCTTCAACAACCCTAGATATTTTACCTGAAATAGAAGGCTTATCGGGGTTTAAATTCAAAAGAAGTGATTTGAAAAAACCTAAAAGCTGTCCAATTAAAACGTATGAAATAAACCCAAAATCGTATGTCTTATTAGTATTATTTAATAAAATTTCGGCATCAAAATGAACTCCACTTATATTAATTTTAAATTCTGAAACAGCAATTTGACCTGCTATTTTGTTATTTAAATTGATTTGTTGAACTAAATCCTTTTCATATTGGTAAACATACTCATTATTAGAAAAAAAGTAAACTAACAGAGTTTTTTCATTAAGAATTGCCTTGGGACCATGTCTAAACCCCATGAATGAATCATACTTACAAATAACTTCACCATCAGTGAGCTCTTGTAGCTTTAATTGACATTCTTCAGATATCTCTTTCAATTCACCAGATCCTAAAAAGACAGCACGATCAAATTGACGAGAAGCGATTTTTTGTAATTGAGATTCATGGCGTTCAAAAATTAAATTTGCAGAACGAATAATATCATTCAAATTTATTTTTTGCTGATCCAATTGATCAATATTAATAAAAAGCAAAAAGGCAATTATCATGGTGGTAAAACTACTTGTCATAGCCAATCCTTCATCATTTGCTTCTTTTGGAAGTAGCATTACTAAGGAGTTTTTATCATCTATATTTTTAACTAATTCTCCATCTTTATTACAAGTAATAATAACATGAGCAACATTTTTACATAGTTTATTAGCGAGTTTCAATACTCCAACACTTTCAGGACTATTTCCAGAGCGAGCAAAAGAGACTAATATTAATTTTTTATTAGTTGAAAGAAAATATTCTGGGTGGGTTATTAAATCAGTAGTTGGGACTGATTTGCAATGAAAATATCCTTGTCGCATTAAAAATGCTGAAAGAGTATTTCCAATAAAAGCAGATGATCCTGCTCCTGTTAGTATTATTTCAGACTCTTTGGAAATTTGATGGTTTAAAATAAAACTTTTAATATATGCCTGATTTTCAAATACATTTTGCCACTCCTTCATCCATACTATTGGTTGTTGATGAATTTCAATAAATGTTTTATAAGTCGATAGTTCATTCATAAATGTGATATTTAATTAAAATTTTTGCAACAAAAGTACCTTAAATGCAAGCATAGACTATAATAAAATATATTGTTGTAAAACATGTTTTTTGATTATTCAAGTTATATATCTAAAATTAAGCTACTTACATAGTATTTTTTGTGGAAAATAATATTTCGTATTCTTTCGTTTCAAAATAATTACTTGAAATTTATCACAATTCAAGATTAATTACTACATTTGTAATATTAATAATTTATATTGTAACATATTTATATATAGTTTATTATGACAAATGATTTATTGGCACAAGAGAGAAGATCTGATATTTTACGTGAATTAGCAAATAAACAGAAAGTATTCGTAACCGATTTGTGTGCTAAATATCATGTTTCGGAAGTTACGATTCGAAAGGACTTGCATGAATTAGAGAATCGGAAATTGCTTCTAAGAATTCATGGTGGAGCGATGAGGATTATTCGTAATAATATGGACAATGAAGTTTCAATTGACAGAAAACAACTTTATAATTTCAAAGAAAAAAAAGCGATTGGTAAGTTAGCTTCTTCTCTTATAAAGGAGGATGATACTATTATTTTAGACTCAGGCACAACAACTTTAGAAATTGCAAAAAATCTCCACGCTTTCAGAAATTTAACTATTATAACTAATGCATTGAATATTGCAATTGAATTGCTAAAATATAAACGTTTCAATATCTTTCTTCTTGGAGGTCAAGTAAGAGATTTATCTCAATCTACAGTTGGCCCAATTGCTGAATCTACTTTAAAAAATTTTTATTATGACAAATTATTTCTTGGAGTCGATAGCATAAGCATTGAAAAGGGAATTTCAACTCCAAATATAGAAGAAGCATTCATTAATCAAACTATGATGTCTATTGCTAAGGAAACAATTGCAGTGTTTGATTCTTCTAAATTTAATAAACGAAGTTTTGCCTTTATTGCACCAGTAACCCAGATTCATGCAATTGTAACAGATAACAAAATACCATCCAATATAAAAATCCAACTAAAAAATATGAATATCAAAGTTTACATAGCTGATAATGATATATGATAGCGTATTGTAAATTCAATCAAACAACACGCCGTCCATATCGAAAAAAACGGCTTTCAATTCAAATGTTGGATACTGTTTCTGCGCTAAAAAAGTGGATATTTCTTCTACAAACT
>Ga0315298_1005378_pt1 | contig 18253 bp, 15 predicted proteins | sample WHS_1_MG_FD_203077 | JGI IMG/M metagenome (GOLD analysis project Ga0315298, IMG submission 203077) | Extremophilic microbial mat communities from Washburn Hot Springs, YNP, Wyoming, USA - WHS_1_MG | ecosystem: Environmental > Aquatic > Thermal springs > Hot (42-90C) | place: USA: Wyoming...
CAGGCTTCACCGCGTTCCTCTGCAAGATATTCTCTACGGGGCCATTGGTTTGATTATTGGACTCATCATTGCTAATCTCATCGGCGCCGCCTTCTCCAGAGTACCGTTCATCAGTATCATCGTTCCCATTGTCGGCAGCGTGATCCTCGGCTATCTGGGCATCAGCGTCGCGGTGAAGAAGCGTGACGACATCCCCGGATTGTTCGGACGAGCGAACCGCGGCGGTGCAGCTATCCGCTTTGACAGCGCCCAGCCGAAGATCCTCGATACCAGCGTCATCATTGATGGCCGGATCTATGACATCTGCAAGACTGGGTTCCTTGAGGGGCCGCTGGTTGTGCCGCGATTTGTGCTTGAGGAGTTGAGGCATATTGCCGACTCCTCGGATGCCTTGAAGCGCAACCGCGGCAGGCGCGGCCTGGATGTGCTGAACAAGCTTCAGAAAGATCTTGGTACCACGGTTCAGGTGTATGAGCAGGACGTTCCCGGGGTTGGTCCGGAGGTCGATACTAAGCTGGTCGCGCTGGCGAAACAGCTCGGTGGGCGAGTGATCACTAATGACTTCAACCTCAACAAAGTCGCCGAACTGCAGGGCGTGAGCGTCCTGAACATCAACGATCTAGCCAACGCTGTCAAGCCGGTGGTCCTCCCCGGCGAGGAGATGAACGTTCACGTCATCAAGGACGGGAAAGAGTCCGGCCAAGGCGTCGGCTACCTCGACGATGGCACGATGATCGTCATTGACGGCGGCAAGCGCTACATTGGCGAGCGCATCGATGTCCTCGTCACCAGCGTACTGCAGACTTCAGCCGGCCGGATGATTTTTGCCAGACCGAAGACGGCCGATCGGGCCGCACCCTGAGGTGAGCACAGTGGCAGATACCGTTTCGGCAATCGTTCCCGCGGCCGGGCAGGGCCGGCGTTTCGGTGCCGGAATCAACAAAGTCTATGCTCGGCTGACGGACAAACCGGTGTTGGCGCACACCCTCTCTGCGTTGTCGCGCGTGTCGGCCATAGCGGAGATCGTCGTCGTCGCCGGCCCACGGGAGCTGGATCAATGCCGCAGCCTGGTGGCGCGGTTCGGGTTCGACAAGGTGCGGGCGATTGTGCCCGGCGGCGAAAGCCGCCGGCAGTCGGTTGCCAATGGTCTGCGGGCCATATCGGCGGAGGCCGACCTCGTCGTCATTCACGACGGGGCTCGGCCTCTTTGCAGTCCCTGGCTCGTCGAGCGGGTGATCGAGGCCGCTCGGCAATACGGGGCGGCCACGGCGGCGATTCCGCTGATCGATACGGTGGCCGCCGTCGTCGGCGATCAATTGGCCGGGACACTTTATCGGGAAGGGCTGCGGGCAATTCAGACTCCACAGGCCTTCAGACGCGACGTGATAGAGGCCGCACACGCACGCGCGCGCGCCGATGGCCGCGAGAGCACGGACGACGCATCGTTGGTTGAGCGGCTTGGACGTACGGTGGCAATCGTCCGAGGTGAGAGGCGGAACATCAAGATCACGACGCCCGACGACTTGGTGGCGGCCAGGGCTTGGCTGAAGGGGGATGGAGGCATGACGCTGCGCAGCGGGATAGGGTATGACGTACATCAGTTTGCACCGGGGCGCCCGCTCGTCCTGGCCGGGGTTAATGTTCCCGCGGAGGCCGGGTTGCTTGGGCATTCCGACGCTGACGTGATCGCGCATGCCGTCATGGATGCCCTCCTCGGCGCGGCCGGGCGCGGTGACATCGGTCAGCTCTTTCCGGATAGCGACGCGCGTTACGCTGATGCGAACAGTTTAGACTTGTTGCGCACCGTGGCAACAAACTTGGTCGCGTCTGGGTGGGTGCCGGAGCATATCGACACCACGCTGATCATGGAGCAGCCACGGATTGCCCCGCACGTCCCGGCGATGCGACGGCGCCTTGCGGAGGCCGTGGGCTTGCCTGAGGAGTGCGTCAGCATCAAGGCGACCACCAACGAAGGACTCGGCGCGCTCGGTCGAGGCGAGGGCGCTGCCGCTCTTGCGGTCGCGACCATCCGCCGTGTGGGGTGATTGTTTGTACCGGTCGGATAATCCGCTGGTAGTACAAAGCGACAAGTCGATCCTGCTCGAGGTGGATAACCCGCGGTATGAGGCGGCGCGCGATGCCGTAATTCGCTTCGCTGACCTTGAGAAAAGCCCCGAATACATTCACACTTATCGCATCACTCCGCTGTCGCTGTGGAACGCGGCTGCCAGCGGAATCAAGGCTGAAGAGGTCTTGGCGGCGCTTGCCGAGTACGGCAAGTATCCGCTGCCTGACAGTGTGCGCCGGGATGTCTGCGAGCAGATGGCGCGCTATGGCAAGCTGCGCCTAACCAAAGATGGAGATCGTTTGCTTCTCATCAGCGACGACGTGCATCTGATCAGCGAGCTCAGTCGGCATAAGGCCGTGCAACCGTACATCGTGGAGCGGGTCGCGCCAGCCAGCCTGTCCGTTGATCCGTATCGGCGCGGGCAAATCAAACAGGCGCTGGTCCGGCTCGGCTATCCGGCTGAGGATCTCGCAGGGTATGTCAGCGGCGCGCCGCTCGCCCTCAGCCTGCTGGAGAGTACTCGCTCCGGGCGGCCGTTTGCCCTGCGCCCATACCAAATGCAAGCGGTAGAAGCGTTTCACGCCGGCGGCGCATTGAGCGGCGGCAGCGGCGTCGTTGTCCTCCCGTGCGGTGCCGGCAAGACGGCCGTAGGCCTGGCCGCCATGGCCAAACTGGGTTGTCAAACCCTTATCCTGGCCACGAATACGACTGCCGTGCGGCAGTGGATCGATGAGTTGCTCGACAAGACCGATGTGGAGCCGGGGCTCGTCGGGGAGTATACCGGCGAAGTCAAGCAGGTTCGCCCGGTGACCGTGACCACTTATCAGATTCTGACTTACCGGCGCGGCCAAGGCGATGATTACCCTCACTTCGCGCTGTTCAACCAGGGCGATTGGGGACTCATCATCTACGACGAAGTTCACCTCCTGCCGGCGCCGGTCTTCCGCATTACGGCCGAGATTCAGGCCCGTCGCCGGCTTGGCTTGACCGCCACGCTCGTCCGCGAGGACGGGCGCGAAGAGGATGTCTTCAGCCTCATCGGGCCGAAAAAGTACGACGTACCGTGGAAGATCCTCGAGGCGCAGGGCTGGATTGCTGCTGCCGACTGCGTTGAGATTCGCATTGACATGCCGGAAGTGCTGCGCAGCGAATATGCCGTGGCCGACGAGCGGGACAAATTCCGGCTCGCTTCAATCAACCCGGCCAAAAATGATGTTGTCCGGGCCTTGCTGAAACGGCATTGTAGCGACCGCGTGTTGATCATCGGTCAATATCTTGACCAGTTGGAGGGCTTGGCGAGCGACCTCGGCGCCGCGCTGATCACCGGGCGAGTGCCGGCGCGCGAACGCGATCGGCTGTTCTCAGAGTTCAGAGATGGCGCTCGCTCCCTCCTGGTGGTCTCAAAAGTGGCGAATTTCAGCGTTGATCTCCCCGACGCCAATGTGGCAATCCAGGTTTCGGGGACGTTTGGATCACGCCAAGAGGAAGCGCAGCGCCTTGGACGCATTTTGCGACCGAAACGCGACGGAGCGCCGGCGCACTTTTACTCGTTGGTCACACGCGAGACCAAAGATGCCGAATATGCAGCCAAGCGCCAGCGATTCCTGGCCGAGCAGGGTTACCGGTACCGCATCCTGTCCGTAGGGGAGCTTTTCCGCCCCGACGCCGAGGGGCGCGAAGGGCGTGATGGTTTTGAACTATGAAGAGTGCCTGCGCCAGGCGCCGGCGGGGTATCTCGAGAGCCTGGGGGAGCGCGTCGGCGCGCCGCCAGGTCTGGCGAGGCGCGAGCTGATTGCCTGGCTGGTCGAGCGCGCCCGGTCGCGGAGCGCGCTTGCAGAGCTGATTGACAGCTTTCCAGACGCGGCCGTCACTGCGCTGAAGGGCATCGTTTACTCAGCGGGAGGGGCCGGCGTGACCGTCGAACAGTGCAGCGCCCGCATCCGTCAGCTCACCGGCAAAGGCGAGCGCGGGGTCAGTCAGCTCCTCGGCCAGCTGCTCGACAGCGGATTGGTCTTCGTCGGCCGCTACAACTACCGCCAGGTTTATTACGTCCCTGACGACGTGCGGCGCGCGCTGATCGATGTTTTCTCAGACCGTCTTGTCACGCGCGTGCGCATCGACGACGCACGCGTCTCCGGGCGCCGCGAGGACGGCACCGCCATCATCGGCGACCTCGTGCGATTTCTTTCCTTTCTGCACAAGCATGAAGTGAGAGTGACGCAGACCGGTACCGTCTATCGGCGCACTCAGCGCGAGATCATCGACACGTTCCTCGTCCGAGAGGAAGTTGCCGAGGACGGCGGCGAGACCGCCGATTACCCGGAGCGCCTCGGCTTTATCGTCGGCTTCGCGCGCTGGCGGCGCCTGATTGCGCGTGACCAGGGGCAGCTCCGCGCAACAGACGCTGTGCCGAATTGGCTGCAGCTGCCGCTTTCGCAGATGTGGTCCGAGCTTTACCAGTATTGGCGAGAGGGACTCACCAATCGGATCGGTGAGTTTGATGCCATTCTCTCGCTCGCCCTGTCGCTTCCTACCGGCAGTTGGATCAGCCTGCGGCGCCTCGCGGGCGAGGTCGGGCCGATGACGGCCGAACGATACCATGGCGATCTGGTTCTTCGTCTCGAGAAGCAGTTTCTCGCCCCGATGCTGTTCTGCGGTTGGCTGGCCAGCGGCGAGGGCGAAGACGGGCCGGCTTTCTGCATTACCGAGGTCGGGCGGGCGATGATCGCTGGCGGCGCGCCCATCCACGACGATTCAGCGACGCAGTTCCTCCTGCAGCCGAATTTCGACCTGCTTGTGCCGCGGAACATCGCACCGTCGCTCCTCTGGAAATTGGAGAGTGTGGCGGATCTCATCAAGCCGGATCAGATGATGGTCTACCGCCTCACCAAGCAGAGCATCTACCGCGCTCTCACCTGCGGTTGGACCGGCGAGCGAATCATCGGCTTTCTGACCACATACTCGCGCACCGGCCTTCCGCAGAACGTACTCTGCGATTTGCAGGAGTGGTGCGCTGCATACGGACGCGTTCGGTTTGAGGAGGTGTGCCTGCTTCGCTGCGACAGTCCCGCGCTCGCCGGGCTGATCCGCGCTTCGCGCCGAACCGGGCCGTATATCTTGGGCGCGCTCAGCCCGGTGGCGCTGGTGGTCGACAAGAGCCGATACACTGACCTCTTGCAGGAGCTTATCGCCGATGGTCATCTGCCGCGGCCGGGGATCACAACCTTCACAGCGCCCGACGCCGCCCCGGAGCGTGGCGAGAATAGCTGGACCTCGCCGGGCAAGGCCCCTGATGAGCCATCTGCACCCGCGCGTCCGTCCCGCTGAACGGTTGCCGCCCAGAAAAGTGCATAGATGGTCCCTCTTTCGGGAATGATAATCTGATGGCGGGCCGCCACACCCGAAAAGAGGGACCTTTTATGTCAAGACGGCTGTTGATTACGGCGCTCATCCTGATCACGACCGGCGTCGCGCCGGCCGTCGCTTTGGATCGGGTGGCGAGCGCCGTCGAGGTGACGCCAGCTGCGGTGACAACGCGCTGTGTGTTCGCGGACGGTCGACAGGTGGGAGAAGTCCTGATCGGCGGGCAGGTGATCTTTCGCATCCGGGCACCGCTCGGCACTTACACCGTCGAAGAGCGCACAGAGGCGGTCGCTGCCAGGTTGCGGACTGCGTTGGCCGATGGCGTGGAGCCATACTATTTCGGCTTGGACTATTGTGACCGCGCGGTTACTCTCACGGCCGGGGGAAAGCACTTGGTCGTCGTCGACCGCGTGACTGCGGCGGCGGCCGGCGGAGACCCGCTGTCGATCGGGGTGATTTGGTTGAAAAACCTCCGGCGGGCGCTCGGCTGGGATCCCATCGCGGATGGCCGGCGGCAGCTCGCCAGTCGCGACGCCCGTGCTTGGCGCGGCACGGCTTCGTGGTACGGTCCCGGGTTCCAAGGCCTGATGACGGCCAGTGGAGAGAGGTTCGATATGAACGACTACACCGCCGCTCACAGGACGCTTCCCTTCGGTGCGCGGCTGCTCGTCACCAGCCTCGACACGGGGCTGTCGGTCGTTGTCCGGGTTAACGACCGCGGTCCATTCGTGGCGGGCCGGGAGATTGATCTTTCACGGGCCGCCGCCTCGGCCATCGGGTTGCTCGGCTACGGGGTGGGACAGGTGCAGATCGAAGTAATTCGCTAGCGCGCCTTGGACAGACTAACCACTGACTAAAAACGTCGGTCATGGAGTGTGATTAATGTGCGCGCGGCGCGAGGAGTCAATTGCATCGTCGCGACCGTCGTCACCTTTGCCATCTTCACGTGGGCTGTTGGACCGTGGTTGGCCGGGACTGGCACCGCCAGCGCTGCCGGGACGCGAGTCATTGTCCTCGGTGACGACCTGACGACCGATCAGCAGGAGGCGATGCGTCAACTGCTGAAGGCCCCATTTGGTGTGCGAACCTTGACCGTCAGCAACAGCGAAGAACGCGCCTACCTCGGTCAATACATTCCCGCTGAACTGATCGGCTCACGCGCTATCTCCTCAGCCTCGGTCGAGACTCTTCCGACCGGGAGCGGGATCACGGTGGAGACCCACAACATCACTTGGGTGACGCCGCAGATGTACGCCAGCGCCCTCGCCACTGCTGGCGTTCGGGATGCACGAGTCATCGCAGCTGCGCCTGTGCCCGTCTCGGGGACGGCCGCCCTGGCGGGGATCATCAAGGCGTTTGAAGGGGCCACCGCCTCTGGCCTCTCGACAGCGGCCAAGAACGTAGCCGCGCGCGAGCTTTACGAGACGGGACGGCTCGGCGAGGAGATCGGCGACAAGAACAAAGCGACCCGTTTTATCATTCTCACGAAGGAGCGTGTGACGGAGGCAGGGACTAACGACCCTGCCACAATCCGCCGGATTATCATCGATGTCGCCAAGCAGAACAACATCAACCTGAGCGATGCTCAGGTCAACACGTTGACCGACCTGATGGTCCAGATAAAGTCCCTGAACCTAAACATCTCGCAACTGAACGCTCAACTCGCCAACGTGCGCGCGCAACTCGACAAACTGCTCGGTTCGCTCGGTGAGACGCGGAGTTGGATTCAGCGCCTGATCGATGCCATCCGCGAGGTGATTGCCCGCATCATGGCGATTTTCCGCATCCGCGCTACCGCGGCGCTGAGGGTTCTCCGCATCATTAGGTGAGTCATCAGGCCAAGAGGCAGCCGCACAAGGCTTTAGTCCACGGGATGTTCTAGAAGAGGGCGCCGCCGGGCGACTGTCGGTCGAGATCCCGGGGCGGGGCGGCGGTGGCGTTGACATGGCGGGTCGACAAACGTATAATCAAAGCCAACAAAGGCTAAGATCGGGACCAGTACGCGCGTAACCGCCCGCCAGAGAGGCGCCGCAACCGCTGCGAGCGGCGCCCGGGCCGCCGCGCCGAATGCCCCCGTGAGCTCCGGCCCGAACCGCCCGACGGTGATGCGGGCAAAGTAGGCGTCGGCGGCCGGTCGCCGTTAACCGACCAAGCGCCTTACGGTGCTGGCGAGGCCCTCGCAGGCGAACCAGAGTGGGACCGCGGTATCCGCCGCCTCTGACAGAGCATTGGCTGTCGGAGGCGGCTTTGTGGCTTCTACGGCTTGAATTCGGTGCGCATCACCCCAGCGCGGTTTGGCCCGACTTGCCTCCCCGCGACCGGCCGGAAGCAGCGGTGCGGGCGCGAGGCTATCAGGAGGATGACAGATGGGAATCAGACTGTACAACGACCTTACGCGGCGCATTGAAGAGTTTCAACCGCTTCACCCGGGCGAGGTCAGGATGTACAATTGCGGTCCGACTGTATACAACTACTTTCACATCGGGAATCTGCGGGCGTTCATGGTCTTCGACGTCTTGCGCCGTTACCTGCGTTATCGCGGTTTCAAGGTTACCTATGTCCAGAATTTCACCGACATTGACGACAAGATCATCAACCGCGCGCGCGAGCTCGGCATTTCGGTGGCCGAAGTCGCTCAACGCTACATCGATGCGTACCGCGCTGATGCCGGCGCGCTCGGCGTCGAACCGGCCGATGTCCACCCGCGGGCCACGGAGCACATTGCTGACATCATCGCTCTCATCGAAAAACTAATCGCCAAAGGCCATGCTTATGTGGTGGACGGTGATGTCTATTTCGACGTCTCGTCTTGGCCGCGCTACGGTGAGCTGTCCGGCCAGACAGTTGAAGGGTTGGCGGCCGGGGCGCGCATCGAGGTGGACGATCGCAAGCGCAACGCAGGCGATTTTGCCCTTTGGAAAGCGCAGAAACCTGGCGAACCAGCCTGGGACAGCCCATGGGGGCCGGGACGGCCGGGTTGGCACATCGAGTGCTCGGCGATGGCCATGCGGTATCTTGGTGAGACGATCGACATCCACTCCGGCGGCGCCGATTTGCTCTTCCCGCATCACGAGAATGAAAAGGCCCAGAGCGAAGCGGCTACGGGTGTTCCTTTTGCCCGCTATTGGTTACATAACGCATTTCTGAACATCGAAGGCGAGAAGATGTCCAAGTCGCTCGGCAATGTCGTTGTGCCGCACGAGCTGCTCAAGACCTATCGCCCGGAAGTGGTGCGCTTTTTCATGCTCTCGGCGCACTATCGTACCCCGCTCGACTTCCGCGGCGAGTATCTCGCTGCGGCCAAGGCCGCTGTCGAACGACTGTATAACGGCATTGAGGATCTTCGGCATACGCTCGGCATCGCACCGCGGCGCGCGCTCACTCCTGCTGAGCGGGAACAAATCGCTTCTCTCGAGGATTTCCGCGCGCGTTTTATTGCCGCCATGGACAACGACCTGAACACGGCAGACGCCCTGGCGGTTTTGTTCGAACTGGTCCGTGATGCTAATACGCGCGTCACAGCCGCAACTGCTGCCGCGGCCGCAGAAGCGTATCTGGACTTGTTCCGCGAGCTCGATCAGACGTTGGGCATTCTGAGCGGCGCTTTGGCTGAGGAGACGCTCGACGCCGAGATTGAAGCGTTGATCGTCCGCCGGCAAGAGGCCCGACGGGCGAAAAACTGGGCGGAAGCCGATCGTATTCGCGATGACCTCGCCGCCCGCGGCATAATGCTGGAGGACACGCCGCACGGCGTCCGCTGGAAGAGGCGCGAACCCGCCCGTAAGCCCGCGGGTGATGAGGCGTGAGCGCGCGTGCCCCGCTCGGCGCCGGTCTGACCGGCGCCGAGCTGACCGTGAGCGGGCCGCTGCACGCGGCCCCGCAAGAACTCAATCCCCTCGCGCTGGCGTTCATCGGCGACGCGGTTTGCGATCTGCACGTCCGTTTGGCTTTGGTCGCGGGCGAGCACCCGCAGGCGCGCGGCCTGCACGAAGCGGCCGTTGCGTATGTCCGGGCCGAGGCGCAGGCGGAGGCGCTCCGGCGCTTGGATGGGCAGCTGACCGAGGCGGAGCAGGGGATCGTGCGCCGGGCGCGGAATGCCAGACCGGGGCATCCGCCGCGTCATGTTGATCCGGCGGTTTATCGCCAAGCGACCGCCTTTGAGGCCTTGATCGGCTATCTTTTTCTAGCCGGGCAGACGGCCCGGCTGAAAGAGGTACTTTGTTTGGCCGGTCTGACGGCGGCGACGGGCGAGTCGGCGGAATGAAGCAGCGCGGCGCCTGCGCCGCGCGGAGGCCATCGGAGGAGGAGATTGGATTGAGCGAGTTCGATGAGGGTTCGCGCGAAGCGTCTTTGAAATTTCGCATCCTTTACTACCCTTTCATGGGGACAGATATCAACACGGAGCGCCTGATCACGCTGGCTCGCATCTGCTACGCTCCGCTCGGCGTCGATGAGCTCGCCGATTTGCTTCAGGGGCGCACTTGGACGGACGAGCAAGTTGGCCAGTTTGTGCGCAACCTGGTCGAGTCACGCCACTACGGCGCGCTCGAGCACTGGACGACGAGCTTCGCTGTGGAAGGCTACAGCCGCATCAGCAGCCAGCAGAACGATCGCCACCGCCTGGTGACGATCTTCAAGGACGCCGGCGTGGTGGTGAACGAGCCCGAGCAGGCCAGCACTGCCGTTTCACAACTCCAGCAATCCCAACGCTACGTTAAGGAGCGACACTTTCGCTACGTAATGCCGCCATCGATCGCCGCCCACCCGGAGCTGGCCGCGAAGTTTCGCCGCATCCAGGAAGAGGTCCAGGCGTTCCAGAATGAAGGGCTGAGGCTGAAAGTGCCGCCCGAGGATTTGCGGTTCACCCTCACGAACGCCACGGAGACCCGCTTCATCATCACCACTAACGCCCGTCAACTTCGGCACATGTTCAACCTGCGCTGCTGCGCGCGGGCGCAATGGGAGATCCGCAACCTGTTCAATGGCCTCCTTGCCGAATACAAGCGTATAGCGCCGAACATTTTCTACCACGCCGGTGCGTCGTGCGAAGAGTTTGGCTACTGCCCGGAGGGCAAGTTCAGCTGCGGGCGAGCGCCAACGTTGGCTAAGCTGAAAGGCGAGCATGAGTGACCGCATGCACGGCTCAAAGCCAGCCGATACTAATGAGAGAGGGACGCAAGTGGACGATCTGTTGCCACGAGACAGTGAACAGGTTTACGGCCGCAACCCCGTGCTGGAGGCGCTGCGCGCCGGCCGGCCGCTGAACAAGATTCTTGTTGCCCGCGGCGATCGTCACGGCTCGCTTCGCCAAGTAATGGCTCTCGCGCATGAGCGGCAAGTGCCGCTGGTCTACGCGGATCCGCGCGAGCTGGATGCGCTCGTCGGCGGGGCGCACCACCAGGGCGTGGTCGCCTTGGCGGCACCCCGCCAATACGCAGAGGTCGAGGATATTCTCGCTTTGGCGCACGAGCGCGGTGAAGACCCGCTGATCGTGGTGCTCGACGGCATCGAGGATCCGCAGAACCTGGGATCCCTGATCCGGACCGCTGAAGCGGCGGGCGCTCACGGGATCGTGATTCCGAAGCGGCGAGCGGTCGGCCTCACCGAGACAGCGGCGCGCGTTGCCGCCGGGGCGGCTGAGTACCTGCCGGTGGCGCGAGTGAGCAACATCAGCCAGACTCTGGTCGCGCTCAAAGAGGCAGGCTGTTGGATCGTCGGCGGAGACATGGCGGCCGAAAAGACGGCTTATGAGCAGGACCTGCGCGGCCCGATCGTGCTGGTTATCGGCAGCGAAGGCAAGGGGATCTCACGCCTGGTCAAGGAGCGGTGCGATTATCTTGTCAAGCTGCCGTTGCGCGGGCGCGTGGGCTCACTCAACGCCGCTGTCGCCGGCGCCCTCCTCATCTACGAAGTCCTCAGGCAGCGGGGTGCGCACTGAGGCCAGCGGAGGTCGAGGGAATGCGAAGAGGAAGTAGATGGTCGGCGACCCTTGCGCTGCTGGGACTGCCGGCCATCATTGTTCTCTGGCTGGCGGTCGGCTTGAGCGGTGGCGTGGCGGCACCGCAACGCATCTTGACCGACGTAACGGTCGGTCCGCTTGTGCTGCAGGGCGTCACGCGCGACGAAGCGGGCGCGCGACTGGCTGCGTTGACTCCCGAACAAGTCGGCTGGTCGCTGCGGTTTGTTTGCGGTGATCGATGGTGGCAACCGTCAGCCACTGAACTGGGCGTAAGCATCGACGTCGAGGGAACGCTGAGCGATGTTTGGCGGGCCGGACAGACTAACGCTTTCAGCCGGCTCATCGACCGCCTGGCGCGTCGGCCGCACCGCGTGGCTGTTCCGGCGCGCCTGCGCCTGGATGAGGAAACGCTCCGCAATTGCCTCGGCCGATTGGCGGCTGAGGTGTACATTCCGCCTCACAACGCTTGCTTCGACACGCGGACGGGGCGCGTGGTCAACGAGGAACCGGGCAGGCAGGTCGATGTCGAAGGCGCGGTCGCCGAGGTCCGAAGCATTGTCCAGTCCGGGCGCAGCGCGACAGTTGAGTTGACTTTACTGGTCATCGAGCCGGCGACCAAAGCTGCGGACCTCGCTGCCATCGGCGGCGACGAGTTGGCACGGTTCACTACCTACTACCGCGCTGATGTGGTCGATCGGGCAACGAATATCGCGTTGGCCGTGGCCCACCTGAACGGGACAATTATTGGTCCCGGTCAAGTCTTCTCTTTCAACCGAACGGTCGGACCGCGCACGCGCGAGCTGGGGTACCGCGAGGCGCTGGAGATCGTCAACGGCGAGTATGTTCCGGGCGTCGGCGGCGGGGTTTGTCAAGTCTCTTCGACCCTGTACAACGCCGGGCTGCTCGCCGGGTTGGACGTAGTCGAGCGCTACCCCCACTCGCGCAAGCCGATCTATGTGGAGCCCGGACGCGATGCGACGGTAGTCTATGACAGCTTGGATCTTAAGCTACGGAACGATCGCCGGACGCCGGTTCTAATCATCGCCAGCGCCGACAACGGCGTGCTCTCGATTGCCGTGCGGGGAAGCGCCGAGCCCGGCGAGCGCTACGCGATCGAAACATCGGTCGTCGAGACCATGGCGGCGGGAACACGGCAAGAAATCGACCCGACGCTAGCTCCCGGCGCTGAAACGGTCAAAGAGAAGCCGGTTGACGGGGTACGCGTGCGCGTTTTCCGCATTTCACGCGTTGACGGCAAGACCACCAGGGAGCAGATCAGCGAGGATGTCTATCAGCCGGTCGCCGGCGTCATTCGAGTGGCGCCACCCGTTCCCGAAGTGCGGAGAGGCGCCGCCGACGCGGGGGCCGCGGGAGGGGGCGGAAGCAGGAGTGCAGCCGACGAAAGCGGGCAAGGCGGAGCCGACGCCGGCGGTTCTCCTCCTTAAAGCGACGAGTCGCACCGGGGGCACTAGATGTAAATCCAGTCATTTTCAGAATCTGTCCGGATTAGATATTGAAACAGCTTGGCCAGCAGGCGTAGACTTAATACAGCAAGTTTGCCCGGGTGCATTTTGGACCGGCCGGCGTGTGTGCCTGGGCACCATGGCGACATAACACGGAACCTTTTGGATCCTCTCCTGAGCAGGGGAAAGCTTGTCGTTCGGCGAAAAAGGACGGCTTGACTCCGAATTATGTTTGCTTTATAATCGTAGGTGTTGAACGTGGAAAAATATAACGTTAATCAGCCCGAATTGGGCCGCTGACCGGGCAATCCGGGCCGATACCCGCCAATCCATCGTCCAAGGCAGTGTGAATGGAGGCGACGCGGTTGAGTATCGAGCCACAACGCGAGCTCTATCAGTACGACTCCATGATGGATGAGGAAATCGTCGAACTCGCGCGCGCCGGCAGCACTGTTGCCCAAGAATACCTGATTAACAAATACAGGAATTTTGTTCGGGCGAAAGCTCGTTCGTATTTTCTCATCGGCGCCGACCGTGAAGACATCATCCAAGAAGGAATGATCGGTCTTTACAAGGCTATTCGGGACTTTAAGAGCGACAAACTGTCGTCGTTTCGGGCGTTTGCCGAGCTCTGTGTGACGCGTCAGATCATCACTGCGATCAAGACCGCGACCAGACAGAAACATATACCATTAAACTCATATGTTTCGTTGAACAAACCCATCTACGATGAAGACTCGGATCGAACTCTGCTCGATGTCATTTCGGGTTCAAAGATCACTGACCCCGAAGAGCTGATCATCAGCCAGGAGGAGTTCGGCGACATCGAGGACAAGATGGGCGAGATTCTCAGCGATCTCGAGTGGCGCGTCCTGATGTCTTATCTTGATGGACGGTCATATCAGGAGATCGCCGCCGACTTGAACCGCCACGTCAAGTCGATTGACAACGCGCTCCAACGCGTCAAGCGGAAGCTAGAGCGCTACCTCGACAATCGCGCGGGCGATCACGCGCGCGGCGGCGAGGTGAGCGCCAAAGATCTCGACGAGTAGTGCGTACACCCAAACGCGCTGGCAGTTGCCGGTGCGTTTGGTGCAGTTAGCGACGAGTGGCGGTGGTCTGCTGGGTGTGCTATAATATCATCGCCATGAGTGCTGGCGTAGCTCAACGGTAGAGCAACTGATTTGTAATCAGTAGGTTGCGGGTTCGAATCCCATCGCCAGCTCCAGATGTATCAAGCCCTCCCGTCAGCGGGAGGGCTTTCGTCGTGGCCGAACAGCGTCTCGCCGCGTACGCTGATAGCGGAGGGAGACGCAATTGCAGATCGGCCGGTTTTTTAGCCACGGCGCGCCTTTAACGCCGCTGAGCGATGGGCACGTCCCGATCGGTGTTCGGACGTCCGGAGCTCCTGCCCTGTGGCGGCGCGGCATCACCGGCGAGGGCCGCGTTGCCGCTGTCATTGACAGTGGGATCGATGCCGATCATCCGGACCTAGCCAGACGCATTGTCGATTACATCGACCTGACCGGTGATGGTCGGCAGGATGATCTTGGCCATGGAACGCACGTCGCCGGAACCATCTGCGCTTGCGGACGGATCAGCGGCGTGGCCCCAGGGGCCAGCCTCCTCGTCATCAAGGTGATAGGGCGCACTGCGAGTTGCGACGAGGGGCTTGTCGCGCAAGCAATCCGTATAGCGGTGGACTGGCGCGGGCCGCGAGGTGAGCGGGTCACCGCCATCAACATAAGTCTCGGTGGTTCCGGCGACTCTCCCAAGCTTCACGATGCCATTTGTTATGCCGTAGCGCAAAACGTTGAACCGGTCTGTGCCGCCGGTAATGGCGGCAACAGCCGCGATAACACACCCGTACAGACTTATCCGGCGGCGTACCGGGAGGCGGTCGAGGTGGGAGCCGTGCGGGCGGACCGCACCTCGGCAATGCACTTTAGCAGCAGTGAGTCGATTGATCTCTGTGCAGTGGGCGAGTCGGTGGACAGCACCTGGCCGTTGCGACTGGGTGCCCCCTATGCCTGCTTGTCCGGGACCTCGATGGCGGCTGCGCACATCACGGGATTGCTGCTCTTGGAGGATCAGATGTGGGAGGTTATAAATGGGCGATCGTTCCGCGACGAGGCGGAGCGATGGCGGTTTGCGACCATCAATGTGGCGCCGCTCGACTTACCGCCAAAGCAGCAAGGGCTGGGGCTCGGCTTTGCTCGGGCTGATCTGTTGCCGGCCGAAGCGTTGTGCCACGCTGTCGGAAGGCGTTTCCGGCGGTAAAGCCGCAGAACCGGCTGAGACGGACATGACAAACTGCCGCGCCGGATGGCGCGGCTTTACATGTCCGCGCACAGCGGACAGATAACTGCCAGATAGAAACAAACCAGACAGGTTGAGTTCACAGGGATTGACATTCTCTGGCTCTCAAAATACACTTAGGATGTAATATTGTTCGCATTTCGAATGAAGGCGAGTGGTTCGCGTGGACGATGAATTGGAATTAGCTGAAATAGAGGACCGTCCGGCGGTGTCCACAACGACGGTCCCCCAAGACGTACAGCATATTCGTCAACGCATTCTGAATTTGGCGCTCCCTTCGCTGGCCGAATTGCTGTTGGCAACGTTGTTTGGCATGTTTGACATGATAATGGTTGGCTGGATCGGTCCGGCCGCCATCGCGGCGATTGGCCTGACCAACCAGCCAATGTTCCTCGGCCTGGCGGTCTTTCAGGCGTTGAACGTCGGCACAACGGCCATTGTCGCCCGTTCAATCGGTGCCGGCAATGTCGATGAAGCATGCGACGCGACGCGCCAAACTTTGGTCATTACGCTCATCCTGGGGACCATGATCAGCGCCGTCGGGATCGTCTTCGCCGAACCGGTGATGCGTTTTATGGGGGCAGAGCCCGATGCTTTGGCTTGGGGCGTGCCGTATTTTCAGATTGTCTCAGGCGGTTTGGTATTCCAGACGGTCTCCATGGGCATATCAGCTGTGCTGCGCGGGGCCGGCGATACCCGTACCCCCATGATATACAACATCATCGCCAACTGCGTGAACCTCGTCGGAAACGCCTTGTTGATCAATGGACTGCTGGGTTTCCCCCGCTTGTTGGTAGCCGGGGCCGCTTGGGCTACCACGTTTTCACGATTCGTCGCGGCGATTCTCATGCTGCGGGTGGCATACGGGGGTAAATACATTATCAAGCTGAATATCCGCGACCGCTTTCGCCCGCGTTGGGACCTGATTGGGCGCATTGTCAAGGTCGGCACGCCTGCTGCGCTCGAACAATTCCTGATGCGTTTCGGGATGATCATGTTCACACGCGTAGTCGCCAGCCTGGGGACGGTGGTCTATGCCGCCCACCAAGTGGCCATCAATATTGTCGGGCTGTCGTTCACTCCGGGACAGGGCTTTGGAATGGCTGCCACGACGCTTGTGGGACAGAGCCTTGGAGCTAAGCAGCCCGAACTGGCCGAACAGGCTGGCTATGAAACGCGCCGCTTGGGCATGTATGTAGCGAGCGCCATGGCGCTTGTGTTCTTTTTCTTCGGCCGCTGGATCGCGCGCCTCTACACTCCTAATCCGCAAGTCATAGCTGATGCCGCTCTCGCCCTGAAGGTGATCGCCATTGTTCAGCCGGCGCAGTCGACCCAGTTCATCCTGGCCGGCGGTCTCCGCGGGGCTGGGGATACGTTCTGGCCCCTCGTTTCAACACTGGTCGGCGTTGTTGTCATCCGCGTTGCGCTTGCATACTTGTTTGTCAACGGCATGCACCTGGGCTTGTTCGGCGCTTGGCTTGCGATGGCCTGCGATCAGCTTGCCCGCTCGCTGGTCATCTCTGTGCGCTATCGAAGTGGGCATTGGAAGCATGTTCGAGTTTGACGCGACCGCAAAGACCGTCGATGCGAGGAAGGGCATGGTGCGCCGGTTGTGCGGGGCCGAAGTTGTTTGATCGCTCTTTGCGTTTAAAGATGTCAGCAAGTTACTATGAGAAGACCGGTCTTTTACCTTGACTTCCCCGGACGACTGCGGTAATATAAATAGTGCATCGCGCGCGGCGTGGTGCGGCGCATACGGAGGGGTGCCCGAGTGGCTAAAGGGGGCAGACTGTAAATCTGCTGGCTGGCGCCTACGGTGGTTCAAATCCACCTCCCTCCACATACCGCGGGGTAGAGCAGCCAGGTAGCTCGTCGGGCTCATAACCCGGAGGTCGAAGGTTCAAATCCTTCCCCCGCAACCATTTGAATCGGCGGTTTTCCGCCGAGATGCTCATGTAGCTCAGTTGGTAGAGCGCGTCCTTGGTAAGGACGAGGTCTCCGGTTCAATCCCGGACATGAGCTCAGACGGCAGCCTCGACCGGAAGGTTTGAGGCTGCCGTCTTTTGTCAGCGCGTAAGTATCGGTGCGGCGCTGTGGCCTCCTGCCGGTTTGGCTGCGGCGCCGACTTGCGACAGGCTTCATGTTACATTATAGTTAGATTGGGCTCGGGGCCGGATAGTCGCCCGAGGAGGGCTGTGGCTTGAGCGAACATTACTTTAGCGAGCGCCCGGCGTCCGCGCACGCGCGCCAAGAGATTCACGCCCACTTGCGCGGGCGCGACTACGTGTTCATCACTGACAGATCTGTATTCTCGCGCGACCGAGTTGACTTCGGCAGCCAACTGCTGATCGAGACCATGTCCTTTTCGGATGACGCGAAGGTACTGGACCTCGGATGTGGCTACGGGCCGATCGGGATTGTGGCGGCTGATTTAGCGCCGCGCGGATTTGCTTACTTGTGCGATATCAACGCCCGCGCTGTTCAATTGGCGCGCGAGAATATTACCCTGAACCGCATTCGCAACGCGGGCGCACGGGTGAGCGACGGATTTGCAGATTTGCCGTCCGACCTTGTTTTCGATGCCGTCGTCACCAATCCGCCCATCCGCGCCGGTAAGGCGACGGTTTACGCCTTGCTCGACGCTGCTGCCGGTCGCTTGTCGCCCGGCGGCAGCCTCTGGGTGGTAGTTGGGAACAAACAGGGCGCCGACTCGTTGCAGCGGCACCTCGAGGAGGTTTTTGCTGAAGTCGGCGTCAGCGAGCGCCGAGCCGGATTCCGCGTTCTCCGGGCATCGTCGCCTCGCAGGCTGTGAGCGCGTTAAGGCATAGCGTCTGAATGCCGTGCGGCGGCAGGAATTGTCCCACTTTTGCCGAACTTTGTTTCCCTGTATCCCGGCAATGCTTCGAGGAGGGAGAACGTTGGCAAAGAAGAAGTTTGAGCGGACGAAGCCGCACGTTAACGTGGGGACGATTGGTCACGTTGACCATGGCAAGACGACCCTGACGGCGGCGATTACGAAGGTTCTGTCGAACGCGGGGATGGCGGAGTTCAGGGCGTACGATCAGATTGACAACGCGCCGG
>Ga0315298_1005380_pt1 | contig 18245 bp, 17 predicted proteins | sample WHS_1_MG_FD_203077 | JGI IMG/M metagenome (GOLD analysis project Ga0315298, IMG submission 203077) | Extremophilic microbial mat communities from Washburn Hot Springs, YNP, Wyoming, USA - WHS_1_MG | ecosystem: Environmental > Aquatic > Thermal springs > Hot (42-90C) | place: USA: Wyoming...
AGAGGCTTTTGTCTGTCATCGTGCGGGTAGGCGCATGAGGCTGAGGATACCGTCCGCCAAGGGAAATGTCGTATATTTCAAGACCTTGGAGGAGGCCTTGCGCAAGTGTCCGGAGGTTGATGAGGTTTGTACCAATCCTACCACAGCGAGCGTTCTTATCCTCTCGGACCACCACTCGTCCAGTGGTATTCGGGAATTCGCAAAAAGAGAGGGGCTTTTCCAAGTGCAGAGGCGGATGTCGTCCGCCAAGAGCTTGGTGACCAATGTCACCAATGCCTTTGAGAAATACGACAAGCTGATCAAAAGATACACTGGAGACGAACTGGACATACCAACCGTCGTTTTCCTGGCGTTACTGGTTTCGGGCATTATGCAAATAGCCCGAGGTAATGTAGTTGCGCCGGCATGGTACACCGCTTTTTATTATGCCCTGGGCATCTTTACTCGGGTGAACGAGGCGCAAAGAGAAAAGGTGGGCATTGCAGGGGAGGACGTTGTCGACGCCGAAGCAAAACAGGTGCAAACGACTACAAGCGACCATTCCATGATGGAGGATTAGCCCAGCATGAGAACAATGGTTCTCATGGTGATCGGGTGTGATGTCCTGACGAGGGAACGATTTTCACTGTAAGGCAGAACCATTTGTTACAGTGAACCGGCATCCATAAGGACTTGCTATTGTTTGAATGCGAGGTGAGCTCTCCTTGGTTCGGGTTTTGCACGACGTTGTAAAAGGTAGAGTGCGCTATAAGGCGCCTGGTCTATATCGCTCCGAGGAGCTTAAGGCCAGGCTCATCTCGCTGGTTGAAAACCATGCTGAAATCTACCAAGTTGTTCCGAATACGCTAACGGGAAATGTTCTCGTCCATTTCGATCCTCGCTGCAATCCTCGCGTAATAGCCGCAATACTCGAAAATTGCGTCATGCAATTCAGCAGAGAGTCGCGACCTTGCTCAAACTCCCTTTCGCCAAATCCCGAAGTCGCCTCTGTAACAAGACATAGAACTTCGGCGACAGCCGCTGCTGAAAGCGAAAGTGAGGAGCGGGACCAGGCGAAGCTGTCGCGATTCTCACACCAGGAAAACGAGGCCTGGCACTGCATGACTCTCAAAGCCCTTGTGGAGAAACTGGGCACGTCGTTGCGCAGGGGCCTCTCCCCGACAGAGGTACACAAAAGCCGAGAGAGGTTTGGTCGCAATGCTATTCCAGAAACGCCGCCTCGTTCTGATTTTCAGATTCTTGCTGAACAATTTAAATCCTTGCCGGTGGCTCTGCTCATAGGCGCCTCCGCTCTTTCTGTTGCCACGGGAGGCCTGCTGGAAGCCTTTGTCGTCATTGCCGTCGTGGGGATCAACGCGGTAATAGGTTTTTATACGGAGAGACAAGCTGAGAGAACAATCCATTCGCTCAAACAACTTGAATCCGGGTTGGCTCACGTAGTTCGCGAGGGCGTTGTTCTGGAAATCAGATCAGATGAAGTAGTGGTGGGCGACATTTTGATTCTCAAACCAGGGACGCTCGTGGCCGCTGATGCGCGTGTGATCGATGCACATGACTTGACTGTGGACGAATCGGTGCTGACCGGAGAAAGCTTCCCTGTCCGAAAAACAAAATCCACTCTGAGGAAGGTACGCCTGCCGTTGGCTGATCGTTCGAACATGGTGTATGGGGGTACTCTCGTTGTCGGCGGCTCCGGAGCTGGGGTGGTCGTTGCGGTGGGTTGCGCATCAGAAATCGGTAGAGTGAGAAAGATGCTTGCGGACGTCGAGACCCCTCCGACTGTTATTGAGAAACAGTTAGAAGGACTTGGTAAAACGCTTGTGTTCGTGTCTGGAGCGCTGTGCCTTGTGTTTTTCGTGGTGGGGGTTCTTCGTGGCAGAGGTTTCATTGAAATGCTCAAGACCTCAATTGCTCTTGCGGTTGCGGCAGTTCCGGAGGGGCTTAGTGCGGTGGCCACCACGACGCTCGCTCTGGGTGTCAAACGCTTGAGGCGAGACAAGGTCATTATACGAAACCTTGACGCAATCTGCACACTCGGGTCGGTTCAGACGATCTGCTTCGACAAGACCGGTACAATTACCCTCAATAAAATGAGCGTCACTCTCATAGCTTGCGGGGACATGATTATTCAGGTCAGGGACGGCATCCTTGTCGACGACGGACGCCCCGTTGACATCTTTTCGCAAGATCAACTTATGATGCTAGTACGGGTAAGCATTCTTTGCAACGAATCGAAGCTTGAGCATCACAACGGCGGATATACCGTGAATGGAACTCCCACGGAGAATGCCCTCATACATATGGCTGCGCAGTGTGGGGTCAATGTCGAGGCTATGCGAGCTCAGCATCCGCTGATGAACGTTGTATATCGGACCCAAAATAGAAACTTCATGGAAACAACCCATCTGTGGGAGGATTCTAAGACGCTCTTTGCAGTGAAGGGAAATCCCTCAGAGGTAATGTCCATGTGTTCACGTCACTTCAAGGAAGGGGTGCTTGAATCGCTAACAGAGGAGGAACGGGACGCAATTGAATTTCAAAACGACAACATGGCCGGCCAGGGATTGCGGGTGCTTGGTGTTGCCTATAGCATTGATGAGCCACAAAGCGCGGTAAACGGTCATCACGATCTTGTATGGCTCGGCCTCATAGGTATGGCGGACCCAATTAGGGAAGAGGCGAAACAGTGTGTAAAAGCTTTTCATCGTGCGGGCCTGGAAACCGTAATGATAACGGGAGACCAAGCAGCGACTGCCTATGCTGTTGGAAAAGAGCTTGGACTTAGCAACGGTAATGCCTTGGGCGTACTTGATTCACGGGATCTCTCCTCAATGGACCCTGCTGTCGTGAAAGCTCTCGGCACCCAGGTTCATGTCTTTTCGCGAGTGAGTCCCGCTAACAAGTTGCAGATAGTTCAGGCCCTGCAGAAAAACGATCGTGTTGTGGCAATGACCGGTGACGGCATAAATGATGGACCGGCCCTCAAGGCAGCCGATGTCGGCATCGCCATGGGGGCAAGCGGCACAGATGTGGCCCGCGAGGTGGCTGACGCAGTACTCGAATCCGACGACCTCCAGACCCTCGTTGTAGCTGTGAGGGACGGCCGCTCAATAGTAAAAAACGTGGGTAAAACTTTGCACTATCTGCTCTCTACCAACTTCAGCGAGATACAAATAATGTTGATTGCGGGCGTCCTTGGTTTGGGGCACCCTCTCAATACCCTCCAATTATTATGGATAAACCTGATCTCCGATATATTCCCGGGATTAGCTCTTGCCGTGGAGTCGCCTGACCAGGATATAATGGATCAGCCTCCCCGAGACCCTGCCGAGCCCATCGTAAACTCAGACGATTTTAAGAAAATAGCCTTTGAAGGCGGCCTGCTGGCGACGTCGTCCATGGGGGCCTATCTCTATGGGATTACGCGATACGGTATGGGGCCTGCTGCAAGCACTATGGCTTTTCAAAGCCTGACAACGGGGCAAATACTGCACGCGCTGTCGTGTCGCTCGGATCAGAGCAGCATCTTGAGGGCCCGCAAGTCCCAACCAAATCATTATCTTACTCTGGCGGTCATATCATCGCTGATCTTGCAATCGATGACTCTTGTCATCCCAGGTCTTAGAAACATCCTCGGGCTGTCTCCTCTGAGCATTGTTGACGGTCTTGTCGTTGGAACGGCTTCTCTCTTGCCATTGGTCATAAACGAGAGTCGAAAAGAATTCATAATGGCGGGTACTGATGTATAACGATTTCATTCATACCTCGGAATCAGTTACGGAAGGCCATCCGGACAAACTCTGCGACCAGATTAGCGACGCGATCATCGATAGGTTCCTCGAACATGATTACCGAGCTAGAATTGTGGCTGAATGCGCCGTATCGCTCTCCGTAGTGTTTATCTCGGCCCGTTTTGTTTCGACCTTCAAAGTGGATTTTCCAAACGTGGCCAGAAAGGTGATACGGCGCATCGGCTACATCGATCAAGACTTCAACTATAAGACATGCAGCATCCTGACTAGCCTTAAAGAAATGATGCCCGACAACAGTTGGCTGGCGGCTGAAGACAAGATCCGTGACCAAGATTTGGATCGTATTGTGGCCAACGAGCAAGTCACGCTTTTTGGTTTTGCGTGCAACCAATCACCCAATTTCATGCCTCTCCCCATATCTCTTGCACACAAGCTTGCGAGAAGACTTTCGGAGGTTCGGGTAAATGGACAACTGCCGTACCTTGCTCCTGACGGTACCACGCAGGTTGGCGTGTCCTATCGTAACGGCGCGCCTCAATCGATTCACACCGTAACCCTGAATGCCAGTCTTACCGACAGAGAAACGGTAAAACCACGACGCCTCCGTGACGATCTCATGCAAGCCGTGATTGAATCAGTATTTCAGAATGAGCCAATTGCTCCTGACAATGACACCAGGATCTTCATCAACGTGGGAGTACCCCTCAATTTAGGCGGGCCCTCCGTTCACAGCGGCATGACCGGAAGAAAGACTGCGGTCGATACATACGGCGCATTTGCCAGGAACAGCGGCTCAGCTTTGAGCGGAAAGGATCCCCTGCGAATTGATCGAGTGGGCGCCTACGCGGCGCGGCATGCAGCAAAGAACATCGTCGCAGCAGGACTGGCGGACCAGTGCGAAGTCATGCTCAGCTACTCGGTGGGCCTTCCCGGTCCCGTGAGTATTCAGGTGAATACAGGTAAAACGGGAAAGCTTCCTGATCATAAATTATTAGAAATCATGGACCGGCACTTTGATTTTCGCCTCGGTAGCATCGTTAGACGCTTTCGTTTACGACGGCTGCCCTCGATGTTCAAGGACGGTTTCTATCGAAAGTTGGCAGCGTTCGGCCACTTTGGAAGAAACGATTTGAACCTCCCTTGGGAAGCTCTTGACATGCAAGAGGCGCTTAAGCAGGGATGACAAAATGCAGGCAAGGACCCGAGAAGGAACCTCGCGCGTTGCTGAGAATCTAAATGAACGCTGTCAACATCGACAAAGGAGACCCTTCCAAAACTCGGTTGAGAACCAGCCCGACAAGGGCCTTTGTAGCGCCCGTTCCGACTTGATCGAGCGCACGTTTTGAATGCCAGCCCGAAACATGCAGCGCTATGGGCAACATAAACCCCTCACGGGTGAGAAGGGATATAATAGCGTGAGAGCTTATGATGTCGGGATTGTAAAGGAACGTGACACTGCCCGTTATTGTATTTACGCTTATTTCATTTATGCCGGACAATCCCTTGATGAGGGCTTTCAACTCTCTCACATTTTTGGGATTTTTTTTCAGACTTGGTATTCGTATTCTCAAGCGTCCAGGAATATCATGGCGATAGTATTCCATGTCTGACTCCTCGATGACAAATGCGAATGCTATCTATGGCCCCATTGAGCAACTTCGGGGCAACCGTTAACCACATATTTGGCAGGCGACATGTTAAGGAATTATGAGTTGCGTATTAATCTTTCGCTAAAATGAACACGCTCGGCATGTTTTCGGGATGAGATCTCCTTGCTCTGAAGGGCCGGGAGCGCTTTCTTTATTGAAAATAGCTGCTCATAAAATACTTACAAAGGAGGTTCATCATGGCCGTACCTTTTTGGATCACAATGACACTCACCGGAATAGCAGGCTTCGCTCTTGGAGTTCGCGTTGGCGATCAGCATCGGAAACGGCTGGAGAAAGCGCTGGCCGCCAAGGATGACATGGTGAAAGAATTGAACAAAAAGATAAAAGAAAAAGAGAAAATAGTCGCCGAGGCTCGGAGAGATTCTCGAGAAACAGCCTCAAAATCAGGATCCTCAGGAGGAGGGACTCGAAAGACCACAACGCCTTCTCAAAACTCCTCGAGAGAGCCGCAGAGAAAAAAGGCCACAAAGGCAAGTAAGGACACTGTCTCTGAACCTTCTACGGTTTATCCTGAACAGGATCCCGGCAAACTGCTCGCTTCTAGTTAGATTGGGCTTTTTGGAACAAAAAACGCGTGGTGCTGAGTGCTGACGCTAAGGAGGTACAATATGGCTGATGCTATGGAGAAATGTCCCCACTGTTTTGGTCTCAAGCCGGTAAAGGCGAAAGTTTGCCTTCATTGTGGACGCGATGCAGAGGGGTTTGGCCCTATGATTCGTAGCTCAAAAAATGGTGTGACCATAGCTTCTCGCCAATCAGACTCCTCCGACGGGTTGGACCTGCGCCTGCATATGCTCGCAGCAGCCGTCATAGCAGCCATTGGTTTCCTCATCATGATTTCGACGGGATTTGGGGTTGTGCTGTTTACGTTCGGGCTAGGTTGGCTGTTTCTCACGAAGGCTCGCCTTTGGTGGCGTAAACACGAAAGACAGTTTTTTCGTTGAACCTCAGGTGACTTGTCCCCGACAATGTTGCCTTCCCCGAGCAAAACTAACTGCTTCAGATGAGGCTTTTGCCATATGCACGGACGCAGCAGTCGCCATAGGTTTTCTCCAAATGGCCGAGATTGTCGCGTCATTGGTTTTTTGGTTGATAAACCCGCTGGCAGCCAGGAAAAGACGATAGACCAGCGCGGCTCGCAAAGAAAATAGGAGTGGAAATAGGCGCGAGTTTGTGGGCTTTTTTGGTACGGGTCCGGTCACGCGGTAAAAGAGGGGAAGGCTGACTCATTGCAAGGTGTGGTCTGAGATCGACGGAAGAAAGAGCCGCATCATATGAGAGCGAAATGTGGCCGAAACAAACAAGTCGAAAACCACGCACAACAGAACTTGCCCAGCCACGTTGTGATAAAATGCTCAAATAAAGACTGTTCAGGAGGTCCAACCGGTTCGAGGAAGACGTTGTCGTCCCGAGAAATCTCCTCTCCTTCTATGTTGAGTCCGGTTGCTCGCGCGGGAGACCATAATATTTGTTGGGAATGCATGATCGCGTTAGGCCCATCGTTATGACATGGTCCCCGCGCGTCATTGCGTGCGGAGCGATGCAAGAATACGGTTTACGACCGAGAAGTTTTTTTCTACTTTGTTGTCAGCGCTGCACCTGCTAATCTATAGCAAAAAAAGACGAGGCTCCGGTATGGAATTTGAACTAGGACTTGGCTACGACGAGTTGGAAATTGGAATGAAGGCATCTTTTTCCAAGACCATCACGGAAACGGATGTTATGTTGTTTGCTGGCATTACGGGGGACTTCAATCCGGTACACGTAAACGAGGAATTTGCCAAGATGACGCCTTTCGGCAGACGAATCGCCCATGGAGGCCTCCCCCAGAGCCTTATTGCTCCGGTGCTCGGCACGAAACTGCCCGGACTTGGGACCATAGCCCTCGAGATTACGACCCGATTCCGCGCCCCCACCTTTTTTGGAGACACCATCACGGCGACGGCTGAGGTGATTGAAAAGATGGAGGGAAAAAAACGCGTCAAATTGCGTCTATTGTGGACCAATCAACGTGGAGAGACAGTCGGGACGGGCGAGGCAATTGTGATACCGCCGCCAAAATTTTCGTGAAACAGGCTTTGACAGCATAAGACAGTGGATTTACGTGCGTCATCCCACGGAAAGGGAATACCATGCATAGTTCGAATGATTATTTTTCCGAGTCCCATAGAATACTGCGTGAAACAACGGCTCGATTCGTGGAGAAAGAAATCAAGCCCTATGTTGAAGAATGGGAAGAGGCGGGAGAATTTCCGAGAGAGCTTTACTCGAAGGCGGCTGAGGTTGGCATACTTGGCGTAGGCTACCCCGAAGAGTGGACGGGGATAGAGACCGACGTCTTTCACGAAGTAGTTGTATCCGAGGAACTGACGCGATCAGGCTCGGGAGGCATTTCCGCGGGGTTGATGTCCCACAGCATCGCGCTGCCCCCTATTCTTGCGTTGGGCAATCAGGAGCAAAAGGAGCGGTTCATCCCGCCCGTGCTCCGGGGGGAAAAGATAGCGGCTTTGGGTATCACGGAACCGGGCGGAGGATCGGATGTAGCCAATATTCGTACGAGGGCGGTACGCGAGGGCGATGAATACGTGATTAACGGATCGAAGACCATGATTACCTCCGGCTGTCGTGCGGATTTTGTGACCATGGCCGTGCGCACCGGCGGCCCCGGACATCGGGGAGTGAGTCTTATCGTGGTGGAGACCGACAGGCCTGGTTTTACGGTCTCCAAGAAGCTTCGCAAAATGGGGTGGTGGGCTTCAGATACCGCGGAATTGGCCCTTGACGATGTGAGAGTCCCTGCCGCGAATCTCTTGGGAGAAGAGGGGGCCGGTTTTTACGGGATCATGCACAATTTCCAAAAAGAGCGGCTGTATCTGGCGCTTATGGCAAACACGACCGCAGAACTGGCCTTAGAATATTCGATCAATTATGCAGGCCAGAGGGAAGCCTTTGGCAGGCCGATTATCGGTTTTCAGGTCACCAGACACAAGCTTGTTGACATGGCCGTATTGATCGAAGTGAGCAAAGAATTCACATACCGCATCGCCGCGCGTATTCAACGGGGCGAAAACGTGATCAAAGAGATAGCCATGGCCAAGATATTCTCTGCGGAGATTTGCCAGAGGGTGTGCGACGCCGCAGTGCAGATACATGGGGGATACGGGTACATGCGAGAGTATCCTGTGGAAAGGCTCTACAGAGACAGCCGCATCCTGTCCATCGGCGGGGGAACCTCAGAGATCATGAAAGAGATCATCTCCAAGCTGATGTTTTCGTAGCATTTGCTGCTGGCCAGCGTTCTTGGAAAAAGCGCCTTTCTCGAGGGGCCAGAATTCAGCGCGAATTCGATGGTGCGGCCGTGATTTCGAGCGCATGGCCCCTCCGAAATGACAAGTGCAACCCTATCCTCTCTTTTGCCGTGGTCTGCCGAATGACTTGCGCAGTCCATGCTGCGGAGGTCATCCGAACAGAAGCTTGCAGAATCCTTATAAAATGTTGCCTTTCCGAGGCGCTGCATCGTTTGCCCAAAAACTGGCCTGTCCCCGTCTCGATTTTCGTTGCCATAGGGATCGTTTTCGTGTAACCAAAAGAGAGTCCTCAATACCAGTCGCGGGACGAAAGCCAATCCTGAGAGCGGGCGGTCCATTCTTCAAAAAAGCATATAAGCCGCCAACGGGTTTTCATCGACAAGCCCGGAGGTGGCCAGCGGTCATAGCGTAGGCAATCAACCAGTGTAACCAACCTCGTGAGGGAGTGAAACAAAGGAGGTCGCGTGATGAACATCAAAAGGACTGTACTTGCACTTTCGATGGCGCTTTTGCTGATTGGGGGGGCAGCGTGGGCGGCAGATGTACCCGGCGTTACGGACACCGAAGTCGTCATCGGCTGCACGACCCCGCTTTCTGGTCCTGCAGCTCTGTGGGGGACCACCGGGATGGGCATGAAGGCGTGGGCCGACTACATCAATGATCAAGGCGGTATCCACGGCCGAAAAATCAAGTTTATCATGAAAGACGATGCCTATAATCCCACCCGCGGAATGGCGAATCTTCAGGAGATGAAGGGCAGTGTCTTTGCGGTCTGCGGCGTACTCGGAACCGCGATCCTCAATGCATCCAAAGATTTTTACGCGGAAAACAAACTCCCCTTGATTACAGCCTATGCGGATATCCGCATCTGGCAGGCCATGCCGAGGGAAAAACTCAAGTACGTCTTTATTGCTTATCCGGATTACGGGGACGAAGCAGAATACCTTGCAAAGTATGCAATGGAAAAGCTCGGCGCCAAGAAGATTGCGCTCTTTTACCAGAATGACGACTATGGCAAGCATGCCTTGGAAGGGCTCAACAAGGCGCTGGCAGAAAGCTCCGGCAAGGCGCAACTTGTTGGCGCTGTTCCCTATGAGCTGTCGGAGAGAGCCCTTGGCAACCACGCGCTCAAACTAAAAGAGAGCGGCGCGGACACTGTGCTCATCTACACCACCCCTACTCACGGGGCGTTGATCCTCAAAGAAATTCACAAGATCGGGTACAAACCAAAGGCGCTCACTACCTTTACGCTTGGCGATCCCATCATGTACAAGTTGGCAGGAGAGGCCTGGGAAGGTACCTATATAGCCCTCCCTGGAAACTCAGGTCTTCCCGGCGCCGATCCCGAGGCAGATCGCGTTGTGGACATCCTCTTAAAATATGACCCAAGCCTTAAGGGCAAGGAATATCTCGCGTTGTTCGGCGCGGTGTCAATGATGCATGCAGTCGAAGGATTGAAGAATGCGGGACGTGACCTGACGCCTGAAGCCCTGGTGAAGGGTATGGAAATGATAAAAGATTGGAAGCCTGAAGGTCTCGGGGCGCCAGTGACGTATGGCCCTGATCGAAGGCATGGGGTCAACGCATCCCGGATGAGCCAGGCCAAAGGCGGCAAGCACGTGCCTCTGGAAGGGTTCACGATTTTCAAGCCTCGGTTCTAGCTCATGGCGCTGCTGCAAGTCGCCAACTTATTCATAAGTTTCGGGGGGATAAAGGCGCTGTCAGGGGTCAACCTCTCGCTGGAGGACAACGAGATCCTGACAGTGATAGGTCCCAACGGATCGGGCAAAACGACCCTGTTCAATTGCATCTCGGGGATATATCGCCCAAACGCGGGAGAGATCATCTTCAATGGCGAGAACATTGTCGGGGTCTCTCCCGGCCGCATCGCCGAGCGCGGCATCGCCCGCACTTTTCAGAATCTCCGGCTGTTCATGCATATGGATGTGGTGGACAATCTGATGCTCGGACGACACATCAGATTTCGCCGCAATCCCCTGCATGCGTTTCTTAGAATGCGGCGCGAAGAGATACGTCATCGGGAAGTCGTCGAGGAGCTCATCGATTTTCTCGATCTTCAGGCCTACCGCCGCTTGCTTGTGGGAGATTGTCCGTACGGCGTCCAGAAAAGGGTAGAGATAGGGAGGGCGTTGGCAACGGAACCAAAACTCCTTCTCTTGGATGAACCCATAGCAGGGCTTACCTCTGAAGAAAAAGAAGAATCAGCGTACCGGATTACCGAGATACGAGGTCGTTTTAAGACAGCAATATTGCTTGTGGAACACGACCTTAGAATCGCCTCGAAGTTGGCGGATAGGATGATCGCCTTTGATCTCGGACTGAAAATTGCCGAGGGCAGACCTGAAGAAGTCCAGCGACACCCGGAGGTAGTCCGGTCGTACCTGGGGGAAGGCTAAGCATGGCCGACAAAAAGGACTCTGACGCGCTTCTCAAAATAGAGGGCATCGAAACCCTGTATTTTGACAGGATATATGCCTTGCACGGCCTTTCTCTCAAGGTCAGACAGGGGGAAATCTTTACTGTACTTGGCCCAAACGGAGCAGGAAAGACAACGCTGCTTAAGACTATTGCGGGTCTGCTCAAGGATCAACCCAAGAAAGGGCTCATAGAGTTCCAAGGCAAAAGGATCCACCGATTGGCGCCGGAAAAGATTTCCTCCATGGGTATTGTGTATGTGCCGGAGGATCGAGGTCTTTTTCGAGAGCTTTCTGTAGGCGAAAACCTGGAACTGGGATGCTGGGGCCGCCGTGAACGGGATGCGAAAGATGACATGGAGCGGGTCTTTGGCTTGTTCCCTATCCTCAAGACGCGGCGAGACCAGCAGGCAGAGACGCTCTCCGGCGGCGAACAACAGATGTTGGCCATTGCCCGAGCCCTTCTGCGGCGGCCGACGCTGTTGATGCTGGATGAGCCATCGCTCGGTTTGGCGCCCATGGTTGCTCGTACCGTTTACGACGCCTTGTTGCAGGTGAGCCAAGGCGGTACCACCATTCTTCTCGTGGAACAAAATGCGCGCCTTGCACTGAGTATTGCCCATTATGGTTACATTATGGAAAGCGGCAGGATTGTATTGGAAGGGACGGCAGAAGAGCTTTCTCAAAACGAGGACGTGCAAGAGCTTTACCTCGGATTGGGTGGAGAAGCTGCGGCGTCTCCTAAAGGCTGGCGTCTGTACAAGAAGAGAAGGAGATGGTGATGGCAGAGGCGCCTTCGACCTTTCCAGAACTGTTTTTCAGGCAAGTTGCGAACAAGGGCGACGCCACGGCGCTGAGGCACAAGGAGTATGGCATCTGGAAACGCATCTCCTGGCGTCAGTATGGGGACATGGTTGTCGAGGTTGCGGCCGGCCTCCTTGCCTTCGGCCTCTCACGCGGAGACAAGGTCGCCATTTTGGGCGACAACTGCCCTGAATGGCTCGTTTGTCACATTGCGACGATGACAGTGGGCGGGGTGACGTGCGGGGTATATCCCACGTCCGCGCCGGAGCAGATAGCCTATGTGGTGGGGCACTCGGAATCGAAGCTCCTGTTCGTGGAAAACGAAGAACAAGTTGATAAGGTCCTGCAAATACTACCCGATCTCAAAGTGACGACCGTGGTGGTATGGGACCCAAAGGGACTCTGGGGATTTAGTCATCCGGGAATCATCTTTTATGACGAGTTCCTCGCCAAGGCCCGTGAAAAACTTCGCGATGAACCGAGATGTGTGGAAGAAGCGCTTCAACAGGTACAGCCAGACGACACCGCGATGATCATTTATACGTCAGGCACCACGGGGCGTCCCAAAGGCGCCATGATCTCGCACCGCAATATCCTCGGCATCACCGAGAGTTTCATGTCCGTTAATCAGGCTACTGACGCAGACGAAATGGTCTCCTACCTCCCTTTGGCGCACATCTACGAAAATCTCATGTCCCTTTTCCAGGCTGTGTGGGCGGGCGGAACGGTCAATTTCGTGGAGAGTATGGACACGTTAGCCCAGAATCTCAGAGAAGTCTCGCCGACTATCTTTGCCAGCGTGCCTCGAATCTGGGAAAAATTTGCGTCCATGATCGAGATACGGATGTCAGATTCCACCCCCCTGAAGAAGGCGCTTTATCGGTTAAGCGTTTTGGTGGGGATGAAGTATGTGCGAACCCCAAAAGGCAGTGGAACTCGATTTCTGTGGTCTCTTGCCTACTGGCCGCTCTACTGGCTTGTACTGTGCCACCTCAAAAGACAGCTCGGCTTCGAGCGTATAAGGTGGGCGGTCTGTGCAGCCGCGCCAGCCTCGCCTGAGCTCTTCGAATTCTACAACGCGCTCGGCATCCCTTTGCGCGAGGGGTACGGACAGACAGAATCCACGGGGGTCATTGCATTACAAAGGATAGATCGCCCGCGTTGGGGATATGTAGGGGAACCCGTGGATGCCATGGAAGTCAAGATCGCGGACGACGGAGAGATCCTTGTGAAGGGAGTGGGGGTATTTCAGGGTTATTTTAAGGACCCGGAGTTGACGGCCGCTACTATTAAGGATGGCTGGCTTTATACCGGCGACGTGGGCGCGATGGACGATGGCTTTCTGAAGATTATGGATCGTAAGAAAGACATTCTTATCACTGCGGGCGGTAAGAATATTACGCCGGCGTTTATCGAAAATAAGCTCAAATTTAGTCCTTATATTCAAGACGCTGTCGTCATCGGAGAAAGAAGAAAGTATCTCGTAGCCCTCATACTTATCGATGAAGATAACGTCACCAAATACGCCCAAGACAATCGCATTCCCTTTACGACTTTTGCCGATCTCACGAAAAATCCAGATATCAATAAATTGATAGAACAAGAGGTTTCCAAGGTAAACAAGACCTTGTCACAGGTGGAAAGCATCAAGAAGTTTGCGCTGTTGCCTCGACGTTTTTACGAAGAAGACGGCGACGTCACTCCCACGAAGAAAGTAAAGAGGCGCTTCCTCGAACAACGTTACGCGGATTTGATCGAATCCCTATACAAACACTGAGCAGAGAGAATGGATTTAATAGAGAGCTATCGTGAGGAACTGCAGCTTGTTCGAAAGACCTGGACCAGGATCTGGGTCAGCGGCATTGTGATCGCCTTGGCGATGCTTCCATGGTGGGCGCCAGAGCATATCGCCTACCTTGCGACCATAATCTGCATCTATGCAATCGGCATTCAGGGGCAGAATCTGCTCATCGGCTATACCGGCCAGATTTCCTTTGGTCAGGCAGGCTTTGTTGCCATCGGCGCCTATACATTCGGGCACCTCTCACGATTGGGCATTCCTTGGCCAGTCGCGCTCTTGAGCGCTGGAATCGTTTCCAGCCTTTTTGGCGTCATTGTGGGCTTCCCTTCTTTGAGGCTCAAAGGCCCCTATTTGGCCATTGCCACCATGGGATTCGGCATCGCGGTCTATCAGACGTTTGCCAACTCGGAACTCCTTTCCGGGGGACGGATGGGCCTTACCATCGCCAAGTTAGAGCCATTTTGGGGCATCTCCAAGGTGACGTTCAATTACTATTTCAATTTCGGCATCGCGCTGGTGTTCACCCTCTTGTCATACAACATCATATCATCGTATATGGGGCGCGCCTTCATTGCCATTCGCGACAACGACATCGCGGCAGAGGTTATCGGCGTTAACCTTACGAATTACAAGCTCCTGTCCTTTGCGATCAGCTCTTTTTACACCGGCGTTCAAGGGGCTTTGTACGCGCAATTCCTCGGCTTCCTCGAACCCAATATGTTCACCTTCATGGAATCCATCACCATCTTCGTGGCTGTTATCATCGGCGGTCTCGCGTCAGTCGAGGGAGCGATCATGGGCGCGGCGTTTGTCATCCTCGTGCCGCATGTGTTCAGCTCGTTTAAGGAAATGGTTCCAGTGGTGTTCGGGATAACCATTCTTATTGTATTGATCTTTGAACCAATGGGATTAGCTGGCCGTTGGCTCAAGACGCGCCTTTACTTTCGCAACTGGCCTTTCCGATAAAAAGGCATTTCAAGGGGAGCTCTTGAATGGACCAGTTATTGCAATACACGGTCACGGGTTTGTCAACGGGGAGCGTTTACTCCCTCGTCGCCATCGGACTAGTGGTAATCTACCGCTCAACCCGGATACTCAACTTCGCCCATGGAGACATTGCAACGGTGGGGACATTCGTTGCCTTTGCCTTGTTGGCGAGGCAAATCCCCTTTAGCCTATCAGCGCTGGTAGCAGTATTTGCAGGGGCTGTCGTGGCAATGATTTTTTATTTCGTCATCCTCGTGCCCGCCCAACGTCGGGACGCGACACAGCTTGGCCAAATCATCTTAACGCTCGGGCTCGGACTCATCCTACAAGGGGGAGTGCTCTATTTCGGCGGCACTGAACCGCACTCCTTTCCCTTTCCACTATCGGAGTTCACCCTGTACCAACTGGGTCCCATGAGCATCAGCCAGTTGAGTCTAGGAACTCTCGTAATAAGCTTGTTGGTGTCTTTGCTCTTCTACCTTCTCGTTCAGAAGACCAAGATAGGGCTGGCCATGAGGGCTACCTCGGAGAATCTGCCAGCGGCCCAGACCCTGGGGATTCCCACGAGACGAGTGCTCGCCTTTTCGTGGGGGCTGGCCGCTGGTCTGGGCGTGTTGGCAGGTCTCTTCCTTGCGCCCGCTCTCCTCATTGACCCGTTTTTCATGCTGGAGCCATTTCTCAAAGGGTTCGCGGCAGCCATCCTCGGCGGACTGAACAGTCTCCCCGGCGCCATTGTGGGCGGCCTTATCCTTGGGGTCGCCGAGGCTTTAGCAGGCGGCTTTCTCTCAATTGCCTTCAAAAACACGCTTGCTTTCATTATCATCATTGTGGTGCTTCTGGTGCGGCCGGAAGGCCTGCTCGGCGAGGAGTTCAAGGAGCGCGTGTAAGGCGGGCGGCTTGACTTTATGGCAGGGATGAGAGATGCAGCAATGCGTTGGCCAAAGGCAGCCGCGAGCGCTCTTGCGTCCGCTTTGTCCTGAGAGGCGAATACGAGTAGGAAGCGCAATGACGGAAAAGAACCTTCTTCAGCTCTTAGAAACCACTGCCGCCAGACTGGGCGTCGAGATACGGTACGAAAACCTGACCCTGCCCTGCGGCAGAACCCAGGGAGGATACTGCAAATTTGAAGGAAAGCCCCTCATCATCATAGATAAAAAGCTATCCCAGCGCCGAAAAATTGCTATCATTGCAAAGGGACTCCGCCGCATAGACGTGGGGAGCGTCTTTGTCCCGCCTGCGGTGCGACGCGTTCTCGACGTCGGTCAATCATAGTCTTTCCATGATTTTTCCGCGGCCAAAGACTCTTTCTTCTGACGGCGTTTGAAGGCGCTCACGAATTCGATGAAGCAGCCCTCATTTGTATGAAAATTCAGATAACTATGGCGCTCTGAAAAAGTGATGGCGCGCCCCCTTCTTGAGCATAGTTACCACAGCCGCAACACCTTCTTGTCTCCCCGCATTTCGGCTCTCACCTTTTCGATATGGCGTAGGGCCGCAAACTCCCGTTCAACTACCTTGGCGTCTGCGCCAACCTTTTCAACGAGAACGGGGAATTCTACCCCGCCTGTTTCCTCAAGCGCCTGGAGAATCTTCTTCTGGATGTCGTTGAGCTGAAGACCGGCTCCTTTACTTTCTGCTATCGATTTCGCTGTATAGACAGCCCACGGATCGCATGTCCGAGCAGGAGACAGCGCATCCATGTAGCAATCATCGCAGAGGTTTTGTCCATAGTATTCTCTCGCATCGCCTTCGGAAATATCCTGGTTACATCTGTCGCATTTCATGAGTTCCTCGCAGCATTAAAGGTGCTCCATAGCATTTAAGGTTTGATATCTTGTTTGTCAAGGTCGAGAGTGAACGTACCATGGTCTCACCGCGCCACGGGGGTAACATCCCTTGACTAATGCGCGGGCCATGTGCTACTATCCCACCGGTCGTGTAACTACATCCTGTGCTGCGATGGGAAAGCGCGTGTTGGGAGAGATATGAAAAAAGGAGGAAATCACGATGCCGAAAATATTGATCGCTGGTAGAGGCGGCACTGGAAAAAGTACAATCGTAGCGCTGCTTGCACAGGCTCTCGCTGCTCATAGCAGGGTGCTGGTGGTGGATGCCGATGAGTCAAATCTTACCCTCGGTACCATGCTCGGGATGCAAGACCCCTCTGCAACTATTATGGATATTCTCGGGGGCAAACAAAACGTCCGCGGCAAACTTCTGGAGTCTATCATGGAATCGATGCGAGAAATAAACCAAAAATCGCGGCTGTTTCAAGAGCCGCTTTCTCTGGACCAGGTTTCGGAGCGCTATATTTCGTCGAGCGACAAAATTTCCTGGGTCCGTATCGGAAAAATAGAGCATTCCATGGAAGGGTGCGCCTGTCCCATGGGATACGTAGCTAGATCATTTCTAAAATCTCTTTTCACTCCTGACAACGAATGGGTGGTGGTGGATACTGAGGCCGGCGTAGAGCATTTTGGACGCGGCGTACTTGAAGGTGTGGACATGGTTTTGACGATCGTCGAGCCTTCCAGAGAAGCCATTTCCACGGCAATCCGCGTGCGCGACCTGTGTAACGAAGCAGGAAAACAATGTGCAGCCATACTCAACAAGGTCAACGGACAGGAAGAAATCTTGAGAACCGAGCTCAATAAGGAATCAATCGCAATTCTGGGCCAACTTCCATACGCCAATGATGTAGTGAGCGTTAATCTGGCAGGCGATAGCTTGTCTTCCCATGTCTCCCTTTTCCCCGAGGTCGAAAAGATTGCCGGCGCGCTAAGCGCCTACCTTGGCTGTGATCATGCGACCTCATAAAGGGTTGTCATGGAGGTGTAATCCTGTCAGGAGTCTTCTTGTGAGTTCCTCGCAGTATTAAAGGCGCTTCATAGCATTTAAGGTTTGATATCTTGTCTGTCAAGGTCGAGAGTGAACGTACCATGGTCTCACCGCGCCACGGGGGCAACATCCCTTGACTAATGAGCGGGGCATGTGCTACTATCCCCCCGTTCGTGTAACTACATCCTGTGCTGCGATGGGAAAGCGCGTGTTGGGAGAGAGGGGCCCCAGGTTTCCGCTGCAACGGACCCCGGGGCAAAAGGGAACGGAGTCGTAGTCCCTTAACAGTCTTTATTATCCCCTAGTTCTCCACACTCGTCAAGCCGATGGTCAGCGTCCCTGGCTCGTCTCGAAGCGCGTCGAGTGAACGCGAGCTTGTGCTTTCCCTTGCAACTCGTGCGAAAAGGGAGAGATTCCATGCTCCGAATAATCTTTGTTGTGGGTTTTGCCTTTGCACTTATGAATCAGGCGGTGAGTGGGATATGCCAGAGTATCCCGGTATCCTCGTCGAGGGGACACGCTAGTCCCGGGTTGTGTACTCCACAGCAGCCCCAACAGGCCAAGGTCGTGGCGCGGACTGTTCAGGTCGCCGTACCTGCGCCTCGACCAACCCAGCCAGCCGCGCCTCCGGCGTGCGGCCCATTTCCCTC